>WNFT01003218.1_pt1 | contig 14077 bp, 10 predicted proteins | sample 5400191 | NCBI WGS metagenome assembly WNFT01 (sample SAMN13153359, study PRJNA577476) | soil metagenome | isolation source: 80 cm saprolite under Madrone tree | place: USA:California | collected 2016-06-14
ATCCTCTTTGCGATGCCCGCGGCCACTGGCTCCGCGCCGACGGCCCCGCCACACTCGGCACCGAAGGCCACTGCCCCTGTTGCGGCGACTTCCTCCGCAACGTTCCCCCGCCGCTCGGCCCGCGCTTCCGCATGCGTCCGCGCTCCCTCACCGCCCGCCCGCCCCTCCGTCCCCGCCCCCGGTAGCAAGTCGTCTGTGGCGAGAAGTTATCCGTCTGCATTTTCCTAAGGCACCGTTTTGTTTTCTGATTTCTTGAAGCAAACCAGCACTCCACAATCCCTGTAAACGCAGAAAAGGCCAGAGCAGTTCTTGCTCCGGCCTTTCCTACTGAATTACAGCTGATCCTAGCTCTCGACGAGGCCTTTCTCGAGCATCTCCTCGTCGCTGAGCCACAGATCGGGGATGTTGGCTGAGCCGAGCCGAAGAATATCTTCCATTGCGCCGCGCACTTCGCTGAGGCTGAAGTCCACGCCAATGCGCTCGAGCAATTCGATCAGCGCTCGCGAGCTCTCCGCAAGCACCGGCTTCGGCGGCGAGCCAATTCCGCTTGCCCCGAGCGGATCGCGTTCTTGGCCTTCAGGATAATTCTCCGGAGCCGCGGGGACTTCGCGCTCCAAACGGTGATACGTCACGATGTAAATCGCGCTGGGTCCTCCGCCATGCCTCACGATGTGGAGAAATCCGCGGGTTTTTGGTTTTGCCGGGGCGAGTCGTGCAGCTACTCCTGTGCCGGAGGGGTGGGCGCTCATCGATTCGTCAGTTTCTCCTCTTCAGCTTGACCACGCTAATTCACAAAATGCACGACGCCTATTGTATTGGTGCTTCCAACCCCAAGCAGGTTTAGCCAAACCGGCTCGGTGAACTCGCCTCGTCGCCAAAGGTCTCTTGTTTGGAAGGACGTATTCGATGAAGCAGCGCGCTCAAGCAAGGAAACATCCGGCTGGACGTCGTCCCATCTCTTTGGACCGACAAACCAAAGTGTTTTCGCCTTGGGAGAAAAACTCCACATTCCTATGCCGCACTTCCAGAGTTTCAAGGCGTTGTGAACTCTTATAGCCGCCGTCTGGAGCGACACCGTATACCTTGAGGCGATCGCCTTCAGATTCTCGGGGGAGGGTGATCCAAGCCCGCTAATAAAATCAGTTGCTTCTACGGTTGGCATCAATAACTCTGCGGCGATCAGATCGCAAGCACGTTCAAGGTATTCATCAGTTCTGTTCGCGCCCCTGTGAGCTGGCACAGTGTTCACAAGCAGGTGGGCAATTTCGTGAGCCAGCGTAAATCGTTTGCGAACAAAGGAACTTTCAGAGTTCAACTTAATGACCAATTCGCCGTCGGGGAGTTGGAACAGTCCCCCCTCAAAGGGTAATCTCTGCTCGATGATCCTGGTAACCCCCAATTTGCGCGCCAGAGCGTCTAAGGACTCGTCCTCAGAGCGGCGTGCACGTACAAAGGCTTCGAGAGCACGACGCGGCTCTCTCTCTCTGACCAAGAAAGCGATTCGCTTCAGATAAGGATTCGTAAGCGGCTTCACTTTCGGCCCCGCTTAATCTCGCTAAGCACTCCGTGAAAGTACTCCACTGAGGCCTCAGCGCCTTTCCGTGTGGCAACTAGGTATGACTCGAGTCCCTCAAATTGGTCTGTGTAATGGATCCAAGCTTCGCGTTGCTGAACTTCTGTGCACCTGTCTTTGGCCGCCTCTTGCAGCCTCTGGAACGCAACGAGTTGTGGACTATTGCTCTCTTTAAGGCCGATCCGGATGATGCACATTTGAAAGTGGGCCACACACTCCTCGCGGCTCAGACTGTCCGCAAATTTTTCCGCTTGTTGATAGTGGTGGCGCGCACGCTTGGCATCTGGGCGCCCTGCGAGATATTTCGCGTAGTCGGCGTGGGCCATCATTGCCAACGCGAAATCAGGTTCGGACAGTGCCTCTATGCGTTCGAGCGTATCTTTGAAAGCCGTCTCAGCGCCGGGTTGATTCATTGCGGCAAGTGCGCCCGCGTAAATCAACTCGTGCTCGGCCCAGAGTGAGTCTCCGACTAAATCGTCGATTTCTGATTGGATGCTCCTGAGATGCTCAAGGGCCTCACGAGCTTGAGCCTTATAGACGCAGGCCTTTGCCTGGTTTAGCGTGTACCGCAGATTATCGTGGTCTGCCATTTGTGCACTCCTAATAGCTGGGATGGCAGACTTCTCAACTGCAGCCGCTTGTGCTGCCGCAATTTTCGCATTTGTAGCAGGCGCCGTTCGGGACCATCAGCATGCCGCACTCTGAACAGGTGGGTGCGCCTTCGTGCGCGTTCGTCAGCTTCATCGGCCCTGGCACCCAATTCGCGCCTGTGGACGGATTTGCCGCCGGAGATACCATAATTGCGGGAGCGTGGGCTTGCGCAGCCGCGATCTGTTCGCTGCTAAGTTTCAAGTAGTCCGACGAGATGAACCGCCCGCCCAACCAACGGGCGATATAGTCCAGCACGGAAGAGACGAAGCGAATGTTGGGATTCGCGGTGATACCCGATGGCTCGAAACGCGTATTCAGCAGCTTGTCCACGAAAACCTTTAGTGGCACGCCATATTGCAAGCCCAGCGAAATGGTCAGCGCCAGTCCGTCCATCACGCCCGAAAGTGTCGAACCTTCCTTGGCCATCTTGATGAACACTTCGCCCGGACGCTTATCTTCATACATGCCGACCGTAATGTAGCCCTCGTGCCCGCCCACACTGAATTTGTGCGTCACCGAATCGCGCTCCACCGGCATCTTCTCGCGTTCCGCGCGCGGAAAAAGTTCACGTTGCATAGGCTCTGGAGGGGGAATAGCCTGAAGCTGAATCTCCAGCTTGTCCTTTTGCTCCATCACGTCTTCGGCCTTCTTGCCCATCGCCGAGAGCGGCTGCGAACGCTTGGAATTGTCCCGGTAGATGGCCACGGCTTTCAGCCCCACCTTCCACGACTCGCTATACGCGTTCGAGATGTCTTCGACCGTCGATTCCTCCGGCATATTGATGGTCTTCGAAATCGCCCCCGAGAGGAACGGCTGCGCCGCCGCCATCATTTTCACGTGCCCGGTCCAGGTGATCGAACGCCCCCCGCCCTGCGGCGCCAGCGAGCAATCGAACACCGGGTAATCTTCCATCTTCAGGTGCGGCGCGCCTTCGATCTTTCCGTTCTGGTCGATGTAAGAAACGACGTCGCTGGTCTGCTCCGGGGTGTAGCCCAGCTTCATCAGCGCCTGTGGTACGGTGTTGTTCACAATTTTGATTAAGCCGCCGCCCACCAGCTTCTTGTGCTTCACCAGCGCCAGGTCCGGCTCGATTCCCGTCGTGTCGCAATCCATCATGAAACCGATGGTGCCGGTCGGCGCCAGCACGGTCACCTGCGAATTTTTGTAGCCATATTTTTCGCCGTGCGCCAACGCGGTGTCCCACGATTCCTGCGCGGCCATGAACAATTCCGTCTGCACGTGTTCCGGGTTGATTCCCCGCATCGCGTCGCGGTGCATGCGAATTACGTCCAGCATCGGCTCGCGGTTCACCGCGTAACCCGGGAACGGCCCCATGCGCTCCGCAATTCGCGAAGATTGCGCATACGCTTCACCGCACATCAGCGCCGTAATCGCTCCGGAAACGTCGCGGCCTTCATCGGAGTCGTACGGCAGCGCCATGGACATCAGCAGCGCGCCAAGGTTGGCGTAACCCAGCCCGAGCGGCCGGAACTCGTGCGAGTTTTTCTCGATCTTGTCGGTGGGATAACTTGCTTTGTCCACCAGGATTTCCTGCGCCGTGATCGTCACGTCCACCGCATGCTTGAACGCCTCTACGTCGAACTGCCCGGTGCCGTCGACGTATTTCATCAAATTCAAGGAGGCCAGGTTGCATGCCGTGTCATCCAGGAACATGTATTCGCTGCACGGATTCGACGCATTGATCCGCCCCGTGTTCTTCGACGTGTGCCAGCGGTTCACCGTCGTGTCGTACTGCATCCCGGGATCGCCGCACTGCCACGTCGATTCCGAGATCTTTATCATCAGGTCGCGCGCCCTCAGCTTTTCATTGGGCTGCCCGTCCGTTATGTTCTTCGTCCACCAATCCTTGTCCTCCACCACCGCGCGCATGAAGTCGTCCGTCACCCTCACCGAGTGGTTGGCATTCTGGAAGAAGATCGAGCTGTAAGCGTCCCCGTCGATCGAACTGTCGTAGCCCTGCTTGATCAGCACATGCGCCTTGCGCTCTTCCTTCATCTTGCATTCGATGAACTCCACAATATCCGGGTGATCGATATTCAGGATCACCATCTTTGCCGCTCGCCGCGTCTTTCCGCCGCTCTTGATCACGCCCGCGAAGGCATCGAAGCCTTTCATGAAGCTCACGGGCCCCGACGCAATCCCGCCTCCGCTCAGCGTTTCCTTGCTCCCGCGCAGCGTCGAGAAGTTCGTTCCCGTTCCCGATCCCCACTTGAATAACATCCCCTCTGTACGTGTCAGCCCCATGATTGATTCCATGCTGTCGCTGACGGAGTTGATAAAGCACGCCGAGCATTGCGGCTTCGGCTGCACGCCCACGTTGAACCACACCGGGGAATTGAAACTCATCTTCTGCTCGACCAGTAGGTGCGTCAGCTCATCGCGGAACGCATCCCGCGATGCCATGTCGGCAAAGTACCCGCACTCTTCGCCCCACCGCACAATCGTGCTCGCCACCCGGCCGATCAGTTGCCGTACCGATCCTTCGCGCTGCGCGGTCCCGGGTTTGCCGTGGAAGTATTTGCTGGTCACGATGTTCGTTGCCGTCTGCGACCAGCCCTTGGGCACTTCAACGTCTTCCTGGCGGAAGATCGTCACACCCTTCTCGTTTCCAATCAGCGCCGTGCGCTTCTCCCATTCCACCTCGTCGAAGGGAGATTTGCTCCCATCGGTAAAATACCGCTCGAAAGTCAGACCTTTTCCGGCCGTCTTCTCCGCAGTCGCGCCCGCGGCATTCTCGCTTAATGCATGCTTCACTGTGGCCATCCGTTCCTCCGCGCTCTAGAGTCCCCATTCAGCGGAGGGAACCCTTTTATTTTACTCCTCTTCATCCCGAAGAGGCGCCGCGTTTCGCTTCAAGTCTGGGGCTGAAGTGAACGCCGTTCAAATTCGATAAGATCGTGAAAGCGGGCAGCGAAAAAAAAGCCGGCCGCTGAGCGGTCGAACTTTACTTCCAGCGCAAAACGCCAATGCCCCGCCGCTGGCCGGTGCTTCGCACTCAGCCTAACAGCAGGTGCTCCGCCTCAACTACGGGCGCGGAGCAGGTACTTCGCGCTCGATTTTTTCGCTTAAAAACCCGGGCTGCCTCGTGGGCTCACACGGACCTTGCTCTATCCCCGACTCGGTCCGTCTGGCGCTTCCACGTCCCCCCGAATCTGGATTCGCAGTATCCACGCAAGAATATTTTCTGTCAAGAGAAAAACGCAAAATGTGGGTGTGAATTTCGTACTGTGTCTATTTGTAGTGGTGCTTTTTCCGCTCAACTGCTTCCTCTTCAACACTTTTGCTCGCCTTGCCTCTCACGCTACACTGCTTGCATCCAATTTCATATGAAGCGATCTCCAACACTTCTCGGTTTCCTTCTCTTTCTCTCTCCTCCCTTTTTTGCGCAAGACCTGCCGCCATCCTCCGCTCCGACCATCATTCGGTCCGCTTACGGAGAGAAACTCCACCTCCCCGGAATTCACAACTCTGGAAAAGTCACCGAAGCCCTCTACCGCGGCGCACAGCCCAAGGAAAACGGCCTTGTTGAGCTGAAAGAATTGGGCATCACCACCGTCGTCGATCTGCGCGGCGAAGGTCGCGACAAAATCGAATGGGAACGCAAGACCACAGAATCTCTCGGCATGCGCTTTGTGCACATCCCCGTCAGCGGTTGGTCTCCTCCTGCCGACGAACAGCTCGTCCAATTTCTCTCCCTATTCCGCGGCGCTCCGCGGCAAAAGATTTTCGTGCACTGCCGTTTTGGCGACGATCGCACCGGTGTTTTCGTCGCTGCCTATCGCATGGCCCTCGAGAAATGGCCCGCCGAACAGGCCACCAAGGAAATGTACTTCTTCGGCTTCAACGGCTTCTGGCATCCCGCGATGAAATCCTTCATTCGCGATTTTCCCGAGCGCCTGAAGTCTGCCCCCGCCCTCGCTCCCCTTCGCACTTTGACTCCTCAATCCTCCTCCACCACCTCAACGAATCGGCCGCAACCACGCTAATGACTTGGCCATATGAGCCAGTCTTCCATTAGCTCCTCTGTTTTGGCGCGGCAAGACCCTCCGCCCGCCAGCTATCCGGCTATCACTCTGCGTAGGAATTGGGGCCAGACTGGCTTCTATTGAGGGCGATTTCACTTCTCCGATTAGCGCTCGAGGACTTAGCGGCACCCCACGGCTGGCCGAAGCGTCTCAGTCCTAATCGGCCGCGTGGATAAACAGGGTTGATACATTGCTGCTCGTGCTTTGGGTTTTGGCCTGTCCGCGGTTAGAGGCGCTCGGTGTCAGCCTCCGAATGACAAATTCTTGAAGTAGATTGGTGACGGCAGTCGCGCCAGTTCCGATTAGCGCATTTTCAAACGTTAGTTCCGCTCCGCGATCTTTCGCTGGATAGTACAGATTTGAGATACCGCCTGCAGCGAGGCTTCCCAGCATACTCGAGTAATTTGCTTGCCAATGTCCATTGTCCCCTTTGCAAATGACGGCATTGGCGATCGCATAGAGAATCCGTGATCGCTTACTTCCGCTTCCCTTGTAGAAATAGCGCGGATCTTGTTTCAGGAGCGATGGCAATATGGCGCTTCCGATTACTGTGCCGGTGACAAAGTCCGCATAGGAGGCGCCGTAACGCTTTGCATAGCCTTGTGCGCCTTGCCCATATCCACTGAAATCATTTTGCGCCTGCTGAATTCCCGCAATGGCCCCGGTCAGTCCGAAGCTGACTGGATCCACTGTCGTTTTCCAGGCAAGTTCAAACTTTTGTTTCGAGCTGAGAGGAACTGCATTGGGGACATAGGTAACATAGAAATTTGGAACGACGCCAAGCACACGCTGCTTCTCTTCTTCCTTGATCTCATCTTTCGCCAGTTCGGTCCGTGAAGGTACGACCCGTACCTCAGTGATGGCGGTAGCAATAGCCAATATGGTCTGCGGGATGGCGTAAGTCTCCGCAGAATTCAGGACTCCAGAAAAGGTCTGTGTCGCGAAACCGGGCGACTCAATTGTGAGATGGAACGGTCCGGGAACAATGTTGGCAAAGGAGAATTGCCCATCATCGCCTGACAGCACTTCTTGGTTGGGAGACTGATCCTCCCGCGAGAGTCTAACCTGAGCCCCGACGACCGCCGTCCCAGTTTGGTCTACCACGGCCCCGCGAATGCTTCCCGGCAAGCGCTGTTCGGGAAGTTGCTCGGTGGATGACGCGGCTGTTCCCCGCTCCTGAGGTAGCCTATTCGCCATTTCCATGACGATTGGGGGCCGCTGTGACTGTGCCTGGGCTAAAATGCCACCCGGCAGGCCAGTTAGACTAAGCAAGACTACCCAAATCCCATGTCTAGGCATACTTATCCCCGACTGTTCATCCTCCATTATGATGCTTTGCCAAGGGACTTTGGATTTCCGAAAAGGCTGACGTTTTCATAAGTTACCTGTACCTGCGGCCATCTTGCCAGCCGTCTGAAAACTTGGGTCATCCAACGCCAGTCTTGTGAAGCCCATCAGCGTTCAGGTGGACGCCAAGTCGCTTACCGGGAATTAAGCCCACTACCAAAGATTTCCTTGACATCCCTTATCTCTTTGGTACAATTAGATGGTACAAATCTGCATCTGGGGTGTGCTGGTCCGTTTTTTCTCTTTTGGTTGCTTTTTGGATTCTTGGTCTCGCCAATGCCACCAAGAACATGCCCTTTAGATTCAATCAGTTACGCACTTAAAATTCCATAAGTCTTTTCTTTTGATCGATTTGCGAATGCCCAACGCATGCAAGAATACTTTGCCTTTTAGAATCAATCAGTTACGAATTGCTTTTTCTGTAAGTCCTTTTTTTTGATATTCATGAAAATTGGTGGGGGTGGGGGTACGGGGGTGAGCCATCCTAGATACATATCCCAAGACATTCCCGAAGAAAGCATCAGCGCAAGCACTGCACGCAAAATGATATGAGCACCGCTCCGGCTCAAGAGCTCTTTCCTCTGACCAATCACTGAAAACTAAGAACTTACAACCAGCTTTGTTCTAGTACCTCTGTACCCTCTTAAACAAAACGCTTGCTCCATTTGAACAAACATCTCCTCATGGCATCATCGCTACCGTCGCGGAATTAGCTGCTTCTCTGAGGGAGAGGTCCCCGTGCAAGTCGGACGCTACGAAATTCTAGAAATCATTGGCACCGGCGCCAACGGCCGCGTGGCGCGCGCCCACGATCCCATGATCGGCCGCCTGGTGGCCATCAAGCTTTTCCCAAAGGAATTGGCCACCGGCGAAGCCCGCCAACGTTTTCTTCAAGAAGCGCGGGTGGTCGGCCAGCTTTCTCATCCTTCCATCATCACCCTCCACGATATGGGCATTGAAGAGGCGACCCAGACACCCTACTTGGTCATGGAATTCTTGGATGGCCAGCCACTCGACCGCATCCTCGATAGGGGCAGCATTCCTTATCCCCGAGCCTGCGCCATCGTCGCAGAAGTCGCCTGCGCTCTTGGCGCCGCGCACCGCAAGGGCGTAATTCACGGCGACGTCAAGCCGGCGAATATGCTCATCACCGATGACGGTCGCGTGAAGCTGATGGACTTCGGCATGGCTCGGCTTGCCAGCCGCGATTCCGGCGCCACGCCTCTCTTTGGAACGCCAGCCTACTGGTGCCCCGAGCAGATTCTCGGTAAGCCTCAGGACGGGCGTTCTGATCTCTTTTCGCTTGGAGTCGTGCTCTACGAACTGGTCACGGGGAAGCGCCCCTTTGACGCGGAATCCCTTCAGGCCATCTGCGGCCGAGTTCTTTCTTCCACGCCGCTGCCGCCGTCTCACGCAAATCCATCGTTACCCACAGGCTTCGATGAGGTCGTCGCCCGCTGCCTGACAAAAGATCCAGTCGCGCGCTATGGCGTGGGTGAAACGCTCGCGGAAGATCTCTATCCGTTCGCTCGTCGAAAGATCGTACCCCAGGCTTCGCCGCAATCCGTTGGCAATGGCAATGGCCTGCGCAACCGCGCCGCGCGTCTTCTGCGCTCCGCTTAACTATCGCGTTACAAAAAGGCCGCCGCGGCGAGGTTCGGGACGTGCCGCCGCAACGCGAAGTTTTTCCTTTCAGCTACATCGCGATACCCTGCAACCACCCCAATTGACAAAGACTCGTGGCCGCATCAATCAAGAGACTAGCCAAAATCTATGCTGTGGCCTATCTCGCGAAAACGGTGAGCGGGATGGCTTCTCCCATGGCTTTGTATCCGGCGGGCGACGGATGCAGATGATCGCCGCAATCAAAGGCAGGTAGCAGCTGATCGGGATGCGCGGGGTCGCGCACGACAGCATCGAAATCGATCAATGCGTCGAAATGCCCGGCGGCACGAATCCATTGGTTCACCACCTGGCGGTCGGCTTCGCTCAGCGGCCCTGGGTGGTAGTAATTCGAACCTACGTACGGAGTTATCGTGGCGCCAAAGACGCGCAGGCCGTGGGCATGCGCGCGTTCGATAACCTGCTGATACGCCGAGAGAATACGCTCCACCAATGCCGCATGCGCGGCTGGCGGCACTTCGCCATTCCTGGCCAGCCCGCCCAAGTCGTTTACGCCTTCAAAAACAATGAGCCACCGAACCCCGGCGGGCGCTAATACGTCCCGATCAAAACGTGCCAACGCATTTGGTCCGAGCCCATCGGTCAGCAGGTGGTTTCCACCGATGCCCTCGTTTAGGACGCCGATGTTTCGTGTATTGGGCAAGCTCTGCAGTCTTGCCGCAAGCACATCGGTCCAGCGGTCATTTCCGTTGGTTGTGCCTCCGTGTCCATCGGTGATGGAGTCACCGAGCACTACCACCGCCGCCGCTTCCGGGGCGGCTTGAACATCGATTTCTGAAATCTGGAACCAGTGATCAACGTGCTTCGGCTCAGTGAGATTCGCCGCGCCAACCGAGTCCCCATGGACGTAGTAGGTGGTTGCCCGCGAGCCCGGATGACCGGTCTCGCGCGTCGGAGGAACATCAAGGTGAAACGTGGCCACAAGATCCGACAATGGCCCGACCACAAGGTTGACGGGATCGGACACGAATTCAGCTCCCGGCGGAACCACTACGTCCGCCCTGCCCGCGAAGGTGAGGAAACGATCACTCGAGGGGTCGATGGACGGCGCGGATGTCGAGAGCGGGCGTGCGATGTGCACCGAAGTAAAGCGCAACGCTTCAGTTCCGAACGCGTTCGACACGTGAACCCGCAGTGCCGAGCCGCCGACGGACAGGTGAAAGATCTGCCGCATGGTCGCATCGCGCAAGTCGTCGAGCGGCAACGCATTCTGGGGTTCCGGAATCTGCTGAGAAGAGACCCAGCTGGCCACCCACACCTGCGGCGTGGATGCGGCCGCCGGCGGCGGCGCTTGGGCCGACATATAACTCGAAACAAAGATAAGGCCGACAGTCGCGAAAAAACTACGTGCGCGCTTCATAAGGAAAGAATTAGCATAGATGCTCGAAGTAGATCGCTTTCACAAACGCGGCAAGCATATCACCCCGGAGCGTTCGCGTGCTTTCTTCGATGAAGTTCTCACTCGTGTGTGGATGCCTTTTTGTGGTTCTCGGCAGTTCGCCTTGCGTAATTGCACAATCTTCCGCAACGCAGCCACCGATTACGTTCACGACCGATCAGGATCGCCAGAACATGATGGATCAGCTGGGCATTAAAGCTCTTCGACCGGGCTATAGCGGAAATGAAAAGGCGCCCAATCACGCCAACTATGATGACTCGAAGGCCAACCCGTTCCCTAACGTTCCCGATCCGCTCGTACTGAACAACGGTCAGAGAGTAACCACGCCCGAGATTTGGTGGAACATGCGTCGTCCCGAACTGATCGAGATGTTCTCGAAATATGTGTATGGCCGAGTCCCCCAAAATGTGGCGAAGGTGTCGTGGACCGTGACGACGGTGGATCACGAGATGATCGGCTTCACGCCTGTAATCGCCAAGGATCTCATTGGAGAGGTTGACAACTCGGCTTATCCGGCCATCAGCGTGAAGATCCACATGACGCTTGTGACGCCGGCGAATACAAAAGGTCCAGTGCCAGTGCTTATGATGTTTGGGCGAGCGGGCTTTCCGAATCCGAACGAGCCCCGCGGCGAGGAGCTGGAAGGCATCAACAAAGCATGGAAGGCGCTGCTCCTTCAGCAAGATCCCTCGCTCAAAGACGTGTTTGCGCAGCACCCAGCGTGGGAGCCGTTAAGGGCGACGCCGTTCCAGCCTCCTCAGTTGAATGAAGACGGCGATTTGCCCAACACGTGGCAGTTGGTTGCCGCCGGTTGGGGATTTGTCCTGTTCGATCCGGCGAGCGTGCAAACAGACGATGGAACGGGCATCACACGGGGAATCATTGGGCTGGTGAACAAAGGGCAACCGCGCAAGCCCGAAGACTGGGGTGCACTGCGTGCCTGGGCGTGGGGGGCAGGCCGTGGGCTTGATTACCTTGAGACGGACCCGGCGGTGGACGCAAAACACGTCGGCATCGACGGCGTCTCCCGCTACGGCAAGGCCACGTTGGTCACGATGGCCTTTGATCAGCGCTTTGCCATGGCGCTGGTCGGATCGTCGGGCAAAGGAGGGGCTACATTGCTGCGACGCAACTTTGGCGAAGCAGTGGAGAACCTCACAGGAGGCGGATACTACTGGATGGCCGGCAATTTCATGAAATATGGCGTCTCTGGGGCGACTTTTGGCAGCATGAATCCCGGTGATATTCCAGTCGATTCGAATGAACTGATCGCATTGTGCGCGCCGCGCCTTACGTTTATCAGCTACGGAGTTCCAGAGAAAGGCGATGCCAGATGGCTAGACCATCAGGGTAGCTTCATGGTAACCGTGGACGCCAGCCGTGTGTTTACATTGCTCAGCACAAAAGGAGTCGATGCCGACGGAGACTATCGCACCGCAAAGATGCCACCCGTAAATCAGGGACTGCTCGCAGGGCACCTAGCCTGGAGACAACATGATGGCGGCCACACCGATGCGCCCAACATGAAATGGTTCATTGAGTGGGCCGATAAGTTCATCGGCCATACGCCCATGTGACATCCGGCCAGGAAGCCGTTCGTCACTGTCAAAAAACATTGCGCTAGCTAGGATCTGGGACCAGTGCCCTGTTCCCGAAGTATGGAGTATAGCCGCACATGATAGATATGTGGCCGCCGTGGATCCAATAGCAACTGCCGGCCCTGATTAGTTTGATCACCATTGAGGCGCCTCTCGGTGGTCCATTGCCCGGACACACGAGAGACTTGCTCAACGCTTTCAATGCCGGCGATTTCCGCACCGACATCGGGGTCGCGAGCAAAACTGACGGTCAGACCACTGCCGATGACGTAGAACTCTCCAGGTGACGTCTGCAGGATCAGCATGGCCCCATTGTCAGCAATGACGGTCCTCGCTGGCCAGGATCGCGAGAGTGTGGCTTCGAATAGGTAGCCTCCCAGCGCAACGGTCTGTGTAGGTCGCGGGCTCGTGGCATGCAGCACCAAACCGCGCGTCAATCCGGCAGCTTGGGCGGCGGGCAAGAGATCGCGCATGCTGTCCAGCAACTCGTAAAGCTGCATCATCTCCGGTTTAGGGTCGCTGTCCTTCTCTGGGAGCACCAAGCTATCAATCGCGAACGGACTGAAGCCGAAAGCGCGCGCTTGGCCGTAAGCGTACAGGGCGCTGTAAGGAGCACTTTCAATTCGCGCCTCAGGGACAAAGATTGCATTGCCAGGAACGCGATATCGCTGTATCCAATATTCGAAGTTGGGCCAGTAGATATCGGGCGAGTAGAAATCGATACTGGGTGCACTCGCGCGCCAGACCTCGAGATAGTAAGGATGCGGCCCGCCGCTAGGATACTCGCCTGCCCTCTCCAGGGGCGCGGGAAGCTGCGCGTTGACATACATCGGAAGGGCATATTCAGTTTTGCCGGCCTGCGTGACAGCCTCGATGAAAGCTGCATAGCTCCAGGCCATGAATACTTCGTCGGCCGCATCTCCAAATACCTCGCTCCAACTTTTGCCACGTTCGTTGAAGTGCGCTGCCAGTTCGGGGGCCAATTGGAGACGCTTTGCAGCGAGACTACGGATCAATACGTCTGGTACGCGTCCGTGAAATAGTCGATTTGCGTCTGGAGAGCGGTCCCGCCCCGGCCCGAGATAACCAACTTCGTTTTCCACCTGCACCATTAGCACTGCCGTTTGCTGGAAATCCCGCTCGCGAATGTGACGCATCAAAGCGGCGAACGCGCGACTATCGCATCGGCGGGTTTCCGGAGATAGAGTCGATAGAATCTCGAGGGGCTTTCCATCCGCGGATTCGGCGCGCGGAAAGCGCTTTGGATCCGATTTCACCCATGAGGGGGCATAGTTGGAAAAAGCGTTTTTCCAGCTTCCAAACCACAGCAGCACTAGATGCATGTTGTGCTTTTGCGCGGTTCCAATCCAGTGGTCCAATATGCTGAAATCAAAGCTGCCTTCTTTCGGCTCGACCTGCTCCCAAGCGACCGGCATCAGAATCGTATTGACGTGCATGGCCGCGAGCTTAGGAACGATGAAATCTGCCTGCGCTGCAGTTCCCGCCGAAGAATTGCCCAGTTCGCCTCCTAGAATTAGAAACGGCTGGCCGTTTACGATGAGCTGCCCTGTTCCGTTTTCCATTTTGACGCGCGGCAATTCTTCGGCGGCATGCAGTGTGAAGATGGAAACACAAAGGCCGATGCCAAGAAGTATGCCGCGCGAGACGATCTTCACAAATCCTCCATCGGGCCGCCGCAACTGCTAACAAGTCCGTTCTGGCGAAGTAATTTTGCTTGAAAATATTGGCGATGGGAAAGTAAGAAGTTCGTTGCGTTATT
>WNFT01003220.1_pt1 | contig 14077 bp, 21 predicted proteins | sample 5400191 | NCBI WGS metagenome assembly WNFT01 (sample SAMN13153359, study PRJNA577476) | soil metagenome | isolation source: 80 cm saprolite under Madrone tree | place: USA:California | collected 2016-06-14
CTTGGATCGGACCTATCCGGGCATACGGTTCAGTGGTCCGACCAACCATCCGTGGGGACGGGAAGTCAATTTCATAGATTTGGCAGGTGTCTGCTGGCACATTGGCCAACGCGAGTAAAGTTTGTGCCGCGGATGCCTAACAAGCGCCTGAAGCTGCCGGCGCCTACTACAAGAGGAAGTCATCTGTTTGTGAACGACCACATCATGCGCCGCAGCTTAGGCGCGATTCGTTAGGCGCCACGCCCCCAGCCAAGAGGCCTCATCTATGACTGCACTGGAGCTCACTAAGCGCATGAGCGCCTCGAAGGTGAGTGTAGATGAGCTTGCCGCTTGGCTGAACCGGCGCCCCGATGAAGTCATCAATTGGATGACGAGCGAGCGGTCATTGCCGACGAAGGTGGGGGGCCAGCTCGAGTGGCACTTAGGGATGCGCTTGGTAGAGGAGCGGATGCGGACGAGTGGACTCCCGACGTGCCCCTGGTTGGAAGCACAACCGGACCCTCCTTGGAATAACCCCAAAGCTCTCGAACGGTACAGCGCTGAAATTGATGCGCACGCGGCGACCTGTCCGATCTGCAAACAGCGTACCGCGTTTGCCGCCACTCTTCCCCAACCACCTCCCTTTCCCATGGGCTCGTACGAGGGGGTTCTGAGCAATGTGAACCCTTGGTTCGCGTGGATGGTCTGCGGTGGACTCGTTTGGTTCTTCGTGGGGTTGCTCGCGCGGGGTCACAACGTTCTGGCCGAGGACTATCTCCAGGTCGGCCTCCTCAGCGGACTCGCCTGGGTGGGACTGGTGACTGTCACCTGGGTCGCAGCGAAGGTCTTTCTAAGGCGTGGCGCCTAACAAGCGCTTGACGTTGGCGGCGCGCCTAGATTAAGGAATGACTCTTTCTTCAGCGCGCCGCAGCTTAAGCGCGATTCGTTAGGCAGCGTAACTGGTCCCATGGATCTTGCGAGCATTAAGCAACTCCTCCTGCAACGTCTCGATTCGTTAGCGATCAGATGCAAGGCTTGGATCGAGAGACAGCCGCGGATCGTTCGCCCGGCAATCTTTGGCGCCGCGTTTATTTGGCTGTTGATTCTCGCGAGGGGCGGTTTGATCCTCCTGCCCATCCTACTGGTGGTCGGCCTCTTCACTGACCCCGCGCTTGTTCTTCGCTTTCTCCTAGTGGCCCTCGTCATCGCTCCCGGAAGCGGATTCGTGGGCGGTCTTCTCTACGGGATCATGTCACCACTAGCTGGTCGCCTCGGTATCATTGGTGCTGTGCTCAAGTTTTCAGTTGCTGCAGCCGTTTACTTGTTCGTGCTCGTCGTGGCCATCGTTCCGGTGCTCGATGGAAAGAACACTTTTGTTGTCCCTGATTCGTCTGACTGGTGGTTCATTGGGTTGGTCGCGATACTGATGGGGATCGTACTTACGTACAATGATCGCCGAGACGCTGCCTAACACGCACTTGAAGCTGACGGCGCGCGTAGATTAAGGAATGAGTCTTTTTTCAGGGCGCCCCAGCTCAAGCGCGATTCGTTAGGCCGCCCGATTCAATCTGTTCCCACCCTGAGGTCTCGCATGCAGTACTTGGTCGTCGAGAATTTCCGCGGCCGTGATCCTGTGCCTGTCTATCGCCGTTTCCGCGATCGTGGTCGGCTGGCGCCCGACGGCCTAAAGTATGTGGGCAGTTGGGTAACCGAAGACTTGGCGCGTTGCTATCAGGTGATGGAATGCGCGGATCGGAGCCTTCTGGACCAGTGGCTTTCGGAGTGGCGCGATCTCGTCGACTTTGAGATCCTACCAGTCCTGTCGTCAGCCGAAGTGCAAGCGAGACTGGCGGGGCGTCTGTGAGCGGGCGGCCTAACAAGCGCTTGAGGCTGGCGGCGCGCGTAGATTAAGGAATGAGTCTTTCTTCAGCGCGCCGCAGCTTAAGCGCGATCCGTTAGGCCGCGAGCGTTCGGTTCTTGTCTGAAGGAGCTACCATGGGAACTCGCTACTTGCTCGTCACCCTGGTGTTGGCTCTCGTACCGCTCGCGATCGTTCTAGGGCAGGGTGGTGCGGGCCCTCCGACCGTCATTCGCCCCGCTGACATTGTCTGGCAGCCGGGTCCTCCGACCCTGGAGCCAGGTGCGCAGGGAGCGGTCCTCGCTGGCAACCCGAGTCAACCGGGCCCCTTCACTCTCCGAGTCCGCCTTCCAGCACGCTACCGGATCGCGTCACACACACATCCAGTTGATGAGCGACTAACAGTATTGTCGGGGACGCTCTGCTTCGCTGCGGCGGGCCCTGGGAAGGTCGCGCCGGACACACTCTGCATTGGTCCGGGGACCTTTCGATTGATGCCAGCAAGCGTGGTGCACAGTGATTGGACACAGGGCCCAGTGGAATACCAGATCGAAGCTATGGGCCCTTTCGACTTGACATACGTGAATCCGAGGGACGACCCGCGAGCGCGAAGGTAATTGCTCGCGGCCTAACAAGCGCTTGAAGCTGCCGGCGCGCGTAGATTAAGGAATGAATCTTTCTTCAGCGCGCCGCAGCTTAAGCGCGATTCGTTAGGCAGCGCCAAAGGACGCCGCTCTAACTCTGGAATTGGGTCTGCACGATGATCTCGAAAGGTATTCTATGATTCGCCCCGCTCTCTGGACAGGGCTGGTGGTTCTCTTCACCCTTTCCTGCAGCGATTCGTTGGCTCCTCCGCTCGTCGGTCGCTGTCAACGGACGGGATCGAGTTAATTGCAACACCGATCGTGGGAGAGCTGAGAGTATCCTGCTTTCGACCTGTTCGGCTGTCGCGGGCAATTCGTTTTGAAAGCGATGATAGCATAAAGATTTCAGGAGAGCTGACTGACTTGGACTACTCTTTCCCCTTCAAGTTTGCTGGTCAGGTGCGTGGCGATACTCTCGCGGCGATGTTGATCATCAACCTACCTGCCGGAGAGTGGTCGCAGAATCATCTAATGACCGCCGGCGCCGATCCCGCGCTCAGCGACTGCCAGTATTATCGATAGGCGGTGGAGCGCTGCCTAACAAGCGCTTGAAGCTGGCGGCGCGCGTAGATTAAGGAATGAATCTTTTTTCAGCGCGCCGAAGCTTAAGCGCGATTCGTTAGGCCGCGACACCTACCTGTCAGGAGGTCCCTTGACCCTTCCAAGTCAGTATCGCGAGGCACCTAGGGTATCGCTGACGCATCTAGTCACGGCGATCCTCTGCGCTGCGTGTGCCTCCCCGACCGGTCCGGTCGCTACACTTCGCGTTCAGACCGACACATCAGAATACGCGCTCGGTGCGCCCGTCATGTTCACGGCGGTCAATCAAGGCAACGTCACACTATTCCTAGCAAGCTGCGGTGAGCGCGTCATGGTCGCCATCGATCGCTGGCAAGACGACCAGTGGCGGCAGTACAGTGGTGATGCATGCCTCGCGATTTATCCGATGCTCCCGCAGCCTCTCGAGGCCGGAGCCGCCTATCGTAGTTCCGGAGCCTTTCGAGAGGTTGGTCGCTTTCGGCTCCGGCTGGGAGTCGGCGACGGCACCGCGCCGCCAGAGTGGAGCGGTGTTTCGAACGCCTTTGATATTCGGTAGGCCACGGCCTAACAAGCGCTTGAAGCTGGCGGCGCGCGTAGGATATTGAATGACTACTCTTTCACCGGCGCCCGCAGCTTAAGCGCGATCCGTTAGGCAGCGCAGGAGGATCGCATGCGTCTTTCACGGTTCGCCGCTCTCGTGTTTCTTATCGCCGCGGCGTGCAGCGATTCGGCGGGACTTGGGTCTACAACTGGCGTAACGCTCACGCTGGTGCTTTCCACCACGAATCTGCGCCGCGCTGATGCAGACACGATCACAATGACGGTCAGGAATAACGGGCCACGAGGCGTGACACTGACAGGCGGCGTGTGCGAACCACGTGCACAGGTCGTAAATGGCTCTGGAGAGATCGTCGTGCCACCGGGCGGCCAGGCTCCTTGTGTCCTTGTGCTGCGACGCCTCGAACTAGCGCCCGGCGAGAAGCTCGTTCGGTCATTCGTATGGAATACGTCATCCCTACCAGCCGGTACCTACCGTGTGAGCGCCACATTTACGTCGGAGGAAGTACAGTTGGCCACGGCGCCGGTGACGATAGAACTCAACTAAGCTTTCGTGGCTGCGCTGCCTAACAAGCGCTTGAAGCTGGCGGCGCGCGTAGATTAGGAAGTGAATCTTTCTTCAGCGCGCCGCAGCTTAAGCGCGATCCGTTAGGCAGCGACGACTTTCCATCGGAGGCGAGGCATTGTCTCGTGATCAAATCGGTGTCATCGTGGCCACCGTTCTCGCGGTTGCCATTCTGGGCTTAACGCCAAACCGCCTCTGGCTCCCAATCGGTGCGGCGATCGGGTTCGTCTTTGCATTACTAGTGTTTCGATGGATCTGGTTGTCGTATCGCGACTACAAGGGCGCACCTGCCGCAGCCGCTGTTCGACGCCAGCAGATTCTCTCAGGGCAGTTCCCGACCGGTACCGGCGCAGGCCAGCCAAGCGTTTCCACCTGTCTCGCTATGGACTGGAACATCGAGGACGCCGTCGCCACGCTTGTCGTGTTCAATGACGGCACAGTCAGCTTGTACTTTTACCCTCGCAGCGGCATTGCCGGTGCCGCTCGCTTCGAAAACGTCCGCCGCGCCGCGACACCGTTTCGCGAAGAGCTGGAACGGCTCCGTTCCCGCCTGACTCCGGCGTCAAGCTTTCCGCTTCCCGCTCCCAATCGTCTAATCTTCTATCTCGTCGCGGAAGCCGGGACTCTCTCCTCCGGCGAGTTAAACGTAGACGAGGTGCGCGAGCAAGGACATCCCTTCTTCACCGTCGAAGGGCATGCTCGACAACTGATCGGAGAGGTATGTCGCACCACGCCTGGGGTGCCACCGCTGCCTAACATGCGCTTGAAGCTCACGGGCGCCTCCAAGTAAGGTAGAATTCCATTTGTGTGCCCGATTGAGCTGCGGTCAACCCATGAGCTTCTGGTGCGCCTTCTGGCGCAGCGCCCGCAGCTTAAGCGCGATCCGTTAGGTGGCCGCACCGAATTGCGAGAGTACCATGGACCTCCCTGAACACGTGGCTCAGATGTTCGGCGTAAGCCGAATGCCGCTTCCGCTCCAAGCGTTTGAAACCCACCACGTCGTGCGCCGCCTGCCCAAAGACTTCGCGCTCGAGTCCGAGCACGTTACCATACGCCTCGTCCTAGACCTGGACGACACAGGGACCGTGACTCACGTCGAGGTAGTGCCGTCGCCCTCACGGCGCGGCGTCCGCACTGTCGGCCTCCTGACGGATGAAGCCGGCGCGCAACCCATTCCAGAGCACATCGAAGCGCCGCCTGCGTTACGAGATGCGGTTGTGGAAGCGGCGCGCCGTATGCGCTTTCGCCCAGCCGAGCGTGACGGTCGGGCCGTTCCGGTCCGCGGAATACCCGTCAGTGTGCACTACACACGCGATGAACTTGTGGCCGCAAAGGCGGCCACCTAACAAGCGCTTGAAGCTGACGGCGCGCGTAGATTACGGAATGAATCGTTCTTCAGCGCGCCGCAGCTTAAGCGCGGTCCGTTAGACGGCGCGTGGAAGTTGGGATGCTGCGACCCCAGCCGGTCTGGATTCTGGCTTTGGCGCTTGCATCTGCGCCACTGAACGCGCAGGGATCATCCCAATGCGCTACCGGCATCCTCGCCGATTCGGTAGAGCCGTCTCGCGAAGGTTTCTTTCGCGAGGTCTTATACGCGGCGGGATCCGCCCGAACGCCGCGATTCGATGACTACACGCCAGGCAGCTACCACGCCGACAAGCTCGATATCGCCGAGGGACTTCCGCTGGCGGCGAAGAGGTGCGGAGCTGTGCTCGAAGGCGTTGTGGTGGTGGGACCGCTAGGCCCGCTGTGGTCCTATCATGTCATCGCGTTCCTCAAGGAAGACAGTGGTGTTCGTCTAAACACACTCGTCATGCCGCATGCTCGGATTACTGGCAAGGCAACGGCTACAATTAGCCCAGGTGACGTTGCCGACTTTTTCCGTGCACTCTCGTCATCCCCTGCGCTCAAGCCAGGCCGACCGGTGTGGAGCGACACCACGATGGCAGGACTTGCTCGCGATTTCTCATATGATTTTCTCGCAATTCGATTCGGATCTGATTCGGCCGTATGGTTCGGTTCACTCGAGCGGCATCAGGATTCTGCGGCGGTTGCAGCGGTATTCAACGCACTGAATCGATTGCTCACTCAGGCAAAGTCCACGTATGGACGCTCCAATTGAGCGCTTGGCCGCGTCGTCTAACAAGCGCTTGAAGCTGACGGCGCGCGTAGATTAAGGAATGAGTCTTTCTTCAGGGCGCCGCAGCTTAAGCGCGATTCGTTAGACAGCGGCGAAAGCGTACCATGAAGGAGGAGCTCCCAAACCTCAGCTCGTTGGCCGGAGAACAACTCAGCTCCGTAATCTTCGTGGCCGACTATGTGCAGTTCGATTTCAATGGCCCAGTCCTGAGTGCCTTTTCGCCTCCGATCGTAGAAGTAAAGGGTCTTCGTTACCAGTTCCCGGGGCCAGGATCTCGTGACGCACTCTGCTCGCTCATCCAACAGTTTGTGGCAAGCGCGGGCGCCCAGGACAACCGCAGTATCGATGTGTCGTTCGATTCTGGTGCGCGTCTAACGATTTCGCTCGCCCCTGACAGTTACGATGGGCCTGAGGCTGCGACCTTTTCCGATCCGAAGGTAGGTGGCTTGCTTGTTTGGTGAGAATCGCGTGCCGCTGTCTAACAAGCGCTTGAAGCCGGCGGCGCGCGTAGATTAAGGAATGAATCTTTCTTCAGCGCGCCGCCGCTTAAGCGCGATTCGTTAGACAGCAGCTACTACCGATTTGCTGAGGTATTGTACAGCAGCCCCTCTCCCCACGCTGGAGGTAATCATGCGACATTGCCCATTTATCGCTCTGGGCCTGAGCGCTCTAGCGGTCAGCAGCATCGTTGCTCAGGAGCAACCGCGTGTCCAACCCGGGGCCCGTGTCCGAGTCACGGCGGCGCACCTACCCCTCGGCAGGCAGATCGGAACCCTGGCACATATCGACGCCGACACGCTGATCGTTGATTCAACGCGGGTCGCCGTGCAATCGGTGCGCAAGCTTGAGGTTAGTACGGCACGAAGGTCACATTGGCGCCTAGGTGCCGGGATCGGATTCCTCGTCGGTGCCAGCGCAGGCGTTATCGCCGTCGAGAGCTCGGGCGAGGAGGTGTTTTGCGGGGAATTGGCCTCGGGTGCTCAGTGCGTGCTTCTCGGCGCGGGCTTTCTAGGTGCTGTTGTCATACCGGTCGGCGCGATCTTTGGTGCGTTGGTACGCACGGACCGCTGGCAAGAAGTCCCGTTAGATCGATTGAGCATTCGCGCGTTGCCGCAACGCGACGGCACGTTGAGCCTCATGGTCTCACTTCACTTCTGATGTATCCTGCGCTCCGGATGGCTGCAACGCCGCTGTCTAACCAGCATTTGGAGCTGACGGGGCCTGAGCGGCTCGGCCGCCACCACTGACCTTGACCTCGGCCCATGGTGGCCGCCTCGCCAGGCCCCGCAGCTCAAATGCGAGACGTTAGGCGGCCCCCTCTGGAGACTTCATGAAATCAACTCACATTGTTTTGGCCGCTCTTGTCGTTTCCGGTGCATCATTCACGCCTCCACGTGCAACTAGACCACGAATCACGGGCCTCTACTCAAGTATGGCATTTACCCCAAGCGGGGATCTTGGCGGCGTTCAACTCTTTATCACCTACGCGGATTCGTTTTACATCCATTTTCAGATGGCCGAAGGGACACCGGACGCACCAATCCTGATGAATCTACAAGTTCAGGATTCGACCATCAGTTTTGTCTTTCCGTCCGGCACGAAGTACGCCACAGGCTTACGCAACTTTACGGGTACCGTGAGTCCTGCGGGGATACGTGGAAAGTTTGCGAATGGCTATTCCGTCAATTTGCCTCGCCTAGAATGCTCCAAACCATTTTGACGCGGGCCGCCTAACAAGCGCTTGAAGCTGCCGGCGCGCGTAAATTATGGAATGACTCTTTCTTCAGCGCGCCGCAGCTTAAGCGCGATTCGTTAGGCAGCGAGCACTCTTGTCTGGCGCCCTTCTTCAGAAAGCCAACCTGAGCGTTCGAAGAGGTGCGCTGGCTAGTCAGCTCGTGATTCCTGGTTTTGCGATTGTCGGCATTGGCTTGCTTCTAGACGGCCAGAGCCCGCTGAAATGGCTCTTCGCTGGTCTGTCTCTTTGCCTCGCTACGCTCCTGACCATCGACGCACGGCGCTTTGGTCGGGTCCGATTCCTACCCACTGGGATTGTGCTCAAGGACGGAGCGTTTGTGCCTTGGATCAGCATTGTGGATGTTCACAGTCAACGATACATGCGGTATTTGCATGTCAGCAGCGGTCACACGATTCAGTTCGGTCTACTATTCGGCTGGTCGCTAGCCGATATCGATGCGGCCATTGAGGAACACCGAGGCCGCGTCGCGGCAGGGAGAGAGTCGACGTGAGCTCGCTGCCTAACATGCGCTTGAAGCTGGCGGCGCCCGTAGATTAAGGAATGAATCTTTCTTTAGCGCGCCGCAGCTTAAGCGCGATCCGTTAGACAGCGCGGAACGCCGTCGATCCGAATGATCCGAACCCGCGGCGCCATCCCGCTCATTGGGCTTCTCGAGCTCCTCATTGGGTTCATTTGGCTGTGGACGCATCCGCGAGTTAACTACGCTGCGGAATCGGTTCGATGCCGCGAAGCATACGGGCGCGCATTGTCTCGCGCCGATTCCGCCAGAGTCGACCAAATGTTTGGCTCCTCGCAGACGAGGGGCAATGACAATCCGATTCGCTGTGGGGAGCTCCGCGCCGCCGGATATCTATGAGTGCGCTGTCTAACAAGCGCTTGAAGCTGACGGCGCGCATAGATTAGGGAATGAGTCTTTCTTCAGCGCGCCGCAGCTTAAGCGCGATTCGTTAGGCCGCTGCATGCCGCCGATTCGTCGGGGGCCAGATTGGCAATCTCGGGTCTTCACATAAGGGGCCAACATGCGCTTCATACTTCTCGCGCTCTCGCTCGCCGGTATGGCCTCACCTCTCGCGGCGCAGCAACTTCCGCGTGCGATCTTCACGGATCCCCCGCACGACGCCAAGTACCCAGCGCGCATGGTGGTGTTGCACATCTCCTCTGGCGAGGTCCGGATCAATGGTGTGGCTTACCTCGCCGCCGGCCCCGGGTTGCACCCCACGTTTGTCCTTCTCCACGGGCTCCCGGGCAACGAGAAGAACCTCGATCTGGCACAAGCGGTCCGACGCGCTGGCTGGAACGCGATCACGATGAACTACCGCGGCTCATGGGGGAGCCCCGGCTCCTTCCAGTTCGCGCACACGCTCGAGGATGCGGACGCGGCGCTCGCGTATCTCCGCGACACCGCGACCGTGCGCGCGCTGGCGATCGATACCACCCGCATGGTGCTCGCCGGCCACAGCATGGGCGGGTGGGTGACCGCGATGACCGCCGCGCACGACCACGGCGTGCGCGGCGCGATTCTCATCTCCGCGGTCAATATGGGACGCATCGTGCAGCGGGGCGATACGGCGCGAGCGCAGCTCGTCGAGATAATGCGCGACAACATGGAATCGCTCGCCGGCGTGACGGTAGACGAGGAGGCGGACGAGGTGATCACGAATGCGGAAGCCTTCAATTGGGACCACGCGGTCGCGGGCCTGGTGCGGCTGCCGCTGCTCGTGCTGACCGCCGATGACGGCCTCGCCCCGCCGGCGACCGCAATTGCCGACTCTCTCCGCGCGCGAGGCAACATGCGCGTGACGACGGTCCACGTCGCGACCGATCACTCCTGGTCCGACCGGCGGATCGAGCTCGAGGCGCTCGTGCTTCGCTGGCTTCAGGAGCTACCGCACTGAAGGGAAGCACCGCTCGGACGATGGGGTGTCGCGAGCGGCTTGGCGACTTTCATGCCTCAGCGTATCACGTTGACGAAAACCGCCGGACGGTAGGGGCTGTGACGGCCCGATGATTGTTTGGCAGCGGCCTAAACCAGCGCTTGAAGCTGGCGGCGCGCGTAGAATATTGAATGACTACTTTTTCGCCAGCGCGCCGCAGCTTAAGCGCGATCCGTTAGGCAGCAGCGCTCGTCGATTCGTCACTCCCCGTTAATCGTTTCGTCATCCGCCGTGCAGTCGTGGATCATGGTTCTTGGGTATCCCTGTTCAAGACCCACCGGAGAACACGATGACCATGGTTCGGCTTGCTGTTCTACTCGGCTACAGTTATGCAGTTACGGCCGCGGTCCTCGGGCGCGTAGAACCGAGCGGGGTTCCAACGCAGCCAAAACCCCTTCGAAACCCGCCCGTCGAACTTGCGCTTGAAGTCCTGAGCGCCTCGGATCGGCTCTTTGCGGCACAGGTTGGATATGCGGGCTTGAACCCGCGCCAAGTGCTCGCTTGGCGCGTCCTGCTAATTAGTCCTCGCGCCGACAGCTTGTTCTCCGAACTCTTGGATCGAGGCACTCGGCCCGGCCAACTCTATGCACTCGCAGGCCTCCGTTGGCTGCGAGAGTTTGGACGTCTTGATCCGAAGCGCTACAGTGCTGCGTTACAGCGGCTCGAGTCTGGGCCACGTGATGAAATGGTTCCTACCCAGATAGGGTGCATCGGGGGTGCCCAATCGCTTAGATCGCTGTTGGCGGAGGTCACTTCCGGGCTCTGGGGTCGAGAGCTTCTGAGCGGTCGTTTGCAAAGTGGGCGCTAGCGCTGCTGCCTAACAAGCGCTTGAAGCTGCCGGCGCGCGTAGATTGTGGAATGAATCTTTCTTCAGCGCGCCGCAGCTTAAGCGCGATCCGTTAGGCAGCCCACTTAGTCAATGAATCAACCTCCGAAGACTTCGAACATCCCCTGGCGCGGACTGGGCGTGATAGCGGGATGGCTTCTCTGGCCGCCGCTGTTCGTCATCGTCTATTGGCTCGCGAATGTGTTTCTCGCTTCCAGTCGCCGCTGCAGCATTGAGGGGTGCGATCCACCGAGTGGGGTACTGGGGCTGATCTGGTTAATGGCCTTAGTCGGACCACCGGTTTATGGAACGGTCCGTTGGCTCCGCTGGCGGCGTGGTCGCGGTTCCCTGGCTGCCTAACATGCGCCTGAAGCTGGCGGCGCCCGTCCTCGGGGGTAGAATTGCGTTTGTGCACCCTACAGTGTGGCGCCGCAGCTTAGGCGCGATCCGTTAGACGGCACCCTAAATGACACCTGAACTCAACTTTCGCGAACGCGTCGACGCTGTTGTTGGCCGGTACCTCCGCGGTGAGATACAGTTCGATGCAGCAGCTGACGAGATCGCAGGGGTTCTTCGTTCAATCATGACGGCGCCGACGGAGCCAAAGCCGCGCCGGCCCCCAGGCCCCCTGAAGATCAAGCCGCTAACAGTGACCGACTGGATGAATCCTCGAGCGACCGAAGCGCCCGTGAGCGGTGTGTTGCACGCCTCTCGGCTTGTGCCCGGCGGAACTTCCAAAGATGAAGAGAGGGCTCAAACACTTTTACTTGAGGCCGCTCGTCGCGCGGAAGGCGCCGGTGGTGGTGCCGTCTAACCAGCGCTTGAAGCTGGCGGCGCGCGTAAATTAAGGAATGAATCTTTCGTCAGCGCGCCGCAGCTTAAGCGCGATTCGTTAGGCGGCTAACGCGCACAAGAGGAAGGACGTTGAGTCTTCAAGCAGTCAATCGCGTCCTGGGTAACTGTTCGGAGTTCTATGAGGAGCAGACCAGACGGCTCCTCGATCTCGGAGTGGATGCGCGGAGCCGTGCGGTCAGTCATGTGGCCTATCGGACCGAGACGCTGCCTGAGTATCTCGACATCCGCCGAGAACTTGAGCCCTGGTGCTCAGCCAATGTAGAAAACGTCTGGGGCGGTCGACCAATCTCCAAGCTGCTTTTGCAAACGCCGTTGGACCTTGCTCCCAATAGTTTCACCCGCTTGGTCGAACTGATTCCACCGCCCCATCCGGACGTATATCAGCGCGTTTACAAGCTGGGGCTGGAACACCTCGGGATTGTTCTCGGCGAGATCTTCGCGGAGTTTGGCAAGGCCTATGCCCATGTCTTGACGGGCCAGCAAGACCAAGGCCCGTTCAATCGGCCTTATTTCATTACCTTCTCCGATCACACGGCCGTGAAGTTCTATCAGCGCTCACTTCAAGACGTGTGCATCCTCGAAGGAAGGCGGTTTGATGGGTTCTATCACGTCATCGAGTAGGCACATTCAGAGTGTCCCCCGCCGCCTAACAAGCGCTTGAAGCTGACGGCGCGCGTAGATTAAGGAATGAATCGTTCTTCAGCGCGCCGCAGCTTAAGCGCGATCCGTTAGGCCGCTCATGAGGACACGTGTCGCTCGCCCGCCTCTGTCGTTTTCCAGTCGGTTACGCCTCGTTCTAATTGGGCTCTTGGCACTGTGCAAGCAGGCTGCAGGTCAGTCACCTCCATGTCCTCGCCTCGACACAACCGCCGCCTGGGCACGGACGAACCGGACCTGGTCCAATGAATCGGGTTTGCACTGGAGCAACGATTCTCTCCGCCGCGTGTTGCTCAGGCTTGGCGAGCGAGATCAGGCGCCTCGAGCGGAGTTCGGCGCCCGTGTCGGGGACACTCTCTATGCCCGACAACTCATGAGTCTGGACTCGACGTTGGCCGCCGAAATGGTCCTCATTCTTGACCGGTTTGGCCTGCCGACGAGGTCCATGGTGGGTCCGGTAGGATCGGATGCGGCCATGTTGATCATCCAGCACAGCTGGCCATTGCAGGAGCGGGTTCTGGCGTCCGTCAAGGCCCTCCCTGCAGGCCAGATCTCACCTGAAAAAATGAGTATGCTCGAAGACCGCGTTCTGGTACATCAAGGCAAGCCGCAACGTTTCGGGACGCAGTTCAATACAGGGCCCGACGGCGTCTTTCGGTTCGCCGCTGCGTCCGACACCGCGGGTCTCGACGCCCGGCGGTCCGCGGCGGGGATGCCGCCGATGCGTCAGTACGTCTGTTTGCTCGAAGCAGCGGGCATGCGCGTAGACCGCGCGTCGCTGCCGCCGGCCTTCCGGCCGTGAGCGGCCTAACAAGCGTTTGAAGCTGTCGGCGCGCGTAGATTATGGAATGAATCTTTCTTCAGCGCGCCGCAGCTTAAGCGCGATTCGTTAGGCGGCACGCGTGACCGCGAAGAAACTCGTCGAGCGTAACCGGCTCCTCTCATTGCTCAAATGCCTCGAGTTAACGCACCTAAAACCCGAGGACACCGAAGCTCCTGACTTTCTCATCCCATCAGGAACACGCACGATCGGCGTTGAAGTGACTTGTCTTGTCTCGACCAGAGCGCCGAACCAAGACAATCCAAGCCAAGCCAGCCGAGTTCTCGATGACCTAGTTGCTCGCGTTTTCGCGCAGTATACGCAGTTGGGTGGACCACCCGTTAATGCGTCACTCATTTTCCGGGATGGCCTCAGGGTAGCTAGAGGAGATATCGCGCCCTTTGCTACGGACCTTGCTATCCTCCTGGCTGACCGGATCGGTCAGGAGCATGCGCGTCAGCCGACCCCACAATCCATTGAGTTCAGTCTTGATCTTCATGGGTTGCTTCGTGTTGGTGCTTGGCCGGTTGCGGTCGGACATGGCTCGTATTGGCACCGCGATGTCAGTGGCATGGTTGATACCGCGCAACGTGAAGACATCCTTGCCACGCTGTCAGGTAAGGAACGGAAGATCGAGAGTTACCGACTTCGTGCCGACGAGATCTGGCTTCTGATAGTCTGTGATTTCATGGCCAACGGGCTGTTCATTGATCCACCGGCGGAGCCAGTAGGGTTCGCGATCGACTCCGCATTCGATCGTATTTTTTGTCTTGCATGGACTGGTACTTACGCAATCGAAGTACCGCTTGTGCGAGCTGCCGCTTAGGCCGCCTAACACGCGCTTGAAGCTGGCGGCGCCCGTCCTCAACCGTTTCGGAGGACATTTTACATGCGGTGTCGTAGAATTCTGTTTGTGAACCTTCAAGCTCGACGCCGCAGCTTAAG
>WNFT01003223.1_pt1 | contig 14074 bp, 7 predicted proteins | sample 5400191 | NCBI WGS metagenome assembly WNFT01 (sample SAMN13153359, study PRJNA577476) | soil metagenome | isolation source: 80 cm saprolite under Madrone tree | place: USA:California | collected 2016-06-14
GTGAACCAGGCGTTCAGATCGTTGTTCTCCACCGCCAGCCGCACCAGCGTCGCTTTTTGCTCTCGCTCCTCTGGCGACATGGTCAGCCCTCTGTACAACCCGTCCGCCGTCTCGATGAGATCCAGCGGGGAGATGGCAATCGCTCCCCTCGCCAGTTCCTGGTACGCCCCGGCGTTGCGCGAGAGCACCAGGACACCATTGCGCTGGTTGACGACGGGACCCTCTTTTGCCACCAGGTTCATCCCATCCATCAGCGGATTGACGAGCAGCACATCATACCACTGCATCGCCGCGAGCGCCCGCGTACGATCATTGCCACAGAACGCCTGGATGGGCGTCCACTCGCCCTTGCCAAACTTCCTATTGATCTGCTCAATCACGTCAAGCACCTTGGCCCCGTAACGCCGGTAGAGGGGCACAGTTTTCCGCGACGGCACGAGGAACGCCAGAAAGGTGACCTCCCTGTGCAGTTCAGGATGCGCTTCGAGCATGAGCCCATAGGCCTGGAATCCTCGGATGATGTTTTTCGCCGGGTCGATACGGTCAACACGCACAATGGTGTACTTCCCCAACAACGGGCGGATCTGCTCCGCCGCTCTCTTGCCGTCAGCGCTCCTGACCGTGCGACGCTCCTCTGTGATCGAGATCGAAATGGGATAGGTTCGCACCTGGGTACGTCGACCCCTCCAACAGACCGCTCCCGCTTCGAAGTCAACCACGGCCCCCTCGAGCAGGGTACCTGCTCCCTCCAGGAAGTTCCGCGCATCGCGCTCGGTCTGGAACCCGACGATGTCGTTGCCCATTAGCCCACGATAGATGGCCTGTACGATGGTGCTCGGCAAGAAGAGCCAGTAGCGCACCTCGGGCCAGGGAATGTGAATAAACTGCTGCATGACGACGGTTGGGCGCCGCTGGCGAATGATGCCCGGTGCCAGGTAGAGCTGGTAGTCTTGCAGCATCACGATGGGCGCTGTTGCCTCGCGATCAATCTCCTGGCAGACAGCATCCGCGATCGCTCTGTTGGCCACAACATACCCATTGGTCCAGGCCTCCTGCAGCCGGCCTGCAGCATCCCATCTGGGTACAGGCAGGTAGTGGTGGAAGAACCAGAGCAGGTGATTACTGATCTGCTCAGAGTACTTGCGGTATGCTGCCGCAGGAATGGCGACATAGTGCAGGTGCATTGACTGGCCCGGCAGGGGAGATGGCAGCAGGCCACCATCCTGTTGTGCATGCTGGACTGCCAGGCGGTCCCCCTTCGTCATGGCCAGCGCGACCCAGGTCGTCTCCCTGTGGCTGTCTGCAGCCAGCAGTGCAGTCACTACGCCGCCGACCCCACGCTGCGGCCTGAGCGTCTGCTCCTGGCTCAACTCATATTCAACGGGACCGCGATGCGAGGCAATGATGAGGCGCTGGGCCCCTTTTCCTTGCAGCGGCGCAAGAGCTATCATCCGGTTAGACATTGATAGTATCCTTTCTCATTACCAATCAGTATGGCTCCTTCCACCACCGACTGCACCTCGTCCTCCCTACTGCTAGTATGAGGAGGAAGCGTCATAAAAGCGTCATGAATGCGTCATGTTGAAGTTGGGATCATACTGCTCTCTGTCTGCCCAGGTCAAACACAATCATGGCCCTCCTCGTGAAACAGCCTGTGGTGGCCGCCTGGTGCGGATGCCCCTCCCGTTCATGACGATGCTCATGGCGCTTTCATGACGCTCCCCCCTTATACTAGCACCGGAGAGGATAAAGTGCCGCCAATCGTGGCATGAGCCAGGAGATCCCCACCTTAGCAGATGCACTTTACTCTGCATCAATCTGATTGGGAACCTCTCCTGGTTCGCCCGGCGGCTGATACCCCGCTCTTGGAAGAGCTCTGGAACATCCAGGAAGGCTCTGTTGCATGGGCGACGCTAAGATCCCTGTGCTCGCGGGCATGTGACATGAGCTATCGCAGCAAAGGCATGTTCACATAGAGATCGCTCAAGCTCTGCTTCATGAACAAAAGGGGAGTTACCAACAAGGGAGATGATATTTGAAGGATGAGGAGCAACACCGGTGAAAAACGGTGCCTTTTCTGCACTACTGATCCGACCGGATGAGTGCGCAGCACTCGCACGCAGTGCGTTTCCGGTCGGAATAAGATCCTTACTTGTTCGCTGAGAACGCGACTACACCCGCTCTACTTGTGAGTACTTCATATCTTTTGCAAGAGCACCCTAGAGGAAGAGGACATGCCATGGGTCTATTACGACTGGCCGTGCTCGGCCCACCAGAAGTCTTTCACGACGAAAGCCGCCTCACCTTCTCCTTGCGCAAGGCGCAGGCTTTGCTGCTCTACCTGGCGGTCGAAGGAGGTCTGCATCCCCGTAGCAAGCTCGCCGCGTTCCTGTGGCCTGACAGTGAGCCCCACGATGCACGCACGGCCTTGCGCAACGCCATTGCGCTGCTGCGCAGCCTGCTCGCCGACCCTCACACCGCGTCTGTCCCGCACACCCACCTGCTCAGCCAGCAAGAGCTGCTTGGCCTAGACCCGCAGGCCCCGCTGGAGCTGGACCTGGAGGTGGTGCAGCAGGCCTACACACAGGCCCAGCGGCTCTCCACACCCCCGGCCGAGCCACAGCGCGCCTCCCTGGTTGCACAGGTCCAGCAGGCCCTCACCCTGGTGCGCGGTCCCTTCCTTGACGGCTTCTGGCTACGTGAGGAAACCGCCTTTGACGGGTGGCACGAGCAACAACAGCAGCAGTGGCATATGCGCCTGCAGTTGCTCTGCGATCGCCTCTCCTCCTGGCAGGAGGCTGCCGGGGAGTTGGAGCAGGCCCGCGCCACCCTGCTGCGCTGGCTGGCGTTGGATGGACTCACTGAGGAGGTCTACCGGCGCTTGATGCGCGTGCACCTGGCGCTGGGCGATGCAAGCGCCGCCTTGCAGGTCTACGCCACCTGCCGGGCACGCCTGGCCGAGGCCTTGCAGGTCAAGCCCTCGGTGGAGACCGTCGCCCTGGCTGAGCACATTCGCGGCCTGGTGGCGGCTCGTCGCGGGAGTGCTCCCGCCCTCCCAGTTCGTCCTGCGAACGAGCCGCCCGGCGAGCTGGTCGTCCCTCTCGTCGGACGCGTCGGGGCCTTCAGCCACCTGGCCGCTCGCTACCAGCAGGCACGGCAGGGGCAGCCCCAGGCGGTGCTGGTGGCCGGCGAGGCCGGCATCGGCAAAACGCGGCTGGTCAACGAGTTCGCGTCCTGGGCACGGGCGCAGGGGGCCGAGGTGCTCAGCGGGCATGCCTTCGAGGCCGGGGGACGGCTGCCCTATCAGCCACTGGTCGAGGCCCTGCGCACGCGGCTGGAAGAGGAGAATGCCCCCGAGGACCTGCTGGAGGACCCCTGGCTGGCCGAACTGGCGCGGCTGCTGCCCGAACTGCGGGTGCGCTACCCCGATCTGCTCGCTCCCACCCAGGATGAGCAGGCAGCCAAGGTGCGCCTGTTTGAAGCGGTGGCGCGCCTGGTGGATGCCCTGGCTCGGCGGGCGCCACTGCTGCTGCTCCTGGATGACCTGCACTGGGTGGATGGCTCCTCCCTCGACCTGGTGCGCTACCTGGCTCGGTATTGGAAAGAGCATAGCAGCCGGGTGCTGCTGCTGGGCACCCTGCGCAGTGAAGAGCTGGAGCCGAGGTCGCAGTTGGCTGCCGAGCTCTCCGACCTGAGGCGGGACCTACCGGTCAGCCAGGTGCCGTTGCACCCGCTGAGCCAGGCGGAGACCCTCCAGCTCGTGCAGGCCATCGTCAGAGAGGCTGGGCAAGACAGCAAGAATGGGGGAGAGCAAGAGGAGCCGGTCACAGAGCGGCCATCCGGGGCTGCCGCCCCCCCTGGGCAGGAGAGGGCAACGTCACTGGTGGCGCTGGGGGGCTTCCTGTTTGCGCAGACTGGGGGGCAGCCGTTTTACCTGTTGGAGACGCTCAAGCTGTTATGCGAGCGGCAGTGGCTGGTGCCACAGCTGGCTCCAGATGGCACCTGGCGGCTGGAGCCGACGGAGGAGATGGCTACAGTCGTCGCGCAGGAGCAGTCCTGGCGCGAACTGCTGTTGACACCCTCGGTGCGCGCGATGATCCTGGCACGCCTGGTGCCGCTGTCGTCGGCTGCGCGCCAGCTGGTGATGGCCAACGCCGTGCTGGGGAACCGGGCGAGCGCCCAGCGCCTGTGGAAGGTGGCCGAGATGGATGTGCAGGCAGGCATCGAGGCCCTGGAGGAGGCCGTTAGCAGTGGCATCCTGCGCGAAGAGGAAGCAAGAGCAGGTCGCCCGGCTAGCTATTACTTCGCACATGAGCTGATCCGCGAAGTGGTCTACACCGAACTGGGCGAGGCGCGGCGGCAGGTCTTGCACCAGCGCGTTCTGGCATTGCTACAGAGCGAGGGTGCCAGGGCCTCCGAGCTAGCGTATCACGCACTGGGAGCCGGAGAGGCCGAGGCAGCCTATCGCTACAATGTGCAGGCCGAGGATGAGGCCATGGCCGTCTTTGCCATCGAAGATGCCATCATGCACTACGAACAGGCGCGCGCCCTCTTCCATGAGCACGTGCAGCAGACCGTGCAGGAGCTCTTCCATGAGGGGAGCCTGCTATCCATTACCGATCAAGAGCTCGCGGAGCGGGCGACGGTGGATCCAGTCAGCTTTCCACAGCCTGATAACCTCTACGTCTGCCTCTGGCGGGCCTATGCCCTCCAGCACGCCTGGGGAAAGGCCCAGGAGGCTTATGAAGAGCTGGTCGCCTATGCGCAGCAGCACCGGCTGCCCACACTGGTCAGCATGGCCCTCAACCGCCTGGCGATCCTGGCGGTCCAACAGTCCTTCGACAAGCCCAGGGCGCGCGCGCTGCTGGAGCAAGCATGGCAGATAGCCATCACCAGTCACGATCAGCGGGTGCTGGCGGAAACGGAATGGAACCTGGCCCAGATCATGGCCGCAGTGTGGGGGGATCCAAAGCGCGCCTTACCGCATGGAGAGCATGCGCTCTCCCTGGCACGCGGCATACATGACAGGGAACTGGAAGCCAGAAGTCTCTCCTTGCTTGGAGCGGTCCATCTGCTTGGGGGAGACTTTGAGGAAGCCATGCACGCTCTGGAAGCATCCCTGGCGCTGTATGCTGCCCTGGGCAACGAGCCGGCCACTGCGCGGGAGCTGTCGCTTCCCTCCTTTATTATTGGTTCTCCGCCCGCCCAACTCTTGACGCATTGCGCAGCAGAAGCCTTTTGCTGGGGATTGCTGGCTCTCGCGCAAATGCACGGTGGGCAGGTGCAGCACAGCCTTCACAGTGGTCGCAGGGCGCTCGCGCTCTCCAAAGAGAGCAAGAATAACTGGCTACAAGTCATGAATACACTCTACCTCGCGTATGCGCTGCAGGATACAGGGGCCTATGAAGAGGCGCTTGTGCTCATGCAACAAACCCTTGAGCTTGCGCGGACCCTTCCAGCTATAGCCTTACAGGGCTTTCTCACTGCCCTGGGGAGTATTTATCACGCCTTGCAGCAGTGGGAAGAGGCCCAGGCAGCCCTCGAGGAGGCAGAAGCCGTGGCAGAGACCTTAGGCCTTGGACCATTTCGCATGCCCGGCCTCTCGCAGCTGTGCATGCACCATGCTCTGGCCGGGCAGTGGGAACAAGCCCAGCGCTATGCCCTGCAGGTCATCATCATACGCAAGAGCCATGATGCGGCATTGATCACGCTGGATTTCTACCATCAGTATGAAACGGAGGCCTTGCTGCATGCTGGGGATGAGCGCCAGGCGCGAGAGGAAGTGCAACGCCTCGGGGAACGCTTAGGACCCAATCGACGCTTCCGTCTTCCCTACCTGCGGTCGTTGGCGACCCTCGCTGCGTGTAATGGGCAGAGCGAGCAGGCCATCAGCCACTTGCGCGAGGCCGCCCAGATAGCAGGAGAACTCGGGTTGCCGGCAGAATGCTGGCAGATCCAGTCGGCGTTGGGAAGGGAATATGAGGCAGCCGGCAAGCATATGCAAGCTCATACCGCTTTTGGGGAGGCGGCGGCGATTATCCAGGGGTTGGCGGAAGGCATCAAGAATGAGGCGCTGCGTTCGAGGTTTCTGGCGGGGCCACAGATTCGCCCGGTGTTGCAGCACGCCCAAAGCCTTGCCAACGAGCTCCTGAAAAACCGCGTGTAACAGCGTGGCATTGAGGCCCCAATATACTCCTAAAGGGATTTCAACTCACATTACTACTGATCCGACCGGATGAGTGCGTTTCCGGTCGGAATAAGATCCTTTCACCTGCCCAACTTGCCATTGAGAACAAGGTACTTGAGAAACTCCCACTGGCGCAGCGGCTCAACGCGATCACTACCTCCCGTTTGATACCAATGCTGGAGCCAGAGCAGTGAAACGATTTCCTCTGTGGTAAAGCCACATCCGTCGAGTCCCTCAATATCAGTACTACTGATCCGTCCGGATGAGTGCGCAGCACTAGCACGCAGTGCGTTTCCGGTCGGAATAAGATCCTTTGCGGTCGTCTCCGTTTCAAAACACTTTACTACTGATCCGGCCGGATGAGTGCGCAGCACTAGCACGCAGTACTTCCTGTGGTCTTGCCTGACGGACGCAGTCCGTAGCGACGCAGTCGCGTTGGCAAGACCCATTTCAAGGCACGTTTCCGGTCGGAATAAGATCCTTTCACGCAGTTTCTGAGACGCCAGAACCATGGCACTGCTCGCAAATGGCCCCGATGCTACAAGGAATGTTCCGTACCAATCAGTTTCATGCTGCCTTAGAGCAAGAAAACTTAACGGCAAGAAAACCAGTCCAAGCAGCACCTGGAGAACAAGAGTGGCCATATTCATTGGGAACGCTCCTTCTTCTTACACACTGCATTTCGTCAGATGTACGCCGACCTCTCTAGTAGCTAGTATGCGGAACAAGCGTCATGAAAGCGCCATGCATTACGTCATGAAACAATATCTCAGGTCCGGTAATGTTGTATCAGGCCTTTCAGAACATAGAACTGTGGTTTCGGTTGCGCAGTATCGACTTGAAACATATCCAGATGTCCCCAACCGGAGTAACTTGCAGCATCAAACTGACATGCAAACGCCACACCTGCCTGCGCCATGGAGTGCAGCGCGTCAATAGTAAATTTGGTGATAAAAGCGGCATTGTCTCCGTAGGGGGGAGGAGGATTATTTCCATCAAAGTTCCATTCGCTTATCCCCACCGGTAGAGCTCTTCCCAAAATACTCTGCACCATGGCATAGACCCCCCGTGCTACTTTAGCGTAACTGCTGGCCTTGGCAAGGCACTTCTTCTCTGGGTCGTACGAGCAGGGATACCAGTGAAAGCTCACTGCATCAGGCAGCACACCTGACTTTTTTACCCCTTTAAGGAATGCTCGCATGTAGCCATTAATACCCTGGTCATTATAGGTGACTGGACCGATAAATATGGCAGCGGGGTTGATTCGCCGTAACATGGGGATCAGCTTGTTCCACTGCTTGAGATAGCTTGCGATAGAGATGTTGTTGTAATCCGATTCATTCCCAAATTCATACATCAGGCACCGATGGCCTAGATACCTGACAAGATGTGTATCAAAGGTGACATTAAAGATATTCGTAATCACTCCCAAACACTGCGCCCCGATATTTTCAATTGTGCGTATACGCTGTTCGATCACCGCATCACTCGCATCATCAGGAATGAAGCTGCGCACCAAAGTAAAGCCAGCACGGCGCAAATCCCTTTGAATGGAAGGTTCCACCTGAATATTCTGGGCTGACCACTCATAGTCGTCATTGGTCCCAAATAAGAGAGAGGAAACTCCTTGATTCCACAGTTGCTGCCCTGGCAGCATCGAAGAGGTACTTGTGGATGGGGAGCAGGCAACAGCAAAGAAGAGTACGAGGAGAAGGATAGCGCCCCGTAACCAGAGTCGTTGTATGCATCGCTGTGATCCACGCATCATTGGTCGCTTCTCCTTGTGAAATGGCTACAACTGTTTTCAAGCCGTCTCTCGTAGGCGTACCAGGCCGCTCCCTAGACCGCTTGCGAACGGGTGGGGCCAGCGAAGAACTGGGGTTGTAGCACCGGCCACAGCCCCAGGGACATGCCATAGAATAGAGCATTTGCGGCGGTTAACAATAACGAGAACGGGCCTAGTAGCTGAAAGGCATGGGTAGCACCGAAAATGGGTAGCACGACGAAGATCATAACCAGCATGACCAGCACACCATAAACCAACCCGCTGATGATGGCCGTGCCGCCACTCAGATGCAGCCTGCGTGCAAGCAGACCAAAGATCAGGCCCCACAACGCCGACCAAAACAGGTGGACCGCCAGCCCCAGCAGTGCCGGGCCGAAGGCTAAATAGAAGGCGCCATCTTTCACGGAGGTCATCAACGGTTGCTCTCCGATGAGCGGTACCGCGATGGCGTACATCGGAGTGAAGAAGCCCAAATGCAGGTAGGTTGCGGTGCTGAGCATCGTAAATATCATCATCAGGACCCCACCGGTTATGCCAGCGATGACTCCAGTAACGAGAAAATGCGTCAATTGTTCGGTGTTTCTTGCTGTTTGCATAGCATGTCTCACTACTACTGATCCGACCGGATGAGTGCGCAGCACTAGCACGCAGTACTGCCTGTGGTCTTGCCTGACGGACGCAGTCCGTAGCGACGCAGTCGCGTTGGCAAGACCCATTTCAAGGCACGTTTCCGGTCGGAATAAGATCCTTTGTGTTTCACCCGGTTCCGAGTGATCCCAGAATAAGAAAAGGTGATCGTCTTCTTGTTTCTTCCTCCGGCTGTGATCCTTACTACTGATCCGACCGGATGAGTGCACAGCACTAGCACGCAGTACTGCCTTTGGTCTTGCCTGACGGACGCAGTCCGCAGACACTTCCTGTGGTCCTGGCTGACGGACGCAGTCCGTAGACGCGCCAGCGTCGTTGCCAGGACCCATTGCAAGGTTCGTAGCGTCGTCAAGAACGGTCCGGGGGACCGTTACAAGCAAGACCCATTTCAAGGCACGTTTCCGGTCGGAATAAGATCCTTTGTGACGATCAAGGGCAAGGACAAGCCAGGTGTGATGTGCTCTTTCAGATTCACGTGTCCTGTACATCGTCCCCCTTGATGATAGTATGACCAGGGCGCGTCATGAAAACGCCATGCGCATCGTCATAAACGGAAAGTGAAGGGCGGGGTCCCCATCAGAAACCTTCTCTCTCGTTGCAGGACAGAGGTGCGCTCAAGCAACAGAGAAGTCCGCTCGACCTCCGATAGAGGGACTTATCCTCACAGCCATGAGACGCTTGTCTTATACCTGGTAGGCGCTTTCCAGGTAAACTTGAACAAAAAACTGGTATGCTAGGAACAGTTATTGTAACCGGTACCGATAACGATTACGCAACCGTTCTCGCAACTTGCCCGTGTGGTGACACACATCATGGCCAAGATCACAAGCAAAAAGGAATAGTCATGGTTGAGAAAATTACGATACGAGACATCGCTCGATTAGCCGGTGTCTCCAAAGCCACGGTCTCGCGGGTATTGAACCAGAAGCCAGACGTGGGCCCTGCCACACGTGAGCGCATCTTGCACCTCATGGAAGAGCAGGCATTCGTGCCCAGCATCACCGCGTCCAGGCTGGCTGGTGGGCGCAGCCGGGTGATCGGTATCCTGATTCCCTCGTTGACATGGCCCTTGATCCCAGAGATTATGCGTGGTATTTCTGAAGTTGTAGAACAATCCTCTTATGAGCTTCTTCTCTATAGCATCACGCGCGAGCAAGATCGTACCGAAAAGGAACAGCGTGATGTCATTGACCGCATCCTGGCTACCAGGTTCGCTGCGGGCTTGCTCGCGGTGTTTCCCGGCCAATCGGCCCAGCATCTCACAAGGTTGCATGAGCAGGGGATTCCCATCGTGATGATCGACGACCAGGCTAAGCCGACGAGCATTCCGTGGGTGGGTGCCAACAACCGTATGGGTGGCTACGCTGCCACGCGCTATCTACTTAAACTGGGCCACCGGCGCATTGCGCACATTCAAGGACCGCCGAAGTTTCTTGTCTCGTCTGAACGCTATCAGGGCTACTGTGAAGCACTGCGCGAGGCCGGCATAACCCCTGATCCAGGACTCATAATGGAAGGGGACTTTATGCCTTCGGGGGGGCGTTGCTGCGCCAGCAAGCTCCTCGCTTTGGAAGATCGACCCACTGCCATTTTCGCAGCCAACGATTTGATGGCCTATGGTGTGATGGATATTGCCGAGGAGTATGGTTTACGGATGCCAGAGGATCTGTCTCTCATTGGATTCGACGATATTCCTCTGTCCGCCCATACGCGGCCAACCCTCAGCACCGTTCGGCAGCCATTCTATGGAATGGGCCAGCGCGCCATCGAAATGCTCTTGTCCTTGCTGGAGTCGCCTCATCCGGTGAATCATTGGTGGTATCCGGGTTCTGCTCAAACGTCTGTTTCCCCCGCATCGAGTGAGCCTATGCGCCTTCAATTGGCAACCAATCTCGTAATGCGTGCATCTTGTAGCGCTCCTCTCCCAATCCCAACATTGGCGGAATGCTAGGTTTCCTGTGGGCACCCCGTCTTATACGGATTTGCGAGCCGCGTAGGGGCGGGAGCGGTGCGGATGGGTGGTGGGGATGCTTGCATCGCCCCCGCTGCTCATAGATGATAGTACTGATATCAGGTTGTAGTGTTGTTCTATTGACTGCAATATTTGTATCGAAGATAGAAGCTCGTAGTTTCATATTTACAGCGTTTTGCATGCTGGCTGCTCTCGTGGAGCACCGCATGTTTCGTTCAGTTCATTGCTAGGAGGTTTCCTATGACACCGCGCTCAACGTCCTCTCCTGGAGATCGATATGGCCGTGGCAGAGTTTTTGCTCTGCTCTCACTACTCCTCGTCCTTGTCACGCTTCTGGCTGCCTGTGGCAGCACCTCGAAGAGCGGTACCGCCAATCAGGGAGGGACACTCACAATCGTACCTGGCCCTACTGGAGAATTCACCCGCAACTTTAACGTCTTTGCCAACGGTTCCGTCTTGAGCGGCACACAAGGCTTGATCTATGAGCCCTTGCTCTTCTTCAACCGCGAAGATGGGAGTGTGAAACCCTGGCTCGCGTCGAGCTACCAGTTCTCAAACAATGCCACCAGCATCACCTTCAAGCTGCGTCCGGGCGTTCAGTGGTCGGATGGCAAGCCCTTCACCAGCGCCGATGTTGTCTTCACACTGAAGATGGTTCACCAGTACCCCGCCGTTGATTACAGTGGCCTCTGGACTGTGATCACAGGTGTGTCGGCCCCCGATGATCACACGGTCGTCGTGACGCTGAAGCAGCCATCGGTGCCGATCCTGTGGTACCTGGGCGGGCAGACGTACATCCTTCCGCAGCATCTGTGGTCCAGCGTGAGCAATCCGGTCACGTACACGAACCCTAACCCCGTCGGCACAGGACCTTTTGTGCTCAAGTCTTTCACGCCACAGCTCTACGTTTTTGGACGCAATCCTCATTTCTGGCAGCCCGGTAAGCCGTACATTGACGAAATACGTTACCCCGCCTTCAACTCAAATACGAGCGCGGACCTGTTGCTCTCACAAGGCTCGGTAGACTGGACCGGTCTGTTTACCCCAGACGTCAATAAAACGTTTGCGAACCGTGACCCGGCGCATAATCATTACTGGTTCCCGCCAAATAACGTCGTAACACTCTATCTGAACCTTGCGAAGCACCCCTTTAACCTGCTCGCGGTGCGTCAAGCCATCAGCGCAGCCGTTGACCGTGGCAAGCTCTACCGCATAGGGGAAAACGGGTACGAACCGCCCTCTCACCCCACAGCTTTAGTCTTGCCGGCGAACCAGAGCTTCCTGTCATCCAACTTTGCTAATGCTTCCTTCTCGCTCGATACCGCCAGGGCCACCTCACTGCTGGAGGGTGCGGGCTTCAAGAAAGGCAGCGACGGTATCTACGTCGACAAAAATGGCAATCGACTGGCGTTCAACATCGATGTCGTATCAGGCTGGACCGACTGGGTGACCGACAGTCAGATCATGGCGAGCAATTTGCGGGCGATTGGTATGGATGTAAAGGTGAACGTCATTTCCTACAATTCTTACTACAGCGCCTTGCAGATGGGCTCCTTTGATACGGCCATCTCCTGGACGAATACCGGCCCAACGCCCTACTACCTGTACTACTCGATGCTTGGCAGCACCAATACCGCTCCCATCGGCCAACAGGCAACGTCGAATTGGGAGCGCTGGAGCGATCCTACGACCGATAGGCTCCTTCAGCAGTATGCAAGCTCACCTGACCCGTCGGTACAGCAACAAGCACTTGCTGGCATCCAGAAGATCATGGTTCAGCAACTGCCTACCATCCCCCTCATCTACGGTGCCACCTGGTACGAGTACAGCACAGCTCGCTTCGTAGGCTGGCCCGATGAGCAGCATCCGTATGCAGTGCCCGCGCCGTACGCAGCGCCAGACGAAGAGATCGTCGTGCTGAACCTGCATCAGGCATAACTCGGAAAGCACGTAGTACGTATGGGTGATCTTCATACACGGTCACCCATACAGCAGACCATCAACACAAAAGAGAAGGAGGATTGCATGCGCCACCTGCTACGCCGTATTGGCTTTTACCTGGTCGCGCTATGGGCCTCGATCACCCTCAATTTTCTCATCCCGCGGCTTATCCCTGGCAACCCTGCCCAGGTGCTCATAGCTCGACTTCAGGGGCGCATCGACCCACGGGCAGAGCACGCGATGGAGATTGCTTTCGGCATCAGCCACGCAAGCATGTGGAGGCAGTACATCGAGTACCTTGGTAACCTTGCTCACGGAAACCTGGGCATCTCAATCACCTACTTTCCCACCCCTGTCGCGACCGTCATTGGGCAAGACTTACCCTGGACGCTCGCGCTCATGGGAACCGCCGTCGTTATCAGTTTTGTGTGCGGTACATTGTTGGGAATCATCGTTGCCTGGAGACGCGGTTCGCGACTGGATGCTTTGCTGCCACCAGCCCTTACCTTCCTCTCCGCCATCCCGTACTTTTGGCTCGCACTCATCATGCTCTATCTCTTTGGCTTTGTCCTCAACTGGTTTCCACTGAGTGGCGGGTACGACTTGGCGTTCGAGCCAGGCTTGACTCCTGCTTTCCTGTTGAGTGCTATCCAGCATGCTCTCTTGCCCGCCTTTACCATCGTCGTCAGCTCTATCGCCGGGTGGCTGCTCGGCATGCGCAATGCGATGATGACCACCCTCAGCGAAGACTACGTGCTGATGGCCCAGGCCAAGGGGCTTTCTGAGCGACGGGTGATGCTCGCCTACGCAGCGCGCAACGCCATCCTACCTAATATTACTGGCTTTGCACTCTCTCTGGGCTTCATCGTCGGAGGCGCATTGCTCACCGAGATTGTCTTCTCCTATCCAGGCATTGGCTTTGCCTTGCTGCAAGCAGTCCAGAACTCCGACTACGCCCTGCTGCAAGGCATCTTCCTGATAATTGCTGTGGCGGTGCTGGGAGCCAATTTCCTGGCCGACCTGATCTACGTCGCTCTAGATCCTCGCGTGCGACAGGAAAGGAGCTAACATATGCAACTGAATCAAAGGAAACCAAGCGCGGGTGCCGCACAGGTGACACCGCAATTGATACTCTCAAAGGATGACATCTCCGCAAGCACTCTAACTGGCAACACCCAACAGGTGTTACAAGGGGAAAGCCGCTGGCGTATAGGATGGAGCTGGCTTGCTGCTAACCCCAAAGTTGCCTTCGGCCTGGGTATAGTTGCTTTCTTCGCCCTGGTGGCAATCCTGGGACCCTTCATCTTCCGCCAGGACCCTACTGCTTTCAGCTCTGACGTGCTTCAAGCTCCTTCGGCCAGCCACTGGCTCGGTACCACCCAGACCGGGCAAGATGTCTTTGCCCAGGTAGTCGTCGGCACGCGCATCTCGCTGTTGCTCGGCTTTGGTACGGGGCTTCTGGCGACGACCATCTCGGTCATCGTCGGCCTGATCGCTGGCTACTTTGGCGGCTGGATCGATGATGTGATCTCGCTCATCA
>WNFT01004634.1_pt1 | contig 14072 bp, 10 predicted proteins | sample 5400191 | NCBI WGS metagenome assembly WNFT01 (sample SAMN13153359, study PRJNA577476) | soil metagenome | isolation source: 80 cm saprolite under Madrone tree | place: USA:California | collected 2016-06-14
CTCCTGTGCGAGGCGTGCGCATCGGGCAATACCGGCCGGATGTCGCTCGCGTGGTCATCGATCTTACGACCGCGACCCCTTATCAAGTTTCTCGAGACGGCGAAGCGGTGGTCATATACTTCGAGACGCCGTCAACGACTCCGGTATTGCCGGCTTCAAGCGCGACAACTTTGACTTTGCTGCAGAATGAGAAGGCGAGGCAAGAATTCCATTACACCGAAGCGTCGCCTCGTCTGAGTGCCAGCCGTTCGACAAAGAATTTAGAGATTTCTGCTCCTCGCTTCGCTTTGCCAAGTGAACTGACCCAGCCCTCATTTACACTGGCATCGTTCAGCGAAAGGAAAGAACCTGTTCGTCCGGATTCCACGGGGCAGCAGGCGTCTCAGCAAGCACTACAACAGGCTACTGCGGCGGCCACGACGATGGCGGCATCGTCAGCGGCACAGGCCCCGGCAGCAGCGGGTCCGGCCCCCGTGGGAAAATATACGGGGGAGCCAATCTCCGTAAACCTGAAGGACGTCGACCTGAAGGACTTCTTCCGCTTGATTCACGAGATCAGCGGATTAAACGTAGTTCTGGATCCCGCAGTCAAGGGAAGTCTTACCATCGTGCTGGATGACGTGCCGTGGGATCAGGCGCTGGACATCGTGTTGCAGAACAACAGCCTAGACAAACAGTTGAACGGCAATGTTTTGCGTATTGCCACCCGTTCGACCCTCAAGACGGAAGCCGAAACGCAACGCGACCTGGAGAAGGCGCAGGCCGAAGCAGTTGCTCCGGTGACTGTCACGCGCGTTCTCAGTTATTCGAAAGCGGCGACAATGTCGACGACGCTGAAAAAGTTCCTCAGCGCGCGTGGCGATATTCTGTACGATGACCGTTCGAACCAGATCATCATTCGCGACATTCCGTCGGTCATTCCTGTCATTGATAACCTGATTCGGCAACTTGATCGCAAGTCACAGCAGGTGGAAATCGAAGCTCGGGTGGTTTCCGCGTCGCGTTCTTTTGCGCGGGATATCGGCACACAATTGGCCTTTGCGGGACAAACTGCGGGCGGCCGGTCAGTCGCAGCCGGGGATTCCGCGGTGGGTACCAGCACGCCGGGCACCAGCACGCCGGGCTTTCCCACGTTTCTTCCGCTGCCGTTGAACACCAACCTCGGTGCTGTTGCGCCGACGAGCGGATTGTTCCTCGGCAACCGTTCAGCGAATTTCGCCGTGGACTTCTTCATCACCGCCGCGGAAGCCAAGGGCGTGGGCAAGCTGCTCTCCAAGCCAAAAGTGATCACGCAGAACAACGAGAAGGCGACCGTCAAGCAGGGAACCAAGATTCCGATTCAGACGACCATCAACAATACAATCTCGGTGCAGTTCATTGACGCGGTGCTGAAGCTGGAAGTCACTCCGCAAATCACCGCCGAGGGCACGGTGTTCATGGACGTCTTGGTTGAGAACACGCAAATCGACACCGGTATTCCCCGGGTGCAGGGAATTCCTGCACTTGATACGGAAGCCGCGGAAACCAAGGTGACCGTAGCTGACGGTGGTACGGTGGTCATCGGCGGCATCATCATTTCATCACAGCGCGTTGATATCCAACAGGTTCCACTGGTGGGCAGCTTACCGCTGATCGGGCATCTCTTCAAGCGGACTAGCGTTACAACCAACTCCCAGGAGTTGCTATTCTTCCTGACCCCACGAATTATTCCCGGATAATTTAAGGGGGATAGTTTTCAACCAACTGGTATTACTTGACAGGATTCACCGGGGAGTCTGGCGCCCTTGTTGTGTCGCGCAAGGCCACCACCCTGATAACGGACGGCAGATTCATGGTTCAGAGCCGCGCAGAGGTGTCCGGAGGTCGCATCGTCCAGCAGAAAGGCTCCCTGTTTGAATCTGTGGGCCGATTCTTGAAAGAAACGAGGGCCCGACGCGTGGGATTCGATCCTAGCCAGCTTACCGTGGAGCAACTGCACAGTTTTCGCAGAGCGGCCGGCGCCCGGGTGCGGTGGATCCCAGCACCGGGCAGGGTCGAGAGTCTCCGAATGCGCAAGGATGCGACTGAACTGGCCCAAATGCGACTGGCAGCCAACCTGGCGAGCGAGCTAGTGCAATCCGCCATAAAGCTATTGAAGCCTGGGATTCGGGAATTTGAGGTAGGGGCGGAGATCGAATACCAAATGAGAAAAAGAGGGGCGTCGGGACCAGCCTTTGAAACGATCGTCGCATTTGGAGAGAGAACCGCCCTGCCGCATGCGCGACCAACGGCCAAACGATTGAGGAAAAATGCGTTGGTCGTCCTAGACCTGGGTGCTATACTCGGCCACTATTGCAGCGACATAACCCGCACAGTGTACGTGGGGCGGGCCCCAAAACGTGTCCGGACTTGGTACCAGGCGGTTTTGGAGGCTCAGAAGGCAGCGATCGAGACCGCAAGGAGCGGCGCGGCCTGCGGGGACGTTGATGGCGCGGCAAGACAAGTCCTGGCAGGGCATCGTTTAGATCATCTCTTTGTTCACAGTACGGGCCATGGACTTGGACTGGAAGTGCACGAAGATCCCAGGGTGGCGCGGGGACAGAAAAGGCGCCTGGAGCCGGGAAACGTAATCACGATTGAACCCGGCGTGTATTCGGCGGGCATCGGGGGGATTCGTATTGAAGATGATGTCGCCATTCACGCCGGCCGCACGGAAGTACTGACCCGCGCACCGCGGGATCTCATCGAGATTTAGAACAGGCATGAAACGCAAAAAGCCGAGCAAGTCCAGTCCGTCGTTTGAGAATCCGGAAATTCAGCAGATCGAACAGCTCTTTCAGTTCATGACGGAGCACAACTTAGAGGAATTTGAGTATTCGAGGGGCGATCTGAGGATAAGGCTGCGCAAGCCCTCGGCGGCGGTTGGAGCCGTACTACGGACCGTGGGTGCGCCAGAGATCATTGTTGCTGGCTCAGTGGAAAGCCCTCAGGCATCGTCTAGCGGGGCGCAAGCCCCTGCCGCCGAAGGGCGCTCTACGGAAGATCTTCACTTGGTCAAGTCGCCCATTGTTGGGACGTTTTATGAGTCTCCCAGTCCAGGGACGGAGGCTTTCGTGAAGGTAGGCAGCTACGTGGAGACGGGGAAGGTCCTGTGTATCGTGGAAGCGATGAAACTCATGAATGAGATCGAATCCGACGTCTCCGGTGAAGTCATTCGGATTTTCGTTGAAAACGGACAGCCGGTCGAATATGGGCAGCCTCTGTTTGGCATCCGTCCGAGCCGGAAGAAGTAGCCGGCACTCCAGACCATGTTCCAGAAGATTCTAGTAGCCAATCGCGGGGAGATCGCCCTGCGGGTGATCTGCGCCTGCAAGGAATTGGGGATATCGACGGTCGCAGTCTATTCGGAGGCCGACCGCAACTCCCTCCATGTGCGCTTTGCCGACGAAGCGGTCTGCATCGGGCCGGCCCGGAGCAGCGAGAGTTATTTGAACATCCCGCAAGTGATCAGCGCAGCCGAAATTACGAATGTGGATGCCATCCATCCGGGGTATGGGTTCCTCTCCGAAAACGCCAACTTTGCCAAGGTCTGCGAAGCGTCGGAAATCACGTTCATCGGCCCGAGGCCGGAAATAATCGAAATGATGGGGGAAAAAGACCGCGCGCGGCGGGAAGTGAAGACCGCCGGCCTGCCCACGATCCCCGGGAGCGAGGGCGTCGTTGACGGGGAAGAGCAGCTTGCCAAAGAGGCGGCGCGCATCGGGTACCCGCTTATTCTGAAAGCCTCGGCGGGCGGAGGCGGGCGCGGCATGCGGGTGGTGCGCAAGCAGGATGAACTTCTATCCGCTTACCAGACGGCTCGGAGCGAGGCGCAGCAAGCCTTTGGGACGCCGGACGTTTACGCGGAGAAATTTCTCGAGCATCCCCGCCACATCGAGTTTCAGGTGCTGGGCGACCAGCACGGGAAGGTTATCCATCTAGGTGAACGCGAGTGCAGCATCCAGCGGCGGCACCAGAAATTGGTGGAGGAATCGCCTTCGCCGATTGTGGATGCCAAGCAGCGGAAAGAACTTGGCGCCAAGGTGGTGAAGGCGCTCGAAAAGATTGGTTACACTAATGCAGGAACGGTCGAATTCTTGATGGACCAAGACGGCGCGATGTATTTCATCGAGATGAATACGCGCATTCAGGTCGAGCATCCGGTGACGGAGCTGGTCACGGGAGTGGATTTGATCAAGGCACAAATTCGCATTGCCGCAGGGGAAAAGATGGATGATGCGACTGGAGCGATTATTCCTTCCGGGCACGCGATTGAATGCCGCATCAATGCGGAGGATCCAGTGACGTTTGTTCCGTCCGCGGGTCGCATTACGACGTTCCAAGCGCCGGGAGGCACAGGCGTGCGCGTGGATTCCGCCGCTTACGCCGACGCGGTCATCCCTCCATACTACGATTCGATGATTGCAAAACTGATCGTCAAGGGACGCGACCGAACCGAGGCTATTGGCCGTATGAAGCGGGCACTTGAGATGTTTGTGATTGAGGGTATAAAGACGTCGATTCCGCTGCACCGCAGGATCCTGGCCGATCCGGACTTTGCCTCAGGGAACTTTGATACTCACTTCATCGAAAGATTGCTGGGGACGAACGGAAAATAAACGTTGAAGCGCCTTGTTCTACCGCGGCTGTATGTGATATTAGACGCAGCATTGCTTACGATTCCTGAGACAGAGTGCGCTCAAAAACTTGCCGATGCCGGTGTCCGGTTGCTGCAATACCGGAACAAGCGGGCGCCCGCCCGTGAACTTCTGGAATCTTCGACAAAGCTGGTTTCGCTGCTTGCCCCGCTGAAGGTTTCGGTCGTGGTGAATGACCGGGCCGATGTCGCGGCCGTTGCGGGATCGAACGGTGTCCATGTCGGGCAAGAAGATTTAGACGCGGAGAAAGCGCGGCAAGTGGTTGGACCGGAGAAACTGGTAGGCGTGTCCACCCACAATCTCGAGCAATTCCAGCGCGCCGCCGCATCTTCTGCGGATTACATCGCCGTCGGACCCATCTTTGCGACCGGCACAAAGTCAAACCCCGATCCTGTCGTTGGCACGGAGTTCATCCGAAAGGCCAGACTGCTAACTGATAAACCGATTGTGGCTATTGGAGGCATCACGCTGGAGCGAGCTCCTGAGATAATCGAGGCGGGGGCGGATTCCGTGGCGGTTATCAGCGATATCTTGAGCGCCCCTGCGCCTGGGATGCGCGCCAGGCAATACATCGATCTGCTGGGGGCCGCTAACCACACGGCGGCAGGCTGAGGCATTCGGCGAATGGCGGACACAACACATCCTCTCGCAGACACCCGAGCAAAATCGGAGCCCGGCTTTGTACGGGCCATCGGATTGTTCGACGGCACGATGATTGTCGTGGGCTCGATGATCGGATCGGGCATCTTCATTGTGGCTGCCGATATTTCGCGGCAGACGGGTTCCGCCGGCGGTCTGCTGCTTACCTGGATTCTTACTGGATTGTTGACGATTTCCGCCGCACTTTCTTATGGCGAACTGGCCGCGATGTTTCCTCACGCCGGCGGGCAATACATTTATTTGCGCGAGGCTTACTCGCCGCTCTGGGGATTTCTTTACGGTTGGACGCTCTTTCTGGTGATTCAAACGGGGACAATCGCGGCCGTGGCCGTGGGTTTCGCGCGCTATTTGGGCGTTCTGTGGCCGGCGATATCGCCTAATGTGTGGATTATTCACCCCATCGCGCTCGGCTCGAAGTACGCCATCAGTCTTTCAATACAGCAATTGGTGGGCGTGTTGATGATCGTGTTCCTGACGTTCATCAATACGCTTGGCGTGCGGCTCGGAAAACTGATTCAAAACGTATTCACGAGCGCGAAGACGCTGTCGCTCGTGGGATTAGTTTTCCTAGGCATTTTTGTGGGAAGAAATGCCGGTGCCATTACCGAGAATTTCAGCCACTTCTGGACCATTCGCAATGCACAACCCATCGAGCCGGGCGCGAATTTCCTGAGAAACTTTGTGCCGACAATCACTGCTGCCAGCGGCGCGTTTGGTTTGTTCGTGGCATACGGAGTAGCGCAAGTGGGTTCGCTCTTTTCGGCGGATGCTTGGAACAACATCGGTTTTACTGCGGCGGAGGTGAAGAATCCAAAGCGCGACGTGGCGCTCTCGATGGCGTTCGGCACCATCATCGTGATCACTCTCTATTGCCTTGCGAATTTGGCGTATCTTTGCACGCTGCCGCTGGTGCAAATTCAGACCGCTCCAGATGATCGCGTGGCCAGCGCGGCCTTGAACGCCATCTTTGGCCCCCTTGGCGCGATGCTGATGGCGGGGGCGATCATCATTTCCACGTTTGGCTGTAACAACGGTTTGATCTTGGCTGGCGCCCGTGTCACTTACGCCATGGCAAGAGATGGCCTTTTTTTCAGATCCACTGGCACGTTGAACAAGAAGGGCGTCCCCGGCACGGCGTTGACTTTTCAAGGGGTTTGGATCGCAATCCTGATATTGCTGAGAACACAGCGAGTGGACGCGGCGGGCGCGGTCACCTACGGCAATCTTTATAGCGACCTGCTCAATTACGTTGTTTTTGCCGCGTTGCTCTTCTACGTGCTGACGATTATAGGAATTTTTGTACTGCGAGCGAAACGGCCGGATGCCGAGCGGCCCTATCGTGCTTTCGGTTACCCAATTGTCCCTACACTCTATGTATTGGCGGCGGTCGCAATCATGCTCGTGCTCTTGCTCTATCAGACTCAAACGGCGGGGAAGGGCCTGGAGATCGTTTTGATTGGAGTTCCGGTCTACCTGTTGTGGTCGTGGTGGTCGCGGCGAACAGTCAGAACAAGTTCCACGCAATAACTAGATTTTCTTGTAGGGGCGCAGCATGGTGCGCCCCTACAATGCTTAGAGCCAAATTGGAAGTGTCCAGGAAAACTGGGAAGTCGGGGAATTTTCCCCCAAAAGGAGGAGTTGCATGGGCAACCCCTTGTTCGCACGAAAACCGATGAGCATGTTGCTCGCGGAGGCGCAGGAGGAAGGCGGGCACAGCCTGAAGCGCACGCTCGGCCCCTTTCAATTGACGGCGCTGGGAGTGGGGGCGGTCATCGGTGCGGGCATATTTGTGTTTTCTGGACTGGGTGCGCACTATGCCGGGCCGGGTCTGATGCTCTCGTTCGTGCTCTCCGGACTGGGCTGCGCGTTTGCGGCGCTGTGCTACGCGGAATTTGCCGCCATGATTCCGCTAGCGGGCAGCGCTTACACCTATGCTTACGCTACTCTCGGCGAATTATTCGCTTGGATCATCGGTTGGGATCTCACGCTGGAATACGCCATGGGCGCGAGCACGGTTTCGTCAGGCTGGTCGAACCACTTCATCGAGTTGCTCAATATTTTCAAAATAAAGATGCCTTTGTGGCTGGCCTACGATCACTGGACGGGACTGAGCACCGCCACGAAGATTGTAGCTCGCCAGATGGCGCAGGCCTCCGACGCAACGCTGAAGCCGGGCACGCAAGCTTTCCTCGACAAAGTAGATGCCATCATCAAAGCCCAATCGCCAGAATTGGTTCAGCAAGCTCACGCGCTTCTCAATGCCCCGACGTTGTTCGGATCGGAAATCGGCTTCAATCTGCCCGCATTTTTGATCGCTCTCATCATCACCGCAGTCTTGGTCATCGGCATCAGAGAAAGCGCGCGCTTCAATTCCACGATCGTGGCCATCAAAGTCTCCGTGGTTCTATTCGTCATCGGCCTGGGAATCCGCTACGTTGATTTTTCCAATTGGGGCCATGACTGGTCCACGTTCGCGCCCATGGGATTTGCCGGGATTGGAGCGGGAGCGGCGTATGTCTTTTTTGCTTACATTGGATTTGATGCGGTTTCCACGACCGCGCAGGAAGCGAAGAACCCGCAGCGGGACTTGCCCATCGGGATCATAGCTTCGCTGTTGATCTGCACAATTCTCTACATTTCGGTTGCCGGCGTGCTCACTGGTATGGTGCGCTGGCAGGACGTGAACATCGAGGCGCCGATTGCGCGGGCGTTCCTGGACCGCGGATTGGCAACGGCCTCCCATATTGTCACGCTGGGGGCGCTAGCCGGACTGACGAGCGTGATGTTGGTCATGCTTCTTGGCCAAACGCGCGTGCTTTATTCGATGGCCAACGACGGACTGTTGCCGAAGAAGTTCTTTGCGGCAATCCATCCAAAATTCCGCACTCCGTACAAGAACACCATGCTTGTTGGTTTGCTGGCGGCCATCGTTGGCAGCGTGACGCCAATCGATGACATCGGAAAGATGGTCAACATCGGGACGCTGCTGGCCTTCGTGATTGTGTGCATTGCCGTAATGATTCTGCGCAATACCAATCCCGATCAAGCGCGCCCCTTCCGTACACCATGGGTGCCGGTCGTACCAATTCTTGGAATCCTGTTCAACGGCTACATGATGTACAAGCTCGGATGGGTGAACTGGGCCCGCCTCATTATTTGGCTGATTATCGGACTGGTGATTTATTTTACTTACAGTCGTTACCACAGCCGGATCAGCAACCCGCAACAACAGTAAGAGTTCCTTGCAGCTGGCCGGGTGATATGGCGCCTGGTCTTTCTTCAGATTGTCAGATGCTTACTCTGCATTCGTCACAGCAATTCAGGTAAAGTATTGTTTCCGTTGACGGCATGATGAGATCCTTCCGCGCCAGCCTAAAAGAACTTTGGAACCGCCTCGCGTGGCCCGATCTGGTTTCCACTGCAGTGGCAGCCGGAGGATTGATGGCCGCCATCTTTGGGTTCAACGACGGCTTTTTCAGCTTCTTGAAATATCTGGCGGTTCTTGCCGGCGTTTATCTTTTGTTCCGGTTCATTGGCTGGTGGAGAAACCGCCTGCTGTGGAGTTTGCGCAACCGCTTGATCGTTGCCTATTTGTTCATCGCGTTTGTTCCCATCTTATTGACGGTGACGCTCGTTTTTCTGGCCGGCCGCATTCTGTATTCCCAGTTGGGCGCCTACCTTTTGCACGAGGACATCCAGCAACGCATTGAAATGATCGCGGATATCTCGGAGCACATTGCCATCGCGCATCAAACGCTCCCGCCCAATGTCACGGAACGTGAGTCCGAGCGCATCCTGGCGGCACAGTCTCATGCGGTGCATGACCAGGAACTCCCGGGACTTAGCATCAGTTTCTCCAGTGATACCTCGCTCCTTCGCAAGGTAGCTTCCCCTGGCAAGAAATCGTTTGCCGGACTATTGCATCAGGGCGATACGCTTTCGCTGACGAGTCTCCGGGCCATTCCAGATCGTAACGGTGAGCGCGTAATAACACTCCGCGTGCCGGTCACATCCGATTTTCTGAGTACCGTCGCGCCGGATCTGGGCGCGATCCAGCTAAACCTGATGGAGCGGTACGAGGGCAGCGCCCAAAAGGAAGTCATCTATTCATCCGGCGGTGAACAATACAAAGTGGCGCGTCGTATCGTGGCGAGCAACCGCACGCTGCAGGACCCCATGTTTTGGATCGACACTCCCGTAAACGTAGTATCCAGCTTTGATTCGGTATATGTCGCAAAGGACGGCAAAGTGGAGAAGTCGCGTCCCGTATTAGCGGTATTCAATGCGCGGCCGTTGCGATTGAGCCGCAGGATTTTCGCGACGCTCGGAGAGTTGCGGGACTCTTACCTCCTGCTGCTCATTGTTGTAGGAGTGTTGTTCCTGTTCATTGAAGCTGCCGCGCTGGCCACTGGAATTGTGCTCACGCGGCGGATTACCAGGGCTGTTGCCGACCTATACCGCGGCACGCAATATGTACAGGCGGGAGATTTCTCTCATCGCGTGCAAATCGAACACCACGATCAACTGGGGGAGCTGGCAGAGTCGTTTAACAAGATGACCACCTCCGTCGGCGAGCTCATCGAGGTAGAAAACAAGCGCCGGCGTCTGGAGAATGAGATTTCCATTGCTCGGGAAGTGCAAAACCAGCTTTTTCCCAGTAGTTTGCCATCGGTACCGGGAGTTGAGATCGAGGCCATCTGCAAAGCTGCGCGCTCTGTCAGCGGTGACTACTATGACTTTATTCAGCTGAGCCCAACGCATATCGCCATCGCCATCGCGGATATCTCAGGGAAGGGAATTTCGGCTGCACTGCTGATGGCCAGTCTGCAGGCGGCACTGCGCAGCCAGATGCTTACGGAAGGCAGCGAGCGCTTGAGCATGGCGGAGTTGGTGTCCCGCTTGAACAAGCATCTGGTGCGCAACACTGGCGACGACCGATTCGCGACATTCTTCATCGCTACTTATGACAGCGGGACACGAACTCTGCGGTATACCAACGCGGGCCACCTGCCGGCATTTCTGATCTGCAAGAGCGGTTCCGAGAAATTGGACATAGGCGGCATGGTTCTCGGCGTGGTGGAAGACTACGTTTATGAGGAAGGATCGCTGACCGTAAGCCCTGACTCTCTCTTGATCGGATACAGTGACGGCCTGATTGAGCCGGAGAACGTTTACGGGGAAGAATTTGGGATTCGGCGTTTGGAGGAAGCGGCCGTCCACGTGCAAGGCGCTGCGCCCCTCATGGTTGCGGAGTCTTTGATGGCCGCGGCGGAAGAATGGGCTGGGACTCCTGAACAAGCGGATGACATGACGGTGATCGTGGCGCGGCTTCGGTAGTACGGCTGCTGCGGCTAAGCTATACTGAAAATATTTCCAAGAGATTTACCGGGGATAAGGATGTCGCTCCGTAATCGTGTGGCGCTGGTAACAGGTGGGAGCAGAGGCATTGGCCGCGGGCTGGCCGTGCGGCTGGCGCAGGATGGCGCGCGGATGGCCATCGCGTATCGCTCTAATAAGGTTGCGGCACAGCAGACCCTGCGGCAATTGCAGGCAAGCGGAGTGGATTGTGTTGCGGTGGAGACGGACATCACTGATGCGGGACGATGCGACCAGTTGATCAAAACTGTCGCCGACCGCTTCGGTCGCCTGGACGTCATAGTCAACAATGTGGGAGATTTTCGCTGGGGTACGCTGGCGGAATCATCGCTCGAGGACTGGCAAAGCATTTTTACGTCGAATTTGCTTACCGTTTTGTATATGTGCCGGGCAGCTTTGCCGCACATGCGGAAGGCGCGATGGGGCCGGATCATCAACATGGGTGCGGTTGGCGCGGAACGCGCGTTCGGGCAAGCTAAAATCTCGGCTTACGCCGCAGCGAAGGCTGCGGTCGTCGCTCTGTCACGTTCTTTGGCCCTTGAGGAAGCCAAGAATGGCATCACGGTGAACGTTGTAAACCCTTCTAGCATTGATGAAAACGAGCTAACGCTGGAAGAGGCCCGCAAAATTCGCGACGCGCGCTTCCCGATTGGCCGGCCACCGACGGTTGAGGATGTTGCCGCCACGGTGGCGTTCTTCGCTTCCGAGGAGGCCGAGTACGTTACGGGACAGGTCGTCAATGTCAGCGGCGGCTGGATGCTTTAGGCTCACTGTGAACCTTCCATGAAAGCTCTTACTGCTGCCGAGATGCGCGAAGTCGATCGACTCACGACCGAGCGCCACGGCATTCCCAGGCTGCAATTGATGGAAACCGCCGGCCGCAAAGTGGCCGATGCCGTCTGGCGAGCCGTTGCTGGACGGGATAACGTTCGCGTCTGGGTGTTTTGCGGCAAAGGCAACAACGGAGGGGACGGATTTGTCACCGCGCGGTATTTGAGAGAGCGCGGCCTGGCGACAAACGTTCTCTTGTTTGGCAAGCCGGAAGACATTGTTGGGGATGCTGCGACGAATCTCGCTCGCTGGCGTGACGCGGGAAACCTCATCGAACCCATCGCTAGCGAAGCTGATTGGGAACGTGTGTGGCCCCAGGTAGCCTCAGCGACCGTCATGGTCGACGCCTTGCTGGGAACGGGGCTGCGCGGCGCAGCCAGCGGCACGATTGCGCGCGCCATCTCGGACATAAACCGGCTGTCGCATAATGCCACTCTGCCGCGGCCCTCGCTGATTCTCGCTCTGGATACGCCCTCCGGTCTGTCCGTTAACGACGACGCACCGACTGGCCCCGTTCTGTTCGCTCATCGCACCGTCACCTTCACAGCACCTAAGGTTGGCCAATTGATTTCACGCAATGCGGAGTGTTGCGGGGCTCTGGAAGTCGTCGGAATTGGCTCTCCTCCAGATTTGATTGAAGAAGTAGGAAAGGGCGCTTTGCGGTGGCTTGGCCCGGACGAATTTACGTTGCTGCTGCTAGTCCGCGGGGCGGACGGTCACAAGGGAAAGTATGGGCACGTGTTGTTAGTGGCTGGCTCAGTCGGAAAATCAGGCGCCGCGGCGCTCAGCGGTCTCGGCGCGCTGCGTGCGGGCGCCGGGCTCGTCACCATCGCCGTTCCGGCGCAGGCTCAAACTCCTGTGACGGCGGCCCACGCCGAGTACATGACCGAAGTTCTGGAAAGCACGGCGGACGGAGCAATCTCAAAGAACAATTTAGATAGTGGTGTATTAGCCCGCATTGCCGAGGGTAAGACCGTGTTGGGGATCGGACCTGGTCTCGGCACGCACCCTGAGACTCAAGAGTTCATCGCCCGCTTAACCGCTGAATCGGAATTACCCATGGTTCTCGACGCGGACGGACTGAACGCTTTCGCAGGCCGCCCTGAATTGCTGCGCCGGCGCAAGAATTCGTTCCTGGCCGTCACGCCGCATCCTGGCGAAATGGCGCGGCTGCTTGGCACGACTACCGCCACGGTGCAGGAGAATCGCGTTGCCGCCGCTTTGGATTCTGCTAGAAAGTGGAACTCTCACGTGATTCTCAAAGGTTTCCACACGCTCATCGTCTCGCCAGACGGGAAGCTGTTTGTGAATACCTCCGGAAATCCCGGTCTCGCCAAAGGCGGTACAGGCGACGTGCTTACAGGAATCCTGACCGCCCTTACGGCACAATTCGGGACCACGGATTGGGTTCGCGTTCTGGCTTTGGGAGTCTATCTGCACGGCCTTGCCGCAGACCTGTTAGCCGCCGAAGGTGAGGAAATCTCAGGCATGCTGGCGAGCGAAGTCGCCAGCGCTGTTCCTCGGGCTCGGGAGTGGTTGCTGAGGGAGATTCGCTTCGGTGCCTGAGGAAATCATTACGCATTCAGCCGAAGAGACCATCCGTTGGGGCAGGGAATTCGCCAAGCGTCTCAGAGCTCCTATGCTGGTTCTTCTCACTGGCGACCTTGGTACGGGAAAGACGACATTGACCAAAGGCATCGTTTCCGGGCTTGGAGCCGCCAACGAAGACGAGGTCACCAGCCCAACCTTCACCCTAGTTCATGTCTATGGCAAGCCAGCGAGGGTCTACCACGCCGACTTATACCGGATTGAGAGTTTCCACGACTTTGAGACTCTCGGCATGGAGGATATGTTCGCAACCCCCTCGGTGGCTATTCTAGAATGGTCTGAACGATTCCCCCTCCAGTCTCCCTGGCCGCGGGTAGCCCGTCGGTAATCCACCTCACTAACTCTCTGGTTACGGACCCAACCGGATTTCTTGCTCGCTTTCGCTGTGGCTGCTAACGTAAAAATAGCCGTTTCTGGCTAAATTGATGCTCAACGAACTCCTAACGCCGATCCCAACCGAGCAGGCCCGGCCCGAACTCAAGAGCTACAACGTCACGATTCCCATGGAGTCATTGGCGATCGGCGTGGATAACATCCACCACGACGTGTTCTTGAGCCCCAGGTTCGTGCAAACGGCTCGCGACTATCTCTTCGATGTGATTCGCCAGAGCACCAGCAACACCTATCTTTCGGGGCTCGAGCTGCGCGCTTCACGGGCACCGGACGGCACGGGCTTTCGCAAGTTGCTGTCCGAAGTGTTGCAAAGCGCCCTGACCCAGGCCAAGTACCACAAGAATGTAGAGATAGACCTACTCTTCCGGCTGGGCTTGCTCAAGTTCCTGACCTTCGAAATCGGCAATCAATTTGCCAACTTGATCCTCGAAGGCAAGGAATGGATTCGCAAGCGCGGCGAGCATTTCGAGCGAAGCCAGCAGGCGCATGTCATCAAGGCGCGATTGTCGGAGCTGCAGTCGGCCCGGA
>WNFT01008150.1_pt1 | contig 14072 bp, 13 predicted proteins | sample 5400191 | NCBI WGS metagenome assembly WNFT01 (sample SAMN13153359, study PRJNA577476) | soil metagenome | isolation source: 80 cm saprolite under Madrone tree | place: USA:California | collected 2016-06-14
GACATGGCGATGACGTTCCGCTGAATCATGCGGTCCATGCCGGCAATGCCGATGGCGGACAGAAGACCCCCAATAGTCGTGGGAATGAGGCAAACGAGAAGTGAGACCAAGACGAAGATGCTCTGGGGTGCACCAGAATAGATAGCGAATGGCTGAAGGCTCACGACCGCCAGCAAGAAGATAATGGTCAGTCCGGCCAAAAGAATGTTGAGGGCGATTTCGTTGGGAGTTTTTTGACGCGAGGCTCCCTCAACGAGCTTGATCATGCGGTCCAGAAAGGTTTCGCCTGGATTCGAGGTGATACGAACTTTGATCTCGTCGGAGAGAACGCGCGTTCCGCCGGTAACTGCGGAGCGATCGCCACCCGACTCACGGATGACTGGCGCGGACTCGCCGGTGATGGCCGATTCATCGACGGAGGCCACACCTTCGATCACCTCGCCATCTCCGGGAATGAAGTCGCCCGCTGAAACAACTACGATGTCCCCGGAGCGCAACTTCGAGCTGGGAACGCTCTCGATCTTGTTATCGCAGGTCAGCAGATGAGCTTGCGTCTCAGCCCGCGCTTTACGCAGAGTGTCTGCTTGCGCCTTGCCCCGTCCTTCGGCCATGGCCTCCGCGAAGTTCGCGAAAAGAACCGTGAACCACAGCCAAAGTGTGATCTGCAGTCCGAAGCTAATCTGGCCTGCCTGATGAAAGCCGTTCCACACAAGCTGCACCGTCGTTAATACCGCACCTACTTCGACCACGAACATCACGGGGTTTTTGACCATCGTGCGCGGGGCCAGCTTGCGGAATGAGTCAGTCACTGCGCGAGTGAGAATCTTCGTATCAGCAAGCGACTGTTTTCTAACTTGAGCGACTGGATCCATAGGAACCTCAGAAAGCCTTCCCTACGGACATCAGCAGGTGTTCAAGAATCGGCCCCAAACTGAGGGCAGGGAAAAAAGTAAGCGCACCCACGATCAAGATCGTGGAAACCAGCAAACCGGAGAACAACCCGCCGGTTACGGGGAACGTTCCCGCCGATTCCGGAACGGTTTTTTTCTTGGCCAGGCTTCCGGCAATGGCGAGTACCGGAATGACCATGAAAAACCGGCCAAGTAGCTGGGCTACGGCTGTGCTCGTGTTGTACCACATGGTGTTTGCGTTCAGGCCGCCGAACGCCGAGCCGTTGTTGCCGGTCGACGAGACATAGGCATAAAGCACTTGAGAAAATCCGTGCGGGCCTGGGTTCGAGATGCTCGAAGCGCCAAAAGGCTTGACGATGGCAACGGCTGAGAAGCCGAGGATGGTGAAGGTCAGAATGAGAATCGCCAGCATTGCCATCTTGACGTCATACGATTCGATTTTCTTGCCCAGGTACTCTGGAGTCCGGCCAACCATCAACCCTGCGATGAAAACCGCGAGGATGACGAACACCACGATGCCGTAAAGGCCGGCGCCGACTCCGCCGAAGACAACTTCTCCTAACATGATGTTGATCAACGGGACCATACCGCCAAGCGGCGTAAACGAGTCGTGCTGGCTGTTCACAGCACCGCAACTGGCGTCGGTGGTTACCGTTGCAAAGAGAGCGGAGTTCGCAATTCCGAACCGCACTTCCTTTCCTTCCATGTTGCCGCCGGAATGCATGGCGCTCGCATTCTGATTCACGCCGGCGAGCAATGGATTCCCGCGTGCTTCAGCCCAGTACGCCGTCGAAACTCCGACGAAAAAGAGAAACGTCATCGCCGACCATACCGCCCAGCCATGCCGCTGGGACCCAGTCATACGGCCGAGTGTGTACGTGAGGCCGGAGGGAATCGCGAAAATCAACACCAGCTGAAAGAAGTTTGAAAAAGGAGTGGGATTCTCGAAAGGATGGGCACTATTGGCACCAAAAAATCCACCGCCATTGGTGCCGAATTCCTTGATGACTTCCTGCGATGCCACGGGGCCCTGTGCAATGACCTGCTGGGTCACAATTTGAGTAGTGACCTTGCCATCTGCTCCGGTCACCTGCACGGTCTGGGGCTCAACCAACTGCACCGTAGTGTAGGGTTTCAGGTTCTGGACGACACCCTGAGACACAAACACCAGCGAGCCTGCTACGCAAATCGGCAGCAAAACCCAAAGAAGGCAGCGCGTCGTGTCCACCCAGAAGTTTCCGAGCTTATCGGTTTCCTTCCGGGCAATGCCGCGAATCACCACGATAGCCAACACAATGCCGACCGCCGCCGAAGCAAAGTTGTGATATGCCAGCCCCGCCATCTGCGTGAGATAACTCATCGTGGATTCGCCGCTATAGGCTTGCCAGTTCGTATTGGTGGTAAACGAGGCGGCCGTGCCAAAAGCCAGACCGGGCTCCACGTTCGGAAATTTCTGAGGGTTGAACGGCAGCCACTTCTGCGTGCGCTCGATCAGGTAGAGGAGCGCCATGGAGACACCGCTAAATAGGAGCATGGCGATGGCGTATTCTGTCCAACGCATCTCATGCTTCTCGTCGACTCCGGTCAGCCGGTATACGACCCTTTCAATCGGTCGTAGAACGGGATCGAGAAATGTCTTCTCCCGGTTGAACACACGGGTCATGAAGATTCCAACTGGCTTCGTCAGTAAGAAGATCACCAGAAGATAGAAACCAATTTGAAACCAGCCATTGGCGGTCATGGTCAGAACTCCTCCGCCTTCAGCAGGGCGTAAAGCAAATATCCACAGAGCAGGACGCAAATGAACAGCAATACTGCATTCCCTAAACTCATGACTCGCTCCTATCTAAGCCGTTCGCAGCCGCGTACGTAGAGGATGGCTACCCCAACAAACAATGCCGTCGCCGCCAAGAAGATGATGTCTAGCATGAGCACACTTCTCCGGTCCGGAATCTAGAACTTAACGAGAATCGCCATATTCAAACGGTTCTCACTCTTGCGAAGATCCGGGAACCAGGTATTCGCCAGTGACCCACATGGTGGCGCACCGCTGAAGCAAACCGTTGAACCAGGTGCGCCGAAGGTATTGCCGCCAGGTGGCGTCACACCGCCGGATCCCGAGAAATAGGGCACGTTCGCCGCACGGTGGTTGTACTCCCAGCGGAAGGTAATATATTGGCTGGGCATCCAGTCAAAAGTCCCAGACACATCCCAGGCCTTGTACGGATCGCCGGGATTCTCGGTGAAGTAAGGCGTGCCAGAAGCAGCAGTCGCCCCGTTGATCGGCGGCAGCAAAACCAAATATCGGCCGGGATTGTTAATCTGCCCGCCCCCCAGTGTCAGGCCATACTTGTCGTTATCGAACCATAGGCGGTTGTAGAACATGTACCCCAGAAAACTTTGTTTGGGGCCCTTCGCGGAGTTGCCAGCGCAACTGACACCGCCACCGTGCTCGCATCCCATATCGCCGGTAAGTGAGAAGGCAGCCTTATCAAGAAACCGCTCCTTGTTGTCGTAGTACTTGATCTCAATGCTGTCGTCCGTGTGATAGCGCACGCGGCCCGGCGTGTTCAGCGCATCCTCACCCAAGGCGTACTGATTTCCCAGCACCGATAGCCAGCCGTTCGGCCGCCACAGGATCTGGAATCCGAGACCAGGTCGGCTGTTGAATCGTCCGTAGGACTGCCAGCCGTTCGTGAACCACGGCTCGATCTTCAAGTGCTCCGTCGGAAAAATCTGGATGCGCACACCGTTGAAAAACCATGGTGTGTTCGATGAAACGTACGACGGCTGATAAGCCCAGTTGTCGAACTGGTAGTAGCTGAACAGCCCGATATACGACATGAAGATGCCGGCGTCGACGTTGATTCCGTGCAGCGCGTTGAAATGGTAGCCACCGTACGCTTCCGAGATATACCGATAAGCGTTATCCAGATTCCATTGGCCGCGCGCAGGGCTGGCATCATTGCGTGGTGTCGTCTGCGAGTACAGGCCAAACTGCGTCATCAACCGGGCGCGGACGTTATCGTAATGAAAGTCGCCGCCGACGCCGAGCTGGGTTACCTGGACTTCATTGGCCCTGAAAACTTCGCTTGACCCGCTGATAGTGTTGTCTTTGGGATGGTTGAAATCGTAGATGTAGTCCACGTCGGCTCGGATCTCCGGCGTAAAGAATTTTGTGTCCATCGGCGATTCTTTCGTCCGCGCGTTGCCGTTCAACCAGGTAAAGTCCGCAAACGCGAACGGCTCGGTCGCTGGTGTCTTCGCCGCCCCGCTCTTCCCTTTTTCTGTGGCTTGCGGCCCAAGCACTGCGACACGATCATTGGAAAGCGAGTTTGAGCTGGCTAGCGTTGGTCGGGGGATGATACTCGAATTGGCCGCTGTGACAGCTGAGGTGGCTGTGTTTGCTGAAGGCGGCTGCGCGGCTGACGCATCAGTGGCAGGAGCCGCAGCAGGATTGCCCTTGGACTCAAGGTCGGCAACGCGCTTTTCGAGCTGCTCCACGCGGTCGAGGAGCCATCGTTCGCGCTCAGTCAATCCGGGAGCAGGTGCGTCAGGCTTGATTGGCGCTGCTTTAGAAGGTGTATGGGCGTTTCCCTCGTCGTCGGCAGTTAAGAGGCCGGGAGCTACGCCGCTGGACAAGGCTACGGCCAGAAAAATCCACAGAAGTTGTCGATTCCTACCGAACCAGGTCATTTCTCTCTCCTAGACTTTCTTCCCAAGCCCAACGCGCGAGCTGAGAGCACGCCAATTACTTCGTCCGGCGGCCTTCCGGGAGCTGACAAGCTATGGTTGCTTCTTCTCGCCCTGCTTTGCCTGCTTCGCGACCAATTGCGGGCCGACTTACGGTTTGCGCTTCATTTCCCGAGTCCAGTGAAACAGCACGTAGAGCAAGAAGCCGCACGCGGGAATGCAAATCGCTACTAATAGGATGACGGGTCATGAAGCCAAAGGTTTAGCGCGCGCGAGCTCAGTCGCTCTTCCCCATTCCGGGGATTCGACGAAGCGAACCTCTCCCCGCAATCGAGGACAGCATAGCGAAACGCTGCTCAGGAAGTCCTGAGAAGTTCATAAGGAATCCATAAGCGCATCTGGGGTTCAGGGCGCTCGGGGTAACGATACATCAGTCGTTACATACGAGGTGGTCAGACCCTAATCGCTTAAGTCACTGAATTTCAAATGGGTTGTACAGCTCTGCTTCGGTCTGAGATAGGCTGGTTGTTTGGCCAAGGGTTCTGAGCAGGAGCAGCCGAGGCAGTTTTGAAATGACGTGCAAGGCATTACAGAATTCGAGAGTACATGCCTCCGCTTGGCGTCATTCTGTCCAACAGGAAAATTCTGGCGGAGAGGGGGGGATTCGAACCCCCGGTACACGTTTTAGCGCGTACAACGGTTTAGCAAACCGCCGCCTTCAGCCGCTCGGCCACCTCTCCGCGGACGGTTCGGCCCGAAGCAAATCGGCCGAATGGCCTAAGTATAACATTAAACCGTGCTCGTAAATGGGGACAGTTGGGGAAAGTGATTGGTTCCGGCTGACCATTTGCCCCTTCTTTGCGTCAAACAGAGCGGGTCGATTGTTCGCGAGGAAACCGCGGCAGCGGGACGGGAATTCTTTCCTTTCTGGTGTTTTGAACATAGAATGGGGTTTGGAGTGAATGCACCTCCATAGGGGCGGCTGATGCTGGCGGAGCTGCCGGTTCCAGTAAGTCCCCTGCTTTGAAGCCCGAACCGCGAAAGTGGAGCAAACCTCCCGCGAAACATTTCGACCCGAATGGGCGTATGTAAGGTAGAGGCAGTTGGATGGACATCTGTGTCCCCCGGGATTGATCGTTCTTGGGATGTACCAAAACAAAGCGCGCGGCGGAAGTTCGGAAGTACAACGGCAGAGTATTAGTTCGAAGGGGAATCGCATGAAGACGTGGCATAAAGTGGCAATTGGTGCGGGCGCCGTGGTGGTGCTCGGCGGAATCGTATTGTTCAGCGTGAACCAGGCGAATAAGGGCGTGGTCACCGTTCAAACCGCCAAAGTGGCAACTCAAGAGAGTCTGGTGTCCCTGGTGACAGCTTCCGGCGAAATCAAGCCCACGACCTACACAAACGTGACCGCCCAGGGATATGGCAGGATCACCGAGATCTTCGTCAAGGAAGGCGACCACGTCAAGAAGGGTGACAAGTTGCTCCTTCAGGAGAATGTGCAGGCGAATGCAGACGTGCAGGCACAATCAGCGGCAGTCATTTCGGCAGAGTCCGGCGTGCAGGCGGCGGAAGCCAGCTACAAAGCGGCGCAGTCGGATTTGATCTTGCAACAGGCCAACCTGGAGAAGGCCAAGCTGGACTACGACCGTGGACAGGGTCTTTTCAAGGACGGGCTGATCCCTAAGCAGGATTTCGATCAGCGGAAAACAATCTACGACGGGGCAGTGGCTACGGTGGACTCGGCGCGCGCGCGTGTGCAGTCTCTGAAAGCGCAATTGGATCAGACACGTTCGCAGGTGAATCAAGGCCGCGCCGTGTTGGTGCGAACGCAGGACGTTCTGCACAAGACCACGTACACATCTCCGATCAATGGAATCGTTAGCTATCTGCCGGAGCGCGTGGGCGACTACGTCGTTATGGGTATGCAGAACGCGAATGGCAGCTTCATCATGACACTCTCGGATATGTCGGTGGTAACGGCGGAAGTGAAGGTCGACGAAACCGACATCGTCAACGTGAAGATGGGCCAGGAAGCCGACGTGACGATTGACGCGGTGCCTGGGAAAATTCTCAAGGGCAAAGTGACGGAGATTGGATCGCAGGCTGTCCTGCGCAGTTCGGGACTCACCACGACGCAAACCACGACGAGCACACAGGAGGCGAAGGACTTCAAGGTGGTGGTGACTCTGACGAATCCGCCGGAAAATCTGCGGCCAGGTCTATCCACGACAGCCAAGATCAAGACGGCGGAGAGGAAAAACGTCGTGGCCATTCCCATTCAAGCCCTTGCGGTGCGGACTCGCAAGGATTTGGAAGAAGCGGCCAAGAATGCAAAGAAACAGGGCAGCTCCAATGTGACGCTGGCAGCGCCTCCTCCTCAGGCACCGGGCGATCCCAAAAAGGATGAAGTGCAGGGCGTATTCGTGGTCAATGGGAAAAAGGCTCTGTTCCTGCCTGTCGAGACTGGTATTGCTGGCGTGACTGATATTGAAATCACTAAGGGGTTAAAAGCTGGCGACGAGATCGTGGTCGGCAGCTACAAGGCATTGCGTACTCTGAAGCCGGAGTCCCAGGTAAAGGTGGACAACAGCGCACCGAAGAAGCAGGACGATCAGCAGAGCTGACGCGCGGCCAACGACAAGGGAGATTCGAATGCCTGTCGAGACAGCAGCTACGGATTCATACCGGGAAGACCTGGTCAGTTCGGGCGTAGTGATCAAGACCGAAGCGCTGACCAAAGTCTACGAAATGGGCGCGGAGAAAGTGCACGCGCTGAGTGGCGTGGACGTGGAAATCCGCAAGGGTGAATACGTCGCCATTATGGGTCCTTCCGGATCTGGAAAGTCCACGTTGATGAATCTAATCGGCTGCCTGGATTCGCCGAGCGCCGGGAGATACTGGTTAGCGGGGAGGCTGGTGAGCGACCTGGATGATGATGAGCTCGCCTATATCCGAAACAAAGAGATTGGCTTCGTGTTTCAGACTTTCAATCTTTTGCCGCGCGCGACAGCGCTCCACAATGTCGAATTGCCGCTGATCTATAACGGTACGCCGTCAGAAGAGCGCATCGAGAAAGCGAAGAAGGCCCTTGAGCGCGTGGACCTGATGGACCGGATGAGCCACAAGCCGAATGAGCTCTCCGGCGGCCAGAGGCAGCGTGTGGCGATTGCGCGAGCGCTGGTGAACTCACCTTCGATTGTGCTGGCGGACGAGCCCACCGGAAACCTCGATTCGAAAACGGGCGAAGAGATCATGGCGCTCTTCGCAAACCTGCACGGTCAAGGAAACACAATTATTCTGGTAACGCACGAGCACGACATTGCGCAGCACGCACATCGGATTATTTTTATCCGCGACGGCAAGATTGCTTCCGATGAAGCAGTCGCGAAGAAGTAAGCGGGCGATGTAACCCTCTGCGAGGACGGAGGGGCTGTGACTAAATTCACAAAAAACTAACGGCTGTGCGCGACGCTTGAACTTTCAAGATCGGCGAAAGACTGAGCCGCACTCAAATGCGTGCGCGATAGCCGGTCGTGCCAGGCGAGCTCGTCTTCGTCCCAAATCGCCCAAAGGAAGCCGAGGAAAACGGTTCCTGCTGAGAGCATGTAACCCGCGCTGCGCAAAAGCATCTGCCTGGGAGTGGGCGGTTCGCCGGAAAAGCTGACCACCTGTAAGCCGCGCATCATCATGCCCGGAGTGGTCCCGCCGAAGATCGTGAAGAGCGAGAAATATTGTAGATAAACAATGGCGAAAGTCGTTGTGTAAACGGCAGCACTGAGTTTACTCAGCGTAAATTGCCCGCCGAGTGAGCCGAACAGCGCCAGAAACCCTCCATACGCGAACAATAAACAGCAGAAATCGATGAGCGCCGCGAGGCGCCGATCGTCCATAGATGCCACCGGATGAAGTCCAGGAAGAAACTTCCTTCTGTCTTCAGTATCCTGAGTTTGTGGGTTTGACTCTGAGTCTGGCGGGAGAGAGACGTCGATCACCATTCGCGATTCGTCAACGAGGTCCTTCTTTGCGGGACGGCCAATGGCGATGCTAAAGGAGAAGTCTTCTTCAACGGATGCCGGAGGATCCGCAACCGCTAAGGAAGTCTGGGTCTTGCCACGGGGGGCATCGAAAGCAAACTGAGATTGAGCCGCATTTGGCGCGAGCTTTCGCCGCCGGCTTCGGTAAGCATCAAGACGTTGAGCAAGTTCGCCGCGCCACGCAGCTTCTTGCTCTATCTGGGGGCACATGCCGAGGGGTGGCTCGAAATGATCGATGCCCGCTGAGGCAAGATCGACGCGCTCCCTTACGGAAACATTCGAGGGATCTTCCCAGGCTAAAGGGCCGACCGAAAAGGATGAATCACAAAAGTTACAGGCGCGTACGGTTGAAGGCAATACCGCGCCACACTGCGAGCATGTTTTTGTCACCGATGAGTTTTGCGCTGCGGACGCATCCACTCCGGTGAGGAGGGAACATTTTGAGAATAACACGAACTTCAAATGTCAAGCAGGCGAAAAAAGTGAAAGTGTAGCGATAGAGATAGCAGGTTAGCAGAACTAAAGCACAGGGCCAAGCTTCAAGAGTCCATTTGCTGTGCGAGCATGTCCCGGCTGAAGGAGATGCGGCGCTCCAAGGCGACCGCTGCGAAATAGGCGCAATGTCCGCGTTCCGATTCCGTCCAGGCTTGCATCGAAGGAACCACCCGGGCTTGCATCGAAGGAACCACCCGGGCAACCGTGGAGCGCAGGAAATTCAGGAGGCGGAAATAGGCGCCGATCGCCTGGACGCCATTGCGGTCTTCGGGGCGCTCTGGACAAAGCTGCAGAAGCTGCATGACGCGCTTGAAATCATCACCTGAAGCGGGCCGCTGGATGCCTGTAACGTCCTTCACCTCTACCGAGAGAACACGCTTCGACGACACGGCAATGAGCGAGCGGCAATAAGACACGAAGAACTGTAGCAGCAAAACAACCGAGCAAGCGAGGATGATTCCGGCCATCATCGGGGCACCACCGCGAGCCGAGAAGGCGCGAGTCGTGCATCTTCTGGAATCCGCCAGAAAGCATAGGCCCAAGCCAGGGGCAAAAGACAACCGGAAATCGGGATGAAATAGGGCCAGATATCACTCCTCAGGCCGGTAGTAGAGAGATTACGAAACGCGTAGCTGGCTGCAAAGACGCTGAAATAGAGCCCAAGAGCGAGAACCAGCTGAATCAGGCGTGTACGCGTTTCACGGAGTTTGAGCATGGCGCCCCACAGAACGTAAGTCAGGACGAGACCGACGAAATAGAGGTTTTGCGAGGCCTCCAGGACCAAGTGGCCCATCACGCGGCCGTCCCAAATGGAATGGCCCATCAGGCGGCTGGAAGACTGTTGAACGATCGCAAAAGAAAATGCCGCGGTCCCGAGAAGAAGCAGTACCGCACCCAGGCGCACATATTTCCCTGCGCCCATTTCTTCAAAGACACGAGAGTACAGACCCATCAGGGCGCAATATAGACCGATGGTCAGCAGCAGATCCGAGTAGTAGTAGAAATAGCCATATTCGGAGGACAGATAGCCGTAGGTGAGGAGGATCTTGAAACGGGCGAGGTTAACGAAGCAAGCGGCGAACATGTAGACGTTCAAGGAGAGATAGCGGCGGAACGAACCTTTGGTGATCGAACACACCACCACGCTTACTTCAAGGAGGGTACATAGGAACCAGATGCTGTATTGAAACGGACCAGGCACGTTGAACCTACCTTCCGCCCTGGCCAGTCCCGCAGTGTTACTTAGTCTAGCTCTGCGGATCCCACGCTATTACTTCCAGGGCGTTGGCGGTGGTGGTGCGCCACCATTTTTCCACGGCGTCGGTGGCGGCGGTGCGCCTCCATTTTTCCATGGTGTCGGCGGTGGTGGTGCGCCGCCGTTTGCCATGATCACGGAGCCATCACCGTGAGTGACAACCACCGTCTTCAGGCTCATCGCGCCAACCAGGACCAGCATGGCGAGCATAACAACCGTAAGTTTACGTGACATTGTGCCTCCGAGGTATGATTCAACCCCGGTGGCAGTCTATACGTTACGGTACCAATGTCAAGTAGCTCAGACGATGAACCTGTCTCTAATCGATACACACCCTCCCGTCCCATCATTTCGATAGACTTTCGCCTACCTTCATAGGTGGGACAGTGTTCGATCCCGAGCAGAATAGATTTTGGGCCTGTACGCGTCAACAGTACCGTAGTACCAAGGATTATAGGACTAGTAGCCCAATGGTTCGTGGCTACCGTGGTAGGGATTCACGCAGAATTTCTGAGAGAATGCAACTAAACTCTTGACCACAATTCCTATTAAATAAAACAGGAGTTAATGACTTGGTTGAAGGTGTGTAGGGTGTCCGTGAGCACAACTCCTTGACACCTTCGCAGACGAATCCGTAGCATAAAGAACTGCCTTATGCCTTTTGAACTTCTTATCGATCCGGATCTGAAGTCGTAATCCAGCGTTTGAGCCACTGATTTCCATCCACCACAATACTGCCCACAACGGTCCCTAGGACGAAGAGCGCCAGCGCCAACCGGTTATCCAGGCCACTGACCGTGAGGGAGCCATTCGGTGGCAAGAACCAAGCGAGCATCACTGCGGCTATGCCCGCAACCACTATCCCTCGCTTGGACCCACCAAGCTTTGCGAGCAGCAAAACGGAAAGTAACAGCGCTAGGAGAGCGCTCTTCTCCAGATTGAGTGTGTAACAAACCCCACAGACCGCCAGCAATACCAGGGCTGTCAAAAAAACTCTTCGATTAGGAACCTGACCCGCCGAGGTGCTCTCCGGACCCTTTGCACCTGCGATGATCATCAGCACCAAGAGAGTGACAACTATTCCTATAAGGCTGCCGGTAATCAATCCCGCAAGGAAACTGCTCATAAATGCCCCCGCCCGTGTTTTGACAAAATAGTCTTATATACCTCTTGCGTCAACCCACCTGTAGGCCTCGCTCAGAGGTAGTATGCTCACTGCGAATGGCGGCAATGAAATGCCAAGAGATACGCTGATAGCGTGCTTCGGAAAGCAGATTTCATGAAAGCTTCGGCTGGAGCTGAGGAGCTCAAGGATGATTGATCGCGGGGAGGCTTCCAGCATCCTGCGCGACTCCGCGGTCACCATTTTCGTCAACTCCGTTGCCGGCAGGGGCCGGGCACGTTTTTATTTGGCAAAGATTCAGAAACTCTTCGAGTCCTTCGACGTCCACGCACAATTTGTGATGACGACAAGTGCCGTGGAACTTGAGTCGTCCGCACAAAATGCCATTGCACAAGGCAAGAATGCACTGTTTGCGATGGGAGGAGACGGAACGTTTCAAGCGTTGGCGAATGCAGCCTTTGGGGCTGACGTCCTCCTGGGCGTTCTTCCGGTCGGAGGGGGAAATGATTTTGCCGCCGCGCTCGGGTTGCCGGGCGACCCCTTAATAGCGGCGGATGTCATGCTACGAGGCAAACCGCGGTTTGTCGATCTTCTGAGAGTGCGCACCGCCGAGGGGCGGACGCGCTTGTATGTGGGGGGAGGAGGCATTGGACTTGACGCAAGGGCGATGTACTACTCGAGTGGTCCGTTCCGGCGGCTTCCCGGACGATGGCGCTATATTGCGTCAGCGCTGCGAGCACTGGTGGGATTCGTGCCTCTCGACGTCCGTGTTGATTTTCCCGGGAGCGATTTTATCTCCCACGAAGCCAAAGTGTTGCTTGCAGCGGTGCTGAATTCCCCGACCTATGGCGCCGGAGTGCGACTCGCACCGGGCGCAACCCTCAACGACGGGTCGCTGCATGCTGTCCTCATCGAAGACATCGGCGCGTTCGAAATACTGCAGCTGCTGCCGCGGCTAATGGGGAGCGGTGAACTTCGGACATCGCGTGTGAAACGCTGGCAGGTGCGCAAGGTGAGACTGACAACTCAGAACCCTACTGTGTTCCACGGAGATGGCGAGATCCTTGGATCAACACCGGTGGAAATCGAAGTTGTGCCTCGAGCAATACAGGTGTTAGTGCCTTGCAAGGAGTGAAATACGCGGAGCCATCGGCACACTTCTCGTGGGAGTGATCGCGAGGATTCACGGTTAGTTGACCGACACCGCCCGACGAAAGACGAAGAATGCGGCTATTTCTTGCGTATTTTGCGGCGAATATCGGGCCAGAATTCCTTGACGACATAGGTGACCGTGTCGTACCCGACTTGTGAACCCCACACACTCACGCTATTCCGCACGTTACGATCCGCACGCGGATGGTAGCTATACGTGGAAATACCCGCGGCAAGGGCGCTGCCGATAATTTCGGAAAAGTTAGCCTGCGAGTGCCCAGAATCGCCTCGCGTTATGATAACGCGACTCATGGCATAGCCGGTTCGGTGCCAAAAACCTCCGTGGCCAGATTGAAAGAAGCGCGGATCCTGACGCAACAAAGACGGAAACACCGCACTCGTCAAGAAATTCTCGATCGTGCCGTCGGCCGTGGCGGCTCCGAAGCGCTTCCCGTATCCAGCCGCACCTTGGCCAAAGCCGGGCTCGCTGTTTTCTGCCTGGCTGATGCCTGCGAGGAATCCGTACCAGGGATACTGAACATAGTCAAATGAGCTCCGCGCCACGACCTTAAACTTCTGTCCGGCCGTGAGCGGTGGAACCTGGTTCGCGTTCTCCAATGTCAGAAAGTTGGGCAGGGTAAAAAAGAGCCGGTCATTCGAGGTGCCGCTAGTCTGGCCCTGACAGTCTTTCCCTTGCGCATCCGTGTTGTTGTCGTTTTTGCCGCTCTTTTGAGGAACCTGGGTCTTCTCCAATGAAGAAAGCGTGTCGCTCTGCTTGGGCGTTGGAGCGTCTGGCTTGTCCTGGGCGATACAATTTGCAGCGCTCGCGCCAATCACAAGTAGCAGGAACATGAACTTATGGATTTTTCCAGCTCTCAATGTGTTTTCCTCGGTACTCAGAACTCCCCTTCCGCCCGGCATTTCGTCAGTGTACCCGAGTCAGATGCCCATCCCGAACAATTTGGGTGTATGCAGAGAGATTTCCTCACCGGAAGGGCAGTCAGCAATGAGATATCGGAAAAGTTCAGCTCTTTTTCTTATCGATTTTGAGATTCAGAACGATGTCCTTGCGACTGTCAAAACTGGAGACCGTTCGTGTGGATGACTTAGCTCCTTCTTTTTCTGCGTGGAGTTCATAGTCGGCGTTGGGATCCAAGCCGCTAAAACGGTAGCTGCCAGTGTCATCCGTATAACTGCTTCGGACGGAATTGGTGCGCACGTTCTTCAGAAAGACAACGCTGCCGGAAAGCGGGCTATCGGACTTGTCCGCCACTACGCCGCGCACCGTACGGAGTTGCGCTTCGCGCTTCTTGTCCTGAGCGACGCCGACAGACGCGAAGAGCGCGAGCATCACCGCCAGAGCGCAAATGCGTCGCTGCACGCTCATCCTTTGCCTCCAGTCGTTG
>WNFT01003224.1_pt1 | contig 14071 bp, 13 predicted proteins | sample 5400191 | NCBI WGS metagenome assembly WNFT01 (sample SAMN13153359, study PRJNA577476) | soil metagenome | isolation source: 80 cm saprolite under Madrone tree | place: USA:California | collected 2016-06-14
GATCGGAAGATTGCCGTCGATTTTTGTCACAGTACGGTGTATTTGCCATACTGAGTCTAGCGTATCGAGACGAGTCAACCTCGTTTCTTGAGGGCTTTTCGGCTGACCGCGCTGCGTTGCGCAGGACGGACGCCGCATGATTCATCCATGAACTACGAGATAGGTGCTGACCGACATGAAATTGCTTCGCTATGGCGCTGTGGGCATGGAACAGCCCGGGCTGCTCGACGATAAAGGCCGGATTCACGCACTCTCGCCGGTAATCGACGATCTTACGGCCGATTCCCTCTCGCCAACGAAACTGCGCGAGATCGGCAAGCTCTCCGTGGATAAATTGCCCATCGTGCCGGGCACACCGCGATTGGGCACCCCGTATCGCGGCGTAGGGAAGTTTGTCGCTGTCGGACTCAACTACAGCGATCACGCTGCCGAATCGGGTCTCGCGGTACCGGCGGAACCGGTCATCTTTTTCAAGGCAACCAGTTGCATCGTCGGTCCGAACGACGACATCATGCTGCCCAAAGACTCTGTGAAGACCGATTGGGAAGTCGAGTTGGGCGTCGTCATCGGTCGCACGGCCCGCTATGTGCCTGAACAAGAAGCGCTCGACCACGTCGCCGGCTATTGTGTCGTCAACGACGTGTCTGAGCGGGCCTATCAGTTGGAGCGCGCGGGTACCTGGGACAAAGGCAAGGGCTGCGACACGTTCGGTCCGTTCGGACCGTATCTCGTGACGCCGGATGAAGTGGGCGACCCCCAGCTCCTCGACATGTGGTTGGACGTCAACGGCAAGCGCATGCAGACCGGGAATACCCGAACCATGATTTTCCCCGTTCGCACCTTGGTGAGCTATATCAGCCAATTCATGACACTCAATCCGGGCGATCTCATCACCACCGGTACTCCGCCTGGTGTTGGCATGGGCAGAAAGCCTGTCCCAGAGTACTTGAAGGCGGGTGACGTGGTCGAACTCGGTATCTCCAAACTCGGTACACAGCGTCAGGGCGTGGTGGCGTGGTCCCGGCGAGGTGATCTCGACCGAGTCGGGTGAACGTAGGGTTTCCGCGAAATCCTGCCCGAGCTCGGCAAGATAAAAAACTCCACCAACGAAAAGGCCACGCGCGTGCTCGGCTGGACACCGCGTTCGAACGAGGCGTGCATCGTTGCCTGCGCCGAAAGCTTGCTGCGGTTGGGGATTTCCGGTGTACCCGGAGTGAAACCAACGGGCAGGGAAGTCATAGGCACGTAACTGTCGACGACGGGCCGGTAAGAGGGACACGATGGGTCTATCATGGCGGCGTCCATGACCATGCGATATCTTTCATGAAGGGGGCCGGCCGGGACGCGGTGCAGCGTTTCGCGGACAGTTTCGACCTGCGCAATCTGCCGCCGGAGTTTTACGAGAATCCGTTTCCCTATTACGCGCTGCTGCGGGCCCAGGCGCCGGTCAAGCGGCTGCCGGACGGCACGTTCTTCGTGACGCGCTACGACGACGTGGAGTTCGTCTATAAGAACCCAAAAATCTTCAGCTCGGACAAGAAGCAGGAATTCGGCGCGAAATATGGCGCGGCGCCGCTGTTTGAACACCATACGACGAGCCTAGTGTTCAACGACCCGCCCTTTCATACCCGAGTTCGCCGGCTCATCAACGGAGCCCTCACGCCGCGTGCCGTTGCGCAAATCCAGCCGGACCTCGTCGCGCTGGTGGATCGTCTGATCGACACCATGGCGACCAAGACGTCGGTCGATCTCATCGAGGACTTTGCCGCTGCCATACCGATTGAAGTCATCGGCAATTTGCTGGGTGTACCGCGCGCAGAACGCGCACCGCTGCGTAACTGGTCTCTTGCGATATTGGGGGCGCTGGAACCGCGCTTGACTTCCGACGCAGCCAGCCGGGGCAATGATGCGGTACGGGAATTCGCGGCGTATCTCGACGAACTGATCGAGCGCCGCCGCAAGACGGCTCTGGGACCCGATTCCGACCTGATTTCGTGTCTGCTGCACGGGGGGTTCGACGGCCATACCTTAAGCGGGGTGGAGCTGGTCCACAACTGCATATTCTTGCTGAATGCAGGTCATGAAACGACGACGAACTTGATCGGCAACGGCTTGGTCGCGCTTGCCGAGCACCCCGATCAGCGAGATCGATTGATTGCCGATACAAACCTGATCAAAAGCGCCGTCGAGGAGTTCCTGCGCTACGAAAGTCCCAACCAGCTCGGCAATCGCATTACGACTCAACCCGTGCAGCTCGGCGGTGTGGATTTGCCGGCGGGAACTCAGATCACTGTCTGCATCGGCGCCGCCAATCGAGACCCCGAGCAATTCGCGGCGCCTGATGATCTCGACATAGGCCGCTCGCCCAACCGGCACTTGGCGTTTGCAAGCGGCATTCACCAATGCGTCGGCATGAGCGTCGCACGCCTCGAAGCGGTGGCGGCGATTTCAGCGCTGATCAGACGATTTCCCTCTTATTCGCTGTCGGCCGCGCCGGCGCGGGGCGGGCGGGTTCGATTTCGAGGCTTTCTCAAGATTCCCTGCAAGCTCGACGGCTGAGGAGAGCGTGCCGGGTGTGGGTCGCGAAGCCACAACCACGCCGACAACCTCTCGCCATCGGTGGCCGGTGCGGTCTTTGACCGCTCAGACCGGCTCCAATACCACGACGGGAATCTGCCGGTCGGTCTTGGTTTGGTACTGCGCGTAGGGCCCGTAGATTTCGACCATCTCTGGCCAAAGCTTGGCCCGCTCCGCGGCGTCCGCGGTGTGTGCCCGAGCCGTGAACTTCTCGGCCTTGACCTGTACCTGTACCTCGGGCTTTGCCTGCAGATTCAAGTACCAGGCCGGATGTGCCAGTGCCCCGCCCTTGGAGGCGACCACGACATAGTTCGCACCGGACCGGCCGAAGATCAAGGGAAGGGTCAGGACTCTGCCGGACTTACGGCCGACGGTGGTCAGCAACAGGGTGGGCACCATTCCCTTGCCGCCGCCGATGCTGGCGTCCCACAGGTATCCGTCCGCGCCATCGGTGGCGATGTAACGCGCGATGTGATCTTTCATCCAATCTGGAAGCGCTGCAGAGTTGTTGGGTTCAGCCATGGTGTCCTCCACATTGCTGCTGGTTCGCGACTGTGACTTACGATACGCCCGCAATCGCCATTATCCAACAGGCGCAATTCTTGCCCCACTTCTTAAGTTGCGCCGAGCATGTCGGCCGCTTGCAGCACCGCGTGCGCCAGCAGTAATCGGTCATCAGCGGTGTTCATGAGTGTCGCGGCCCTGAAGAACGTGACGTCTTGTCGAGGTTCGGGGAGTGGATCGGCGTGGTCGATGATGAACCCGTCAATGATGCCCGCATAGCGCCGGGCCACCGCCTCTGCGCTCACGTCTAGCCCAAGCTCAGCCATCATTTTGGCCGCCGGACCTTTGACCGCCTTGCCGCCGATGATCGGCGTTACGGCAACTACCGGTGCGTGGGATTGTTGGAGTGCAGCACGAATTCCCGGCACCGCGAGGATGGGCTCGACGCTGACAAAAGGGTTCGACGGACAAATGACGATGGCGCGCAGGTCACGGCGTTCGAGGGCCGCCAGCGCGTCGGGCTGCGCGCGCGCCGTCTCGGCACCGGCAAAGGCGAATTCCCGGACCGCCGGCCGGCATTGCCGATGCACGAAGTACTCCTGAAAATCGAGCCATCCTTCTGTGGTCAGCACGCGCGTGCGCACGGGGTCATCGCTCATCGGCAGCACGCGGATGGCAATCCCCAAGGCCCGGCACAGATGGGCCGTGACTTCGCTCAAGGTGGCGCCCTGGGCCAGCCGCCACGTGCGCTCCACATGCATCGCGAGATCGCCATCGCCGAGCTGAAACCAGCTCTCGCCGCTCAAGCCCTTGAGCGCCTCCATGAACGTCCAGGTCTCGTCGCGCCGTCCCCAGCCTCTGACCGGATCGGACAATCCGGCCAAGGCGTAAATCACCGAATCCAAGTCGGGCGAGATGCTGAGGCCGAGATGCCGGAAGTCATCGCCGGTGTTGACGATGAGGGACAGTTCTTCGGGCGGCAGCGCCGCGCCCAAGCCCTGCGCCAGCTTGGCGCCGCCCACACCGCCGCACAGGGCAACGACGTGGCCGGTCATCGGAAAAGATCCTGCTGGGGCGGGCGAATGAGAGCCGCAGCGGGCTGGTGCGGTGCTCGCGATGCAACGCCCCGCACCAGAATCACCGGGCGAGCCTCGCTGCCTTGCCCCATGAGGACGGAGGCGGCTGAAGCGATCTCGTCGGCGTGACCGACCACGGTAACGCGCAGCGGACGCCCGTAGAGATCCTTTTGACCGCGCAGGTCGAGCGTCGCCGGAAATCCCGCGCAGCCGATGGCCACGCCCACCGTGCCCACGCGCCAGGGACGACCGAAACTGTCGCTGATCACAATGCCCGGCTCGCAGCCGGTCAACGCGCGCAGTCGATCACGCAAGCGTGCAGCGCTCGCGTCCGGGTCTTCGGGCAGGAGCAGGGCAAACTCGCCGCCGGCGGGATCGGCGACGTTGGATTGATCGATGCCGGCATTCGCCATGATGAGCCCCAACCGATGCTCGACGATCAGAACGTCCGGGGCGGAGCGCACTACGCGCCGCGATTCGCGCAGCACCAGTTCGACGAGCCGGGGATCCTTTTGCACGGTGCGCGCCAGCTCGAGCGCCGCCGCACTCGGCACGACGGTGGCCAGATCGATGCGTCGGCCCTCCGCTTTGGAGATCACTTTCTGCGCGAACACCAGCACGTCGCCGATGCGCAGCGCGAGCCCGCCGCGCGCCAGCGCCGCCACGGTCAGGGCGGCCAGATCATCGCCGCCGGCAACTTGCGGAAAGTCCGGCAATGCGATGAGGCGGAGCTCAACGGGAGAACTCATCGCCTCGTCCGGGACGCGTTCAGTCAAATGCCGCACGCAGCCGGGGCAAGACCTGCTCGGCGTATAAATCAAGGAACCGCGCCTGATCGGGGCCCGGAGCATGAAACACGAGGTGCCGGAAACCCATGTCGATGTAAGACCGAATCTTCTCCACATGCTCGTCCGGATCAGTCGACACGATCCAGCGCTGGGCGGCGCGCTCAGCCGGCAGTCGATCCGCAAGCCGCTCCATTTCGAGCGGATCCTCGACCGAGAGCTTCTCCTCGGCCGAGAGCGCGAGCGCCGCCCAGTGGCGGGTGTCCTGCACTGCGCGCTCGCCATCGCTGTCGAACGAGACCTTCATCTCGATCATCATGTCGACGTCCTTGGGGCTGCGGCCGGACGCCTCCATTCCCACCGCGACGTTGGGCAGCAAGGTATCGCGGTACAGTTCCGGCGCCTTACCGCTGGTGCAGATGAATCCGTCCGCGAACTCGCCCGCGTACTTGGCGAACACCGGACCCGCGGCCGCGACATAGATCGGCGGCATGATCGCCGGCTTGTCGTAAATCGTCGCTTTATCGGTGCGATAGTATTGGCCGTTGAAACTGACGCGCTCCTCGCTCCAGAGTTGCCGGATCAGCGCCAACGCTTCCTTGAGCCGTGCCGTACGCTCCTTGGGTTCCGGCCACGCCAGTCCCAACGCCGGAACTTCATTGAGCGATTCGCCCGTGCCCACGCCCAAGATGACCCGCTGCGGGAACATCGCGGCCAGCGTGCCGAAGGCCTGTGCCACTACCGACGGGTGATAGCGGAACGTCGGCGTGAGTACACTGGTGCCCATGACGATCCGCGACGTGCGCGCGCCGAGCGCGCCCATCCACGCCATGGAAAACGGTGCGTGGCCGCCGGTATGGCGCCAGGGCTGAAAGTGATCGCTGATGAATACGGAATCGAAGCCACGACGTTCGGCGAGAATCGAGTAGTCGAGCAATTCATTGGGCCCGAATTGCTCCGCCGACGCCTTGTAGCCTAGTCGCAGTGACACGCGTTGCCCCCCTGTTGCTCAGTCGACCATGGCGAGCGCGGGCTCGGCCGCGGACGGAGTGCGCATGGCCCACGCCGCCGGTGCATCGCCGGGAATACCGTAGAGCGTGGTGCGCTGACGCGCCGGGCGGCCGATGCGGTGCGCGAGCGCCTGCAGCTGCGCGGCATTGAGTTCCTGCCCGTGTACGCCGCCCGCCGCCCGAGTGATCGACTCGTTCATGAGCGTACCGCCCAGATCATTGGCCCCGGCGTCCAGGCACAGCGCCGCACCCTCGGCACCCATCTTCACCCAGGACGTCTGGATATTGCGGATGAGCGGATGCAGCACCAGCCGGGGCACGGCATGCATGAGCACGGCCTCGCGAAAACTCGGCCCCGAGCGCGTCCGCCCCTTGCGCCAGAGCGGCGCTTCCATATGCACGTAGCCCAGAGGCACGAATTCACTGATGCCGCCGGTCCGCTCCTGCAGCGCGCGCAGGCGCTTGAGATGCCGGGCCCAGTGCACGGGCTGCTCCACGTGTCCGAACATGATGGTGGACGTGGTGCGCAGACCCACCTCATGAGCGGTGCCGATCACGTTCAGCCATTCGTCCGTGCGCAGCTTGTCCGGGCAGATGATGGCGCGGACCTCGTCATCCAGAATCTCGGCGGCCGTACCCGGCAAGGTCGAGAGGCCCGCATCGCGCAGCTGTTCCAGATAGGTGGCGAGCGGCAGCGCCAGAGTGCTCGCGCCGTGCTGAATCTCCAAGGGCGAAAAAGCGTGCACATGCATCCACGGCACCGCCTCCTTGACCGCACGGACAATATTCAAATAGGTCTCGCCCGTGAAGCTCGGATGGATGCCGCCTTGCAGGCACACTTCGGTCGCACCCGCGGCCGATGCCTCGACCGTGCGGCGCGCCACTTCGTCGAGGTCGAGATTGTAAGCGGGGCCGCGCAGATCCTGGGACCCTCGGCCTTTCGAGAAGGCGCAGAAACCACAGTGATACAGACAGATATTGGTGTAGTTGATGTTGCGATTGACGACGTAGGTGACCGCGTCGCCGACCGACTCGCGACGCAATTGGTCTGCCGCTGCGATCACCTCGTCGAGATCACGGCCCTCGACACTGAACAGGCGCACGATATCTTGTTCAATCAGCGCGTGCCCTGCGTGTGCTGCCGCGATGATCGAGCTGATTCCCACCGCGCCGCCGGCGTGCGACGAGCGCGCACCGGCCTGCGGAGGCGCGGCTGAATCCCCTGCGTGCCCGTGGGCGGCCGATGACCAGCGCGCTGCGATCGGCGGCAATTCACAACCAGCGCCCGAGTACCAGCGGTCCGGCCGCGCAAATCCGCGACTATCGCTGAAGCGGCGCACGTGCGGCGTGATGACGGGATCCGTCCAACCTTCAGGCCGCGCCGCATAGGCGGGCACCAGAGCCAGGCGCTCGACGAGATCCCGCCCGGCGCCGTTGGTCGCACGCACGAGATCCTGAAGATGCGGCCAAGGCGCCTCGGGGTTCACGTGGTCGGGCGTCACCGGCGATACGCCGCCCCAGTCGTTGATGCCGGCGCGCACCAGGCTGGCGAGCCCCTCGGGGCGTAAGTTGGGCGGCGCCTGAATCGACATGCTCGGGCCAAACAGAAGGCGCGCCACTGCCACGGTCCAGAGCTGCTCTTCCATGGCGGGCTCGGAGGCGTCGGCCATTTTGGTTCCGGGCTTCGCCTTGAAATTCTGGATGATGAGTTCCTGCAGATGGCCGTGGCTGTCATGCAGAGCGCGAAGCGCCAGCAGTGACTCGATGCGCTCGCGGCGCGTTTCACCGATGCCGATCAAGAGACCAGTGGTCATCGGAATGCCGAGTTCACCGGCAGCCCGCAGTGTGTCGAGCCGCCTCGCCGGTACCTTATCGGGGGAACCGAAGTGCGGACCACCCCGCTCGCACAACCGGTCCGACGCGCTCTCGAGCATCAATCCCATCGATGCGCTCACGGGGCGAAGCCGGCACAAGTCAGCAGCGTCCATGACTCCGGGGTTGAGGTGAGGCAAGAGGCCGGTCTCCTCCAGCACGAGCTTGGCCATGCGCGCCAGGTAGTCCAGCGTGCTCCCGGCGCCTGCGGCGTCGAGAGCGGTGCGCGCCACGGCGTATCGCGCCTCCGGTTTGTCGCCGAGCGTGAACAGCGCTTCCTTGCAGTCCACGGCCTTGCCCGCGAGTGCTATCGCGAGTACCTCCTCGGTACTGAGGTATGCGCTCTTGAGGCGTCGCGGCGCTTTGGCGAAGGTGCAGTAGTGGCAGACGTCCCGACACAGCTGCGTGAGCGGAATGAACACTTTGCGCGAATAAGTGACCGTTTCGCCGAATCCCTCCAACGTCAGCGACTCGGCAAGTGGCAGCAGGTTCGCGGCCGGCGCCTCGGGCAGCCACGCCAGCGCCTCGGCCGAATCGGGCCGGCCGCTCTCGGCCGTGCGCAGCAGCGCGCCTAGGCCTGAAGACGCGCGAGCCATCTCTGCTGTCCAAGGAGCCGATGGAGGTCGGCCGGCGAATCCACATCAAATTCGAGTCCTGGGAGGCGGACCACCTGCGCACTCAAGCCCGTGCGCTGCGCCTCCTCGAGGTGCAACTGCTGACTCCTTAAGCCAAATTGAAAACGAAAGGGATGCGCTGACACGAGGCAGAGCGCATTCGTACCCAGCCCGGCCGCGTCGGGGGCAATCGCAAAGCCGCCACGTCGGCCGGCGCGCACCAGGGCGTCGATTTCCGTCGCGGTGATGTTCGGCAGATCCGCCGGCAGGATCACGAACTCTCGGCAGCCGAATTCGCGCAGCACCCGATGGGCCTGCGTCAGCGCGCTGTTGAGGCACTTGCCGCTATCGGCGAGCACCGGGATCTCCACGGGTACGGTATCCCGCTCCGGGCTGACCACGATGATTTGACGCACCGTCTGCGCGCCTCGCGCGGCCGACAGCACCGCCGCCAGCATCGATCGCACGAGTTGGACTCTGGCCCGAGGCGGAAGCGCTTCTGCCAGTCGCGTTTTGCAGTGCAAACGCTCCTTGATGGCAATCAGAACGCAGACGCCGCGCCGCTGATCGAGCCGGTGCGTCAGATCGCCAAGCATAGTCAAGCTCACTGGGGTCTCCTGGCGCGTACCAGAACCAGACTCACGATACTCATGCTAGTTCATTTCGGCTAGCCCAGAGCCTCAAGACGCTGGTCTTATTGCTGTGGCGCCAGCAGACCGAGCAGGCGCCCGTCGGGCAGTGGCGTTCGGCCAATGGCCTGGACGCAGACATGATCCGCACCCGCTTGCCAATGCTCATCGATGCGCGCGCGGATCGCCTTTTCGTCGCCCCATACGATCAAGGCGTCCACCAGCCGATCCGATCCACCCCCCGCGAAGTCCGCGTCGGTGAAACCCAAACGCCGCCAGTTGTCGACATAGTTAGGCAGGCCCAGATACATGGCGAGAAACCGGCGTGCCATCGCACGCGCTGCGGCGGGGTTCGTTTCGAGAATCGCGCCCTGCTCGACGCACAGCAGTTTGCCCGCACCCAAGATCGCCCGTGCCTGACGAGTGTGTTCTGGGGTGACATTGTACGGATGGGCGCCATCGGCCGATTCGGCGGAAAGCTCCAGCATCTTGGGCCCGAGCGCGGCGAGCACGGTCTTCGGCGGCACCGCGGGCGGAACTGACTGATAGGGCGCCTCGGCCATCGCCCGCAGGTACGCGCGCATGGTGGCGACGGGCTTGCCATACTGAAGCTTTCGTACGCCCTCCACCAGAGGTATGTGCGAGACGCCGAGCCCGAGCAGAAACCTTCCGCCGGACTGCTCGTTGAGACCCTTCTGCGCCGCAGCGGCCGAGAACGGATCGCGCGCGTAAATGTTGGCGATCCCGCTGGCGATGATGAGGCTGCTGGTATTGGCCAATAGCCACGCGCATGCGGAAAATACTTCGCGCCCCACGGCCTCTGAAATCCACAGAGCGCCATAGCCCCAGGCCTGCACGCGCCGCGCGAACGCGGTGGCATCCGCCGCAGAGAGGCCATCGGTTCCGGCCCAAACTCCCAGGTTTTTCAGTTTCATCGCGTGCTCCACGTGGTGCCGGCGTCAAACGATATATCGAGGTGACACGGCATGGCAAAAATGGTTCGAAAGCGCAGCTGCAGCAGAACCCATGGAGATGAGGCCGGGGATACCGAAAACGGCAGACTTTCGCTAAGCTTGCGGTAACTGGATACCACGGAGACCAGCATGAGCACACCCGTCATTCCGGATACGTTTCTCGATCTGTTTACGAAGAAGGCGTTCGCGCATCTCGCGACGCTAATGCCCGGCGGAGAGCCGCAAGTGACGCCCGTGTGGATCGACTACGATGGCGAGCGGGTGGTGTTCAACACTGCGGCAGGGCGACAGAAGGACAAGAACCTGCAGCGTGACGGCCGTGTGTCCTTGTCGATCGCCGATCCCGACAATCCCTATCGATACCTCGAAGTCCGTGGTCGTGTGAGCGAACGTACGACGAGCGGCGCGGACGCGCACATCGACAAAATGGCGAAGAAATATCTGGATAAGGATAAATATCCGTTTCGACAGCCCGGCGAAGTACGAGTGATCTTCAAGGTCACGCCGGAGCACATCACCTCGATGCGCTGAAGTCGAGCGAAACGCGCCGCTCAGAATCCACAACGCGCCCGGCGATGGCGCGTACCTGTTGCCGTGCTTAGGCTTCAGAATCTTGAGGGGACGGGCTTCGAAATGAACCACTGCTTCGTCGGTATCAGAAAGTATCTTGCGGAGTCCACACTTCACCGGCACGAGTATCACCAGATTGTCCTACCGCGTGTCGGTAATCTGGAGCTCGAGGTAGAGGGTCAAGGTGGCCGCGTCGAACACGGAGTCGGCGCCTTCATCATCGCGGGCGCACGCCACGCATTCCTCGCGAAGGGAGCAAACGGTTTTGTCGTCATCGATCTGCCCGCTGGCCATGGCAATGATCCGCTCGCATGTTCATTCGATAGGAAGGCATTTTTTTTGATAGAACCACCTGTGCAGGGTCTGATCGACTACGCCTCGGCGATGCTCGATCGCACAAGTATTTCAACCGCGATATTCATGCCGTGGGTGGAGCTTCTCATGGATGGCCTTGCAAAAGGCCGGTCCGTTCCCACTTTGGAGACTCAAGCGCTGGGTCGAGCGGTGGCATTCATGCGTGCTCACGTATCGAAGCCGATCCAAATCACGGATGTATCTGCCGCGGCGGGTTTGAGTGCGACGCGGCTTTACGCTCTTTTTCGGAAGTATTACGGACAGAGTCCGCATGCGGCACTGATCCAATTTCGTGCGGATGCGGCCCGGCGCCTGCTAACCCAAACAAACCTGTCAATCGCCGAGATCGCCGTGCGAACCGGGCATACGGATCAAAGTGCTCTGACGCGACGGCTTCGCGTTACGCTTGGGGTGACCCCAGCCGCCTTGCGGCGCGCCGCTCGATCCACCCCGCAGGCAACTGAACTCACGCGTGGAGTGGGATCGCCAGAAGAGTTTGAATAAAAATCGGTGGGATTTGCCAAGACTGGAGTATGTCACGCTGGCTTACTACGAGGCACTATGAAGCTAGCTGATTTCAAGGTTTTGACGCTGGATTGCTACGGAACACTCATCGACTGGGAAACTGGCATCAACAACGGGTTGCGGCCGCTCGTCGCAAAAGCTCATGCGGCGCCGTCGCGCGAGCGAGTGCTTCAGATATTTGCGCAACACGAATCCGCGCAAGAGGCTGAGACACCCTCGATGCCATATTCGCAGCTGCTGTCAGTCGTGTACAAGCGCCTTGCAAAAGTATGGAACGTCGGGGTCACCAACGAGGAGGCCAATACTTTCGGCGCCTCTGTCCCAGACTGGCCGGCGTTTTCGGATTCTGTTGGCGCGCTCCAGTACCTTAAGCAGCACTACAAGCTGGTTATTCTGTCGAACGTTGATCGCGTTTCGTTCCGTGCCAGCAATCTACGGCTACAAGTCGCGTTTGATGGGGTATACACGGCGCAGGACATTGAGTCGTATAAACCCAACCCACGAAACTTCGAATATATGCTTCGACGGCTCAGAGAGGATTTCGGTCTAGAGAAGACCGCTGTCCTGCACACTGCGCAAAGTTTGTTCCACGATCACGCCCCCGCCAACCAGCTCGGTCTGGCATCCGCGTGGATTGATCGACGTCACGCGGCGAAGGGGTGGGGTGCGACGAAAGCCCCACCAGGAACACCGAAGTACGACTTTCGGTTCGATAGCATGGCAGCTCTGACTCGAGCGCACCAGAATGAGTTGTCGGCTAAGGAGTAGTACTACGCGGAGAGCGACGTGCACTCAGTGAACACACGCAATTTCGGCAATCCGCTGATGGTCCCACTGCTCGATCCGATCCGCGATGCGCCGCAATTCAAACAGATCGAGCGGCAACTCAAGTTCCCGCCCTAGCACGAACGCAAAATCGGGAAGCGTGGGGCAGCGTACTGATCTAAGTATCTTTGCGCACAGACTGGGACTCGAGTTTTTCCACGTCGGCCAGGTCCTGTGTACGTCCGCTGGCGCGTTTGTTGGTTATCAAATCGTCCAACGAAATGACAGGTATTTCCACGCCTTCTATAGAAATGGCTTGCTTGTTTGCGTACGCCTGTTCGAACTTGACACCGCTGATGTTGGTGATGATGTCGATGCGTCGAGGGCTGTTGCCAATTTGAAAAATGACGCCTTCGGACGAGAAATCTGCCGCTGATATGTCATGTAGAGGCGCGCCGAATCTCGTCAAAGCCCGCATCAGATTGGCTGCATTCTCCGGAGTCGCCCAAACAAAAAAATCGATGTCTTTAGTTGCGCGTGGAAACCCGTGCGCGGCGAGGGCGTATGCACCCACCAGAAGAAATCTAACGTTTTCCTCTAATAAGCACAGCAACATCTCTTTGTAGTCTTTGTTCAGCATTGGTGCCTCGAAAGAAAAGCCACGCCTCCTGGGTCAGGCCCCAGACCTGCGAAAGGCGCTCTTCTGGAGTTCCTGGCATATACCCGCCATCATCCGCGGCAGCGTGCGACCGGAATACACGGACGTGCTTTCGATCAAGAGGAGGCATGCAAAGAGGCCTCAAGGATTCAACTGGCTGCAAATTATACGTCCTTGCAACCAATCCTCCAAACCCAATCCGCATCCAATAACCGCGTCGGCCGCCGCCGCGTCAATTAAACTTCCTTGCTGACGTCGATAAACAGCTCAAGCGGGATTCTTACGATCAAATCGGCTCAGAATCCACAACGCGCCCGGCAATGCCGTGAAATCGGCAAGCAACGCGAGGACGAACGCCGACGCGGAAACGATGCCGAACTCGCGCATCGGCGGGAGGTCCGAAAGCGCCAGTGCGAGAAAGCCGCTGGCATTGATGAGAGTCGCAAACACAATCGGGCGGCCGGCGACCAGCAAGGCGTGCCGCAGAGCGCCGTGAATCGTGCCGGCCGAGCGGCCCTCCTGAAAATGGTAGAAGAAGTGAATCTGGTCGTTCTCGGTCGAGCCCAGCACCGTCGAGCCGATGAGGATCGTCGCGATGTTGAGCGGAATGCCCGCCAAGCGCATCACCAGAAACACGCACAGGATGGCGAACAGCGAGGGAATCATCGTCATCAACGTGGCCGAGGGACTGCGAAACACCACCAGGAACGCGAGAAAAATGACGCTCGCCGTCAGTGCGAAGCTTTGGGCGAGAGTGGGAGTGAGGCGCCGCGTGATCTCGGCGCCGAGGACTCCCTTGCCGACCACTCTGCCGTGCGCTGCGCGCAGCGCCGGCTCGGCAGCCTGGGCCGCGGCCCATTCCTGCTCGATGACTGTGCGCATCGCACCGATTCGGCCGAAGAGCTTCGCGCGCCCGCGGATGCTCATCCGTACATTGGCGAGATCGGCCACATCGACATACGCGCGCGCTCCGGGCTCAGTCAGCATGATCTGCTCGAGATCCGAGGCGAGCTTCGGCCAGGCGGAGGCCGACGTCGGCAGTTGATCCGATCCCGTTTGGACATAGCGCGCCCACCGCAGCACCGACGTTGGGCCATCGACGGCGGTAATGCGCGGATCGCTCTCGAGCCGGCGGGTCAGCTGCTCCAGGGCGCGCAG
>WNFT01004434.1_pt1 | contig 14065 bp, 17 predicted proteins | sample 5400191 | NCBI WGS metagenome assembly WNFT01 (sample SAMN13153359, study PRJNA577476) | soil metagenome | isolation source: 80 cm saprolite under Madrone tree | place: USA:California | collected 2016-06-14
ACTAATTATTTGATCTGGTGATCTGATTCACCTAACGCTTGGGAAGAAAGCGATAGCATCAGACCGCCGACGGCGCGCATGGGGCCCATTCCTTCGATCGACGTAAGGCAAGACAGCATGGCGAGCGAGCAGAAACTCCTGTTCGAGGCGGCAATCGCCAATTCGCCGCCCTATCCGGCCGAACGTTTCGCGGGATCCGGCATCGTCATCTGCGCCGGCGGGGCGCGGCTTTTCACCTGTGCCTGGGTTGCCATCGGCATCCTGCGCCGGGTTCTGGGCTGCCGCCTGCCGATTCAAGTTTGGCATCTTGGTGCGAAGGAAATGGGTCCACCCATGCAAGCCTTGCTGGAAGACTGGGATGTGGAGGTGGTGGACGCTCTCCAGGTGGCCGAGCGCCATCCAGCGCGCATCCCGGGCGGCTGGGAGTTGAAGCCCTATGCCATCGTTCATTGCCGATTCCGCGAGGTCTTCCTGCTGGATGCCGACAATGTCGCATTGATCGACCCGGGGAGCCTGTTCGACCTGCCCGAATACGCCGCAACGGGCGCGATCTTCTGGCCCGATATCGTGCGCCTTCGTGCCGACAATCCGATCTGGGAGGTTTGCGGCGTTTCCCATCGCAGCACGCCATCGCTCGAATCGGGCCAGCTTCTCGTGAATAAGCAGCGCTGCTGGGCGGCGCTGCAACTGACGCTGCACATGAACCAGCATTCCGATTTCTTCTATCAGCATCTGTATGGCGACAAGGATACGTTTCTCATGGCCTGGCTGCGCCTGGGCCAGGATTTTGCGATGACGGTCTATCCGCCGATCGTTCGACAGGCAGTCTTGTATCAGCGCGACTTCCAGGGCGGCATCATCTTTCAGCATCGCAATGGCGCCAAATGGTCCTACGGCGGCGCCAATCCGCCGATCCCCGATTTTGCCCTCGAGACCGAGTGCTTTGCCTTGCTGGCGGCGTTGGAGGATGTCTGGAACGGCCGTGTTTTCAACCCGCCGGCGATGTCGGCGCTATCCCATGAGGTCGCCGCCAGGCTGCAGCAGATCGAATGGTTCAATTTTCACCAGGCGGGCTTGACCGAGAAAGCCCTGCAGCTGCTTCCCGACAATCGGATCGGGGCAGGACGGAGCGAGCAGGAATTTTATTGGTGGGTGGAAGAGGATGCCGAAGGAATCGTTCTGGGTCTGGAAGGCCGACACCGTTCCACCTGCCGACTGCGAGCAGCACCCGAGGGAGCCTGGCACGGCCGATCCCTTGCGGGCGAGGCTTGGGAAACGCGCCTCGTCCCTCGTCAGGATGCAATCGAGCCGGAAGACCCGAAGCGGGCCAGCGCGATTGCCTTGCTCGATGCGATCCTTGCATCGCCCGCCGGCCGGCCCCACGGCGTTGAGGGGATCCGCGACCTGATGGGCGCTCTCAGGATACTGCGGGCGGCCATCCCGGGATTTGCAGCCGCTCTCCGCGATCGTCTGGCGGGCGGCGCGGTGGCGGATGAGGTGATGGGCTGCCTGCGCAGCGTACTGGCCGAGCCGGCGGCGACGCCCCGATATACGGCCGCCGACAAACAGGGCTCTTCCTCGCGAACGCTCAACCTCGGCACGCGTTACGAGACCAACAGGTGATTTTGATCCGACCAAACAAGGGAGCGCGACCGTTCAGCGCGCAGCGAGGTGACAGGTGAGCGATTTCCAGTCTGGACCCCGGGTTCTGATCCTGACGCCGGTGAAGAACGCGAAGGCCCATCTCGATCGCTATTTCGACCTGCTCGGCCGGCTGACATTTCCGGCTGAGCAGTTGTCGCTGGGCATGCTGGAAAGCGATTCGAGGGACGAGACGCTGACCGAGATCCAGCGTCGCCTGCCCGAACTCGCCCGGCGGTATCGGCGGGCCCAGGTCTGGAACAAGGATTTCGGCTTTCATCCGCCGGCGGATCTGCCGCGCTGGGCGCCGTCCATTCAAATCCCGCGGCGCATGATTCTGGCCAAGAGTCGAAATCATCTTTTGATGCGCGCCTTGGATGACGAGGATTGGGTGCTCTGGATCGATGTCGATCTGGCCGACTATCCCCCCGACATCCTCGAGCGGCTGCTCGCCTATGGAAAGGATATCCTTCATCCTCATTGCGTGAAAGCGCCTGGCGGCGAGACCTTCGATCTGAATGCCTGGGCGCGAAACGGGACTCTTGGGCTGGCCGACCTGCGCGGTGGCAAGGATCTCGCCCGCTTGGATTCGGTGGGCGGCACCATGCTGTTGGTGCGCGCCGACCGTCACCGCGACGGCTTGATCTTTCCGCCTTTCTTCTACGGCCGGGGCAGCGATGCCATCCGCCGCGAGCATCCTTTGTTCGGCCATGCCGCCGGGGAATTGGAGACCGAAGGCCTGGCCATCATGGCCCGCGACATGGGGCTGCAGTGTTGGGGTTTGCCCAATCTGGAAATCATCCACCTCTAGCCGCCAAATGTCCGCCAAGCCCGCCCTCTTGTTCGTCTCCCCAACGTTTCCGGCCACCGCGGGCAATGGCCTGGCCATGCGCATGGGCGTGTTTCTGGAGGCCTATGCGCGGCGCTTCCAAGTGACCCTCGTCGTCGTCCCGCTGGACGGCCAGCCGCCATCCGCATCGCTGTCCCCCTTCATTCGGCGCCACGCCCAGCGGGTCATCGCCTTACCCCTCGAGCAGGTCTTGCACCCGCTGGCCCGATTGATCCTGCGTCAGCGCAGCCCCGAGGCGCGCCGCGCGGGCCTGCGCGAATTCCCGCGGCCTCGCCGGATGCTCTACGACCCGGTGGGCGTGCGCGAACGGCTGGCCAGCGCGCTCGGCGAACACGACTTCGCGCTTGTCCATGCCGGCCGGATCCATATAGCGCCCCTGGTCGAATCCTATCTGGGAAAGACCCGCTGCGTTTTGGATCTGGACGAAGACGATGCGCACACATCGCGGCGTATCGCCCGGCTCTTGAGGGCCAATGGCGAAGATGCCGCCGCCGCCGATTTTGACGCCGACGCGCAAAAGTTCGACAGGCTGACGGGCGAATACCTGCCGCGCTTCGATCTGTCCGTAGTTGCGAGCGAGGCGGAGCAGGCGACGCTTGGCGCAGGATACCCCGAAGCCGTCATCGGCCTGGTTCCCAATGCCATTCGACCGGCGGCGCCGCCCGCCACGACGGCCCCGGAGGGCCGGCCTATGGCGTCGATCGATCTTCTGATGGTCGGGAATCTGGCCTATTACCCCAACACGGATGCCGCCATCTTCTTCTGCCGCGAGGTCCTGCCGCGCCTTGCGCCGACGGCCCACCGCCTGCGGGTCGCCATCCTGGGCAGCGCGCCGCCACCCGAAGTGCTGGCCCTGGGCCAGCACCCGGGGGTCGCCGTTCTGGCCGATGTGCCCGATGTGAAGCCCTATTACGCCGCCGCGCGCCTGGCGGTCGCACCCATCCGCGCCGGCGGCGGCAGCCGGATCAAAATTCTCGAAGCCTTTGCCCATGGCCGGCCGGTGGTCTCGACCCGGATCGGCGCCGAGGTCCTGTCGGTGGTCGACGGGCGCCATTTGCTGATCGCCGACACGGCCGATGAGTTCGCCGCGGCCACCGCCCGCCTGCTGGCCGATCGGGCGCTCGCCGGCCGCCTGGTGCAGGAGGCGCGCCTGCTCATCGATCGACGCTATGGCTTCGCGCTTGTGGCCCGCGATATCGAGGCTCTTGCCCATGGGCTGCGCGCCGTGATTGAGTGCCCCGGCATTGGCGCCTCACCAGCCGGGATTGCCCCTCATGACTGAACTGCCGAAACTCATCGCCGGACTCGAGATCAACAAGGTTGCCGACGGCTATATCGTCTACCAGCCCGCACGCGACCGGGTGCATTATCTGAATCACACGGCCACGATCGTTCTCGAGCTGTGCAACGGCGAAAATAGCCCCAGCGAGATCGCGGATCTGCTGCGAAGTGCCTATGATCTGGCGGCCTCGCCGGAGGCGGAAGTAACGGCCTGCCTTCAACAGCTCCGCGCCGAAGAGCTGGTCGCCTGAATCTCTCCCCGACATCCCCGCGGCTGGATACGGCCGGTCTCATGGAGCGGCGATTCCAAGTGCTGGCGCTCGAGGTTTCGATCGCCACCAACTGTCCATGCCTCGATCGTCAACTCGATTATCTGGTGCAGGACGCCGCGCAGGACTTTTCAGTATCCGCCCGCGTGCGCTACGAGGCGATTCGCCAAGGCCAGGAATACCGCATCTGCGAGGACGGGCGGGAAATTCGCCTCGAACACGATCCGGTCATGGCGATGAATTTTCTCCATCAATGCAGCTATGCCAAGGCCAATACGGCACTGCCGCCGGGCACGATATTTCTCCACGCCGCCTGCGGCCGGGTCGGCGATATGCGCTTTCTGCTCATCGGGGAGAGCGGGGTCGGCAAGACGACGCTCATCATGCATTTGGCACGGGCGGGCGTGACGGTCGAAGGCGACGAACTTGCGGCCGTGACGCTCAGGGGCGTCGCCGCCTTGCCGCGGCACTTTCACGTCAAGAGCGCGTCGTTTGCCGAACTGCCCTGGCTCGAGCGCGAAGCGGCGCGCTTGCCCACCTACGATAACGGCAACGGCTCCCGCATCGTTGCGGTTTCGCCCTCGGCGCTGGGTTTTGCCTGGGACATCCGCTGTGGCCCAATCGACGCCGTGTTCTATCTGGAATCCAACCACGGCGGGCGGCCGCGGATCGATACCATCCCTCATTACCGCATGGTCGAATTGGCCATGTCGGAGACCCGCCTGACTGACCCGCGCGACCGGAGCTGGCTGGCGCCCCTCTGCGCCATGCTGAACCGAGCCGCGGCCTATAGGCTCGTGGTCGGCGATCTGGACAGCACCGCAAAAATGCTGATACAAAAGCTGCAGGAATCGTCGAAGGCGGCGAGACCGTAGATTTTGGCCTATTGTGTTCAGATTGAAATCGGATGGGGATTGACATGGCGGAAGATCAAGGAACGGATCCGGTGCTCAGCAAGATCGACCCGGAAAAGCGGCAGTTCATCGGCAAGCTGATCGGCACGACAGCCTTCGTCGCGCCGCTGGTTGCTTCCTTCGCCATGGGCAATTTGACCGTCAGCGACGCGTTGGCCGCCAACGGGTCCCTGCCTACCTGAAGCGCCGAAACGTCCGGGTCCTTGCATCCCGGGAAAGCCGGTCTCCCGCCACCCTCGCCGCCGTTCCTGACTGCCGCATTGATCGTCAAGGATGAAGAGCGGGTCCTGGACGCTTGCCTTGCATCGCTGGCAGCCGTTGTCGACGAAATCGTCATTGTCGATACCGGCTCTCGCGACCGCAGCCGCGAGATTGCCAGAGCCCATGGCGCCCGGGTTATCGATTATCAATGGACGGGAGATTTCGCGGCCGCCCGCAATGCCGGCTTGGAAGCGGCCCGCAGCCGATGGATTCTCTATATCGACGCCGATGAGTGTCTCGCGCCCGCCGAGCGACTAACCGTCGAGTCCTTGTTGGGGGCATCCGATCTGGTCGCCGCCCGCCTGTGGCTGAGACCGAAGGCCGGATATACCCTCTATCGCGAATACCGCCTGTTTGTGAACGATCCGCGGATCCGCTTTCAGGGAATCATCCACGAAAAAGTCTCGCCCGATATTCATCGGCTTGCCGAGGGTGAGGGCCTGCGGATCGCGGAGGTCGATCTGCGCCTGGAACACGTGGGATACGACGGGCCGCAGGAACGCAAGCACCGGCGCAATCTTCCGCTGCTCGAGGCCGAGCTCGCGCTCAGGCCCGACAATGCCTACAACTGGCATCATCTCGGCCGGGTTCTGGACGGGCTCGGCCACCGCGCGGCCGCGCTGGATGCTTGGCATCGCTCTCTCGACGTCATTCGCCGCTGCGGTGTCGCGCGATCCTCGGACTGGCTCGCTTTTGCCGATCTCATCGGGGCCGCGGAAACCGATCCGGCGGAAGCGAGAAGCCTGCACACCCACGCAACGAAGCTTTTCCCCGGCAATCCTCTGCTGCGCTTCTGCGGCGCGTTGCTTGACAGCCGGGCCGGCGACCAGGCTTCGGCCATCGAGGCATTTCATGGGCTGGCCTCGATCGATGCCGAGAGTTTTGCTGATCCGCTGGCTGCCTTCGACAAGAGGCTGTTCGGCGAGCATGCCTGGGCGGCCCTGGGGGCGTGCTATTTCAAGCTCGGCCGCTACGCCGAAAGCGCCGGCTGGTTTGCCAAGGCGGCTGCGGCCGACCCCTCGTCGCTGGAATATCGGGTTAAGGAACGGTTGGCGGCGGGCAAGGCGGCTTAGCTTGTTCCATCCTGCCGGTTCGGCTAGCCTCCGGCCATCCTCGGCAGCCAGCCCGTGACCAGTGATGCACTCGACCCAACGATATGAACTCAACAATCCGCCGATGATCGCCGAGCTTGTCGAAGGCGAGGTGATCGCCATCGACCTCGAGCGGGGCAGTTATTACAGCCTTCTCGGCCCCGCGGCCCAGGTCTGGAGCGCGATCGTTGCCGGCCGTTCGGCACAGGAGATTCTGGCCGCCGTGGTTCCAACGCCGGCCGCGGGCTCTCTCGATGTCAGTCTCGAGGGATTCTTGAACGCGCTGATGGCAGAGCAATTGATTCGCCCAACCGTTACACAATCAAGGCCCGCCGCGCAATCGAGCCCCGCGGCGCCTCTTGCGCCATGGCCGGCGGAGGCCTTGCGGTTCGAGCGGTTTACCGACATGCAGGATCTTCTCACCCTCGATCCAATCCACGAGGTGGACGAGGAAGCCGGCTGGCCGAAGCCCGCAGGCTGATGAACGGGCTCATTCGTGCGTCGGAGGGAGAGGCCGCAGCCCCCGTCACCGCCTTCCTCGGCCGAGCGCTGGCGCAATTCGAGAGCGCGGCGGGGAAAAGCCATCTCGTCTGCTTCACCTACCGCCTTGGGCCGTGGAACATCGAGCTACGCCACCTCGGCCCCGGCCTGGAGGATTTGATCTCTCCGGCCTTCGCGCACCTGCCGCTGCTGACGGGGGAGAGAGCCGACCTGATCGTCTACTGCTGCGACGTCGAATCGACCGATTTCGATCCCGGCCGGATGCCCTGGCGGCGCGACGACATCGGCCCGCAGGGCGATATCGGCCATCTGGCAGCCACCGATTTGCGCGCCTCGTGGGATCCGGAAGGCCGGACCGTGCAGATCCTCGACCGGGCGCGCGCCGTCGGCCTATTCCTTATCGAATCGCGCCGGCACCTGAGATCGTGGGAGCGCAGCTTTCCCCTGCGCCACATTCTGCATTGGTGGGCCGGGCCGGCGAGCGGCCAGTTGATGCATGCTGGCGCGCTTGGCACGCCCGACGGCGGCGTCCTTCTGCTGGGTGCCGGGGGCGCGGGCAAATCGACGACCACGCTCTCCTGCTTCGGAAGCGCGCTGCGCATTGCCGGCGATGATTTCGTTCTCGTCGATTCAGGCCCGCCGGCCACCGTCTATAGCCTCTACGGCGCCACCAAGCTCGCGGGCGCGACATTGGCGCGCTTTCCGGCTTTGGCGGCCCGATTGGGGCATCCCCATGGCAGCGTCGAGGAGAAGAGCCTGTTTTTCCTCGATCGGATCGATCGAAACGCTCTCATCGAAAGCTTTCCCTTGAAGGCTCTGTTGGCGCTCGAATTCGTCGACGATTGCGATACCGAGATCGTGCCGACGAGCGCCGCCGCGGCGCTGCAGGCCTGCGCACCGAACACGATGTTCCTGCTGCCGGGCGACCGCGAGCTCGCATTTCGCAAGATCGCGCGGCTGACGCGCAGTCTGCCCTGCTATCGGCTGAAGCTAGGGCGCGATCTCAGCCAGATTCCCCGACGGATCGTCGACTTCCTCGATCGGCATTGACCGGTCATGGAAAGGCCGCTCATCAGCGTCGTCATTCCGGTCTATAACGCGGCACCCTTCCTGGCCGAGGCGCTGACAAGCGTCTTTGCCCAGGACCATCGTCCGATCGAGGTGATCGTGGTGGACGACGGTTCGACGGACCAGTCGTTGGCCATCGCCAAGGCCTGGTCGCCCTCGCTGCGAATCCTGCAACAGGAAAATGCCGGCCAGGCGGCTGCGCGCAATCGCGGCATCGAGCGCGCGCGGGGCGCTTATGTCGCCTTCCTCGACGCCGACGATCTCTGGCCCAAGGACAGTCTCAGCCGTCATCTCGACCTGCTGCAAGGGCGCGGCGATCTCGATTTCGTGCTGGGTCGCATCCAAGTGGATTACCAGCCATCGGCCGGCGAGGGCGCCTTGCTTTTTCGCGGAGCCGACCAGAACGTTGCCTTGTTCCTATTCGGTGCCGGGCTGTTCCGGCGCTCGCTCTTCGATCGCGCCGGGTTATTGTCGGAGGACTTGCGGAATTCCGAGGACGTCGATTGGTTCCTGCGGGCCCGGGAAGCCGGCGCCGCCTGGCTGCTCCTGGACGAGGTCGGGTTGATCTATCGCCGGCACGGGGCGAACCTGACCGATCAGTTGCCCTTGAAAAAAACCGAGATATTCCGGGTTCTCGCGCGATCTGCCGCCCGGCGCCGGTCGCGCCCGGCCGCGGCGAATCCCGCCTTGGATCTTCTGACCGATCGCCGAGGGGTGGGCAAGGGCGGGTCCGCGAACAGAACCGAGAGCGCGTCCCGGAGCAAACAATGACGCCGCCCAGCCCGCTTATCAGCATCGTCATCCCGGTCTACAACGCTGCCGCGTTTTTGGCCGAGACGCTGGCGAGCGTCTTTGCCCAGGATCAGCGCCCGATCGAGGTGATAGTGGTCGACGATGGTTCGACCGATAAATCTCTCGCCATCGCCAAGGGCTGGGGTTCCGCCTTGCACATCCTGCAGCAGGCCAATGCCGGCCCGGCGGCGGCACGCAATCGCGGGGTCGAGATGGCGCGTGGCGAATATCTGACCTTCATCGATGCCGACGATCTATGGCCGCAAGGGCGGCTGAGGCGCCATCTCGGCGTTCTCCAGGGGCGGCCCGATCTCGATATGGTGCTGGGCCTCGTCCAATTGGACTACCGGGATGAGGCCGGGCGGTCCGCCGCCCGATTTCGATCTGCCGACCAGGATGTCGCCCTATTCAGTTTCGGTGCCGGGCTTTTCCGGCGCGGCCTCTTCGATCGCGTCGGCCCGTTGTCGGAGGACCTTCGGGACACGGAGGATGCCGATTGGTTCATGCGGGCGAGGGAGGCAGGTGCCTCCTGGCTCCTGGAGGATGAGGTGGCACTGATCTATCGTCGCCATGGCGTTAACATGACAGAGCGACTGCCGCTGGCAAAATCCGATGTCTTTCGGGTTCTCGCCCGGGCCGCGGCGCGTCACAGGGCGCGCGCCGGCACGGAACTTCCCGCGTTCGATCGGCTGTCCGACCGCCGCGCGGCCCTCCAACCTAGCGGGAAGGAGAAGGCCAAGTGATGCCGTTGCCGATCTCGCCACCGATCAGCGTCGTCATCCCGGCCTTCAACGCCGCTTCGTACCTGCGCGAGGCCATCGCCAGCGTCCGGACGGAAGTCGGGGATCGCGCGGAAATAATCGTGGTCGACGATGGATCGAGCGACGACACTGCGGCGATAGCCGAAGCCCATGCCGATAGCGTGACCTGCATCCGACGTATTCGACGGCGCGGCGCGGGGGCGGCCCGCAACCAGGGTGTGGCGGCCGCGCGCGGCCGATACCTCGCGTTTCTCGATGCCGACGATCGTTGGCCGGCCGGTCGCTTGCGCGCGCTTGCGAGCGCGCTCCACGGCGCCCCGGCGCCCCGGATTGCCTTCGGCCATGTGCGGCAGTTTCTTTGTCCCGAGATGGATCCGGAGGCTCGTCGCCGGTTGCGCTGCCCCGAGGGGCTCACGCCCGGCTATTGCGCTGGTGCGATGCTGATGCATCGCGAGGATTTTCAGCGCGTGGGACCATTCGATGAAGACCTGAAGTTGGGCGAGTTCATCGGCTGGTTCGCCCGGGCCCGCGACCTGGGCCTGGCTTCCGTCATGATCGCGGAGGTCGTGCTGGAGCGCCGCATCCACGGCGCCAACCAGACGATCCGCCATCGCGCCGACCACGCCGACTATATCCATGCCGTGAAACGCGCGCTCGATCGCCGGCGCCCGGGCTGATCATGACTGGGGCCCCGCTGCCGATTTGGTCGCCGCTGCCAACCGCAACCCAGTTGCGGCTGCTGCGCCTAGTGTTGGCCCCCTCGATCGAGGCCGATGACCTGGATGCCTGGGTGAAAAGCGTCGATCTACAAAATCTGGACGCGGGTTCTGTGCGATTGCTGCCCGCCCTCTATCTGCGGCTGGCGGCGGCCGGCATCGATCACCCCTGGCTTGCGATCATGCGCGGCTGGTATCGGCGCACCCTCTATCGAAATCGAGTGAGCGTGCATCGCGGCCTGGCCCTCGTGGACGAGCTGGCGCAGCGGGGCGTGGGGAGCTTGTTGTTGAAGGGCTGTCCGCTGACGGCCCTCTATTACGGCGACTTGGGCGCCCGGCCCATGGGCGATTTCGATATTCTGATCGAGGAATCGGTGCAGCGCCGCCGGATAGAGGAGATCCTGACCGATACGGGCCGCGCCAGGCTGAAGAACCGCAGCCTCCACGCCGACACATACGCCGATTGCGATGGCTTCGAATACGATCTGCATTGGTATCTATTGCCGGAGCTGGCCGTTCCCGGCTGGAGTGCGGGGCTGTGGCAGCGCGCCCAAAGTCTTTCTGTCGAGGGGCGTTCCTTCCGGACATTGGCGGGAGAGGATCACCTGTTTCATGCACTGATCCATGGCATGCGGGTCAGCGAGGTGCCGCCGCTGCGCTGGATCGTCGATGTGGCGACCATTGCCGCCAAGGGACCCCCAATCGACTGGCTTCGGATCGCTGAATATGCCGAGCGGACGGCGATCACCCCGCCGGTGGCCCAGGGGTTGGGCTTTCTTCTCGATTCGGGAATTCTGGGCGAGGGCGCGAAAGATGCCCGCGCCGCCCTGACCGCGGCACCGGTAAAGGACCGGCTGCTCTTCGCCGGGCTGATGCGCCCGCCGAGTCTGGCCTTTCGCTGTCTCAGGCCCTGGCTGATCTATCGTCGCTTGGCGCGGCTATCCCGGGCCACCGGTCTGGGCGCGCGTGAGCCGGGGTTTGCCCGCTTCCTCGCCGATCTCTGGAATTTGGAGACCCCGCGCGAGATTCCGGCGGACTTGTGGCGCAAGGTCGCGGAGCGGCTGCGCGCCCGGTTAGCGCGAAGCTGAAGGCGAGAATCGACGCACGGGCGTCATCGCAGCCTTCGAGTCAGCGCCGCGTTCCCGATCCAGATCATGGCGGTGCCATCGCTTTCTCCGGCCATCCGCAGGGCAGCGGAAGTGCCACGGGCACGTCAGGCATCCGGGCATGGATGATGCTGGCCCGGCCCACGATATAGGCGCTGGGCCGGCTGGCCGACCAGCGTCGGGGATTGGGCAGCACAGCCGCCAGGCGCGCTGCTTCAGCCGCCGAAAGCTCGGCGGCGGACGTCTTGAAGTGATATTGGGCGGCCGCTTCGGCGCCATAGACCCCGGGCGCCCATTCGACGACGTTCAGGTAGAGCTCCATGATGCGCCACTTGGGCCAGGCCAGTTCGATGAGCAGGGTAAAATAGACCTCCAGCCCCTTGCGCGGCCAGCTTCGATCGGGCCAGAGAAACAGGTTCTTGGCCGTCTGCATGGAGATGGTGCTGGCGCCCAGCAACTGCCCGCCCCGGTGATTGCGTTGCCAATCCTCCTTGATCGCCTTCCAGTCGAAACCGTCATGGCTGCAGAATTTTCCATCCTCCGCCGCCATGGCGGCGCGGATCAGATTGGGCGAGATCTCCGTAAGCGGCCGCCAGCTCTTGTGGATGCCGGATCCGTCGAGCAGGCGCAGCAGCATCAGGGGCGTCACCAGAGGCGGCGCATCCCGATAAAGCACGACCAGGAAGAACGACCAGATGAAGAATCCAGTGACAAAAAAAGCAAGGATACGGCCGATGGGCTTCAACATGGGCTAGCGTTATAATCCGACCATGTCGATCTTGTCGCCTCTGCCCGACGCCTCTCGCGGCCTTTCCCATGAGGCCGAGATTCGCTTGGCCGAACGCTTGGCCCGCGGCATCGCCCGCCTGTTCGAGGACATGGGCTGTGCGGCCATCGCCGAGTTTCCCCTGGCCAATGGCCGCCGCGTGGACGTCATCGCGCTGGATGGGCAGGGCACCACCTCCATCGTGGAAATCAAAAGCTCGGTGCAGGGTTGCCGGTCGAGGTCGGCTTGATTGTGGCCGACGATTGGCATGGCACGGTCTTGCGCGAATCGCCAGCCTTCACCATGAACGGCAGCCGGCGGCGCGCCCAAACCCTGCGCATCGCCATGACCGCCGCCCAGCGGCTACGCCGCTTCACCGATCCAAGGCCTTGAAGACTCTTTGCGTCGTCGCCGAGTTTTGGATTGCTTTGCCGTTGCAGCGTCGCAACGACATGCAAATGGTCTCTCTCACATCAGTGCCCGCTCATAGGCGGTGAGGATCGCCTCGCGGTCCCAGTCGGCGAGCGCGCGGGCGCGGGCGGAATCGCCCAGGCGCCGACGGGCTTGTTCATCGCCGGCAAGAGCGGCGACGGCCGCGGCCATGGCCAGTCCGTCGCCCGGCGGCACGACCATCCCGCAGCCCTCGATCGCCGTGGCGATGGCTGTGCCGACGCCAGCGCCGGCAACCACCGGCCGACCGCTGGCCAGCATGAAGGCAAGCTTGGAGGGCATGACCAGATCGGCCGCATCGGCGCGCTGCGGCAGCAGATGGATGTCGGCGGCGTTCGGGCCGCGCCCGCGCCGGCCAACAGCAGATGGACCGGCGTGCCGGCAAAGGCGCGGGCAACCTCCGCCAAGGTTTCCACCCCCTGCTTCTCGCCCATGTTTCCGGAGTAAAGGGCGACCACAGCGCCTTGCGGCAGGTTCAATTCCTGGCGCAAGGTACTCGGCGCCGGTCGGATCGCCGATGTGTCGACCCAATTGGGAAACAGCAGACGGCGCTCGGCGGCGACACCCTTCTCGGCCAATCGCCTTACCATGGCTGGTGTGATGCTGCTGACGCACTCGAAGCGCCGCAGCAGGCAGGATTCGATAGCCAGCGCCGCACGGCGCAATCGGCCGCCGGCGACGATGCCCAGGGCGAAGGCGGCGTCGATCTCGAAATCCTGGATATGGAGCAAGGCGCGCGTGCCGGCCAACCAGGCCGCCAACCGCGCCCCCGGGGCCGAAACCAGGGCCGGCGCGATGGCGATCAGAACCTGGGGGCGGAAGGCGCGCGCTCGCCACAGGGCCACCGGCAGGCTGCTGATGGCGAAGCTCGCCAGATGGATCAACCGGCTCAAGCCCCTGGGCCGGGGAGGAACATAAAGCGGGCAACGATAGACCTCGACCCCCTCGATGATTTCGCGGCGCCAACGCCATGACGAATGGCCCGGGCCGATGCGCCATTCGGGATAATAGGGCGGGGATGTGACGATCTGCACCTCGTGGCCGCGCCCGGCGAGCCAGGCCGCCATCTCGCCGGTGAACTTGCCGATGCCGGTGGGCTCGGGCGTGAAATTAAGGCCATAGATCAGAATGCGCACGAGGGCTCAGTGCTTGCGCGCGACGACGGTAAGACAGTCGCCAAAGCCCAGGCGATTGTTGAGCCAGAGCCAGGCGAAAAGAACACCGCGCGCCAGCAGGATCAGCGGCACCACCAACGTGGGATCGCGCAGAGCCCCGGTCACCTTGCCTGGCCGCGCCGTCAATCGGGCGATGATGGTCTGGGCGACCCAGAGGGCGGGGGTCACCTGCTTCAGATTGCGAATCTCGAAACCCGATTCCTCCAGGGCCCGCATTAGGGTCTTGGGCGAGAAATGCACGATGTGGAAGGGGACGTGCCAATTGATCCAGGCGCGCCCGAAGCGCCGGCGCAACCAGCTATGATTGTTGGGCAGGCTGATCCAGACCTCGCCGTTCGCCGCCAGCAGACGCCGGACATCGGCCAGCGCCTGGCGAATATCGAGGAAATGCTCCAGCACATTGGACATGACGATGACGTCATA
>WNFT01006078.1_pt1 | contig 14059 bp, 13 predicted proteins | sample 5400191 | NCBI WGS metagenome assembly WNFT01 (sample SAMN13153359, study PRJNA577476) | soil metagenome | isolation source: 80 cm saprolite under Madrone tree | place: USA:California | collected 2016-06-14
TGAGCTGCTCAATTCCGTAAGCGGGATGACCTTCGATAGTCCCGTTGTTTGCCAGTGTCTCACCACCGGGCGTGCCTGCGGAAAGCGCTACAAACTTCGGCGAAAGCAATGTATCGGAGCTGAGCGTGGCAATTACGTCCGTAGGCATCGGTGGGATTTTTTCGTCGAGGCTGACTGTCACGAGCACCGCGTCCTTTTTATTCGGCAACGCTTCACGCTCTTTGGAGGTGAGATGCCGCATGGCGATCACGCGTCCGGCTGGCGCGCCGGCATAGCGCACCTCAGAATTCACTTTTATACCGGTCACATCTTCATAATTGATTCGCAGGGTGCGTGTCACCTTTTTGAGGCGATATCCAGAGAGCGCAAAAGTGAGCGCGGCGAGCAGGACAATGCTGCATGCGATCACGAACAAAGCGACGAAGTAATCGGACAAATTGCGTTTCATTGACGTTTGTGATGAAAACGAAACCGGCCACCCAGGAATGGCCGGGGCCGGACAAGTTGATGATCTTTATGCTCGTCCTGTGAAAGATTCAATGGAATCGGGCCGTCAGGTTTACCGTGGATAAATTGCTGCACCTCGGGGTTTGGACTATTCCGAATTTCATCGGGAGTGCCTTGTGCCACAATCGACCCGTGGCCAAGCATGATCATACGCGTTGCGATCCGAAAGGCGCTAGTCATATCGTGAGACACAACCACTGCGGTCATGTGAGTGCCTTTAGTCAAGCTCAGGGTTAGCTCGTCTACCACTGCGGTCGTCGGCTCATCGCTGAATAACAACTCGGGATCAAGCGCCAGCGCGCGCGCCAAGCCGACGCGTTTTTTCATCCCACCGCTGATTTCATCCGGCCTGAGATCTTCAAAGCCGGTCAGGCCAACCATCTGCAGTTTTTGCTTAACGATTTCTTCAATTTGGTCTGGGGACTTGTCGGTATGCTGTAGAAGTGGGAGCGCAACGTTTTCGCCAACGGTAAGGGACGCAAGTAGCGCGCCGGACTGGAACAGCATCCCAAAGCGTAGTCGCACTCGTTCAATCTCGCGTTCACTCATTCCCGTAACTTCTTCCCCGAAAAGTTTCACCGATCCCGAAGTCGGCTTCATGGAGCCAATCATGTGCCGGAGCAAAGTGCTCTTGCCGCAACCGCTTCCGCCCATGATCACGAGCGTATCGCCACGATGTACGTTGAAGGAAATATCGTCGAGCACGGCACGGTCTCCGAATTTCCGGACGAGATGACCTACCTCGATGATAGTTTCTCCGCTTGCATTCATGCGCTGAAGAAGAAAATCCCGGTGAGAATCGCGTTCATTACCAACATCGCCAGCAAAGATTCCACGACTGAGGCTGTTGTGGACTGACCGACACCCTCCGCGCCGCCTTCGACATTAAGCCCCGCATTGCACGATATTGTGATAATGAGCCACGCAAAAACCACACTTTTGATCATTCCTGAATACAGATCCCACGTGTCTGCGCTTTCCAGCGCGCGCAACACGTAGCCTGCGGTGTTGAAATCGAGCGCAAAACGGCATACCGCCCAGCCTCCCAGAATGCCGATATAATTTCCGAAGACGGTCAAGGCCGGCAACATCACCAACATGGCGAAAACGCGCGGAACGACCAGGTACTGGACCGGGTTGATCGCCATCACTTCCAGTGCCTCGATTTCCTCCGACACCTTCATTGTACCCAGCTCAGCCGCGACAGCGGAGCCGCTGCGCCCGATCACGATGACCGCGATTAACACCGGCCCCATCTCGCGCAGGAGCGTGAGCATCACCAGGTCTGGTATGTATATCTGCGCGCCGAGGCTCTCGAGAGAATGCGCAGCCTGCATCGCCAGAGTCACTCCTACGCTGAACGCGGTCAGCGCCACCATTGGTGCGGCGCGCACTCCGATGAAAACCATTTGCCGAAAAATCGGCGCGATCTTGAAAAATTGCCCCTTAAACGGCGCGATGAAAATCCAATAGAGGATGCTGAGATTGAGGAGGAGATAATTTTTCACTTGCCGCTAGAGCGGGCAGAATGCCAAGGCAAATGGAATGAAGAAAGCGCAAAGTTTGGCGAACGAGCAATGCGTAAGACGCGCGCAGTCGCAACGCTTCCGGAAATAAAAACGCTACCGCTGAATTTCGCACGAAGTGCTTTTGGAGTGCGATGCGTCTTCGCATCGCTTTCACTGGGTTGGTTCAGAAGTCACGCCGAACTGATCCGAGCAACGCTGCTGAAATCCAATCCTAAATCGCTAAAGATCACCTGCGCTGCGTTTCTTCCCGGCGCCATAGACACGCCCGGGCCTGGGTGACTTCCGGAGCTGCATAAGTAAACATTAGAGACTGCGTTTTGATAAGGGAGGAACGCGCCTTGCCCGAGCGTGCCGCGAACGGCGCTGATGATCCTGCGCGAGATATCAACCGGAGAATGCGCTACGCGCTTAAGAATCTTGGCCTTTAAATCGGGAATGTAGCTGGCCGTGATGAGGTCAATGAGGTAATCCGCGTACGGTTCACGCGCGTCATCCCAGTTCCGTGCCGGGACTCTGCCGGTGGCGTCGCCGGTGATGAAATATGGGACACTCAAGACCACGAATTTCATCAGCGCCCTACCAGCTGGCGCGCGACTGGGATCTATGGCGGAATCATTCCAACTCACGATCATCGGCGCCGCCGGCAGTAGGCCGCCGCGACATTGCAGATAGATCCGCGCGAAAAAGTCGATCGACGTTTCGCTAAGGTGAACATGCGCGGATTGGCGCGCCGCAGGTCCCGCTTTGTAGTTAATTGGACTCTCGAGCGCAACGAACATGACAAAAACCGAATCGCCCCATTCGTAGCGCTGCATTTTATCGACGATTTCTTGTCCCACCATTCCGACACCGAGCAAGTCGATTACGAGATGACCGGGATCGACATTCGAGACGATCAGTTGACCGGCTGGAATCTCTTCGCCGCTTGCCAGGCGCACGGCAGTGGCACGCTCTGCATCGCCCAGAATTTTTTGGACGCGGACGCTTGTACGGATTTCGCCGCCGTGGGCTTGCAGATCTTCAGCGAGAGCGAGCGTGACGCGGTTCATACCGCCTTTGACCAGATTGTTGCCGACGTTTTGCAACACTGAAGCAAACAGCCAGCCGAGCTCCGCACCGCCGGCGTCGTCAGGCGATGCCCCCAGAAACGTGGCGAACGAGCCGAACAGGGTTTTGGTTGCTTCTGCCTCGAGCGTCTGGTTCGCCCACGATCTGATGCTCTGCATACTAAACCGATAGGCTTCCATTCCCGCAGGCGAGGCGGCGAAGTCGGCTGCTGCCGCCGGGAATGTAGGAGGCGGTGAAAACATGGTCGCAGTGATGGCATCCTTTTCCGCGACGAAACGGTTTATGAGGATGCGCCATGTCTTGGCGTCCTTGAGCGAGTAGCGGGTCAGCTCCGCAACGGTCTTTTCGATGTCGCGATGAACGCTGATGATGTCGCCGTTGGGAAAGGCATGCGAAAAAGGAATTTCCGGTTTGATGATTTCGTACCGATCGAGCAAACCCAATTCGTGCGGCACGGGTGAAAGATTTGCGAGCTGATAGCCGCTTGCGTGAATGTCCGACCAAAAGCCGGGCAGCGTTTCCTCTTCGGTGACGGTCATTCCACCAACCGTGTGGTATTGCTCAAGAATGCGGCATAGCCAGGACGCAACAACGATGTGAAGCGCGGTCAAGCAGATCGGAATCGATTTCACAGCTTTAAGCGTTCACATGAATGACATTATGAGTTTTCGTTTTCGCTGATTAAACTCCAAGAGAACTACCGATTAAAAACACGATGGCTCAAAGCGAAATCGACAGCGTGCGCGCGTTGCTAACTTCAAAGCCGCGCCCGGTCGGCTGGCCTGAACGTCGAAGGCGTCTCGATGAGATCGGCTCCGTGCGGCCAGTGGCCGATGACGTGAAGCTGGCTGCAGTTGATGTAAACGGTTTGCCTGGGGAGTGGTCGATCGCTCCGGGCAGTGATGCCTCGCGCGTTCTGTTGTTTTTTCACGGCGGCGGCTATTGCTCCGGTTCAATCATGAGCCATCGCCGCATGGTCACTGAGGCTGGGCGCGCAGCGAGAGCGCGCACGCTCGCCGTTGCGTACCGGCTCGCTCCCGAGCATCCGTTTCCCGCAGCGTACGAGGACGCGCTTAAGGCCTGGCGTTTTCTACGCAAAGGCGATGTCCCGGCTTCGCGCATCGCCATCGGCGGCGACAGCGCCGGCGCGGGATTGGCGGTTGCGTTGATCGCTCAACTGCGCGATGCACGCGAGGAACTTCCCGCGTGCGCGTGGCTCGTATCGCCGTGGACGGATCTAACGCTGTCTGGTTCGACACTCGCGACGAAGGACGCTGTCGATCCAATTATCCACAAAGCGTATCTCAATGAATTGGTCGATGCATATCTTCCCGCAGGAGTGAAGAGAAACGATCCGCGGGTCTCACCTCTATATGCCGAGGTCAGTGGCTTTCCTCCGATGCTGATCCAGGTCGGTTCAGCTGAAACGTTACTCGACGACGCCACTCGTTTCGCGCGCGTAGCCGGCACAGCCGATGTCGCGGTGACTTTGGAAATCTGGCCGCACATGATTCATGCGTGGCCCCTGTGGAACGCTCAGCTTGAGCCTGGCCGCCGGGCGCTTGCCAACGCGGGTGCGTTCATCCGGTCACACGTTTTTGCGGAGCGCGTTTCATCCGGGTAACCCGCGTCGCGATCGCGTCGGAATCCGCGTTGAGTCGTATTGAAATGTTTCTGTATAGCTACTACGCCGAAGAACAGCTGGTTCAGAAATCGCGTCCATAAACTAGCATTCCACCTGCCGGCGAGAATGGTCACGACCGATCGGAAAATGAGTCGCGGTGGTTCCGGGCTGAAGAAAATGTCGCGGAACTGTGGCGTGTAGAATCCCACAACAAACCGGCGAAACGTCTTGAAACGTTTGCGGTGGCGACGAGAGAACGCCGCGAATGTCGAAGCTGAAAAATCGTTTCTCATCAGCGCACGATGGAGTTCGGCAGCGGCTTCGATCCCTGACTCCATGGCGACCGACACGCCGGTTGAAAATACAGGATCAAGGAAAAATCCTGCGTCTCCGGCGAGGATCCACCGGTCGCCAGCGTAGGCCGAGGCACTGTACGAAAAATCCTTTTCAACGCGTACTGGCCACTCACGTCGAGCATCGCGCATTAGCTCGGCGATCAGCGGCGTGTCTGCGATTGCGCTGTTAAGCGTCTCTTCCGGCAAGTCTTTTGCCAATCTGCGGTAAAGGCGTAGTGGTAGAACTACCCCGACGCTCGTTAATTCTTTTGAAATGGGAATAAGCCAAAACCAGCCCGCGTCGCTGCGTGCGATGAGGCGGATATCGTCTGGCCGCGATCCTTCTAATCGCGGCACCTTCGTGTAGTGAGAAAATACCGCGATATTGGCGAGACGGGGCTCGTCGGTCCGCAGATTGAATTTTCGAGCGATTAACCCGCCGCGTCCGGTTGCATCCACCAGCGCCCGCACACGCACACGCGTGGTGGCAGCGTCCGAGCGTGACGCCACGTCGAGGATCGCCGCATCCGCTGCAAACTCGCAGGCGCCGACGTTCCACCCTTCCCGCACGTCGACGCCCACGTCGCGTGCCCGATCCAGCAGAATACGATCGAATTCCTCGCGGCACACTTGATACGTCTGAGGCTTGGTGACTTCTCTAACGTCGGTGAAGTCAACGTATCGTCCGCTCTGGCCGTCATGCGTGAACAGGCGCGCACCCCATTTGTTCGGAAAACATGCGGCCTCGATCTGCTTAGTCAGACCCAGGGCCGTAAACGCATCGTTCGCAGTCGACAGCAACGACTCGCCGATATGAAATCGAGGGAAGGTTTCGCGCTCAAAAAGCACAACCGAATGGCCACGCTGCCCGAGCGAGATTGCTGCCGACGATCCAGCAGGACCGCCACCGGCGACAGCGAAATCAAAGTCGTACTGCGACGTCGTCGTTGTCATAGGATTGCTCATCAGGACACATCAAAGCAGCGATTTCAATTGCCAAGATCCTAGACTGAATTTCCGCAACATCGAGAACTGTTTCACCCTCAACGCGAAGCAGCAGTGGCGCGGTGACGTGGCGATCTGAACGGATGGCCGAGATGCCGTTTCAGATCAAACCCCGCTTACGAAAATCACCGAGATTTTCGCCGGAAGAGCGCTCGACCAGATCGATGGTGAACTTGAGCAGGCAAACTTCCCACGCGTCGTCGACACCGTGAATCACTGCGCTGAGCGGTTCGCTTTTTCTTTCGACGTTTTGCCTGGTGCGATTGATCACCGCGTCAATTGAATCGCGAAGGGTCTGCTCGCTTAGATCGGTTTTGCGGAATTGAAAGCCATAACGAAGCACCGCGATATTCCGGGCGTGTTCGCGGAGCCGGTCGATATATCGCTCTGCTTTTTCTCCGAAACCCTCAAGTAATAGCCGGCAATAATGCTCCGGCGTCAGAATCTGCGGGCGTTCGGCGTGAATTTTTCCGTTCCGAATCCGGACCTGATCGACCCGGTCCATCAATTCCGAAATTAAGTAAAAATTGAAACTAGTGCTGCCGAACGTCGCGATTTGTCGCTCCGGCGCGACGATCACATGCGTGTTTTCAATTGCGTAGTCGAAGTCGTCTCTGGTCATGAATTACGTTAAGTTATGGTAGCTCTCGCGCTTTTCAAAGGACACTAAGAGACAACAAGGACGAATGAAGGGACGATTACGCGTGCCAGGCGTACTAACCTCGCAACTACTTTTTGGCCTGCGATTGCTCGCCGCCCGCTTGCTGCTGTGATTGGAAGAGCGAGAGATATTCGCCGTAGCCTTCTTCCTTAAGTTTCTCCACCGGTATGAACTTCAACGCGGCGGAATTGACGCAGAAACGCTGACCGGTCGGAGCCGGGCCATCGTCGAAAAGGTGGCCAAGATGCGAATCGCTTGTTTTCCCGCGAACTTCGGTGCGCTCCATGCCGTAAGAAGCATCGCGCTTTTCCGTTACGTTCTCTGACTTGATCGGCTTCGTAAAACTGGGCCAACCCGTGCCGCTGTCGAATTTGTCCAGCGAACTGAACAGCGGCACACCGGTAATAATATCGACGTAAATTCCAGGCTTATGATTGTCCCAGTATGCATTGTGAAAGGGCGTTTCTGTGCCGCATTCCCGCGTCACCTTGTATTGGTCCTTCGTCAATTGTTTTCGCAATTCGGCGTCGCTTGGAACTTCTTTCGCTGGATTCATTTTCTCGGCTTCTTTTTTCTGGGTTTGAGCATAACTAAACAAAATCGAGCCGACAATTACGACAAGCGCGCCGGCCAGGCCAAACCACAGAGTTTTGTACGAATGTTTGTAAGTGAGTTGTGTTCTGTTCATCGCTATCCCCTGATTTCTCGCGTGAGATTACCCGTTTTAGCAGCGGTCTAATATACGCTCAACTGCGTTCCCCGGCAAATTTGGGCAGAGATTTCCCTTTTAATCAGATTCGTAAGCCAGCCAAAGACTGGTCAGCGACAGTCTGCTGCAGGATTGAAATCTGATCCGACCGTCTCGCCGAATTTCGATAGTCGAAGTCCTGCCTCCCAGCCTCAGGGACGCGAATGTAACGTCAAAAGACAATTAGTCCCACTGGCACGATTCAGTTTTTGGCTTGCTGCGAATCGAGCGTACTGCTTTAAGTGCAGTGGTGACGCGATTTCAGCCAGTGAACTAGCTCCAAATGGCGTTAAGCAGATTTTGGGTCGCTCTCTTTCTCTGTTCGATTGCCTATCTCCTCATCCATCTCGTCAGCGGCCGATTCTATAGCATCGAATTCGCCGTGAGCGGCAAGAAGGACGATCCGCTGCTACAGCGTGAGTATTACATTGATAAGCTGCCGCCTGAATTGCAGAGCAGCTTGCAAAGCGCGCCCGATCACAAAGTCACGGTCGGCGAAGAGCAGTACACAATCGACAACGGCGTGGTGAAGGTCTACGCCGGCAAACAGGCTGCTGACGGCGTCGTGCCGCAATGCAAAAATACGCTCTTTGATATCCTATTGCCGTTGATTGCCTACCTGGCGTTCTTCAGCGGTCTGATGCAATTGCTGATCGACAGCGGCGCTGCAGAACGCGTCGCAAAACTGCTCAGTCCGATTTTCGTCCACGTTTTTCCAGAGGTACCGCGCGGTCATCCGTCGATCTCTTACATGACGTTGAATTTCGCAGCGAATTTCCTCGGACTCGACAGCGCGGCTACACCATTCGGCCTGAAGGCAATGAAGAGCCTCCAGGAGCTGAACGAGCAAAAGGACCGGGCGAGCAACCCGCAGATCATGTTCATGTGTTTGCACGCGGCCGGGCTGACGCTCCTCCCGACTTCGATTATCGGTTATCGCGCGGCGGCGCATGCCAGGAACCCGGCAGATGTGATGCTGCCGTGCATTATCACGTCATTCATCGGCACGGTTGCGGCCCTCGTAATCGTCGGCATTCGCCAGCGGATCAATTTGTTTAAGGCCGGACTTGTCATCGCAATTGGCGGAATCGCTGGCGTTATCGCCGTGTTGCTTGTTTATATCACGCGGCTGGATCTGATCGGCAAAAGCTATTTCACGGGCAACCTCTCGAGCGCGGTGCTGCTCGGCCTTATCTTTGCGATTTTCGGTTACAGCTTGTTGCGCGAGAAGCAATTCGCCGCAAAGGACACCACGATCTTCAAGTCGTTCGTCGAAGGCGCATACAACGGGCTGGAAGTCGGGCGCATTATTTTCCCGTATATCCTCGGCATGCTTGTCGCGATCTCGCTTTTCCGAAATAGTGGACTGTTTGAGATGTTCTCCGCCGCGCTGGCCAGGGCGTTTCGGGCCGTCCACGTGAGTGATCAGATCGTGAATGCGCTGCCAATCGCAATTCTTCGGCCATTCAACTCGGCCGGCAGCCGCGGATTCCTGCTCGACGCGATGTCTACGTACGGCGCGGACTCCTTCGCCGGTCGCCTCGGCTGCGTCTTTCAATGCGCAGCGGAGACGACGTTCTACGTCCTCGCCATGTACTTCGGGAGTGTGCAGATCAAGAATACCCGCTACGCGCTGAGCACCATGTTACTCGTCGACCTGATCTGTGTGTTTGCGGCAGTCTTCGTCAGTCTGGCGTTTTTCCCACTGGCGGCATCTGTTCCTGCCGCGCATTAGCTGCGCTGCAGCGGCCCGGTGAAAAGTCTGGATAGCTGATCTCGGGGTCGCGGCGAAGACTCGGCCAATCATGATCCTTTCGACTCAGTTTCACTCCGCTCAAGATCGCGTCGTTCAGCGCGCTGCGTTTACACCAAATTCTCGATATATTCTTGCCGGTCGAACGGCGCGAAATCGTCGATCTTTTCTCCGGTGCCGATAAAGCGCGTCGGAATTCGCAGCTCATCTTGAATTGAAACGACGATCCCGCCTTTGCCGCTGCCGTCGAGTTTGGTGACAATCAGGCCGGTGAGTCCAAGTGCATTGTGGAATTCACGCGCCTGACTGAGTGCGTTACCGCCGGTGGTCGCATCGACGACAAGCAACGTCTCTTGCGGAGCGTTCGGATCGAGTTTGCCGAGCGCGCGTTTCACTTTTTGCAACTCGGCCATGAGGTTCGTTTTGGTATGTTGGCGACCAGCAGTGTCACAAAGCAACCAGTCGATTTCGTGCTTCACTGCCGTCTGGTACGCTTCGTAACAAAGCGCAGCCGGGTCGGCGCCGTACTGGCCGCGAATCATCTCAACGCCCAGTCTTTCGGCCCAAATATCGAGCTGCTCAATCGCAGCGGCTCGGAATGTGTCAGCAGCAGCGAGCATCACACGGTATGGATCATCTTGTAGGGCGTTTCTATGAAACGCCGAGGCGTCTGACACAGACGCCCTACAATTGGGGTCCATGAGATAATGCGCGAGTTTCGCTGTCGACGTTGTCTTGCCGGTTCCGTTCACACCGACGATGAGAATTACGGTTGGCTTGCCCTTCGCTTGGCGAATGAGCGTGGGCTCGATCGGCAAAATTTGTGCGATCTCTTCGCGAACGGCTTTAATTACGTCGCCGATTCCAAGCACAGACCAAGCCTCGCGCTCCTGTAGCGTTTTGATAATGCGCGTTGTCATCGGCACACCGAGATCGGCTCGAATGAGCGCTTCTTCGAGCTCGTCCCAATCAATCGGTTTGCCGGCAAATTGCTGGGCGAGCGCTTCTAGAAATTTCATGTCGATCTTTTGTTGTAGGGCAGGCGCATCGCCTGCCTTTTTCGGCAACCGGAGCGGTCGCCCTACAATTCCTTCTTCACAGCTTCCCGCGCCGGCCGATCCAAGTCTTTGCGAACTCGATCGAGAATCCCATTTACAAACCGCCCTGAGTCCGCGCCACCATATGTCTTCGCCAGTTCGATCGCTTCGTTGATCGAAACAACTGGCGGAATGTCGTCGCGATAAAGCATCTCGTAGATCGCCAAGCGCAAAATATTGCGATCTACTGCTGAGATACGGCGAAATTCGTAATTCTCGCAATAGCGGCGAATGCGTTCGTCGATCTCCGGGAGATGCGCCACCGTTCCTTCGATCAACGGCTCCGCAAACTCACGCACGCGCGGCTTGGCCGGGCAAAATTCCCAGAACTCATCGATTTTCTCAGGCCCTTCGCCGCGCTGGAGGTCGCGCCAGAAATGATATTGGATTGCCGCTTCTCGCGCTCGCCGTCGTTTACCCATCGTGCCTCGGCGGTTTTGAAACCGCCGCTCCCTGGTTGTTGCGAAGGTCCGATAAAACATTTGCGATTTCCACCGCCGCCCGAGCGGCTTCGGTGCCGCGATTAATTTTATTTTCGAGACAACGCGCACGGGCTTGATCTTCGTTATCGAAACTGAGCACCACGTTGATCACAGGCACCGCTTCTTGCACTGCGATGCGTTGAAGCGCATCGGTGACGGAGCGGCTCAGATTTTGTGCGTGATTGGTTTCGCCTTGCAAAATCACCCCGCAAGCGATGATTGTGTCAGCGCTTTCCCGCGAGGCCAGTTCGCGCACGACCACGGGAATTTCGAATGCGCCCGGCACACGATGCAGAAAAACCGTCGCGTCCGGCGCAAGCGCATGCAGCTCTTTCGTCGCGTGATCGACAAGCGCGTCCACGTATTGCGCATTAAACCGGCTCGCAACGATGTGGAAGATGCGTTTCGCCTTCGCGGTTCGTAGACGAGATGGCGCGGCCTTCGTCATTCACAGCAAGTGCCCCAGCTTCGTCCTTTTCGTTTCAAGATATTTGACGTTATGCGGGTTCGCCTCAGTGCGAATCGGCACCTGCTCGATCATTTCGAGCCCATAGCCCTCAAGACCGACAACTTTCTTCGGATTATTTGTGAGGAACCTGAACTGCCGCACGCCGAGATCGAAAAGGATTTGCGCCCCCAATCCGTAATCGCGCAGGTCGCTCGGATAGCCGAGTCTGGCGTTCGCTTCAACCGTATCGAGCCCTTCCTCCTGCAATTTGTATGCGTGAATTTTTGCCGCGAGACCGATCCCCCGACCTTCCTGGCGCATGTAAACCAACACGCCGTTGCCTTCCTCTGCGATTTGTCGGAGCGCGGCGTGCAACTGATTTCCGCAATCGCATCGGCGCGAAGCAAAAACGTCGCCGGTAAGACACTGACTGTGCACGCGCACGAGCGTCGGCTTCTTCTTGTCAATCTTGCCTTTGACCAGTGCAAGGTGATGCTGCCCATCCAGTTTTGAGCGATACAAATGCAGATCGAAATCGCCGTAGTCGGTCGGCATTTTCACGACTTGCTCCAGCTCCACGAGTTTTTCGCGAACACGACGATAAGCGATCAGGCTTTGGATGGTGCAAATGCGCAGGCCGTGCTTTTTCCGGAACTCCATCAGTTCGGGCAAACGCGCCATGGTGCCGTCGTCGTGCAAAATTTCGCAAAGCACTCCCGCCGGCTGCAGGCCAGCCATTCTCGCCAGATCGACGGCCGCCTCAGTGTGACCCGCGCGCCGCAGCACCCCGCCGTCCTTTGCGCGCAACGGGAATACGTGGCCTGGTTGGTTTAAGTCTTCCGGCGATGATTTCGGGTTGCCGATGGCAAGAATGGTTGTAGCTCGATCGTAGGCACTGATGCCAGTTGTGACGCCCCGCGCCGCATCCACCGAAACGGTGAAATCGGTGCGATGCTTTTCGCGGTTTTGCACCACCATTCGTTGCAAGCCGAGTTGTTCGGCGCGTTCATTCGAAATAGGCACACAGATTAAGCCGCGCCCATGGGTGGCCATGAAATTGACTGCCTCAGGCGTGACCTTCTCCGCCGCCATCACCAGATCGCCTTCATTCTCACGATCGGCATCGTCGGTCACAATGACCATGCGTCCTTTGGCGATGTCGCTCAGCACATCGTCAATCGCGTCAAATTGAAATGTTTCTGCCGGCTTCGCGATCATCGAAACAATACCATTACGTCCGGCGCGCGTTGGGGCAACTCGTACTCATGCTCGTAATCGAACCATTTCCGATCGGCGAGGAACCTCATGCACACTCTCCTAGACTTCTCTGTGCATCACAACAGCGTGCGGCTGTGCCTTCACGACTTTGAAGCCGAACCGCTCGTATAGCCGCAAGACCGGTTTACCGGCGACGAAGCTTAGCAAGATCGTTGACTCCTCAGGGTTCGCGCGGACCAGTTGCGTCAGCAGAGCCGTGCCGATGCCGTGCCTGCGGTGCTCCGGTGTTACCACAAAGGCAAGCTCCGGGGGTGAATCAGTTTTGTCGATCATCTTGCGCAACCAAACAGCGCCAAGCAATATTCCATCCTTCTTGTTGTGCGCGACGAAACCCGTGTCGCCAGCGCGGCCCCAGCCTTCCACGTAATGCGCAAACTCCGGGCGATGCACGATGTCGCGTGCAGGCAGCTCTTTTTTTTCAGGTGACGCCAGTCCCTGATATAACATCTCCCAGAGAATGAGTTCATCCTTGGCTGTGAGCTGGCGTATCGCGTAGTCCATGGCGATCACTCACGATACCCGAACGAGAGTGATTTCAAATGGCCGGCGGTGATTTCACTGCACGATCATAAATGTGAACTCATGATTTAATTCGTCGATCACATTAACACTCCGGCTTCAGCCCGGTGTTTCTGCGCGGCAATAACCGGAACCGTTTAAATGGTTTCAGCGATGGCACCATTGACACCGCGCTGAAGCGCGGTGTTAATGTGATTTTCACCAGATCTTCGCGCGCTTATCAGCGTGGCGAACCATCGGCGAGCTATCGGGAATGTTGAACGCTTTCTGAAACTCCGGCATGTTGGACAACGGCCCATTCACGCGAAACTGCGCGGGCGAATGCGGATCGGTGTTGAGTCGCAGTTTTTGCTCTTCATCGCGAATCTTTGACCGCCAGATGGCTGCAAAGGAGAGGAAGAAACGTTGCTCCGGCGTGAGACCGTCGATCTTCTTCGTGCGCTCCTCCGGATGTTTGTCGAGCGCCTTTTGCAACGCGGCGTAGGCGAGTTTGACTCCGCCGATGTCTGCGATGTTTTCGCCCTGCGTGAGCTCGCCGTTCACATGCAGGCCCGGGAGCGGCTGATACTCGGAATACTGATCGACAACGGCTTTGCGGCGCTTGTCGTATTCGGCTGCTGATTGTTTTGACCACCAGTCGCGCAGGTTTCCTACGGCATCAAACTGCCGCCCCTGATCGTCAAACCCGTGCGTCATTTCATGGCCGATCACGGCGCCAATCGCGCCGTAGTTCACCGCGTCGTCGGCATTTGCGTAGAAAAACGGCGGCTGCAAAATGCCGGCTGGAAACACGATCTCATTCATGTTCGGGTTGTAATACGCGTTCACGGTCGGTGGGGTCATGCCCCAGTCGGTGCGATCGACTGGCTTGCCGATCTTCTGCAGGTCGCGGTCGGCTTCAAACTTTCCGGCGCGCACCGCGTTCAACACGTACGGGCCGCGGTCGATCTGCAGCAGCGAATAATCGAGCCATTTGTCGGGATAGCCGATCTTGACGTTGATCGC
>WNFT01024181.1_pt1 | contig 14058 bp, 8 predicted proteins | sample 5400191 | NCBI WGS metagenome assembly WNFT01 (sample SAMN13153359, study PRJNA577476) | soil metagenome | isolation source: 80 cm saprolite under Madrone tree | place: USA:California | collected 2016-06-14
TATTCACCGGCACCTTTGGAGTCGCCTGTTTTTTTCCCGAAATCCAAAGCGACATGAATTCACCGGTCCCGTGATTCACACCAATGGGATTCGGGAGAGGTTTTGGTAAACTCTTGAGAGCAACGTATCGTGGGGGTTAAAAAAGATGGCGGGAAGACTCGATCTATCAAGGATTCGGTGGAGTGCTGTAGCAGCCATTTTGCTCGCGGCGACCTTGTGGATGCAAACTCACAATTGGTCGGGCGCGGCGACCGCCCAACAGGCCAACAAGACATCCGAGAGGCGCTCTCTGGTCTTAGATCGCGCGCCTGCACGCAACATCGCGGACCCAAACCCGGTGTTTCGCGCGATTGTGCTTGATGCGGAGCATGGCGAGGTCTTTATGGCCAATGACAAGGAATCTGCCGGCACCAGCATCCTCGTCTATCCCACACAGTTCCAGCCTACGAATAGAATAATGGAACCGCGTCGAAGAGTTGCCGGCCCCAAAACCGATCTCGGCATGGTTTGCGGATTGGCTTTATCGGTGGAGCATGGCGAACTGTATTCGGTCAGCGGTGAGACCGGGACTTTGAACGTCTTCCCACTAGACGCTCAAGGCAATGTGGGTCCTGGAAGAAGGCTGATAGGTGTGATGCCCCGCGCCAGCGCTGGTGTCTTTCTGGATGTTAAGCACGATGAATTGTTTATCACGACAGAGCATGTCAACAGAATCAGCGTCTATCCGAGAACGTTCAAGCAAGACCAGGAGCCGTTGCGGTATCTCCAGGGTCCGGCGACGGGGCTGGCCGATCCCCATGGAATCTATGTGGACAGCGAGACGAATGAGATTTTCGTGAGCAATCATGGAAATTGGCACAAGACCGAAACCGGAGAAGGCGAGGTTCGGGGGCCCGACAGTCTCACCAGAACATCCCTTGGTTACACTACACCCGGGCGCGCATTGCCGCTCGCTCCCTCCACAGGCAAGTTCCTGCCGCCTTCGATTACGGTCCATTCGCGGACAACAACCGGGGATGCAGCGCCGCTGCGCATAATTCAAGGTCCTCACACCCTGCTCAACCTGCCCGATGGACTTTACCGGGACCCGGTAAGCGGCGAAATCATTGTCGCTAACTCAGGCGACGATTCCGTTCTTTTCTTCGATAAGGACGCATCAGGAGACGCGGCGCCGGTCCGAGTCCTGAAGGGCCCGGCCACGAAGTTCAAAGGTCCCGCTGGAGTCTCGATCGACGCGAAGCGCAACGAGCTATGGGTAGCGAGTTGGGATAGCCACATAGCTGGTGTGTTCCCGAGAACGGCGAACGGGAACGTAGCCCCGCTGCGCGTGATCCGCACTGCGCCGGAAAGCGCTCCCCTGGCCAGTATGGGAAGGATAGGCGCTGTCGCCTACGACCCAAAGCGGAAAGAAATACTGGCTCCCAACTGAGTGAGCCAACCGAGAATCTCGGTATACGCCAGTTTGGCGAACGGAAATGCTCTTCCCACCAGAGTGATTCAGGGTGCAAAAACGCTTCAGGCGCGTACGAGCCACTATATCGCTGTGGATGCGGTCCATGATGAACTCGCGGTTCCCAATCCCTTTGCTCAGGCGATTCTGTTTTCCTGCACGGTCCCAACACGAAACTGGACCGGCCGATACGGGTAGAAGTGGATCCAACGAATAATGTCATGGCCGTCGTCACGGACCATGCCATTCTGGTTTTCAACCGCACCGACAATGGAGATACGGCTCCGAAGTGGATCATTTCCGGCCCGAAAACAGGAGTCGGAACAAGATTCAGCACTCGAGATGTGAAACTCTTTTCGGAAGGAAAAAAAATCATTGCAGCAGCCGCATTCAGAGGGCGCTCTGCGGAACGAAATGAAGAGGACGCTGAGGGACGCCGTGGCGGGCAACGCTTCATTGGGGTATGGAAGTATGGGGACAATGGGGACATTGCCCCATGGGCCATTCTCAATGCGACGCCAATCACCAAAATACCCGGCACGCGCCTGGCCATTAATTCAGAAGGTGGGGACCTTATGGTAGGGGGTGATGGACAAGTGAGCGTTTACCATCTACCCGAGATATTTCAGCGAAGAGATTGAAGACATCGCAAGACGGATTTATTGTTTCGGCTTTGCCTGACCGAGGTCGCGAAATCCTTTGTTGTAACCTTCGACTTCGTTCATCGGCGCGCAGATTCCCTCGGATATCCCTGCAAACAAGCCTTTCCATCCAAAATAGCTGATATCTTCGTCCGGTACTCTCTTGAAGGTTTGCTTCGCGCCGACATAGGGCGCGGTGTAGTACTCCGGATCATAAAGCGTCAATTGAAGCTCCAGGGTATTGTAGTCCACGCGCTTCCAGGTTTCCTCGAGCCGCGCATGGAAGCTTTTCGGATAGCCGAGATTATCGAGCCATGCTCGTTCGTCAAGACCAACCGTATTCACGACCAGCGTGTTCCCGTCCCATTTCGCAACCGAATGTCCATACCATGCCGGACCAAGATTTTCCAGGTTCTGACCGGAAGGCAGTTGCCGGCCGTCGGTCCACAGGTATCGTATTCGGTGTTCCCATTGGAACACCTGGAGGATTTTGTCCTTTGTGATAATGAACTCCATCGGCTCGTCGTCGTTCATCAGCCGCGGAAAGCCCATCGGGTTACATTCGAGCCAGGGCGCGTTGGACCGGATTCCGTTCCCAGCAAGCTGCACCTCTGTTGAAGCCCTGGCCGCGTCCGCCACCGGTCGCGGCACACCCGGAGTATCCCCAATACGTCCTTTCATCGCCTCAATACCCGCCCGCGTCAGAGGAGGAGGCTTGGTTCCAAGGGTATGATCGAGCCTGGTCATCTCCCAGATTCCCGTAAAATCATGTGGATCGAATTCCTTATTTACCGCATTGGACTCATATCGCGCCTTGAATTTATCTTTGTCGTCTTGCGCATTCGTGACACCGGCTGACAAAACCGAGATCACCGGCAGAACCGTGGCCAGAGTTATGAAGCGATTTCGCATTTCCGAACCGTCCGCAAGAATGACTTTTACAACAATGGCTGCGGGTGCGCCATTGGCGGCGGGGTTGACGACTGCCGTGATCTCCTGGCCGACTTTCAACGTGTTCCGGTTGTAGCCTTCCTGCGCCAGCTGGCTGACGCCGGCGTTTTCAAAACCCCAGGTGACGACTTTGCCGGTCTCGTCCTTCACATCCATCCAAATCACCACGTGAGGATTGCGCCAGTCCACGCGCGCAACGGTACCCTTCAATGTGACGCGCTTTTTCATGTCATAGGTTGCACTCCTGCCGTGATGCGCGTACAGCGGCGTTGCGAGTACTGACAAGACGAACAATAGAATCGAAATACGCCTCATCTGCTCTCCTTTTCGATCGGTAATCTCAGGCAATTTGGATGATCTGGTCGGAATTATATCTCCCCGATCTTGAGTGTCAACGTTCCGGGAATGGCCGGTCATGAAATAACGTTGACACCTAAAAATACGAAAGCTTAACATCTCAATCAAACGAGCGAGGCCTCGAGTTGTCGAAACGATCTCTTCCTTTTGCCGTCCTCTTTATAAGTGTTTTTCTCTATGCGGACCCCAGCTTCAGCGCTGCATCACAAAATTCTGCATTGAAAAAACAGGATCCGCCCTGTCCTTCCATCGTCAGACAATTTCCCAACCTTGACCTGAAAACCATTTCGGCCGATGCGCTCCCTTATCTCAAAAAATACTTTCTGCCGGCTGCGGACGGAGCTGCATTCTGTCGCTACCTCGAACGTATCCAACATGATCACGAGGTCAAAGTTGAAGAAGGTCTGTTGGATATGATGGGCGATTATTTCTTAACAACTCAAAAGATCGAAACAGGTTATTACTTCAGCTACAAGATCGGCTCCCCCGATCGAGAAATACCGCGAGTCATTCTGGATGGCGCCTCTTCGGAAAGCGAACAAGCCGATATATTTCTCAGGGCTATTGATTCAGACTCGGATGCCGCGAGGAAGGCATTATTTGAAAAACAAATCAAAAATCTTTCCCTTTCCAACCGAAGAGAAGGCGCTCTCAAACTCATTCGGTTACTGTTTGAAAAGTCCTGGGTCTTCAATCCCAGGGTTCAACAGTACCTTGGATCGGACAACTACCGTGATGACAGCTATGGCTTTGTGGATCGAGGATTGAGGACAACTTCCTACGCCCACATGGGCACAACGCTTGATTCATTCTTTAACAGGTCAACCCCTGAGGCATCGGCAAAACTAGTCCCCGAAAGGGCAAAACGGGTTCTCATCGTTGGGCCTGGTCTGGACTTTAGCCATCCAGAACTTGGAGAGGGAATTCCCCAGCAATCGTACGAACCTTTTGCCATCCTGGACATTCTCTTGAAATCCAAAAGATCTGATTTTGAAGACATTAAGATTGACTTGTTTGATATCAGCCCGCGAGTCGTGGAGCATTGGGAAGATCTTCTCGAGTCGGCAAGCCAGGGCAAACCCTTTCGGTTGACCCTGGTCAGCGGGTCCGCCATGTTAAGAGGGGGAAATCAAGTATCGAACGAGATTACGACAAGTTACATCGCTCACTTTGGAGACTCCCTTTCGGGAGAGACCTCCGAAATCTCCACAAGAAGAAGTCGCCGGCCAGTTCCCAGAACACTGGATCCCGACTCTGTATCCCTGCGTAGTTTGACAATTCCGGCCTCTGTCGTGAAAAGATTCCGTCCTTTTCAGGGTGATTTGACTACGACTGATCTTCAAAAATTGGCGCTCAAAAATGGCGGTAAGTACGACCTTATTTTTTGTTTCAATACGATGGAGTATCTGAATGAAACCGAGCGAGCCCTCGCAGGAATCAATCTCAGAGGGTCGCTTGCGGAGAACGGAGTCTTTGTAACGGACAACCGTTTTGAAACCGATTTGGGAGAACGTCCTCAACAACCCAGGAAGGACGCCCCGGCCACAAAACCAATCTTCGAACCTTCATTCTTGGAGATGGCCGCCGACGTTACCACCGTCACTGGCCGCCACGTCGTGATTTATCGAAAAGGACGAAAGTAAAAGTCCGAGGCTCATACGTTTAGAACCTAACTGCTTCGTCGCTTTCCCTATTCACTTCGTCGCTTTCCTTATCGCCTCCGTGCCTCCGTCACATTGCTTCGCGACGAACAGACAGCACTTCGTCACGAAGACGCTTTGCTTTGCCCCAAATCAGTGTAGCCCGGGCGTAAGGGCCTGTTGCCCAAAAGGAAACCATCGGCGGTCTGCACGCAGCTGTGGGCTTTATGCCCGCGTTCAAACACAATTGAAGAATTCTTCTGGCGGTATTTGAACGCGGGCATGAAGCCCACGGCTACGTGCTAAACCCAACTTGATTTCATTTGAGCAACAGGCCCGCGAGCCCGGGGCTACACTCTGTCGCCGCTCCGCGGCTGAATACAGGCGCCGGTTTCATCGCGACCTGACTCCGAAGTTTCCTCGACCGCAATCACAACTTGGACAGATCTGCCGTTGCAAGGAGGGAATGCGCTGTCAGTGCTTGCCCTGAATGGACCGGGCACGGAGTTCCATTTTTTCTGCCTCCGTATTCTGTGCCCTTTTTCGTAGCAGCGCCGCCAGGCTTTCCAGTGTAGCCGCAACACGGGGACTGTCCGGCCCGAAAGCCTTCTCGTAAATGGCCAGCGCCCGCCTGTGCAGCGGTTCCGCGGCAGCATAGTTTCCTTGTTCCTGATAGAACAGCGCCACATTGACTAGAATCCCGGCAAGGTTCGGATGTTCGGGGCCCTGCGCTTTTTCGTAGATCGCGAGCGCCCGTTCATAAAGCGGCTCGGCCGAACTGTAGTTGCCCTCGTTCTGGTACAGCACCGCCAGGTTCACAAGACTCGCGGCCAGATTCGGGTGGTCGGGCCCCAGGTTTTTCTCCACAATGGCAACTGCGCGTTTATAAAGCGGTTCGGCCGCGGCACTGTTTCCTTCATCCTGATAAAGCTCCGCGAGGTCCACGAGTCTCTCCCCGACCGCGGTGTTCTCAGGACCGAAAGCTCTTTCGTAGATCGCCAGGGCACGTTTATAAACTGGCTCGGCCGCCGCATAGTTCTCTTCGTCGTGATAGAGCCCTGCGAGGTTAACAAGCGCCGTACCCACGTTGGGGTGCTCAGGTCCAAACGCGTTTTCTGCAATCGTCAGGGAGCGTTTGTAAAGCGGTTCGGCCGCAGCGTAGCTGCCCTGATCGCGATACAGCGCCGCCAGATTGTTCAAACTGCCACCCACGTCGGGATGCTCCGGCCCTACCCTTTTCTCGACAATCCCCAGCGCGCGCCTGTAGAGCGGTTCGGCGGCGACGTAGTTCCCCAACTCGCGGTAAATATCCGCAAGATTGTTGATGCCGGTGCCCAGGTCAGGATGATCCGGCTGGAGGATTTTCTCGTTAATCTCCATCACCCGCTTATACAGCGGCTCGGCAGCGGCGTAATTCTGCTGGGCCCTATAGACGTCTGCCAGATTATTGAGTGCGGCAGCCATTTCGGGTGACTCGGGTTCTGCAGTTTTGTCCACGATCGTCAGGGCCCGCTCATAGAGCGGTTGGGCCGCGGCATACTTTTTCTGAGACCAATAGAGTTCTGCCAGATTGTTGAGCGTTGCACCCACATCGGGATGTTCCGGACCCAGAGTACGCTCTCTGATGGTTAGCGCTCGTTTATAGAGCGGTTCGGCCGCAGCGTAGTTTGTCTGGGCAAAGTACACGATGCCCAGCGTGTTCAGGCTGGTGCCCAGGCGGGCGTCTTGTGGTCCGAAACGTTCCGCCTCCCGGATGGAGGCCTGAAAGAAATTCTCGGCGGCGGCGTACCGCTTTTGCTGGACGGCCTGGCGTCCAGCCGCCATTTGTTCCTGCCAGCGTGCCTCTTCTTCTTTAAGCAACTGCAACAGAACGTAGTCGCCGTTGACCAGGAGGACCGGACTTACATCACCCGGATGCAGCCCGGAGATGCCGTCCTGCAATTCCTTTCGAAGATCCGTGACAGCGAATGTGCCCAGATATCCTCCTGCATTAGCCGACGTGTCGGCGGAGTACTTCCTGGCGAGCTCTTCGAAAGATTCCCCTTTCTGGATGCGCGCGCGGAGATCTCGAGCCTGGGCCTCTGTCTTTACCACGATCATCCGCACGCCCAGGTTTTGCGCTGCAGCGACAGCACCGGTTGCTATGGCAATCAGGATTAGCAGGACTGCTGATGACCGCATTTTGCGACCTAGAACGCGTACCTCAACGCGAACTGCATAACCCTCGCGTTGCCGGAAGTCGTGATCTGTCCGAACGTGTTGGCATTGAGATTTACGTTCGGGTCCATCGGGATGAAGCGGTTTGTCACATTAAAGGCCTCGGCTCGAAACTCGAGTTTCCTGGATTCGCGGATTTGGAAGATCCGAGCGAGTGCCATATCCAACTGCCAGTATCCGGGGCCCTCGATGCTAAACGGCGCCATGTTTCCGAACGTACCTAAAGGCGGTTGTGCAAACGCGCTTGGATTCAAGTAACGGGAAGTTGAGCTTCGGTCGCCATATGGATTTGCAAGTATTTGGTTGGGCCGTTGGCCGGTCGCGGCACTGGTGGGACTGGCGGCAGCGCCCGGCTGGCCGTTCAAGGCACGATCCAGTCCAGTGACGATGGTCATGAAATCTCCAGTGGCCGCTCTGAAGATGCCTCCCAATTGCCAGCCCGAGGCGAGTTTCCCCAGCACCGCACCTTGAAATCGCGGCGATGGAACGACGCCCGTCACATTAAAGATTTGGCGCCGGTCCACGGTGTTGCAATTGCCGTAGTCGAACCTCCGATTATTCGGATCGAGATATCCCGGACCGCCTCTGCCAGTGTTGTTTGCAGTGGGATCGATCCCGACGCAGTGGGACCATGTGTAATTTGCGCCAACGGTTCCACCGTTGGCTGCGCGGCGTTGGATGGAAAGGAGCAATCCATGATAATGCTGCGTGCCCACATCTTCTCTCGTAAACAGGTTCCCATAGAGTTGTCCGTCCGTTGGGTTCTGTAAAGCCAACTGCCGGCGCTGGTTGGTATTGGCGGTGGTGGATGCCGACGCTGGTTGGTATTGGCAGTGGTGGAGCATGTGCCTGTCGTTTGCAGGACATATCCCTGGGCCGTGCAAATTCCGTTCACCGCGGTTCCGGGGAAGTAAACAGCCCGATTGGTGTATCCGCCGACCCAGGTGTGGACCGCCTGATTTCCTACGTAGCTGGCGGATAAAAGGAAACTCGCAGGAATCTGTCTCTGGATACTTATGTTCCAGGTGTGGACCTGGGGCGATGACGCATTGAAGTTTGGCACGAAGTAGTAGTCCGAGAAATTTGGAAACCTCGATAATCGAGCGTATGGGAATGGATTACCGCCGGGGTAAGTGGCCCATGGATTCGCAAAGTCCCCGCTGTTTGTAGTCGTGTTGAAACCCCACGGCGGCGCGCTGGACGAGCCACCATAAGTTTGAGCACCGCTGAAGTCGAAGGCGATCCCGTAAGAGGCGCGCACCGATGTGCGGCCATCACCCCTGACATCCCAGGCCAGTCCCGCGCGCGGTGCGAGGTAGGAACGGTTCCCATCGCAATCCCTTATTGAGCGTCACCCGTGGCGACACTTTCCAAACATCCTGCAGATATGCCGCGACGTAGGTTTGTCTGCTGCTCCACAATACGGCCGAAACCTGCATCAGGCTATTCAGCTTTCCGGTTAGAAAATCGGCCATTCCCAAACCCGTCGCCGTGCCGTTAAAGGTATAAACGCCCTGGCCGCTAACGAGGCAGCGCTGATAAACCTTATACTCCGATACGTTCCCGCCGAAGGTGATCTGGTGGTTACCGCGCACCAGGTTCACATCGTCATTGATGTTGTACGCATTGGACACGTTGTGCGCGTAGACCCCGCGAGTGTTAAACATAAAACCCCCGGTGATGTTCAGCACCATGTTGCCTGGGGAATACGTGTAGGCGTTGACTCCTATATCGGACGGACCAAAGAAATGAATGCCGGGCCGGCCGACGATCACTCGCGTCATTCCCACGCGGAATGCATTGATGGTGTTCGGGCTCACGAGGTATGTACTGCCGATGGCGAACCCGTGCGCGAGATCCTCGTTCCCACCATCCGTGGTATTCAACGCGAGCGGGTTGTGAGTGGTGTCATATGGATGGGGGTTGCTGTACCTGGTAACAATATATCGCTGAAAAATAGAATGCCTGGCGCTCTGTTGATAGTCGACTTTATCGATTATCTGATACTCGTTCGGTCTTGACGGAATATTGTAGATAACCTTACCGCAATTGTCCTGAGCCGCCGGCAGCATGTTGGCCACGGCCACCGAAGGTTTGCTGTAGAGGGAAGGATCAATACGGTTGTTGCCGAACGGAGCCACAAGATTGATCTGACGGCCGGCATTGCAAGCCGGTGAGGCAAATGTACTCCAGTCGCCCGCCATCATTGCTGGTGTTGGAACAAACGCGATGTTGCCTCCGCCGGCAGTACGAGTCCGTGTGCCCTGGTAGCCTCCGAAAAAGAACAGCTTATTCTTCTGAATTGGTCCACCTAAAGTCCCGCCAAATTGATTGCGCTTCAAATCATCTCGTACTGTCGCAAAAGGATTTCGGGCGTTGAAAGCGTAGTTGCGCACGAACTCAAATGCGCTGCCATGCAGCTCGTTCGTGCCGGACTTGGTTACGGCACTGATTTGGCCGCCCGAACCCCTCGACCCGCCTGCAGCGCCCACGCCGCTGGCGTCCACCTTGAACTCCTGGAGGGCATCCGGAAAAGGGAACGGTATTTGTGAGTTGTCATAAGCATCGTTGTGCATGGCCCCATCCAGGGCATACATCACTCCGAAATACAGTCCACCCCCAACGGAGACATAATTGGTAGCCGCACTTGTACCCCGAACAAAACCGCCAGGAACTGAGCCTGAACCCCCTTGCGAAGAGCCCGCCGTGAGTGTAATCAGGTTGGTAACATTGCGGGCCGGCAGCGGCAGTTCCAGAATCCGCTGGCTCTCGATCACCTGACCTACAGCCGTGCTCCGCGTCTCCACCAATGCAGCATTGGCTTGAACTTCGACTTGTTCGGTAACTTGACCGATCTGAAGAACCGGGTTTATCACCGGGCTGCTATTCACCTGCAGGACAATTCCGGTTTGAACGAATGTACGAAAACCGGTTAGTGCGGCCTCGACGCGATAGGGCCCCAGCGGCAGGTTCGGCAGAATGAAGGATCCCGTTTCATTCGTGACGGCACTTCGAGCAATACTCGTCTCAATCTGTGTCGCCGTCACCTCCACGCCTGGCAACACTGCCCCGCTCTGATCTCGGACGGTGCCGGTGATCTGCGCTGTCGCCTGAGCCCAGACGCTGGCGCAGGCCATCGTGGATCCCAATAACGCAATGAACAAAGCCACAGAAATGCGTTTCATCTCGCACCCTCGAATGAAATCTGATGTAAATGAGCCAAGTTTTCCAAACTCCCCTCCTGAGTTAGGAGGGGTGCTTCTGAGTCCTGCCACACGCCTCGTTAGAACAAATATTTCAACGCGAACTGCATGATCCTTGGTTCCAGCGCCGTGAGAATCTTGCCGAACTGTGCTGACGTCAGATTCGTATCGACAACCGGACCGCCACCTGGGGTACCTGGGCGGAAACTATTCAACACATTAAACCCTTCCACTCGAAACTCCAGTGACTGACTTTCGCGGACATGGAAGGTACGGGCCAAAGCCACGTCGAATTGCCAGAACAGCGGCAGTGAAAGAGTCACGCGTCCGAGATTTCCGAGAGTGCCCGGCGCCGGTGAACCGAACGCCGCAGGATTAAGGTACTGCGTGTTGGGCCGTCCCGATTTGTCCAGGTATACCTGGTTGGGTAACAGGAGGTTTGGACGCTGATTGCTGATGTCGCAGAGGCAGACGTCGCCACCGGCAACATTGCCTCTTTGGCCTGCGCTAGCGGATCCGAGCGTCACAGTGCGCACTCCGCTGGATGCGTTCGCCGCATTGATTGCTCCATTGGAAACCCGGTACAGTGCCGATAATCGCCATCCGCTGCTCAGCATGTTGACCGTAGGATTTGCAAATTTCGGTGTCTCGGCGACTGATGTGAAATTGAAGACGTGCCGCGCATCCACTTCGCAATTGCCGCGATCCTTACGGCGATTGTTAGGATCCTGGTACGTTTGATCTACACTGGTGCCATAGCCGGAATTTGATCTTCCCATATAGTCACCGATGCAGTGGGAGTAGGTATAGTTCGCATTGACCGAGACGCCATGCGTAGGACGTCTCTGTATCGAAAAGAGTACACCGTTATAACTCTGAGTACCCCCGTTCACAATGTCACCGAGTCTTCCAATTGCGTCTTTGTACTGAGGTCTCAGTAAGCTCAACCTGCGGCGGTCTTGTGTGTTTGCAAGTGTGGAGCAAGCAGCGCCTGGAGCAACCTTGAAATAGACTGCGCTGCCATTAAGGAAGCAGTTGCCGTTACCATCGCCGGCGCCAGGAATGTAAACGGACTGGTTGAGTGGTTCCGCGGACTGAAGATGTATGATCTCGGTTCCGAGATAGGCCACCGATACGAGTGTGCCGGGCGCCACTTCCCGCTGCAGGCTCAAGTTCCACGATTGGGTGTACGTCGGAGTGAGATTGGGATTGGTCGGTTGGTAAACGCCATTCGGGACAAACGGCATGTTGGCGTTGAGACGAAGCGGATGCGGATTCCCGCCTGGAATGCCGGCCCATGGATCGTCCAAACCCCCTCCGGGAACAAGTAGAGTTGTGCTTGAGCCCCAGGGAGGTTGCTGTTGCGCCGTGCCGAGCCGGTAAAGCGCGCCGTACTCTTCATAGTTGATCCCGTAAGAGGCGCGCAGGGACGTGCGGCCATCTCCGCGGACATCCCACGCGAAACCCAGGCGGGGCGCGAAGTCCTTCCAATAGGGCTTCCACAGATCCGCCTGCGGCTTCGCTGCATTGGCGCCATTATTGGCCTGTACCAATCCAGGATCCCCCACGTAGATGAAGCCCGGGGGCGCATTCACAAAGGTCTGACTCCGGATTCCCTGCAAGAACCTGTTCTCGTCGAAGTTCGAAACATTCGGTACAGGCCGGCGGTAGTCTACCAATGGAAGCACCGGGGACCACCGCAACCCATAGCTCACGTTGAAGCGTGGCTTCAATTGCCAGGCGTCCTGGGCATACAAGGAGACGTACTTCATCCTCAAGTAATTGCCGGAACCTATACCCTGGAGGAAGCTTGCCACTCTTCCCAAAAGAAAATCCGACAATCCCGTACCGGTGACTTCGCCGCTGACGGTGAAGTTCGGCAGAATGGTGTCGCCGGTCTCTCCGATGGTCCTCGACTGTGCCAGGCGGCCTCCGAAGCCGAACTGATGGGTGCCGCGAGTCAAGCTGACATCGTCCGCAAGCTGGTAAAGGTTGGCGGCAATTCTGCGGGGGTTCCCTGTTAGCAAAAAACCGCTGGTGATGTTGATACCCATGACATTGGGCAGATAGTCGTATACCTTCGAGCCCAACGCAGACGCAGTAAAACCGTAGTTCGGCGTGTACTGATTTTGAGTGACCTTGGAATAAGATACGCGGAATGCATTGACTGTACTCGAACTGATCAAATAGGTGCTACCGATCGTAAATGCGTACGATCTGTCATATCGATTCGGTCCGGCACTCAATATGTTCTCCTGCTCCTTCGGAATGAGATTGTCCTCATACGAAGCCAGAACACGCCCGAAGACCGAGTGCTTCGCGCTCGCTTGATAATCAATCTTGGCCACCCACTGTTTATCGTCGATCGGGTTTCTCTGGCCGTAAAGCACCTCCCCGCAGGGGTTATCGGTCTTCGGGAGGAGTGCCGAAAGTTTCAACGCGACGGGATCGAACGACTTCGGGTCGATCCGGTTGTTGACAAAGGGTGGCTTCAGTGTAACGGCGCCCCTGGTATTGCAGGCTGCAGAGGCAAAGGCGGTAAAGTCGCCCGCAAGCATTGCGGCTGTTGGAACGAAACTTCGAAGATTTTTCGCATCCTGGCGGAGCGTTGTGCCTTGATAACCTCCAAAGAAGAAGAGTTTGTTCTTCATTATCGGGCCGCCGATTGTGCCGCCGAACTGATTGCGCTTCAGCGTGCTGTGCTTCTTCTGTCCCGTTGTGGGATCCACAGCGGCGAAATACGTCGTGGCATTGAACAGATCGTTGCGGACAAATTCGAACAGATCGCCGTGGAGCGCATTCGTGCCCGACTTGGTTACCGCGCTCACCTGCGATCCCCGAGCTTGCTGCGCCGACTGTCCGCCGATTTCTGTTTTGAACTCGGCCAGCGCATCAGGAAATGGAAGTGGCAAAGCCAAACTATCGTAAGGGTCGATATGGCGAATTCCATCCAGTGTGTAGTCCGTTCCCGTACCAATGCTGCCTGCCGTCGCAATCGCCAGCCTCGTCCCACCGAAGCTGTAGCCACCGGCTGGAGACACCTGTTGGGCTGCGCCGCCGAGCAGTACGAGTTCCTGGGCGTTGCGACCGTTCAGTGGCAGTTCCACGATTCGCGTAGTTTCCATGACCTGACCGACGCTGAGGCTGCGCGTCTCCACCAGACCCGCATTGGCCTGCACTTCAACCTGCTCGGACACCTGCCCGACCTGAAGCACAATGTTGATCGTCGGATTGCTGTTGACCTGCAGCACAAGGCCGGACTGCACAAATGTGCGGAACCCCGGCAGAGCCGCCTCCAGCCTGTAGGCACCCAATGGTAGATTGGGCAGCACATAGTGTCCGGGTTCATTCGTAACAGTCGTCCTCCTGACACCCGTCTCCGTTTGCGTTGCGGTGACTTCCACGCCCGGCAACACCGCCCCGCTCTGATCCTGAACGGCTCCGCTGATCTGAGCCGTCGCCTGGGCCCAAACGCTGCTGCAGGTCATCGTGGATGCCAACAAGCCTATGAACGAAGCAATCCAAATGCGTTTCATCTCCCCTCCTTACAAAGTTCGATTCCCGCGCGCCGTTTACTTCGATGGCCGGGCCTCATGATC
>WNFT01013975.1_pt1 | contig 14055 bp, 17 predicted proteins | sample 5400191 | NCBI WGS metagenome assembly WNFT01 (sample SAMN13153359, study PRJNA577476) | soil metagenome | isolation source: 80 cm saprolite under Madrone tree | place: USA:California | collected 2016-06-14
TACCGCCAGCAGCCAGCATCTGCATCATGAGCGAAGTGCCCGATCGCGGCAGGCCGCTCACGACAGTAATGGAGTCGTTCTTCATGCACGATGAATGATGAGTGATAAGTGATAAGCAAAGACAGCGATAATCTTGTCATTTGCCACTGGGGATGCCGTGCTTTGTTCGACTAAACTTTGTCCTCGGAATGGCCGGGACTGCCTGAGTGCCTTTCCAAGAGCGCGCCGGATTTTCGCCGATGCAGCGAAGCATCGATGACCGTCACCATTTTTCCGGATATGGAATTCGTTCTTTGCCGACAAATTCGTCAATCCGCGGGATGACCGAATGCAGACCATGAACGAGTGTTGGATAATCACCTTCGATGAACTCTATCAATCGCCGTCTTTTCTGAAAGGCCTTTCCGAGCCGATCCGCAGCGCTAGCCGCGGCCGACATTCCTGGTGGCAATCTGTGAGACGTGGAATAACGTGGGGCAATGTTCCCTACGCGACGATCTCTAAGCGCCACCCTTTTGCTTGTATTGTCCGCCGCCTTCGCGGCAGACGTGCCACACTTGTCGCGTGATCAACTCGCGAAAGCGGTCCGCAGCGATTCGATCAGCATTCCCACGCCGGGCGAACTTTTCGCCGCGCTCGAAAAACCGGGCAAGCCAAATTGGTCGGGCCAATATCGCGGCCCCATCCCGATGACCTACCGCAGACAGCCAGCAGGTCAAGAACATCGGCTCAGATATCATCAAACTCGCAAAAGCGTTGGGCGTGAGTGAGAACCTGCTCAGCCGCGGCAACAGCATCAACGAATTTGCCGAGAACGACGAATGGGATGTTTTGCAGGAAGAACTGGAAGCGACACAAAACGAAGTGAAATCGTCCATGCAAACGCACAGCGACCAGGACCTGGTCATCCTCGTCAGCGTAGGCGGCTGGATTCGCGGCACGCAAGTGGTCAGCGCGGCGATCATGCAAAATTATGATGAGCGGAGCGCAAAAGTTCTGCGGCAACCGGCGCTGGTCAGCTTCATCCACGCAAAAATTAACGATATTTCGCCCGGACTTCGTGCTGAGCCGCTGGTCAAAGATGTGAATGAACAACTCATCGGCATCGAGAAGCTCGTCTCTTTCCCGGCGGCCAAAGCGCCCAGCGTCGATGAGGTGCGAAAAGTGAACGAAGCGGTAGGCAAAGTGATGGAGGCAATCCAGAACAAGACGGATGCAAGATGACACGCCGCTTGCCAATCTTATTGTCTATCTTTGTGCTCGCCGCCAGCCTCTCGGGCGCAGAGACGGACCGCGAAGTGCAAGCGCGCAAAACCGCGCTCGATCTCGCCGGCGCATTTACAAACGATGGATTCAAAATGCGCGACGGTCATTGGTGCGGGACGATTAAGCCGCATGAGCTCGCCCTTATCGCAGTAAATTTGTACGCCGGAAATCAGTATTGGTTTTCAGTCGGCGCGATCGAACCGGTGACAAAGATCGCGGTGGCCCTTTATGATGAGAGCGGAAAGCAGGTCACGACCGAAAACTACAACGCGGGCGAAAAAGCCGCCGCTGGGTTTTCACCCACGAACAGCGGCCAGTACTTCGTTTCAGTCGATCTGGTCGAAGGCACGGCCAGCAGCTTCTGTCTGGTTTACTCCTACAAGTAACGCCCGCGGAAATTGGGGGGAATGGTTTAAGCTCCGGGGAAGCTTTCACGAACATGGAACGGAAAAGAAAGATCTTCCTTCTTCTGAATGCCTCGATCGCGGCCGCGGCCGCGCTGGCTGGATGCGCCGAATCCAATCCAAATCAGGCGACGGCCGCGAACGGTGGAAAGTTCTACGCTGTCATTACGGATTCCGCTCCATTCTATCGCTACGGTCCGCAACAGGGCAACGGCCCCGATATGAAGCTGCCAAAAGATAGACTGATGACCTTGATCCACCCGTCGTTCGGTTATTGCAAAGTCAAATTGATCACCGGCGAGCAAGGATACGTCGCGAGTGACGATATCCGGCTGGCGCCTCCCGCGCTCGTCGCCGCCGCGACCGCGCCGCCACCTCAGCCGGCCCGCGCTCCGCGCTTTCCATTTGATTCGTCAGACCCGCGGCTCATCGCGCCTCCGGAGCCGCTTCCAGAATTCGACCCGGAACCGACTCCGATTCCAGGTCTATCGCCATCCGGAAACTAGAATAAGCAATGACGAATGTCGACGCGTGTTGTGCGCGGCATTTTCTTTTCGTCATTCGAGCTTGTCATTGATTCGTTATTCGTCATTTGTGCTTCGTCATTTCAATCTAGAGTTTTGGGATGCGCCATTTTTCTATCCGTGTTAAATCCGTGTAACCAGTTGGTCTATTTTCTCTCCGACAATTCGGCCAAGATGTCGATCCAGGTTTTTTACGAAGGCAATGTGCAAGGCGTCGGCTTTCGCTGGTCGGTGCGGCACATCGCCAAAGGTTTCGAACTCACCGGCTGGGTGCGGAACTTGCCCGATGGCCGCGTTGAGCTTCAGATCAGTGGCGAAGAAAATGAAGTGCGCGCTTTCCTCGACGCCATCATGCAAAGCGAGCTCCGCGCCCATATTCGCAAGCAAACACAAACTACGCTCGCCGCGCCTGTGACCGCGCGCGGTTTTGAAATTCGTCATGATTGACACGGCGGTTGCGGTCAGCGGACTGACGAAGATTTTTGCGGTCCCGTTTCATCGACAACCGATCGTGGCAGTGCGCGATCTCGATCTTCGCGTCCAAGCCGGCGAAGTTTATGGACTGCTCGGTCCGAACGGTTCCGGCAAGAGCACGACGCTCAAAATCGTTCTCGGTCTCGTTTCGCCCACGCGCGGCCATACTGAGATTTTCGGCCGCGACAGCCGTTTAGTCGAGAGCCGCGAAGCCGTCGGGTTTCTGCCGGAGAATCCGTACTTCTACAAATATCTCACCGGCGAGGAGACGCTGCATTTTTTTGGCAAACTCTGCGGACTCAGCGGCCCCCGATTGAAAAAGCGGATTGACGAATTGCTGGATCTCGTCGGCCTAACGAATGCGCGCGATCGCCGCTTGAGCACATATTCAAAAGGCATGCTTCAGCGCGTCGGGCTCGCGCAAGCGTTGATCAACGAACCGAAACTGGTCGCGCTCGACGAGCCGACTGCCGGTGTCGATCCGGCCGGTTCACGTGAAATTCGGAATTTGATTGTCGATCTTAAACGGCGCGGAATCACCGTCTTGCTTTCCTCACATTTGCTCGCCCAAGTCCAGGAAATCTGTGACCGCGTCGGCATTCTCGCGAACGGCGTTCTCGTGCGGGAGGGGCAGCTCAAGAAACTGATCGCCATCGAAAATCAAACCGCACTCGTTCTGGAAAATGCTTCCGACGCGCTTGTAACGGAAATCGAAGCGCTCGCGAAAAATTCGAACGCGAAATTGATCGAGCGCCGAAGATCGACAACCACGCTGGAGCGGTTATTTCTCGAGGTGACCAAAGACCCGAACAAACAATGAATTCCTCCACAGATTTCACAGATTTCCCCAGATTTTGGTCGCGAAAATTAATCTGCGAAAATCTGCGTTAATCTGTGGACCAAGAACCCCTGTCGATGGCGGAAGCAAAGCATCGTTCATTTTCTCTTCAGCGCGTTTTTGCGATCACGGTCAACACACTCACCGAGCTGACGCGCCAAAAGGTTTTTTATGTTCTACTCATCTTCGCGCTGCTTTTGATCGGCAGTTCCATCTTCATGGCGCGCGTCACTTTTCAGCAGGAATTCCAGATTCTGAAAGATGTCTCGCTTGGCGCGATGTCGATCTTTACTTCGTTGCTTGCCATTGTCGCGACCGCGCGACTCATCCCGCAAGACATCGAGGACCGCACCGTCTATACGATTCTCGCAAAGCCGGTGCCGCGTTTCGAGTACGTGCTCGGCAAGCTCGCCGGCGTCCTGTTGCTGCTTGCCATCAGCACGCTGGTCATGAGCGCGATGTTTCTCGTGGTGCTCTACACGCGTGAACAAACCGTAGTGCACGAAACATTGCGCCAGATGAGTGCCGCGCCCCGCGAGCAGGTCGATGACGCCTTACGCGCGGTCCGCTCTTCCGCTCTCAACCTCGACATCTTGCCCGGCATGGCCGTCATTTACCTGAAGGCGTGTTTGCTCGCGGCGCTGACACTTTTTGTTTCCACGTTCGCGACCACGAACATCTTCACCATGGTGGTGATGGTTTTCATCTACTTCATCGGCCATCTGCAAGCGACCGCGCGCGAATATTGGCTACAGGAGCAGAGCGCCGGCTGGATCACGCATGCGTTTGTCGCCTTTGTCGCGCTACTTTTTCCAGATTTGCAAACGTTCAATCTGGTCGATGATATCGTGGCCGGCGCAGCGATTCCGTTTGCGTTGTTTGCGAAAACGGCCGTGCTCGGAATTTTTTATACAACCATTTACACCTTGCTGGCCGCGCTCGTTTTTTACGGCAAAGAGCTATGATTCGTTTTTTACTTGTGCTCGTAATCGTGCTTGTGCTCGGTGCCGCAAAATTGCCTATCGAGCGCGAACTCTCCGCCATTCATCGACAAGAACATTTTCGCGGTGTCGAGTTTAATCTCGATCGGCGCGAACAACTTGGTCAGCTTGGTTTCATCGCAGCGCTTAGTGGATTTCGCTCGATCGTTGCGGACGTTCTTTTCATTCAAGCGCACGTGGCGTGGGAGCGCACTGAGTGGAGCCGCGTGCTTTTGTTGTTCCGCCAGGTCACTTCTTTGCAGCCGCACGCCATCTTGTTTTGGGACATGGGCGCCTGGCACATGGCCTGGAACGCGAGCGTAGCGGCGATGAACGACCGCTCCCAGCCGCGCCTCGCGCTCCGTATCAAGGCGCAACGGGAATATTTTGCCATCGGTAAAGATTTCCTTGAGCGCGGGATAAAGAATAATCCCGAACGACCGCAACTTTATGAGTCGCTCGCCCGGCTTTACAAAGAGAAATACCAGGATCACGCGCGCGCGTCCGAATTTTTTGCGAAAGCGGCGGCAATACCGGGCGCGTCGGGTTACGACAAACGCTTTTCCGCCTACGAGCTTTCCTATTGCGAAGGCCGTGAGCGCGGGGCCTATCAACGTCTGCGCCAGCTCTATGATGCGGGTGAAAACGAACGGCTGCCCACTTTGATCACGCGACTGAAGTTCCTCGAAAACAAACTGGATATTCCGCAGAATCAGCGGATTTCGGAGACGGAACCGTTAAATCGTTAAAGCGTGAATCGTTAAATCGTCAAATCGGATCACGATTCTCGATTCACGAATTTTAACTTTCTAACCTTTGTAACTTTTTTAACTTCGATTCAATGCGTTTCGCGATCTTCAGTGACGTTCATGCCAACCTCGAGGCGCTCGAAGCCGTGCTGGAGGACGCGCGCCAGCGCAAGTGCACGCACTTTGTTTGCCTGGGCGATGTAGTCGGTTACAACGCCAACCCGCATGAGTGCGTCAAGCGCGTGCGCGAAATGGACTGCCCCATCGTCAAAGGCAACCACGACGAGCAGGCGTCGCTCAGTGAATCGTCGCGCGATTTCAACGAATTGGCCGAACAAGCGATAGCTTGGACGCGGGACAATTTAACGGCGGAGGACAAGGAATGGTTGCGCGGCCTGCGCTTGCACCGGCAAGTGCGCGATTTCACCATCGTCCACGCCACCCTCGATACGCCCGCACAATGGGGTTACGTCTTCAATAATCTCGACGCGGCCGCCAGTTTCACTTATCAGCACACGACCGTTTGTTTCTTCGGCCACACTCATGTGCCCATGGCATTTATTCGCGACGACAATGGCGTAAGACGCGTCAGAATTGAGCAGCTTCGAATCGAGATGAGCCAGAAATATTTCATCAACACCGGCAGCGTCGGGCAACCGCGTGATTCCGAATGGCGTGCCGCCTATTGCATTTACGATATCGAAAACAACATCGTCGAACAACGGCGAGTAAGTTACGATCTTGCCGCCGCACAAAAGAAAATCGTCAAAGCAGGTTTGCCGCCCCTGCTCGCGCAACGCCTCGCCATCGGACGGTAAGATCAACAATCACTTCTCACTTCTGACCTCTGACCTCCGGCCTCTGAATTCAATTTTGATCATCAAGCCGAGCTCGCTCGGCGACGTTGTGCACACCCTGCCGGCCGTAGCCTTGATTCGCGAGGCCTGCCCGGAGGCTGATATTACCTGGGTCATTAATCCCGAATGGGCGCCGCTTCTGCGCGGAAATCCCGATGTTAATCATGTTCATCTTTTTCCGCGCGGTGAATTCCGCGGTCTGGGCGCGGCGGCAAGTTTGCTGCCCTGGTTGAAGCAAACAAGAAAACTTCGTCCCGATCTCGCACTCGATTTCCAAGGTCTCTTGCGCAGCGCGCTCATCGGAAAAATCAGCGGCGCCAAAGAAATTTACGGAATGAGCGACGCGCGCGAAGGCTCGCGCTGGTTCTATGACTGCATCGCTAAAGTCGAGCACGGCGAACACGCCATCGAACGATATTTGAAACTGGCGGAATGTGCTGGCGCCAAGGTCGATGAATCGCCGCGCTATCCGCTTCCGAGCGGCGATCCGCTGCCCCGTTTCGATGAACATCCGCCATTTATCTTGCTCCATCCCTTTGCGCGCGGCCGGAGCAAATCTCTCTCCAAGGCCGTAATCGAGGAGTTCTGCCGCGTGTTTGCTCCCACCCGCGTCGTGGTCGTTGGTCAGTCGTATCGCAAGATCGACCCGCCAGCCAACTGCGTCGAGCTCACGAACCAAACTTCGCTGCTTCAGTTAATCTGGCTGATTCGTGTGGCGGGTTTCATCGTGAGTGTGGACAGCGGTCCTATGCATATCGCCGCCGCCGTTACCCATCGCTTAGTGTCGATCCACGCTTGGACCGATCCGCGCCGTGTCGGTCCCTACAATCCTGACGCGTGGATTTGGAAAAACGGCCAACTCCTGTGCGTCAGCGAACTCAAAACGGCAAAGATTCGACGACGTGGCCGTCGCTTTAAAACCAAAGATGTGCCCGCGGTCGCGGAGCTCATCCGCCCTCTTGTGCCAGTCGATCCGATGCTGGCCTAGGCCAATCGCGTTTTTATTGATCGAACATGGTTGGAGTCAACTTCGCCGTCGTCTTGCTTGCAGAACCATTTCCGCCAATATCAAGTCACGCGGGTAAGTGACTTTGAAATTGAAATCGTCGTTCACGACCAAAGCAACTTTGCCACCGAGCAGTTCGACCGCGGAAACTTCGTCTGTAACGGGAACTCTTTTCGCAGCAACGGCACGATGCGCTCGCTCGACAAGTTTCCGCTCAAAAATTTGTGGAGTCTGCATGGCGTAAAGTCGATGTCGATCCACCGCGCCCGCCACCACTAGATCGACATCGGTGCGCTTGAGCGTGTCAGTGACCTCTTCGGCTAAAGCGGCCGCGCCATACTTCCGACAGCATTGGAAGACGCGTTCGATTTGTTCGGGCGTGATGAGCGGACGCGCGGCGTCATGCACCGCCACGTAGCGCACATTTTCTCCAAGCTGCTCGAGGCCAGCGCGAACGGAGTCTTGCCGATGTTCGCCGCCGGCGACAACTGATTGGATCTTCTTCCAATTCTGATCGCGCACGAGCTTTTCCAAGTCACGATGTCGATCTTCGCGGGCGACGACGACAATTTCCGAAACGGATTTCGCGCTTTCGAAAGCAGCGATTGTGTGCCCGATGACCGGTTTGCCGGCGATTATTTTGAATAATTTATCGAAGCCCATGCGCCTGCTTTTGCACTTCCTGGCTGAGTGTTTTGCCGTCGGCGCGGCCGGCAACTTTCGCTTGCAATGCTTTCATCACCTCGCCCATTTGCGCCTTCGAAGTCGCGCCGAGTTCCGCAATGGTTTCGCGCACAACTTTTGACAGCTCGTCGGCGCTCATCGCTTGCGGCGAATACGCGTTCAAGATCGACAACTCCTTTTTCTCTTTCGCCGCGAGGTCGGCCCGCCCGCCTTTCTCGAAACTTTCGATCGAGTCCAGGCGCTGCTTCACCTGCTTGCGCACGACTTGCCCGGCCTCTGCATCGCTCAACTCGCCCTCCGCGCCCGATTTTCCAATCGCGGCGTATGTCAACGCCGACTTCAACATGCGCAGCGCGCCGAGCTTCGTCGCGTCTTTTGCCCGCATCGCCTCTTTCAAATCGCCATCGACACGTTGTTGAAGAGTCATCCGCTCAGGCTACGGCAACGACTTTCGCGCGCAAACTTTTCTTGCGCAGGAAAAAGTTGCCTAACGAACCACGAGAGCAAGCTCCGCGGCGTTGGAACTCGATACAACCTTCGACGCAAGCCGCGTGGCCGCGGGGATTTCGAGCCAGCCAGCTTCGTCAAGGAAGATTGGGCAACGATCGAGTTTCAAGAAAATCGCATGCGCCTTGTGACGCATCACGTTCAGGACCACGAAAACGATAAGCAGCCCGAACATAGCAGTCGCCGCGATGAATTGCGTCGGGCCAGACATGCCGAAATAATCTGCGCCGCCTTGCGCGAGCAATCCGCGTTGCCAAGACTTAGTTGTCGGTCTTGGGGACCGCGGCGACATTTTGAATTGAACCCGTGAACGATTAATTCGATGCGCGAATTCTTTCGGCGCAATTTCCTACCGATTCCACGTCACTTACCGAAATCACATCGACATCTTTGCGCGTGCGCTTGAGTAAGCCAGCGAGCACGCCACCGGGGCCAAGCTCAACGAATAGATCGCAGCCAAGATTGACAAGTCGCTCCATACAATCGGCCCAGCGCACCGTGCCTGTGACTTGATCTTGCAACGTGCGGCGAATTTCAATCGGGGTCCTAACTTCCGCGCCGGTCACATTACTGATCACGGCAAAGCGCGGCAATTGGATCGGGACAAGGAGAAGCACTGCGCCTAGTTTCTGGTAAGCACTCTCCATTAAACGCGAATGATATGCGCCGGCGACATTCAACATCGTCGTGCGACGAATTCCGTGCTCTCTTGCCAGACCAACCGCGATTTCTACTTTCGCTTTCTCGCCCGAGATCACGATCTGTCCCGGCGCGTTGGTGCCAGCAATATCGACATCTGCATCGGCGGCCAGCGCGCGGACGACGTTCTCATCCGCGCCGATCATAGCCGCCATCGCGCCTGAGGTTGCCGCGCAAGCTTCGTCCATGAATTCGGCGCGCCTTTGCACAAGCTTCAGTCCGCTCACAAAGTCAAATGTGCCTGCCGCGACGTGCGCCGTCGTTTCGCCTAACGACAATCCAGCCGCGCCGCCAATTCGAAATTTGCCCGCCAGTTCGCGCAAGACCGACAAGCATACTAACCCGTGAACAAAAAGCGCCGGCTGGCAATTTGGAGTTTTGGTCAATTCTTCGATCGGACCGTTCCATGTGATCTCACTCAATCTTCGGCCGAGGATTTCATCCGCTTGCCGAAACAAATCCGCCGCCACTGGAAATCCGTCCGCCAAATCGCGCCCCATCCCGACGATTTGCGCGCCTTGTCCGGCAAACAGCAGTGCGATTTTTCTAGCCATACGCGCTGTAGTTAACGCGATTCGACTTATCGCGCGACTACATTCTGCAGCGCACGCGTCCGGCGTGCTCGTTTTGGCGTCTCGCCAAAACGAGTTTGTCGCAGCGACGACATCCCAACGAAAGTTCGCCACGGCGAAGACGCCGTCGCCAGCACGCGAGACGCGTGCGCTGGCAATTTGGGGCTTTGGTCAATTCCTCGATTGGACCATTCCAGGCAATCTCGCTTAACTTGCGTCCGAGGATTTCATCCGCCTGTCGAAACAAATCGGCTGCGACAAAAAATTGCTCCGCCAAATCGCGCCCCATCCCAACGCTTTGCCCGCGCTGACCGGCAAAGAGCAGTGCGATTTTTTCCACGATTGAAAATAGGTAGTCTCGTTAAGCAAAGAGCGCGAGCAAGATATACGAGAAAACGCTTGACTCGGTTAGAAAAAATGAACATTCTTTTAATATGAGCACACGGCGTTCGCGGAAAGCGGTATCGGGTTCCGCACGATGCGGGACAGTCATTGCGGTTTTGCTAATGTTGCCATTCGTTTCAGCCGAAGCGAAGTGGATCGAGAAGCCCGTGCCCGAATTTCCATTGGGCGTATTTTATCAGGGCTTGGAAGGTTCAGTAGTTGTATCCTTGACCTTGGATAACAGTGGCCAAGTGACCAGTTCCCGAGTGATCAGAAGCAGCGGACACCCCACCCTGGATCAGTTGGCCCGCGAGGCCTCGATGAAATGGCGTCTTACCCCGCATTCAGTAGTTTCTACCGATCTGACTATAGGACGGCTCGAGTTGATCAAATTCCAGCAATCCAATGCCGGTTACGCGAAGGCGCTTCTCCCAGGCTGGTCCCCTTTTTGGGCAGAGGTGCGATAGCAGAGCTTCTAACCAGACTAGAAGCATCCGCGTCCGCTTACACGGACGGCATTTCCGTCCGCGCAAAATGATTGCCGCCATCGCGCGTGAGGGTGCCTGGCCATCTGAAAATCTCGCTTAACTTTCGTTGTTTCGTCCGGTTGCCGAAACAAATCCGCCGCCACCGGAAACTGCTCCGCCAAATCGCGCCCATCCCGACGACATGCGCTCCTTGTCCGGCAAACAAGAGCGCGATCTTTCTTGTCGTATGCAAAATACTTACCTCGCTTGGTTTCGCGGCACGAGTGGATTCTGGGTAGCGCACGCGTCTCGCGTGCGCTACCCAGTCATTTTTGCCCTTGCGCGTGCCGGTTGACTTGCGAGCATAATCGAACTTGTCGATCTTATGCCTTTCACGACGCGCGAGATTGAATCCCCCGACCCAGTGACACGAGTGGTCGCGGCGGATGCGAAGTTGCGTCACGCCGACGACGACATCGGCGAAAAGATGGTGCTGAACATGGGGCCGTCGCATCCGGCGACGCACGGCGTGCTGCGGCTCGTGCTCGAGCTCGACGGCGAGATCATCACGAAAGCGACCCCGGATGTTGGCTTTCTCCATCGCGGCGACGAGAAAATCGCGGAGAACATGCAATACAACCAGTTCGTGCCCTACACCGACCGGCTCGATTATCTCGCGCCGCTTTCCAACAACGTCGCTTACGCTCTGGCGGTGGAGAAGTTAATGGGCTGGGAAATTCCGGCGCGCGGAAAAGCGATTCGCACCATTTGCTGCGAAACGTCACGCATCTCGTCGCACTTGCTTGGTCTCGGCGCGATGGCTCTCGATCTCGGCGCGATGACCGTGTTTCTTTACACGTTCACTGAGCGCGAGAAACTTTACGATCTTTTTGAATTGCTCACTGGGGCGCGTTTCACCACGTCATACACGCGGATCGGCGGACAAATTCGCGATCTTCCCGAAACTTTTATCCCGCGCCTCAAGAAATTTCTCGATGAATTCCCTCCGAGTCTGAACGAATGCGACAAATTGCTGACGCGGAATCGCATCTTTGTCGATCGAACCAGGGATATTGGCGTGATTTCAAAGGATCGCGCGATTGCCTACTCATTGTCTGGGCCGAATTTGCGCGGCTGCGGAATCGAACATGATCTGCGGCGCAAACATCCGTATTTGGATTACGAGAATTACGATTTCGACGTCGTGGTCGGCAGCGCGGGAGATTGTTACGATCGTTACCTCGTGCGCATTGAAGAGATGCGGCAAAGCGCGCGCATTTTGCGGCAGGTGATCGACAAGCTGCCGAGCGGTCCGATCAACGTCGCGGACTGGAAGAACATGACGCCGCCGAAATCGCGCGTTATGACTAAGATGGAAGAACTAATCCATCATTTCATCGTCGTCACGGAAGGGCTCGACGCGCCACCGGGCGAAGTTTATTTCGCGGCGGAAAATCCGAAGGGCGAGCTTGGCTTTTACATTAATAGTAAAGGCGGCGGCGTGCCGCACCGGCTGAAAATTCGGGCGCCATCGTTTGTCAACCTCAGCATCCTGCCGGTGCTTCTGCCCGGCTGCATGGTGAGCGACATTGTCGCCGTGCTGGGCAGTCTGGACTTCGTCATGGGCGAATGCGACAGATGAACATGTCGCCGAACCTTGTGAAACAAGGCAGCTCCTTCAATGGAGACGAACCAATGCGTGAAAATTACAAACAGAAGGAGCTCGTCGCGGCGAGCTGTTGTCTCAATCGGCTGCCTTTGGCGCGAAGCGGGTCGATCTTGAAACGAATCTCTCGACTCTTGCTCTTACTCTTGCTCTTGCTCGGGATTTCGTGCAGTGGCAAGCGAATCACAAAAGCGAACGTGGACGAGGTCACCGAGGGAATGTCGAAAAAGCAGGTGGAATCGATTCTGGGCCCGCCCACTTCGATTGACAACCAGGATTTCCTCATCATGAAGAAGACGACCTACGTTTATCGCCAGGGCAAAGACGTAGTGACGATCATCTTCAAGGACGACAAGGTGCAAGCGAAGGACAGCACGTTGTCCGAATAAGTTTTCTCTTCCGTGGACTCGACGAACACGCATGTTCCCGCCGAGCTGGAGCGGAAAATGGATGAGGCGATCGCGCGTTATCCACAAGATCGTCAACGAAGCGCGGCCATGCCGCTGCTGCATTTGTGGCAGGAACATTTCGGCTTCATCAGCGATGAAGGTGTGAATTGGATCGCGGCCAAGCTCAACTTGCAGCCGATCAACCTTCTCGAGCTCGTCACCTTCTATCCGATGTTCCGGCAGCAGAGCGCGGGCAGGAGGCACATTCGCGTTTGCCGCACTTTGAGCTGCGCGATGGCGGGAAGTTATCGGCTCATGGAAAAATTCTGTGAAGCCACCGGCATCGACCGCAAGATCGACAAGCAGGAAGTGCACAACCCCGTTTCTGGCAGCCCGGACGGAAGCTACAGCATCGAGTTCGTCGAGTGTCTCGCCAGTTGCGGCACCGCGCCGGTTTGCATGATCGGCGACGATCTACATGAAAATGTGCAGCCTGATAGTGTGGCGAACATTCTTTCCAATCCGCAATCCGCCATTCGCAATCCGCCATCGCCTCACCCGCTCGAGCATCGGCTGATTTTCAAAAACATCGGCCGCGAGGATTGGAAGATCGACATCGATACATACATCCGCGACGGCGGCTATGAGCAATTAAAGAAAGCCGTGACGATGTCGCGGATCGACATTGTCAATGATGTAAAGACTTCGGGCCTGCGCGGCCGCGGCGGCGCCGGATTTCCCTGTGGCGTGAAGTGGAGCTTTATCAAGCCGGATGAGAAGAAACCGGTTTACTTAATTGCCAACGCGGATGAATCCGAGCCCGGAACTTTTAAGGACCGCTACATCATCCACGAGGATCCGCATCAACTGCTCGAAGGCATCCTGATCTCCTGCTTCGCCCTCAATGCACGTATCGCGTACATATATATAAGGGGCGAATTTCCCGAGGGTGCGAGAATCCTCGAGCGCGCCATCGAGGAGGCGCGCGCCAAAAACTTTCTCGGCAAGAATATTCTGGGCTCAGGGTTCGATGTCGATGTTTATATCCATCGCGGAGCCGGCGCTTACATTTGCGGCGAAGAAACCGGCCTGATCGAATCGCTTGAAGGCAAGCGCGCTTATCCGCGGATCAAGCCGCCCTACTTTCCGGCCGTGCTCGGTCTCTACATGTGCCCGACGATCGTAAACAATGTCGAGACGCTTTGCCATGTGAAACACATCATGGCGATGGGCGGCGCGAAATATGCACAGTTGGGCCGGCCTAATAACACCGGCACCCGCATCGTCTGCGTGAGCGGCGACGTGCAACGCCCCGGCTATTTTGAAATTGAAGTCGGCGCCGTGACGATGGGGCAGCTGATTTACGAGATGGCGGGCGGTTTGAAAGCCGGCCGCACGTTGAAAGCGGTGATTCCCGGCGGCAGTTCCGCGAAAGTTCTGCGCGCGGATGAACAATTCAAACTCAAACAAAAGCAACCCGATGGATCGACAATCGAACGTGCGATGTCGATCGATGAAATCCCGATGGATTTCGATTCGCTCACGGCGGCGGGTTCGATGGCCGGCTCCGGCGGTGTGATCGTGCTGGA
>WNFT01003409.1_pt1 | contig 14054 bp, 10 predicted proteins | sample 5400191 | NCBI WGS metagenome assembly WNFT01 (sample SAMN13153359, study PRJNA577476) | soil metagenome | isolation source: 80 cm saprolite under Madrone tree | place: USA:California | collected 2016-06-14
CTTCAAGGACCCGAACGGGATGCAGCTCGAGTACTGCTGCCTCACGCGCGAGTTCAATGCCAACGACGCACGTATGCAGGACCGCTTCGAAATTTCGATTACAGCGCTCCAGGATCCGATCGAGCGGTTGAGCTCGCCGTCGAAGGGATAATTGGCGCGTGTGGAGCCGAGTCGATGGTGTGATCGCGGCAGTGCATGGTTTGATCTGTTGATAAGTGGGGCGAAAACGATCCTTAAATAAGCTGTTCGAAGGCCGCCCCAGCCGACCCCTGCAGCACCATAATTGGACATGCCGGGGAGCGGCGGGCAGGACCCGCGTCTCATAAGGCGAGCTAGCCCTTTTCGTCGTCGCTGATCCGGCGGATGGCGCAGGCGATATCGACGCCGACACCGCCCAGCTTCTCAGTCAGATCCTTGACGTAGTTCTCGGGGAATCCGAGAAACGCGGGACTATCCGGGACTATGCGGGCGGAAGGCGCGGCGGCCTTGTCCGGCGGCAGCGCCTCTGAGAGTCGGCGAGGCGCGGCCAAAAGGTGCGTTCAAAATTGCGAACTGCGTTCACAATAAAGAGTCTCCTTTTATGATGCTGCGTTCGCAGACTCCCTCGCTACGGGCTCGACAGGCGAGCCCTGCGGACGTGCCAGCATGAATGGATGTGAGCGACTGCGTGGATGCTGGCCTCACCCTTGCCCTCTTCCTGGACCGGGAGGCGGACTGCTGTCGCCCGATAATTTCCCGATGGGATGCAGAATCTCTTCGCCCGCTTCGGGTTGGTCGAGACCTGCGATGTCGCGTATCTGCTTTTGCGAGACGCGCAGGCCGCGATCGACGAATGCGCCGAGCGCCGGCGCGAGCAGCGCAAGGTCCCTCTCCTCTGCGAAGCCGATTGCGACTTTGGGATAGCGCGCGCGCGGGCCGCGATTGAGGTCGATTAGCGGGCGCAACAGGTCGCGCGAGATCGTCGTACTCAGCCGGCGCGCATCATCAGCCGCGATATCGCGCCGCACCGCGTCGTGAACCTCGGCGGCCGCGCGCGATCCCGCCCCGCGCGGAAGCTGCGTAGTCAGCTCCTGCCCGAGCACCGCAATAGTCAGCCGCTTGTCGAGATACTCAATCGCCTTGAGATAGCTGTCGGCATGCGCCTGCGACTGTTTCGATTCGCAGAACTCGATCATCATCGACTCGGGGATAATCGCGGCCGCGTCGGCGCCGATATTGGCGACGGCACTGAGTAATGCACGCTTGTCCTGCTCGGTCGCGCCGGGCCCGTATTTGCCCAGGCGCAGGGGCTGCGAATAGACCTCGAGGAAGACGACCCAATCCTTGAGGATGTAATTGCGGAACAGATAATTCCACATCGCGATGCGTGCGAGGCCGCCGCGGATCGGCAGACCGGCCTTCGCGCGCGTGATGTGGGTGATGAACTTGAACGGCGCGAGCGGCTGGGTCGCCGGCTGGAAGCCGATTTCGTGGCCGCCACTGACTATTCTCACGTTCCAGGGCGAGAGCTGCGGCTGTCCGCCGGCGCCGAGCGGCCCGGCCGGGATCTCGGGGCCTTCCGTGCGCAGGGAGCGCACCAGCAGTTGCTGCCCGGAAATCCAGTCGAACATGAACCAGCGCGGGTCGCGCCATTCGAGGCGCTGCGGAATCCACCATGGTTTTCCGGTTCTCGGATTACGGCCGTTGGTGTTCCAAATTATCTCCGTGGCGGAGAAACCCTTGCCGAGCGCGTCGAGCATTTCGAAGACGGCGTCCTGCAGGTCGACATCGCCTTCGAGCAGGACCTCGCGCGCGAAGGCGGCGTCGGCCTGGTCCTGCGCATCGGCGGAGGCGGCCTCGATTTTGATATCCAGTTGCGACACCGCCATTTTGCGCGTATGCAGCACGCCCTGGTAAAGCTCGTCCTTTTCCTCCATCCGCTCGGCGAGCTCGAGATAGAGCCACGGGTCGCCGTATTCGGCCTGGCGCAAGATCATGACGATCTTCTCGGGCGTGAGGCCGAGCGAGGAATCGATAATCGAATAGATATTGCGCACGCCGGTGAGTGTCGGCGCCGCCTGCTCTTGCTTGAGCAGTTCGAATTGGACCGGCCGGCCGTATTGATCGAGTAGCATGTTTATTTACCTTGTTTCGCTCGGTTGCGCACGTCGCGGACTCCTTAGCTCGGTTCGGAAGCTCACCCTCCGTTACAGGTTCCCCTTCCCTTTAGGGAAGGGGAGTAAAGTAAAAGAGAGTCGCTCCGCGTTGATCCCTCTACGGAGCCTGCCCTGAGCGAAGTCGAACGGGGCAGCCTTCGCTCGGGATGACATATTGGAAAATCGCTCCACGGTCATCGTCAATGCGACGGCGGTAACACAACATCAGATGTGGATGCTGCCCTCACCCGCGCGCGCCAGGCGCGCTTGCCCTCTCCCTGGACAGGGAGAGGGATCTGGAGTTTTGCGGTATTAACAGGCGAAGCCCGCATCTGTTTTATCGTAGGAAGTGTCAAACCTTTCAAAGGTTTCCCGTGGTTTATTCCGAACGCCGCGCGCGGGATTGCGCACGCAACGTGCGCCCCTCGCGCGCGGCTAACAAGGACCCTCACCTTGATCCTCTCCCTGACAGAGGCTGTCGCTTTTCTCGATCTTGGAGCCCGAGCGAGCAAAACACTTGAGCATTGGCGTGCACGGCTTTTGCGGAAAACAGAGAAACTCGACAGCCTCTGACAGGGAGAGGGATCTGATGGTTCGCTCTGGATGACACATTGGAAAATCGCTCCATGGTCATCGTCAATGAGAGGGCGGTAACACAACATCAATTTGTGGATACTGCCCTCACCCTCCCCTCTCCCTGGACAGGGAGAGGGATCGGAAAAGCAGGGAGAGGGAAAAGACCGATCGCAGACTCGCTCGTTCGGTTCCCTTCGCTCCACTGGTGTACTCGGTTCACTTCGCTTCACTGGTGATTCTTTTAAGCTTTGCGTAACTGAAGGAACGCTTGTGGTAAGGGATTCTTCACTCCGGCAGCCTTCACTCAATACCAGCCTACTTTCCGGCGCATTTACGGCGGCAAACCCATGCATCATTTGATCCGTGCTCTGCGCGCGCACGACGCTGCCCTTGACCGCCGCGCGGTGGCCGCTTAACCATGGAGTCCGCCACTTCAATTCCAACAACCAAACGGACACCGCCGGCGGCAGCCTCCGTTCAGAATGACGGAAAAGACGTCGCGATGAGCGCGTTAGTTGCATGCCCAGGACACCGTATCTGTGACACTATTCGGACCTGTCAGGGCGAGCGAGCCGGCGGACGGGACGCATTTGATCGCATTCGCGTTGGTCTCATCCGTGCAGATCGGGGCGCACGACGTGGTAACGCATGAATTAGTAACCGTGGCCGTGCTCGGCGTCCCCGAGGTCAGAGCGACGGTTCCCTTGCATCCGTTCGCCAAAATACTTCCGGCCGCCATCGCGATGTCGCCGGTCGAGTTGCGCGCCGGTGCGGTGTACGCACTCGTCGTCTGCCCGATATCAAGTACGGCCGCCAAGCCGTTGCCGCTGATCCCGGCCGCGAGCGAGGTTGACGTGTTGGTCTTGAGCACGTCCCAAGTGACTATTCCGGCCTGCGGGCCGCACGTAACCGTGTTGAAATTCGACGAACTCAGCGTCGCGTTGCCGGTGCTGGTCGTGCCCGCCGAAGATGCCGCAGTGACACCGCCCGCCGCGTCGTGGCCGACGCAGAAATAGCTATAGCTAGTCGTGCCGGCTGTGCCGTTGACCGTTACTGCGGGCGCCGCGGGGGTAGCCAGCAGCGCGGTCGTAATCTGCCCCGCATCGTTGATGCCGTGCGCGGTGACGCCCTCGGTCCACGGCTTGATCGCGATCCATGCGACGTAAACCGTTGCGGTGTTCGGAGTCGTACCGTTGAAGTTGAGCCGGAGCGCGCCGGCACTGTTCGCCATCGCGCCGCTCACATCGGCGTCGAACGAAAGCACCTGCCAGTTGGTCGTCAGGTTCGCGCTGCCGAGTTGGCCGTAATTGACGGCGTTGGCGGAGTCGGTGAAATAGATTCCCTCGGTGCAGTTGACGCTCGCCTTCTCCATAATGTAGACGCGGACCTTCGAGAGCGGCACATTGACGCCCGCCTGCCACGTCTGCCCAGCGACCTTCTGGAAGTATGCTGCGAGAGAGGCCTGCGGCAGAACGACGTACTGTCCGGATGGCGAAACAGTCGAATCGAGGGTAATCGTGGGCTGGGGATTCAGCGCCGACCATTGGATATCGCCCGGCGTGATGAAGAGGTCGGCGCCGCTGCCATAGCTCTTGTAAGCGGACCCGCCTTGCGCGAAATCCCCGCCGAGCATCGCGGACGGCATCCGCGGCGAATCCAGCGCCACCGGCCGCGACGAATAAAAGCCGGTCCCGGTGAAAGCGTCGGCGAGCACGCTATTGGCAAATCCGGTGTCGCTCGCGAAGTTGGCCGGCTGGCTGATGATGAGCAGGAACTGGTTGCGGCTCCCGGCCAGCTTGAGCACCTGATGCGTGCCGTCGTTGGGCGCGGTGGCATTGAGCACCTGGCTGCTATTCGCGTCCCATTGCACGACGTTGGTCCCGCCCGAAGCCAGATTACCGTTGACGAAGCTGTGGCCGGCGCCGGTTACCCAGTCAACAACGGCATTGGTCGAAGAGTTGGGTTCGACGAATAGTGAATTAATAGTCCAATTGGTCGGGTCGGTGCGGCCCAGGACGTTGGCATGCAGCAGAAAGAAGCCGAGGTCGCCGGCGTTGGAACCGTACAACTGGAGATTATCGACCAGGTCCTGCTCGCCGTCGTACGAGATAAACGGGATGTGCGACGTGATCGATACGCGCCGGTAGGCATTGTCGTCGGGGCTGTAGGCGCCGGCGGTCTGATTCAGCGTGGGCAGCAGGTGCAGGATGCCGTAGTAGGTCTGGTTTATCGTGACATCCTCGAATGAGGTATCGTACGCGCCGATCTGATCGTAGAAGGCGCATACGTGGTTGGTTTCGTTCTGGCCGAATGAGGCGATAAAGACGCGGCTGAAGTTTGCATGGAGCAGGCCGCGGTTGTTGGGATTGACGAAGTGCGCCGTATTCGCGTCCGAATTCAAAAACGCGAAGGCGCAGTTGCCTACAGTCGTCGTCACACCGCCGGAATCGGACGCCAGATAGCCAGTCGCGCCGGAGACGGTAGTGCTAGCGCTTACTGCCAGATTAGCCTGCGCCGTCGTGCCGTTATAGCCCGGGTTGACGAGGCTCGAAATGGCCGTGACGAGATTCGCGCCCGATGCCCCCGCGCCGTTGACCTGAATCGAATGACCGACATCGCCTGCCGTGAACTCCGCTTGCGGCGAGGTAAGCAGCGCAGAACCGGACGTCATCGCGGCATCATAGAAATGGCGGCCCAGAATACGGTTGGTATTGCTCGCCGACACGTCCGAGGTCGAATCGACCTGAAGCTGGATGTCGTGGACCGATGCCTGCCATCCAGCCTGCCCGCTGCCATTGTCGCCGGCGACCGGGTCAATCGTGACGAAGACATCCTTGCCCGGCGCTCCACGAATGGTCGAGAGCTTCTCGCCTGCGCCGTAGAAAGTTTGACCCTTGTAGGTAATGGTTCCGGCGACGTAGCAAGTGCCCGGCGGAAAATAGACCGGCTGGCCACCCGCTGCGGCGGCGGTGAACGCCGCCTGAATCGCCGTCGTATCGTCAGTCGCGTTGTCGCACTTCGCGCCATAGTCGCGGACGTTGATTACCTTGGTCACACCCAACTCGGCGATCACCTGATTCGGCTGGTTGGAAAGGGGAATCGTCGCGGTCGCGCTGCCGACCGGCAGGCCGTTGATGTTTGGCGCGATCCATCTGATCGGCTGAAGCAGGCCGGAACCGCCCGACCATGCCGGTAAGCTGTTGATGAACGAAGACGGGCTGCCGCCGACTGTACCCGTGGTTCCATCCAGCACTAACTGTTTGAGGTTGACCGGCGAGACCGTCATCAGCGGCTGTCCGCCGCATGAAACCAGCCCGCCGCCGATAAACCGCGTCTCGGTACTGCCGACGACGAGTGCCGCAACCGTTAAGTTCGAGCCGCCGCAGTTTTCGGCGTCGACTTCGAGGTCAGTGACTATCGCGCCGCCCTGGAGCACCAGGCCGTAGAGCGTCTGACTTGGAATCTGGAGGAAAGCATGGTTCACATAAAGGTAGTCCTGGCCGATGATACAATAGTATCCGCAGGTCAGATGGACGTTCTCCAAGTCGGTCAGTCCCGCCGCCCCGACCTCGACAAATGGCGCGATATTAAAGCCGTTCGCCGCGCCAATCCAATTTTCGATATGCGAGCCGAAGGCTTCGCCGTAGAGATAAATTCCCGCGCCGCCGGTGTTGGAGTTGATATTCGCGAAAGTCGACAACGTACCGACCGCGTCGAAAATCCCGAAGGTACTGCTGACCAATCCGAGGTCGCGGAAATCCTGCTCGATGCCGATTTGCAGCGCATAGTTCCGCAACACCATCCACGCCAGGCCGCTGCCGGTTCCATTGGTATAATCCGCGGCGATGAGCGCGCCGGGCTGCGTGGCCGAGTTCAGCACACCAGAGGGGTTCAGCGTCTGATCGAAGTTCGTCAGGAAGATGGTATTCGAATCGCCGGCGAACTTCGCGGTCGCCGCGCTATAGCAACTCGCGCCGAGGATGATCGAGCCGGCGCACGTGGCGCGCGCCGTATTCGAAAGCTGGACCGAGTCGAGCCAGCCGAGCCATGTATTCGATGAGGCGGTCCCGAACGATTGACTGCCCCCCATGACTCCGCCAAGGACCATATTCTCGTCGGGGCGTTGCGTGACTGTGCCGGTTGCGGCTTGCACCGCGACGAGCTTGCCGTCGACGATCAGGCGGATATTGGCGCCGTCGTAAGATAGTTCTTCTTCATGGATCGCGGCGGGGGCGAAGTTGTTCTGATTGCCCGTAAGCACGTAGGTCGTGCCGCCGATCTTCATTTCGGCGATGCCGTTCCAGTTCGTGCCGTCGTTGCGCGCGCCGATTGCGTAAGCGCCGGCGCAGCCCGTGATGTTAGGCGCATTCGAGCATCCGGTCTGCGCATCCATCGCGCCCATGCTCGACGACCAGATATAGGTACCGCCCGGCGCGCCGCTCGGTACCTCGGCGAAGGCCCGCACATCGAACTGCGCAAGAGTATTGAGCGGCGCCGGATTTGACAGGCTGCCGCTTTCGTCGTTGAGAATCGCGTCGGCAATGTCGAGATAGAAGCGTTGCGTACCCTGCGAGCTACCCGACCAATAAAGTGAATTGCCCGAGCCGGTGGCGAGCGACGCGCCGAAGATCGTGCCGAGTGTCGATAGGTAGTTCGGCGGCATCGTCACGAACAGCGGCCCGGTCATGACCGGCTGGCCGACAACCTTACCGACAATGCCGGTCGCGTACATGCCGGCGCCTTCAATCAGCATCGTCTTGCCGCATGAATTGAGGACCGGGTACTGAAACCAGTAGACGCCGGGCGGAAAGTATATTATCGGCACGGAGCTAAAGCCGGAATTTGCGGGACTCAACGCCGCCGCGCACGCCGCATTGACGGCGGCCTGCGCACCCGCGCTGGCGTCGGCCGTCCCGAGGCTGTTCGCGCCATACTCAGTCACGTTAAAGACGCCATTTACGGAGCCGCCGGAGGTACACGACCATGCGCCGCGCTGGCCCACCGCCAGCGCTCCCGCACCGCCGCCCGCGCATGGATTGCTGCGCATGCAATCGAGGCACCAATATTCCTGGCCGTCCTGCTCGGAGGGCAATTGCGCAAAGGGCAGGCTCACGATACGCGGCGCAATCGGCGTCACGCCCGACAAGTGATTGTTTATATCGTTGCGAAATTTTTGGCCGGCCCCGACCCCGATGTAATTGGGTATCGGCTGATACTGCGCCGCCGCAACTCCGCACGCAATTACGCATAGCGTCAAGGCGTAAATAAGACCCTTTAAAAACGCTTTCATTCGCATCACCTCAGCCACCCCTTTTCAAGGGAATGTGAAACCTTTGAAAAGGTTTCACCCTTCCAAACTTTCACCATCCAGATGCGGGCTTCGCCCTGTTAATATTCTCAATATCCATAAGCCCACCAGTTGAATGCGTACATCGCTCCGCTGCTGCTGCCGATGCGATCGAAGACGAACGTCGCACCGGAGGTCGAGCCGGAGCCGGCTACATACTTGATATCCCAGTCGTTCCCGTCATTGCCGGTATTGCCTGGCGCGCGCACCGGGATCGCGAGCGCGTTGCCGAATGCGTTGGGAAATGAGAACGGCCAATTCACGAAGGCGGCCGCATCGGTGCCGGTCCCGTTGTAGACGTACTGGCCGGTCTGAAGGATGAGTTGAATCAGTCCGTGTGCCGAGTCGAGAAATGGAATCTTGAAAATGGAGCCGGCTTCGTTCGCGCCGAGCGTGCCGCTGAACAGCGCCTTGAAAGCCAGCAGCGTGCTGATATTCCCCTCGTCGGCGAGCTGGTTGACGCGCAGAACCTTGGTCTTGTTGAGCAGCACCTGATGCGGCTGGTTGTCGACGCCGAGGCCGCTGAAGCTCGCGCCGGTAGCGGCGCCTTCGACCGTGTCGGTCTGTGGAATCTGATAGACGTCGCCGTCGGTGTAGACGTAGGCGGGATTCTCAGTCAGATTTGTCGTCCCAGTCGGATTCATTTTTCACCTTTCAGGCAGCAGCGCGGCCTCGATGCCGCCGCTTGTGCATGTTTTTTAGAAACGCGCGCCTTGCCTTTCCCTCACTCCCTCTTCTCATTGCCGCTCCCTGCTCTTCCAAAGATCCCTCTCCCTGTCCAGGGAGAGGGCAAGCGCGCCTGGCGCGCGCGGGTGAGGGCAGTCGCCACATTACCTTTTAATCGCTCACTCCGTTCGCTGTGCGCATGTCGCAGACTCCTTAGCTCGGCTCCGCTTCGCTTCGCCTGGTGTTTACATACTCAGCGTCCAGGTGCCTGAGTAATTCCCCGTCCCGCTGTAGGGAAACGCGGGCACAACCACGTGCGCAATCATCGGAGCCGGCGCCGTATGCATCGCGACCAGCGTCCACACTGCAGTGCCGTCGTTGGTGGTCGAATTGAGGGTGGCCGCCCAGGCCGGCGCGCTCGCGCCAGTCGTTCCCGCCGTAGTACAGCGTTGAATATTGCCGTTGGAATCAACGATCAGATTGCCGATAACTTTCGCTGCGCCGACCGCCCACGCCGGATTGGTCGTGCCGATCGCCGTGGGCAGCGTCGCGGCGCCGGCGAACAAACCCAGTTCGGCAATCGTCATGCCGTTCGCGCCATAGTCAGTCGTGAGGAGTGAATAATTGAACAGGACACTCCCGCTCGCGACGCCGCCGCTCGGTCCGATCGTGTGCGTGCCGACGGCGTTGTAGTACTTTGGGGCGGCCGTGAGGTCGGTATCGGTAATCGCCGGCGCCGCGGCACCCGAGCCGAAGCCGACTGCGGCGGCGATCTCGCCCGCCGTAACGCCGGAAATTAAACTCGCGAGCACCGTCAGCCCGGCATTGACGAAGAGATTGTCGCGTTCCCACAGGAGTTTACCGCGCTTATAGAGCCGCACCGTTCCATGCGGCCTCCGCCCGCGGCGCATCGCGTATTCCATCCGCTCAAGCAGTTCGTTCATCAGTTCTCTCCGGGATTCGTGAAACCTTTGAAAAGGTTTCACACTTCGAAACTTTCACCTTTCAGACATGCGGGCTTCGCCCTGTTAATACTCGGCACGGAGAAGACGTGTTTGTTTCGCTTCATTAGTGTCTACCCAATCGCTGAAATGGCCACTCCATTGACCACTACGCCCGAGTCAACGACATGCGGCTGGGTTGCCCCATAGGTCAGCGAGATACCGTGGTAATATCGCCGGTTGTGCAGCGCGATGATCGTCTTGCTATCGCTGACCGGCCACGCCGGCGCCACGATGAGGTCGCCCGGCGCGGGAAGCAACAGATCGACCTGCGAGAAGATCGAAACCACTGAGTCGCCCGGCGCCGGAATCAGCACGTCGGTTATCGGCGGCAACGTGAAATAGACTGAGTCGAGCCACGAACGCACCGGCTTGAAAAAGTTCACTGCGGCGATGATCCGTGTCACGTCGTTCACGCCGACGCTCTGATTCGCCGTCAGCGCTATCAGGACGCGAAACACCGCCCAACCCTGACTCGCGGGATACTGCGTGCCGCCCCAACTCGATTGGCCCTCGAGCAGCGTCGCCGTCCATCCGAGGGCAGCCAGGGCGGTCTTGATTGCGTACGGGGTGCCGAGCGTGCGATGTAGCGGGATCGCCTGCTTGAGCAGCGCGCGCAATTCGCCGAAGTTGGTCGTCACGCTGGCGCTGGAATCGGTTAGCGTATCGATATTCGTCAGCGTGTCTATATTCGTCAGCGCGTCCCAACTGCTCGCGGTCTGCGCCGGCGCGAGCAACTGCCATTGCGGCGCGAGCATGTCGAACTGCCACGCCATCGGAATCACCGCCGAATCGATCAACGAATCGAGGCGATAGACGAGCAGCGGCGTCAAATCGATATGCCCGACGCGCGCAATCAGCGCCATCAGCGCCTTTGTGCGCACATCGTTGATCGCCGGCGATGGATATAACTCAGGCACGATTAATCACTCAAACGTGAAACCCCTTTGAAAAGGGTTTCACACTTCCCACACTTTCACCTTTCAGGCATGCGGGCTCCGCTCTGTTAATATTCAATCCGTGAAGGCGTGAGGTGGCGATTTCGAAATACTGCTCGTCGACGTCGACGCCGTCCTGGTCGTAATAGGGTTTCATATCCGAGTATTCACAGGGCGAAGCCCGCATGCCCGAAAGGTGAAAGTTTCGAAGTGTGAAACCTTTTCAAAGGTTTCGCATCTTTTCCTTTCTCCGCGCATTAGCTGTGCTCCGTGCCGGTCACGAAGGTCAGCGAGATCGCCGTGCAGTTTGCCCACTGGCCGGTCGTGAGCGGCGTGTAAACCGGCGCCGAGAGCGCCACACGATAGACGCCGGACGTGGTCAATGCCGCGATAATTTCCTCGGGCACGATATCGCGCTGGATCCGCGACGCGAGGTTGATCGCGAACTGCACAGCCGCGTTCTGCACCAGGTTCTGAGTTGTCACCGGATCCGCATCGGAGTATAACGTCACCGTACCGACTATCGTGTAATCAACTTCGGCCACCGCGAGCACCACGACCGTATCGGTCAACGGACGCACCTTGTCGGCCGACAGCGCGGTCAGCGTTTTGGCGAGCAGCGCGGAGTTCGCGATTCCTGTACTATTCGGCGAGGCGGCCGGCTGCTGAGTAATCGGCCCGGTCAGGATATACACATTGACCGTGCCCGGCTGCGGCGACGATACCAGTACATCGATAATGCCGGGGTCCGCGCCCAGTGCGAAAAAGCGGAAGGCGCCGGTCGGACCCGCCACGCTGAACTGATTGGGCGCGGCCTGAATGCGCGTGCGCAGATGGGAGTCGGTCTCGGGCGCGGCGCCGCCTCCGGTCACCGTCGTATTACTCACTGCGGAAATCTGCACGTTCGGATTGAGCTGTACACTGACTAGTCCCACCGCATAGCCATTGCCGATCGTGCCCGGAGTCGTGCAGACTGCGGCGACCGAGCCTGACGTCGCACCCGCCGCAATCGTCAGCGCGGCGCTGGTCGCAAATGCCACTTGGCCGTCCTGCGTGCCGGCGAGAGTACCGGCCGGAATCGTAATCGGCACGGTGAGCGCGGCATTGAGCGTGAATTGCAGCGTGGTTAATGCGCCCTGGGCATTGAGACGCGTCACGCCGAGCAGCTGACCCAGATAGTCAATCATGGGGAAGCTCGAGAACGCCAGAAGGCTCTGCAGTCCCGTATTCTGGATCTGGTTGCGCACCAGCGACTCCCGAAAGGCGTACAGGTTGATGAGCAATCGCTCGACCTGCGCCGGCTGCAGCGTGCGCCCTGCGAGGTTCTGGAACGAGCTGACCATGTCGTTGAGGATCGCGTTGGGGTCGAGCCCGTCGGCGTCGGCGACGAACACCGGAAGCGGTAACGGCATCAGGCCGGTGAGCGGCGGCGCCGTCAGGGGATTTATAACTACCAGCGTCCATCCGCCGGTGCCGTCCGGTGTGAAGCCGGCAAGGGTCGTTGACCAATTCGGGAGAGCCGCGCCGGTAGTGCCATCGGCGGCGGTCCATTGCTGGACATTGTTGTTCGCGTCGACAATGACCTTCTGCGCCGTGACCGGCGCATTCGGCGACCATGTAGGGTTGACAGCCACGTTTTATACTTTAAGCCTCGTGAAACCTTTGAAAAGGTTTCACACTTCCCAACTTTCACCTTTCAAAAGATGCGGGCTTCGCTCTGTTAATACCCATTCACCGCAATCTCGCCGGAATAGTAATCGTCACGCGATTTGGATCACCCGAGTTGAGCTTCAATTGCCATACGATCGTAATCTGCAGATGAGCGTTGCGATTGGCCGAGGCGTCGTTGCCCGCAAGTCCCGTGCGCACCGACAACAGCCGGATGCGCGGTTCCCACAGGGTTATCGCTTCGGTTATCTCGCGCGCGATCGCCGGAATCGCCGCCTGGATCGGGTAATCGATATACTGCCAGATGTCGGCGCCGAAAGTCGGACGCAACGGATCCGCCCCTTTCGGCGTTCCCAGAATAATCGCGATACATTGATTCACGTCGGCGACGCCCTGCACGACACTGCCCAATCCGGCCGCCGCCGCCTGACTCGACGATGAGCTGTCGAGCATCAGCGACCAGTCCGCCGACTGTATATCCGCAGGTGTAATACTTCCGGCTGGCATCCTTTACCCTCACGCGGGCATTGGTGGAAAGAGATTCTTCGCTGCGCTCAGAATGACGGACAGAGAGCGCCCCTTTTCCGTCATTCTGAACGGAGGCTGCCGAAGTGGAGAATCCCTTACCACAAACGTTCCTTCCGCTACCGTAGTCCTCACGCCATCTGCTGAGTCGGCGCGCTGGTGTTGCCGCCCTGCGGGTCCGGATGCGTATGGCTATTGTAGGTATTGATAATTCCGTTGACCGAATCGTTATGGCTACTCGTCCCCAGGTTGATATTCCCCGCCGCCGTGAGATTGATATTGCCCGAGGCGTCGATCTGAATCGTCGCGCCGTTCGCCCGGATGCTCATCGTGCCGCCAGCCGGCAGCGTGACTGCCAGCGCATGCGAGCTGCGGTCATAGTCGAAGGTCGCGCCGTCCTTGAACGTCCAATGGTATTTGTCGGCTGAGGACGCCGGCGGCTTATCGATGCTCGAATAGATCGCGCCCAGCACCGCTCCATCCTCGAAATGCTCGTCCATCAGGCATACGACCATCTCGCCGATGTCCGGCATCCAGTAGGCCTTGTCATTCTGCGACTTCGGCACGAGGACCGGCAGCCACCAGGATTGCATCTGCGAGCGATGCGGAAAGGTCACCCGCACGCGGCAATTCACCGCATCCTGGGCCTTGACGATGCCGACCGTAAACATCAGCTCCTCTTCACCTTTTGCTCTTTGTTCTGTCATTCTCCGCGTGCCTGCGGAATCCCGGATCCGGGATTCTCTGCACTGCGTTCGAGAATGACAGCCCTCTCAGTCTGCGGCGATAACGTCGAACACCACCTCGGTTGAATAAATCGGGCCGACCGGGCCGGGAAATGTCACTGCCACCATCGCCCAAAATCTCCCGGCCGCGAAGTCATTCGCGCGCACTGTGTATTCCCATTCCACCGTCACAGCGTTCCAAGTCATTGAACGCGCCGCCTGGAGATTTCCGTTCTGGTCGCGCAGCATGAGATTCGCCGTCGCGCCGGCGAAATTGTTCACATTCCCATTCGACTGATTGAGCGGAAAGCCCAGAACCTTGCCAACATCCGCGGTGGTCAGCGTGAAATATGGTGTGCCTGGCATCTTTAATCGCTCGCTCCGCTCGCTGTGGGCGGGTCTCAGACTCCTTAGCTCGGCTCCACTTCGCTTCGCCTAGTCAGCCCAATGTCGCTCCAAAGATGATCGTTCTA
>WNFT01028619.1_pt1 | contig 14054 bp, 19 predicted proteins | sample 5400191 | NCBI WGS metagenome assembly WNFT01 (sample SAMN13153359, study PRJNA577476) | soil metagenome | isolation source: 80 cm saprolite under Madrone tree | place: USA:California | collected 2016-06-14
CTCGAAATTTGAATCCGATGGGACACCGGTACATGTCGACGAGTCCTCGACTCAATCGATTCAGGTGAAAATGATTCCAGCTGTGTAAGGGCTCCCGGTAGGACGGAAAGGCATTCCCATAACCTTCCACGAAGTCGCCAGGCGTTGCGGTGGATAGGAAAAACAGTGGATAGGAAAAATAAGCGGCATGGGCCGGAGGGGCGGGCCCCAGCAATGGCACAGTCTGGGTGTTACGTAGACTTGCCCGGGGCGGAGCGCAGGAATCAAGCCGAGGAGTCGCGCAGGGCAGCGGATTCAAGATCAGAATCCGACACGCCCAGAGGATTCAAGGCCTGGAATTGTACAGGCCGAAGCACACGAATCCGGCACCGGGCTTTTTAGCAGTGTTCATAACCATTCCGGTTGGGCCGAGTGTTTGGAAGCGACCGGGGCCACAGGCGGTGCGCGCGACGGTAGCCGAAGGCACTCCAGAATTTTCCGAGTGGCATCTGGAGGATGAATCGCGGCCAAAATTCGCATGCGGCTTAGGCAGCGGGGGCATTCCAACACATCCAAGGCCCACACGCGTTTCATCAATTCCGACCATCTATAGTTTCGCGGATGTGGAACGGTGGGTGGCCCCGCCGGCGAGGATTCCGCTAGAGCTACGGTGGCTCCAAGGGCCAACGAGTCAGTGCTGACGGCTGTTTCCAGAGCGCAGGTAGGATCGAGCATCGTGGCGGACACTCGGGTAGACCCGGCGGGCACGATCAGGGCTCTCCATTTTGCGGCAGGCCCGAGGATGCCCGAGTACCTCACCAAATGCGCTTTGGGAGAGGGTATGATCGCAACAAGTTTCTCCAGGCTCGCTGCCCGCCCGCCGCGCCACTCTGGTGGATCCCGTCACTGTTTTAAACCTGTAGTGAACAGCTCCCCTCCTCGGCTGAGGAGGGGAGTTCGCCTACTGCACGACGAGCGTCACGGTCGTGGAGTGGACCACATTGCCGCTGGTTCCCCTGATGGTTAACACAAAAGTACCCCGGGGTGTTCTGGACCGGGTGCTCACCGTCATCGTGGACGTGCCCGTACCGTTCACCGACGCGGGGTTGAAACTCGCAGTGGTCCGGGAGGGCAAGCCGCTCACGCTGAAACTGACCGCTCCTGAGAAACTGTTCAAGGGCGTTACCGTGACTGTGTAGGTGGTGCTTGCTGGCCGGCCAACAATCCGTGTCGGCGGCGTTGCCGTGATCGCGAAATCCGGCGATGGGCCGGTCACCACAAGCGTCACCGTCGTGCTGTGTGTCAGGTTGCCACTGCTTCCCGTGATGATCAGCGTGTACGTTCCCGGCGGCGTTGAAGCGCTCGTGGTCACGGTCATTGTCGAGGAGCCGCTCGTCGTTATCGTTCCCGGATTGAACGAGGCGGATGCGCCGATGGGCAAGCCGCTGGCGCTCAACGTGACTGTGCCGGTGAATCCACCGGCCGGCGTCACCGTCACAGTGTAGGTCGTACTGTTTCCCTTCAGTACCGTTTGCGATGCCGGCGACGCAGAGATAGAGAAGTCTGGCCCTCCTTCCGGGCAGCCGGAGAATTTAAAAGAACCGATAAACGTCGTCCAGTTGAACGAGCCATTCGCGGGGAGATATTCGTTGGCGTACCAGAACGTACAGTCGTCGCTCGGATCGATGCGCAGCGCAGTGTAGTCTCCCCATCGCGAGAGACCGCCGGTCTGAGAACCAGGACCTTCGATCAGGCTGGCCTCGGTTCCCATCGTGCCCGCAGGATCACTCGGCGTCCGGCCGGTGTAACGGATAGCTGGATGGATCGAAGTGCTCGACGCGCTGTAGCCGAGAGCAATGTCTCCCGCTCGATCCATCGCGGCGCTGCCCATCCAGCGGTAAATTCCATCTGCAGGACTGAAGGTTCCCTGTTGAAACACACTGAACGCGCCTGTAGCCGATACCGGCGCGCGCAATTCATACCAGCGGACTCCCACTGTCGTTGCCGTGCCGACGGAGTGGTTCACGACCAATGCCTCATGGTCCGGGAACATTCGAAACGCCAGACGATACATCAGGCGGTCACCCAATGAATCGAGCAACTGCGTCGTTCCCGCCTGCGGAATGCACGTCGCGCCGCCGCATGCTTGAGTGAACAGCGTGACAGCCAGATCAGGAGTGGCCTGGGTGAGGACCGACGCGTTGGGATTGCCGAAGTTCGGCTTGAGTGTATAGATTCTCAGGCTGCTCAATGTTTCAAAGGTGGCGAAGTAGCCAGGTGTACCATCCAGTGGCGGAGTGGATCCATCCAGATCGGAAGGCAGATAACCGCCGTCATTAGTGATGGTGAAGCAAATCGACACAGGCGCCGCAGCCCCGGCAAGCATTGCCGCACGGTCGTAAGCGCAGAGCCCGCCGCCGGTAAATACGGCCCCGTTGGCAAAAAGGTTATACGTGGCAAGATAGGCGCTGTTAGTCGCCGTCGGCCATACGCCGAACTTTGGATAGTCATTCAGAGTGGAGTTGAACGCGAACGAATAGAGGAAAAAGCTGCCGGTCGGATCGCCGGTCTGGGAAACGGCAATGCACTCGAAATAGGGAGCGGAAGTGCTGCCCATCTGTGTTACCACCCAGCGGTCCGCGACTTTGTCGTACTGCGCGATGGGATCGCTGCCGGTATTCGCCCCGCAGGGCGCGCCCAGCGGACTCCACAAGGCAGAGAGGGCTTTGGGTCCCACCAGCAAAGCGCCGCTCTTGCTGTAAACGGCGTATCGCAGATTGACGGTCTCCACAATGTGGTTCGGGCCGACTGCGATGTTTGTATCCGGAGGCGCAAAACCGTTGGCGCCGATTCCATTAAAGGAAGGGCGAGGGAAGGCTTTCACTCGTGGTTCCGGATTTTGCTGCCGCGCGTCATCGTCCTGATTCTGGCCGTTCCGACCATCGCGGTTCGGCAGCGGATGAAGCCGACGTTCGGTCGCACGATGTTGCTCATTGTCGTCGTTAAGGTCAACGACGCGGGGAGAGACAGCGAACGCGGAAGCACGTGTCACTGAAAGACTGTTCTGAGCCAACGCCGCGACTGCGGCCATTAACAACCACATCACAATGCTAATAACAAAGACACTCCAACGTACTCTCTTGAGCGACGACATGCACGTATACCCCCTCATATCGACCATAGCTATCTATAACACAAGGGCCCTCGATTCGATGACACGCGGGCTGAAGCCCGCGACTACATTTGGGCTCAAACACTTCGGCCGATATGTAGTCGCGGGCTTTAGCCCGCGTTACCGATTAAAATCAAAGATAGATGATACCTGGACAGTAGGAACTCGGCTCGACCCCTACGTACTGGTTTCGCTGATCGGTGCCGGCGGCATGGGAGAAGTATGGAAGGCGGGTGATACGCGTCTGGCTCGTGTCGTCGCTATCAAGCGGTTGAAGGGTGAACACAGCTCTCGGTTCAAGCGCGAAGCGCGCGCGATTGCTGCGCTTAATCATCCCCACATTTGCCAGCTTTACGACATCGGTCCGGATTATCTCGTACTGTGCAAAAATTCAAATAGGGTGAAATCATCGGGAAAGTAAGGCGCTGCGGCGTGCGTGATACCCTGCGGCAATGCACCACGTTCTTGGACCCGTTTTCCTTTCTCGTCGTCTCCTTGTCCGGTTGGATGAACCAACATCAACAACATGTCATCCATTATTTAATTGAGGAAACCCGGGTTCTGCGAGAGCAAATCGGAAACCGCCGAATGCGTTTCAGCGATGACCAGCGTCGCCGATTGGCAGCGAGAGCGAAGACAATTGGTCGGCGGCTCCTCAATGAGCTCGCCACCATCGTAACTCCCGAGACGCTAATAGCTTGCCATCGAAAGCTGATCGCCAAGAAATATGATGGGAGTGCCAACCGCGGTCCAGGACGACGACGAACGGCTGCCGAGATTGCCGCGCTGGTGACGCGCATGGCGCGATCCTTTATACACGCAGGAGTTCTTGAACTTGCTCGCGGACGTCGGCATCGAATCGGTGAAATTGCCGCCGCGATCCCCGAATTTGTTGCCTACGCCGAACGATTTGTAAGGAACATTAAGGAAAGCTGCCTGGAGCAGATGATTCTCTTCGGTGAAGATGCGTTGCGGACCAGCATTCGCCAATTTGTGGACCATTATCACCTGGAGCGCAATCGTCAAGGCCTGGAAAACCGGTTGATCATTCTGGGCAACCCTGCTGGTCCTCACACGCACTCACCGGCCGGAAGCCTGCCCCGCGGTCGAGACTCCAACAAATGGCACAGTCTGGGTGTTACGTAAACTTGCCCGAGGCGGAGCGCAGGAATCAAGACGAGGAATCGCGCAGGGCAGGCGCAAGGCAGTGTAGCTTTGACCGAGTCCGCCGAGCTTGACGAACACGTTGGGCCGGGCAGCGAGGGCCTTGATCGATGCCGCCCAACGCGAAAACACTTGCTCTTGCTTGCTGCGGTAAGAGCCTAGCCCGAGAACGCCGCCGACATGATTGACGACGATTCTGGTATTGGGTAACGCACCTGCGAGATCGGCGACTTCGCCGATCTGAGTATGATAGAGCGACACATCGTAGGAAAGGCCAAGACGGCCGACCACCGCGATGCCTTCCCGGAACTTTTTGTCGGCCAGCATCCCCGCGTGAGTAGTATTTGGATTCGGTCTAAGGGTGGCAGCCTCGGCCTCCCATGAGACGCCGTGGCGGATCCTTGCTATGTGCGAACGCGGAGCAGCAGCAATGTCTGGTCATCTTGCTGCACGCCGTGCCGTTTGACTACGCCCATGATCAACTCCCATAGCTGCGGGAGCGGCTGCGCGGCGTTTTCCCTGAGCAACTGATCGAGACGATCGAGACCAAATTCTTCATCGTTTTTGTTGGGTACTTCTGAGATCCCATCGGTCATCATCAGAAACAGATCCCGCGGGGAGTAGCTGACGCGCTGGCTCGAATAGCGACTCCCGGGCATCAAGCCCAAGGGAAACTGATCCATGGCGAGCCGCGCGATATCCCCGGTCGGGGCGCGATAGTGAAGGATGGGCGGATGGCCTGCCAGCGAATATTCCGCCTCGGACGAGCCGTCGAAGTACAGAAGCGCGAGCGTCGCGTACATATTCGCCTCCTTGACCGCGGGAAGCACGCGGTCCGCACTTTCCAATACGGCCACCGGTTCCTGTCGGGACTGGAGGGAGACACGCACCGCCGTCTTCAACATTCCCATCAACTGGCCGGCGGCCAGGCCGTGTCCGGAAATGTCGGCCACGTAGGCGAGCAGCGTTCCGTCGCGCTCCACGGCATCGATCAAGTCGCCGCCCATTTCTGTGCTGGGAATGGATTTCCCGTAGACCTCGAAGCGGTCAACCTGAAGAGAAAGCGTCGGAACCAGAGTCGCCTGTATGCCGTGTGCGAGGGCAAGTTCGGTCTGCATGCGGATGGTCGCGAAGCCTTCGGTCCTGATGAAATCGACGAGCAGCCGATACCCGACGGTCGTGCCCACTAGGATGCCGATGGCGTCGAAGACGACTCGACGGTGCATCACTTCCAAGTCCGGCGACGCAGACGAATGAAGGGAGATTCGAACCGCCAGCCACAGTCCGGCCCCCGTAATCAGCAGAAGAACAGGGACGAGACGAGTCCGCCCCATGCGGGCCGCAAAAACGGCTGTCCCAAGCGTGCCAAAGTAGATTGGCCAGAAAAACCCTCGACCTAAGGGTTGATGGTTGACCAGTAGCAGATCGATGGCGAATCCGACCGCGCACGAGGTGATAAACGACGCGGCCAGGAACTTCCCCATGCTCAGCATCGGCAGCGTCCGCCAATAGGCACTCGAGGTGTTGTACTCCCACCGATCAGAAACCCATGTGTGGACTGCAGTCTTCATAACCCCCAGGAGTGCAGATGTTAACATGTGCTCCCATGTTCAAGGTCTGGGAGAGCGAGCATGCGTTTGGCCGGTTTCTTTTTCTTTCGAGATTTCGACATTGGCGACGGCCTTCCTCAACCGTCGCCGGTAACAATGCGTCGAAGCTCGCCACTGCGGGGCGTCAATCAGGGCTGTCCCTAACGCGCAGGGCGCGCTTTATCGCGCTCCATGCATTACATTGAAGATCGTAACCGCGCCCGCCAAGATCATTAGCCATACCAGAATCAGCCTAGTCGGTGGATAGGAAAAACAAAAGGCTCTTGCACGGTTCGCGGCTCTTTCCGCGATGTCGCAGTGGGGGAGTCTTATGTCAGATTGCGCGGGGGGCCAGCCGGGCGCGCGGCAAGCCGGATGAGGCCCATGGGACTATTCAGGACTTAATCGCCATCTGTCTGACCATTTCGTCAGCTACACCGCTTGAAAATGCTAACCGTCGATAAGCATCCGCTGATCACTCCCCATAATATGTATGGCGGCTCACTTGGCGAATTGTCGTCAATCCGGAGAGTGGCACTCGAATTTCCACATACCTTCTCAAATTACGAGATAGCGGTTACATGTCCACTGGCCGTACGAGATATGATTTTGGCCAGAGTAGCCCGGAGGAAACTCTATGGACGAAGATGTTAGTCAAATGACACGCGAGGAGCTGATTGGGGAGATTAAAAAGCTGCGTCAGGGAATCCGGCAGCATCGCGACAGTACCCGGCACGAGCTTTGTTGGCATCATCCTGCCCTGTGGGGTTTGTTGCCAGAAAAGACGGATCCGGTCCCGGTGGTTCCCGAATGGCCGGAGTTCATCCGAGGCTGTGTGACCTATCGCCAGTCGCTGGACGAGCAGGCACCCACGGCTCCAAGGACAAACGAGCCATACGCAAGATGAATCGCCGAACATTTAAGACGCCGGGACTGATGCTCATAACCTGTCCGATCATGGCTCTTCTGGCCATCTCCGAAATTTGCTCGGCACAGGACCAAATCGCAATTTCCTTACAGACCGGAGATACACGCGAAGTGCAAGCGAGAGAGCAGATGCAGCGCATTCTGAATTCTTATCACCTGTCGAAATGGTTTTTTACCAGATCGGTGCTGATTTTGCCCAGCACGCGCACTGCGTTCCCACCGAGGATCATCTCGATATCGATATCGCTGTAGCCCCTCAGGATCAAGCCCTCAGTTAGATCGAACATCCGTTTCGAATGATCCAGTCCATTCGTCCCAATATGCGACAGCGCCGCTTCAGCGAGCGGGTGATTATCTCAGAGCCTCATATTCGGTATCGCACATCAATTAGCACTCGCTTCATCAAAGCTCCGCCGCTGCGACGTCGTGCGAAGCTACAAAAATAATTGACGGGGCATAATAAGGAGTATATAGGCACAGCTATTCCCATCTGGAGGTGCGTATTATGCTTAGCGAAAAGCGACGATCGGTATTCCTGAAAGGGTTGCTTCTCTTAATGGGACTCTCGGCTGCGGGCCTGGCGGGGATTCACGCCGGGACAGTCGGTGTAAGCCAGGGTGGCGCCTCCGGTGCACCAGCGGGCGGACTGTTCATCCCAGCGGGACTTTCCCCGGCCACCAGTGGCCCCACGAAGTCCGACGGTATTTATGTTCCCAGCACCAACCGGGAGATTTACCAGAAGATTTCGACGGATTACCAGGAGATCGTGGCCCTGACCAATCAGGTGAACGAGGGAAAGCCGGTACCGGCTGCTGAAATCCTGTTGCTCTATGAAGCGGGAAAGCATACCCGGATCGGCGTGGCTAGCCGGTCCTTACGCGTCTGGGCGCGAGAAGCGGAGCGGTCCGAGGATTTCCCGGAGGCCGTCGCTTTTTATAAGAGCGCAACCTTCCTGGATGACCCTTTGTTGGACGCCATCGCCGGCGCTCGCACCGCCTCAGGCTACACGCCGGCCCAACGCCGTCACGCCATCCAACGGGGTGTGGAGCGCATCGTCTACCACTGGTCTCGCCACTATATCCAGCGGGGGACAGCCGAACTGAACTCAGGGTTTATTGATGAGGCATGGGCCATCTACATGGGCGAGGAAAAAGGCGGAAAGTATCCAAATTCCGTCGCCGCGACCGCGCAATCGATGGAGGCCCTCTTCAAGAGGAGCGGTTCCATTGATGAACCTCTCCGTAGAGCGATGAGCCAGGCCCAAAAAGCCGCCGCTGGCAAGAACGCGGAGGCCTGCGCCGCAGCGGCCAACGACATCTACTCCCGGTTCCACGCGATCTTCTATCTGGGCGTCGCCTACTACCTGAACGAGGCGTTGAAAGCCACGGCGGGAGGGAACCTGGAGAACGCCAAGGTGGCAATGGCTGGGGGGTTTGCTCTCTACCAGTCGATCCAACCTCAGGTCGCCAAAGCGGATCCGGCGGCCGACAAAACCATCGCTGGCTACTACAAGAGCAATCCATCCAGTCTTTCCGCGGCGCTGCGGGATTCGGCCCTTGCGGCGCTGAATCGCACCGCAAGCGCGCTTCTCCTCAAGCAGAGCGATCTGGTGACTGGTGTGAACTTCTAATGGTTCTATGACTGCTGGCGGGCGCCGGAGTTCGCAACACAATCGAACATCCCGCCGACGGCCAGGAAAATCGTCCATGAACAAGCGCTGCATCCTATTCGGCGCCGCCGGATTGCGCACGATTACTCCCGAAGAAGGGTTTACCGAACGCCTTTCCCAACTCCTGTATAGTCGGTACTCGACAAAGCTCCCGACCTCAGCAGGATCTCGGCAGCCTTGACCAGTTAATGAAGCAGCGGGCGCGGCACGACTGACAACGGCCGGGGCACGTCTGGAAATGGTCGCGTCCGGCTTTCGCAGTTCACCACCAATCAACGGGCACCCGCCCGGGTGAATCTCTACTGAAACAGCAGCGGCATTGGATCTCCGGCCTGAGTGGCATATCGCAACATTCCTGCCGAGAGTCCGCCGCTTCGGTTGAACAGGACAAACTCGGTTGTATATCCGCCACCGGTCACGAAATGAGGGAACACCATCGGCTCAGCCGGCGCCACACGAACGCACTCCGATCATGGCATTACCGGTGGGCGCCAATGTCGATACACGAACGATCACCGGTCCGTACGGATGGATTCTGCCGATCTGATCCAGGAACATCGACAGGTGGCCATTCGCGGGAATCTGCAAAGTTCCTGTACTACCTGTAGACGATCCATTCATTGACGTCAGTTCGACGTAGACAGTGATCGGAGTCCCAGCAGGATTGGCTATGGCCAGGCCCGTCATGTCATCTTTCACCCATCGTGACCTCGCCAGTGGCCAGATTCACCTTCCGGAACGACTGCGCATAACCGATCGCGTACAAATATGTTCCAACTCCCCAGATTTGTTTGGGGAACGGGTGAAGATACCCAAAACACCCGCTGATACCGACGCAGTTGATTGGATCAAACGGTCCTGGTGGCGTAGCGAGCCACGCCTGAACAGTACTCGCCCCCTACGACAATTTCGGCGACGGTTGCCCATGACTTTTCTTTTCGCATGACCGGTCTATCGGGCTTATATCAATTCACGGTCGTCGCCGACAGGCAGCCTTTCGTAAACCCAACGCGCATCGCCGTGGACGGTGTGGAGGTGCCCGTCTCCGCCGGAGTCGAACTAACGGACGGCACTCATGAAGTTGTTGTCTTTGTGAAAGAGCGTGAGACGGCGGCACCGGCCATCGACCGGTCAGTTTCAACCGCAACATTGGTCGAGCGGTTTAAGAGCGAGAAGGTCTTTTGGCGGCAGGTGCCAATCGCAAACGAAATCGTAGATCGTCACGACTTGAGCGTGCTCCCGTCCCTTGTGGACCGGTTGACTAACGAGGACAGACACCTACGAGGAAACGTTGCGTTCATCTTCGCTGGGCTCGGCGACCCGCGTGGGTTGCAGGTCATTACAGATATTCTGACTGACCGATCCGACCGTCCTCACCCCGGAGTCGGAGGCGGCAACCGGACCTTACAAGCTCAAATTATCCAGGATCGCTACTATGCCGTCCATTTGCTAGGCGAACTCCGCGATCCACGGGCGATCCCGATTCTTATCCCATTGCTGAAAGACGCAGACATCAACTACAAGGTGCCGTGGGCGCTCGGACAGATGTGGTCATCTGACCATTATCGCAGTGCGCCGATCCGTTTCATCGTTTGCACCAGAGCCCAGTCGCTCATAATGCCGGTCCGGTGACCCGCACCAGCCTGCAGAGTGCGTTCTACCGGACATGGAAAAAGACCGGTATTGCCAAACGTGCTCACGTCCACACGTTGCGCCATCCTTGCTCGCTGTTTGCCCGTTCACGCTTTGCGCCAGATCGACGATGGACGGTTCACTCAACTGGTGATTCGTCACGTATTTCGATTCCCGGGCGACGTGCGACCTACCAATCTCCCTCTCTGAACTGAAGTGACCATTGTGGCGAAGGACAGGGGACAAAGCTGGAGACTATGTGTTTACCAGCGCGCTTCCGGTAACCGGCCCTCAAATTGATGGCACCAGCCATCGCTTCGTCTCTAAATGACGTCGACTGAAACTGGATTAACTCTTTGTATGCGATACAATGGCGAACCTTATGAGCCGTTCCGCGGCCGCGCCCCCGCCCCCGATCTCGCCCTACCGGTGGTTCACCGCCGGTGACCTCAACGGATTCTTCGGCCTGATGATCGACAACGTGACGGTGTTGTCGTTTCTCGCCGGCCTCCTGATCATGGGCTTCCAGTTCCCGGCGGAGATTGTCTACAAACGGATGTTTCCGGGTACAGCGTTTGGCGTTCTCTTCGGGGACCTGATCTATACCGCGATGGCGTTCCGGCTTTCGCGGAGGGCGAATAATCCGACCGTCACGGCAATGCCTCTTGGCCTCGACACACCCTCTACTATTGGGATCGCGCTTACCGTACTTGGCCCAGCTTTCGCGGCCATGAAGGCCCGCGGCATGGCGCCCGACCAGGCGGCGCTCATGACGTGGTACATCGGCATGGCGACAATGATCTTCATCGGCGTCGTGAAGCTGATCCTCTCCTTTGCCGGCGGATGGGTGCAAAAGGTTGTCCCTCAGGCAGGATTGCTCGGTTCGATCGCCGGCATCGGTGTGGTTCTGATTGGATTCGTGCCGTTGGTGGACATCTTCGGCATGCCGGTTGTAGGCATGATCTCGCTGGGTCTCATCTTCTACAGTGTGGTGGCGGAAATCCGATTGCCGTTTCAACTTCCTGGTGTGCTCGGGGCCGTTGCAGTCGGCACGATACTGTATTACATCCTTGCGCCAGCAGGTCTGTTGGGGAGCAGCTACGCGCCTCCGCAGGCGCAGCTGCACTTCGGCTTTCCTATCCCGACACTGGGCTTCGTTTATGGTTTGAGAGAAGCTCTCAAGTACCTGCCCATAGCCATTCCCTTTGCGGTCCTTACCGTCGTCGGCGGAATCAATGTCACCGAGAGCGCACGGGTCGCCGGAGATGACTTCAGCACGCGCGATATCCTGTTGACCGAAGCCATTGCCACGCTCGTCGCCGGTGTGTGCGGAGGAGTGGCGCAATCCACGCCTTACATTGGCCAGCCGGCATACAAAAAGATGGGTAGCCGTGCCGGTTACACATTGCTGACTGGGCTCTTCATCGGCCTGGGTGGAATGCTGGGCTATATCGGATTTATCGTGGAACTGATCCCGCGCGCCGTGCTTGCCCCGATCCTTATCTTCGTCGCACTCGACATCACGAGCCAGGCATTCCTCGCCTGCCCCGCGCGACACGCGCCCGCGGTAGCCTTTGCCTTTTTCCCATCAGTGGCGCGTTTGCTGCAGATCGAGTTGTCGAATTTCCTTCCGCTGGCCAACTTCAACGCGGCGCTCGAAGCGCCAGGCGCCAGCTTGCCCCAATTGCAGGTTATTGTGGCGTTAGGTAATGGTTTCATCTTAACGGCCATGTTGTGGGGCGGCTTTCTAGCCGAGCTGATCGATCGGCGGCTTGGTAAATCGGCCGCATATCTCCTGCTGCTGGCGGGCTTCACGTTTTTCGGCATCATCCACTCGGCCACACCAGAGGGAACCATGTACCTTCCGTGGACGTTGACGACTCCACTTAGCCGCATTCCTTACCAGCTTGCCAGCGCCTACCTGGTGCTTGCAGCACTGATTGTCGCCCTGTCCTTTTCGTCAGAGGCTCGCCGTCGGAAGGATGAACCACGCAGTTTCTAGCTTGCCAGTTGCCGGGGCGGCCGCATTTTCGCTTCGGCGAGTGGCCAAGGCGCATTCCCCTCCTCAGAGAGGAGACGTCTGAGTTGTTAAGTCAATAGTCATTGTTTGGTTATTGGAAGAGCAGCAGCCGCGGTAACGTCGCGGCTGCAAAGACGTATTCCGAATCGCCACTGGCGCGCATGACGTTCTGCCTCGATGAGTAAACGTTGGATCCGAGAAAAGACATCATTATTATGCGGAGCAATGACATGTACAAAGCGGGCGTTGTGGCTTGGAACCATTGGCCATTCTCACTCTCCAACATTCTTCTCTCAGCATAAAAATTGACTCCGCATTACGTCGCGGATACCTCGATCATCTTCTGTTCTGGACTGGGGCAGATCTGCAAATGAAACTGTGTGACTTCCAGAATTACTACAACAGGTTTCGGGTTCACGGATCGTTGAAGGGTCAGACTCCGATCGAATGGCCGGAATGCAAAGGAGTCAATTTCCATTCCTATCGCTGGCAGAAACACTGTAGCGGTTTATACCAAACACCTTTGGCTGCATGAATGGGAATTCGCCATCCACACGTCCCGGAACCCTCTGAACGGAGCCCCTATACTTCCGGCACCTCGCTTGAATCTTCTACGCTCAGAATTCAATTCTGTTTGAGGCTTAACGGATCAGGTGTATGTTACACGAACCTAGGATTGGACCATCCTCTATGACCCACCGGGGATGGGAAATACGAAATTCAACTCACGCTCGCGCAGTTCCCGCACGGCAAGTCACGTCCAAACCACGAACAAAAAGGAGTAACCTTCGATGAAGTACGCAAGACTTTTCGCGATCCCGTTGCTCGTTCTGGCGGTAATGGCCTTGTTTGCCGCAGCCTTTGCTGAAGACAAACAGGGCTCCTACAAACTTCTAACCACCATTCTGGTCCCTGGTAATCTCGCCGGGGGTTTCGACATTAGTTGGGTCGACTCGGCCAGTGAGACGTATTATCTGGCGAACCGCACGACCACTCCAGGGACCGGGCGCATCGACGTTGTCGATGCCGAACACGATAAATATCTCTACTCGATCCCCGGCTTTGCCGGGAATAGGGGGAGCCGGGGTAAAAACGGACCCGCCGGCGTTCTCACAATCCACAAAGAGCATGAGCTGTGGGCGGGTGATGGCGACAGTACCGCGAAGGTTGTCGATCTTGATCGGAAAGTGGTTACCGATGCCATTCCAACCGGCGGCCAATTTCGGGCGGATGAGCTGGCTTATGATCCCATCCATCACGTAATCCTGATCGCCAATGATATCGACACGCCCCCATTTGTGACGTTCATCTCCCAGGAGCGTCACGTGGTGCTGGGCCACATTTTCTATCCTCAGGCCGTGTTCCCAGACGTGGCCGGAGGTCAACCGGTCAACCACGGTATGGAGCAACCCGTCTGGGACCAGGAGACCAGTAAGTTCTACATTTCGGTGCCGGCGACCGTGACCAACCCAAATGGAGAGGTGGACGAAATCGATCCCCGAAAAATGAAGGTTACCAGGGTTTTCCCGATCCACACACCGTGCGGCCCGGCCGGATTGGCTCTGATTCCGGGGCAACGTCTGATGACCAGTTGCGGTGTGGTCCTCGATGTGAAGACCGGCGGTACTGTGAAAACGATCAGCGGAGTTGGGGGCGACGAGATTTGGTTCAACGCCGGAGATGACCGGGTCTACTTTGGCGCCGACCCTGTATCCGTAGTCGATGCCGAGACCTACCAGGTGATTACGTACATTCCTGTGGGTCCGACTCACTCGATTGCGGCCAACAGGGAGAACAATCACATTTTTGTTCCAGTGACCGGCGTCGGAATCAAGGTCTTTACGGAATCCTCAGACCAGGAAGGAGAAAACGACAAATAAGTACCGCATCCGGTTTGTCGTT
>WNFT01024463.1_pt1 | contig 14052 bp, 11 predicted proteins | sample 5400191 | NCBI WGS metagenome assembly WNFT01 (sample SAMN13153359, study PRJNA577476) | soil metagenome | isolation source: 80 cm saprolite under Madrone tree | place: USA:California | collected 2016-06-14
CTATTCTACCACGCGATAAGGCAAAAAAGAAACACCTGGGGTCTTGCCAATGGTGCCGCGAGTGTCTCTAGACATTCACGGGAGCTCGCGCATCTTTCTGATTGAACGCCTACAACTTCAGCATTCCGACAAGCTGCGTAAACACGTACACCACAATAATAGCAAAGAGGATACTGTCAACGCGGTCGAGGACACCACCATGGCCGGGCATAAAATGTCCGCTGTCCTTGACGTGCGTCTGGCGTTTGATGAGCGATTCTGCCAGGTCTCCCAGTGTCGCTGCCACGCCGATCAGGATGCCCAGCACTACTGCCAGGTACCAGGGTATGCCTAGAGGAACAACGGTGAGTACAAGGGAGAAAGCGATCGAGCAAACCATACCCCCTATTACTCCCTCCCAGGTTTTGGCGGGGCTAATTTTTGGTGCCAGTTTATGCCGGCCAATGAATCGACCGGTAAAGAACGCGCCAGTATCAAAGCCCCAAACACCCAGCAGGACTGTTAGTACCCACCAGAGGCCAGGACTGAAACCGGCCTCAAACCCGCGTAGAACGGGGAACAAACTCAGAGGCCAGCCCAGGTAGATGGCAATTGCCAGTGTCAACGACCAATCAAGCATCGCCCCATCGAGCTTTTTGCGGAAGAAGAGCAGGGGAAACGAAATCAGCAGAGCTATGATCAGACCGATTTCAAGCAATGTGAGGCGCAGCTGGGGGAACATGGCGGCAACAAGAAAGAGCATGCTAAGAACCAGGCTTACCACTATCAGCGGATGATATCCCTCGTGGATCATCATGTTATGCAGTTCATTAATGCCCAGCACTACTACAAGTGCAGCAGCCGCAAACGCCCACCAGCCTCCAAACCAGACAAAAACAAGCACAATCGGTATAGCGACAATTGACGTAATGATCCGTTGACCAACAGCACCTTTTTGCCTGTTGGACTTCTCCGGTTCTGGTGCGTCCGGTTCTAAATTTTGCTTAGTTGCAGGTTGCACGCGACTCCTCAATAGGGACATTTCCCCGCATCACCAGCCTGGCTGTAAGGCCCGGCACATCGCTCTTCTCCCCATCTGATTATGCGGGACGCATATGCGTGTGTCAAGTGACCCCGGTTTTTGCCCCTATTATATCCTATGATGTGGAGAGACGGCCAAAACGCCGTTGTCGTTGACGATAGCTCTCCAGTGCAGCTCGCAAATCCTCTCGCCCAAAATCAGGCCAGAGGGTAGGAGTCGCGTAATACTCGCTGTAGGCTGATTGCCAGAGCAGGAAGTTACTGACGCGCATTTCCCCCGCGGTGCGAATAACCATATCCGGGTCCGGCAAATCGCGAGTATACAGATACGAACTGATTAATTCTTCGGTGATGGTATCCGGATCCCGGCCATCGGCGATGATCTGGCGAATAGCATCCACCAGCTCGGCCCGTCCGCCATAATTAAAGCAAACATTGAGACCGATGCGTGTGTTATTGCGAGTCAATTCCACCGAATCCCGCACGGCGCGTTGAATATCTGGTGAGAGGTCTTGCAAACGACCAAGATGGCGCAAACGCACTCCATCGCGGTGCAACTTCTCTAAATCCGAGCGGATTGTTTCCCAGAAAAGGCGCATCAACCCATCCACTTCTGCCCTTGGCCGCCCCCAATTCTCGGTTGAAAAGGCGTATACGCTGAGCATCTCGATGTTTTCGTCGGTTGCGCACTCCACCACCCGGCGCAGGGCAGAGACACCTGCCTTATGCCCGGCAAGGCGCGGTAAGTGACGTTTCGTGGCCCAGCGTCCATTGCCATCCATAATGATGGCAATGTGGCGCGGCGTGAAAGGCTTTTGCCCGGATGCCGTTAGCTCCCCGGCATTGGATTGCGTTTGCACACTCCCTTTCCCCTGTGACGAGGGAAAAAGATTTTGTATCATGGTCAAAGTTAGACCTCCAGAATCTCCAGTTCCTTAGTTTTTCCGACTTTGTCCATCTCGTCGATGTAGCGGTCGGTGAGCTTCTGTAGACGGTCCGTACTACGCTTCAGCTCGTCTTCGGAAATTTCCTTCTTCTTCTCACGATCGCGCAACTTGTCGTGTGAATCACGGCGAATATTGCGAATGGCAACTTTATGCTCGTCCAATTTCTTGTGGAGAATCTTCACCATCTCACGACGACGCTCCTCGCTGAGCGGGGGAATAGCGAGGCGAATGACTTGACCATCGTTGTTGGGATTGATGCCCAGGTCGGATCTCTGGATAGCCTTCTCTATATCGACCAGCAGCTTGCGGTCCCAGGGTTGAATTACCAACAAACGCGCCTCTGGCACAGAAATTGAGGCAACCTGGTTGATGGGCGTCGGTGCTCCATAGTAATCGACCGTGATGCGTTCTATGAGCGCGGAACTGGCCCGCCCGGTACGGATGGCAGCCAGGTCCTGTCGTAAAGCTTCAACGGCCTTTTGCATACGTCGTTCAGCATCCCCGAAAATATCGTCTACCATAGCAATGCTCCCTTATAACAGTGAGGGCAGGATCATCCAATCTGGCCCCCACAGCCCTGAACTGTCCCTGCGTTGACAGCTTCCTCTAACCTTTTAACGAAGAAAGCTGGTTTAAAGCCTCAACGATTCGCACTCCATTCGGGTTCTTCCATATCATGCACCAGCGTGCCGTACTTTCCGCCGCGTACAAGAGCTTCAAGCGCACCCGCCTCATCCAGATCAAAGACTACAATCGGCAGATGATTATCTTTACACAGCGAAAGTGCAGTGCTGTCCATGACTTTCAGTTCCATAGTGAGTGCTCGCATGTAGCTTAATTCATCGAACTTCCGAGCCTCAGGGTTGCGCATGGGATCATCGTCATAGACACCATCTACTTTGGTTGCCTTGAGCAAAACTTGAGCATTGAGTTCAACAGCACGGAGGGCTGCCGCGGTATCGGTGGTGAAAAATGGGTTGCCGCTGCCCGCTGCCAGGATGACCACGCGCCCCTTTTCCAGGTGGCGCACAGCCCGCCGGCGAATAAACGGCTCGGCCACGGGCGGCATGTCGATTGCGGTTTGCACGCGTGTGACCATACCCAATTTTTCCATGGCATCCTGCATAGCCAGCGAATTCATGACCGTTGCCAGCATACCGGCATAGTCGGCTGTGGCCCTGTCCATACCTGCCGCTGCGGCATCCGCTCCGCGCCAGATATTTCCGCCACCAACCACGACAGCTACTTGCACTCCTAACTCATGCACCCGTTGAATTTCACTGGCGATGCGCCGCACTCTGTCCGCGTCAATGCCATAGCCCTTGCGCGGAGCCAGCGCTTCACCACTCAATTTGAGCAGGATACGATGATACTTCAGGGGTGAACTCTCTTGAGACATGTCTTGCGATCCTCCCATACTCACAATAGATCAGGTAGATGGAGGGGCGCAATACATTGCGTCCCTCCATTTTGCCCTACTATTCCCCTAGTGCAAAGCGGCTGAAGCGCCGCAATACAATATTCTCACCGGTGTCGGAAATGACCTTACGTACGAGATCACCTACGACGAATGCCTCGTCCTTCACCCACGGCTGCAGCATCAATACCTGCTCAGCCAATACCTTCTTGAGTTTGTTGTTAATGACCTCGTCACGCTTCTCCTCGGGAACACGCGCCATCGACGGGTCCTCTAGAATGTTGTAACGGGCCTCTTCAACAATCTCTACTGGCACGTCTTCAAAGTTGATGTACCTGGGGGCCGCCCCTGCGATCTGCAATGCCAGGTCACTGGCAAGTTGGCGGAAACTTTCGCTGCGAGCTACAAAATCAGTGCTGCAATTGAGTTCGAGCAAGACACCAAGGCTATTATTGTGATGGACATAGGAAAAGATACCGCCTTGTTTGGTCTCCCGGCCCGCGGCCATCATTTTCTCAGCCTTTTTGTCACTCCTTGCTTCAATAATCTTGTTGGCTTCTTCCCAGCTTTTCGCCTCTGCTAATGCATTCTTACAGTCGGCAAAGGTTGCCCCCGTCTGGTCGCGCAACTTTTTGACGTCCGCAGCAGTATACTCCATAGTGTGTTTACTCCTTGATCTTGTTGTATGATACCCAGGCTCCGATGGTTGTACAATAGCGCTTGTCCATCTTTTTTGGGCCCTGAGTGCTTGACAAAAACGATTGAATATGTGTTGCTTTATTATGCTCAGGTGAGAGATGATCCTGTTCATGAAGTTCATGGGTAGATTTCTCCCACCAATAGTATGATGTCGTAATACAGTATGAGGCGGGAGATGGAAACAGGTTCCTACCTCCCGCCTTTCCGAAGATATAGGGACATCTTTTGCCAGTCTACGATCTACAAAGGATTGCTTTGCAGTTGCCCCCTGCAGCCGAGAACTCCACCCTGCCCCTGGCACCCCTTCTCCTTTCGTCTTGCCTGACTGCGAAGCAGTAGCCGCGCTCTAGCGGCGTACTACTTTGCACCTGACCTGACCGCGAAGCGGTAGCCGCGCTCTAGCGGCGTTGGTCAGGTGGTAAGGAACCAGGCAAGACGGATAGGTGCCAGTGGGTACCACTACATTTCTTTTGCGACGAGCTCAGGTTCCTGCTGAACCTCCACGCGTTCATCTCCATCTCATCGGGATCGCAGTTTGTATCGGCGAGAGCGATTATCGGAATTTCCAGGCGGCGCGCCTCTAAGACTGCCGTGCGCTCCTTGCGTGTATCGATGATAAAGAGTGCATCCGGCAGGCGGCGCATGTCTTTGATACCACCGAGCGTGCGCTCCAATCGAGTAATGTCATCCTGTAAATGCTGTACTTCTTTTTTGGGTAGCCGCTCGAAGTCGCCGCGATCGCGTCGCGCTTCCAGCTCACGCAGGTAGCGGATACGCGCTTGAATGGTCTGGAAATTGGTGAGCATGCCACCCAGCCAGCGCTGATTGACATAGAACATTCCACAGCGCTTGGCCTCTTCGGCGACGGCTTCCTGGGCCTGTTTCTTGGTACCTACGAACAGGATAGTGCCACCATTGGCGGCAAGCTGCTCCGCGAACTTATACGCCTCGTTGAGGCGCGAGACCGTCTGCTGTAGATCAATGATATGGATGCCGTTACGATCCATGAAGATGAATGGCTGCATCTTGGGATTCCAGCGCCGGGTCTGGTGCCCGAAGTGGACGCCTGCTTCAAGAAGCTGCTTCATTGAGATAATGTTTGCCAAAAATGAATCCTCCCTTTTGATCCTCCGCTCTTTTCCTATCAACGTCAGGGTTCCCATAGGCCATGGTGAAACTTGATATCGCTTCACGTAACCCCTACCAGCCATATCTTCAGATAGATTGAGGGGCACCAGGGTTTGCGCCGATCAAAGAGCGTGTGTACTTAATTTTTGTGTTATGCTATGAGCGGTTAATATACCTCCCGCTAACCTGGAAGTATAGCACACCGTGAGGGAAGATTCAAGAAAAATGCGCGTTCGCAGTACATTTCAGGTTTTTGCGTGCGGTGATGTGTCCGCTATTCGTGGTGGTAAGAGACAGCATGAAAAAGCATGCAACTTGTAGTGACACTATGTTATAATCCCATAAAGGCGAAGTTAAAATAGCAATCAGCCAAGCAAAGAAAAACTGGTCCAATATGGCCGCCAGCCATCAAATTAATATTTCCCTGACATCCACACAACAGAAAGCAGTAGGGGCGATATTCGGTCTACTTTTGCTCTTTTTAGCAAGCTGTGGACAATCGCCCGGCGGTCAATCGAGCAACGGCCACGGTGTGGTAGCGCAACAGCAAAAATCAGGTACTCCAGTGACCTACGTAGCGCTTGGTGCCTCCGATACATTTGGCATTGGGGCCAACGATCCCTATAACGAGAACTGGGCCGCCGATCTTGAAGAGAAACTCGGCAGCAATTTTCACCTCGTCAATCTCGGCATTCCCAGCATTACAGTACATGATGCCCTGAGCGAGGAACTTCCCGTGGCCCTCGACGCACATCCTGGCCTGGTCACTATCTGGCTGGCGGTAAATGATCTTGCAGATGGAGTTGATGTCAGCAGCTACTCACATGACCTCAATACGTTGATCAGCCGTTTGCAGGCTGGCTCGCCGCATGTACACATAGCTATAGCGAACGTACCTGATCTCACGCTCTTGCCCTATTTCAACTCCTATGACCCCAAATCATTGCAGAATAAGGTTCAGGCGTATAATACAGCCATCGCCAGCATTGCGCAGCAACATCACGTGATATTGGTCGATCTCTCTCGCTTCGATTTGAAAGATTTTCCCGAATATATTAGCAATGATGGTCTCCATCCCAGTACTATCGGCTATTTACGGCTCGCGGAACTCTTCTATATTACTCTACAAGCTTCACAAGGATTACCAAAACATACATGACACAACTCTTCGGTATTTCACTTGATAAACTGACAACCATACTTGTGGTGATCACACTGTTCATCGTCGGCAGTGTAGTGCTGTTGGCCATCGGTAACGCCATCTTTTTCAGGATCGGCGTGCGCAATATCTTTCGCCGTCGCACGCAGATGTTGCTGATTATCTTCGCGCTGATGCTTTCCACTACACTGCTCTCTAGCGTGCTGGCAACTGGAGACGTGATTACCTCTGCCGTGCAAACCGTAGCCGTCTACAACCTGGGCAACGTCGACGAGACAATCCAGACAGGAAACAGCAGTTTCTTCGACGATAGATACTACTACCAACTGCTCAATCACGTGCGAAACAATCCTGATATAGCAGCAATGGGGGCGGCACTGATCGAAAACGATCTATTGGTGGCAGACCTGACCTCGCGCCAGGTACGTTCGAAGGTCACTGCCCTCGCTGTCATCCCTGGCAGCGAAAAAGGCTTTGGGGGCATGCAGGATGACAACGGAAAAGGCTACCATACCATTGCCGAACTCGGATCGAATGAGGTCTTTCTCAATCATTCTACCGCGATATTGCTCAACGCCCACGCCGACGATAATCTCTACATCTATTCACAACGCTGGCCGGGCCAACGCTATGAACTGCACGTGCGAGCTATCGTCGCGGATGGTGGCCTCGTTGGAGAGTTGCCCTATATGCTGACCCAGGTCCAAACATTCCGTGCTATCGAACATCGCCATGATGACCTTACGCAGATCTTCGTCGAGAATCGTGGCGGTGGTGGCGTCAGCGGCGTTGACCTGTCCGGCCAGGTAGAGGACGAACTGGAACGATGGGTTCCCGGCTGGTTACATGTCTCTCAAGTGAAGAAGATAGGTATTCAGAATGCGCAGAAGGCCGATGATATTTTCTCGCGCATCTTTGCCCTTTTCACGCTCTTTGCCTTAGCAATCAGCCTGCTCTTAATCTTCCTCATTTTCGTGTTGCTGGCAGCCGAGCGACGTGCTGAAATGGGCATGGCTCGCGCCATCGGTGTACAACGTCGTCATCTCGTGATGATGTACCTCTTCGAGGGCACTGTATACGACCTGGCTGCTTCCTTCATCGGGCTATTCATAGGCATAGGCGCGGGCGCACTGCTCGTCCTGTATCTTAGCCCGGTGCTCGCGCGATTTAATTTCCCGCTCAAGCTCACCTTTCAGTCGCGCAGTCTGCTGATTGCCTACTGCCTGGGAGTAATATTCACGTTTTGTTCCGTGGGTATTTCTGCCTGGGTGGTCAGCCGCATGACGATAGTTGACGCATTGCGCAACCTGCCGGAATCGGAGCGGCCAGCACTGTCCTTCAGGGAGATTCTAGCGCAGATGCTGCAGATAGGAAAGGTTGTAGGGGCGCAAATCATTCAACCCATGCTGCCCAACACGATTCGGCAATACTTCCGAGAGCAAAAGGCTCTGCATCCGCGTAGAATAAAGCGTGCGCTTTTACAGCAATTACCTGAAACACTGATAAGTTTAATCACGACACTTTCACGTACAGGCATCCTGCCCTTGCTGGCTGGCTACTGGCTATTTGAGTTTGGGTTACAGAAGGCGCAGATTACACCTTTCTCGCTCGGCCTCTCATTGATCGTAATAGGCGGAGGATTGCTGTTAAAGACGATTACGGAAAACATCCTCTTCAGAATAGGTAAAAGTAGATGGAAGAGATATGTACAGAGGATATTTGCCGCCATTGTGGGTCTTTCGCTGCTCGCCTACTGGGCGCTGCCTTTCGACGTACTGGCAAGATTCGGCCTGCCACGTTTCCAGGGAGGCATAGAGATTTTCTTTGTCGCAGGCATCATGATGGTGCTGGGAGGAGCATGGGCGCTGATTGCTAACGCAGAACTGCTTGCAAGGCCCTTACTGGCGTTCTTCTCATGGTTACCCGGTTTACAGATGATGACACGCCTGGCCTCGGCCTACCCATTGCATCATCGCTTCCGCACAGGGCTAAGCGTGGTGATGTTCAGCCTGGTGATCTTTGCAATGACGGTGATGGCGGTGATTACTAGCGCCATGCAGAACAACTATGCCGATATCAATTACCAGACAGGTGGGTACGACATCCAGGGTGTGACCTATTTCAAATCGATACCTGATATACACGCGGCGCTGATAAGCCACGGCATCAACCCTGATGTCTTTTCGGCTATTGGCGTCAGTTCATCGACGTCCGTGGGTGTGATTCAGCCGGACGCACAGAATCCCGCCTGGCACATTTACCCGGAGCAAGTGGTAAGCGGAGGATTTCTGCAAGGCTATGGGCTGCACCTGGCCGCACGGGCGCAGGGCTTCGACAGCGATAGCGCTGTGTGGCATGCGCTGCAAACACATCCCAACTACGCCTTGATCGACGACGACGCCCTGCCTTATCGACCGGACAGCCTGATTAATTCGCCCGTGTATGATCCTAACTCGCCGCCGCCCGCCGCAGCCGGGGCACCGCTCAACCCTCCCGGCTTCGACCCATACTATACCTTTTCGCTAAGCGGCATCTACCAGGGCGATACCACTTTCCCAGCCACCGCTTTGTGGACGGTGGGTTTTAATAATTCGTCTGCCATGAAATTGACCATCATCGGCGTCGTTGATAACGGCGACAACTCGCATTTTGGACTCTACATTTCCAGGGCGGCCTACCACAATTTCCAGGCTGATCCATCGACACCCGAATCTCAGACTTACTATTTTAAGGTCGCTCCCGGACAGAATAAGCGGCAGTTGGCACTGGCGCTTGGCTCAACATTTCTGGATAATGGGTTTGAGGCTACCGTGCTTGAGGATGCCATTTTGACGGTACGTGGGCCGCGCATATTCCTCAGTAATGTGCTGTTGGGAGTGGTCGGTTTAACACTACTCCTTGGGGTTGCGGCGCTCGCTATTACAGGAACCCGTGCAGTAATCGAACGCCGTCAGCAGATTGGTATGCTGCGTGCGCTTGGATGCAAACGGCGTCTGTTGCAAGGAGCCTTTCTCAGCGAGTCGTTTATCATGGGTTGCGTAGGCAGCCTGATGGGTGTGGTACTGGGCTTGATCCTCTCGCACAACATTTTCGCCGTGAACTTCTTCGAGCAATTCAACATTGGTTTGACCTTTGCCGTGCCCTGGCAAGAACTGGGCCTGATTGTGGGAGTTGCTATGCTCGCTTCGCTGCTGGCAGCACTGCTCCCGGCATGGCAGGCCGGACGGGTGACGCCTACGGAGGCACTGCGGTCATAACATCTCTTCCAGGCCCCCAATATGATACAATATCAACCGCAAAATTGTACCAACAGCGCGGAATCGCAGGACAGAATGCAGGATCAAACAATAATACAGGCGCAAAAGGTGCGCAAAATCTATCGTAGTGGACAATTGCGGGTAGAGGCTTTGCGCAATGTCGATATGGCAGTAGCTCCTGGCGAGATGGTTGCCATCATGGGACCAAGTGGCTGCGGCAAGACGACGCTGCTCAATTGTCTCGCCGGTTTAGATACTATCGACGAGGGCGATATCTTTATTCAGGGTGATAACCTACGCGATCTGAGCGATAATGAGCGCACGGCCTACCGTGCACGGCATATGGGGTTCGTCTTCCAGGATTTCAACCTTCTACCCATGAGCATCGCCCGGCTGAACTTTCGGGCGGTCAGCGTCAGCGTGTAACAATTGCGCGTGCGCTGATAAACGAACCTGCCATCATATGGGCAGACGAACCGACAGGCAATCTTGATAGTGAAGCCGCCAATGACGTGATGGATTTACTGTGTCGCTTCAACAGCGAACTTGGGCAGACGCTGGTAGTCGTCACACACGCCTTAGAGGTCGGCCAGAGGGCAAACCGCATTATTCGCATGCAAGATGGAAGTATTGTATGAAATAAGCCCCTGGTGCTGACGCACCAGGGGCTTATTTCATACAATACTTCCATGTTAGTGGGCTAATTCATATCCCTTAGACTCAGAATGCACAAGTTCCCGCACGACATCCTTAATATGCGAGGATGTCAATCCATAGAGTTCTTTGAGAATTGAAGGCGCACCGTGCTCGACCAGTCTATCGGGGAAGCCGATGAGCCGCACATCGACATGAGGCAGCATGCCATGGGCTTCTAGCAGTTCGAGTACCGCACTGCCAAACCCACCCGCGATGACGTGATCTTCGATGGTCACGATACGGCGGGTACCCCTGGCAAGACGCAGAATTATTTCTTCATCAAGCGGCTTGGCCCAACGAGCGTTCACTACTGTAGCGCGAATGCCTTCTTCCGCCAGTTCTTTTGCCGCCAGTTCTGCCTGGGCAACCGTTGTTCCATAGGCAAGGATGCTGCAATCCTGCTGCTCGGCCTCTTCAATGGTGGCAGGACTGAGTAGCTCTGCTTTGCCGATCTCCAGTTTGTGCAATGTAGCATCCAAGTGTACACCGACCGCCTTGCCTCGTGCATAGCGCAAACCTACGGGGCCATCTATGTAGAGAGCGGTGTAGAGCATATGGCGCAGTTCATTCTCGTCTTTGGGTGCCATGAGTTTCATATTGGGAATGGGACGTAGAAATGCGATGTCGAATACACCATGCTGGGTAGGGCCATCTTCACCAACAACACCCGCACGATCCATAGCAAAGACGACATGCAGGTCTTGCATGCAGATGTCGTGTATCACCTGGTCATAGGCACGCTGCAGGAAGGTGGAGTAGATAGCAACGACCGGGCGCATACCACCCACAGCAAGCCCGCCCGCGAACGTGACGGCATGCTGTTCCGCAATGCCGACATCGAAGTAGCGTTCCGGGAAGCGCTGATGCATCTTTTTTAAGCCCGTTCCCTCCGCCATCGCCGCCGTGATACCAACAATTGACGTATCCTTCTCGGCCAGTTCCACCAGAGTATTCGCAAAGACATCCGTATAAGTGGGAGGGTCAGCCGGATTCTTCTTGATAACGCCGGTTTCATAATCGAAGGCGCCTGGGCCGTGCCACTTGGTCGAGTCTTGTTCCGCGAATTCCCAGCCCTTGCCTTTCTTCGTGACTACCTGTACCATCACCGGGCCTTCGATATGCTTTATATTCTCAAAAACATCGAGCATCAAGGGCAGGTTATGTCCATCAAAAGGGCCAAAAAACTTGATACCTAATTCCTCAAAGATAAGACCCGTTTTGCTGTGCATTACAAAATTTTTGAAACTCATCTCAGCACGACCAGCCGCCTCACGTGCTTTGTCGCCTACCATAGGAAGCTTTTCGATTGATCCTTTTGCCATTTCGCGTAATCGCCGGTAGCTGCGCGAGGTTTCCACCTGGCGCACCTTGCCGAGATAATGGTGTAAGGCACCAACATTGTCGGAGATGGATTTCTCATTATCATTGAGTACGATTATGAGGTTTTTCTTGAGGCTGCCTGCGTTATTGATGGCTTCTAAAGCCATGCCGCCGGTTAACGCGCCATCACCAATCACGGCTACAACTTTGAAGTCCTTTCCTGCGAGGTCGCGGGCAGCAGCTAAGCCAAGTGCCGCTGATATCGAGGTACTGGCATGGCTTGCTCCGAAGACATCATACGGGCTTTCCTCACGTCGAAGATAACCAGAAAGGCCACCGAATTGACGTATGGTATGAAAACGATTGCGCCGTCCTGTCAGGAGTTTATGTACATAGGCCTGGTGTCCAATATCCCATACCAATAAGTCGTTGGGAGTATTGAAAATGTAGTGCAGCGCCATGGTAAGTTCAACCACGCCCAGATTGGGAGCCAGGTGTCCGCCTTTCACCGAGACTTTTTCGATGATTTCACGCCGAATTTCTTCGGCCAATTGCTGCATTTGCGCAATCGTCAATTTGCGTAACTGTGCCGGGTCATTAATACTGTCAAGAATCCTCGCCAAAGGTTTCCTCCATCCAATTGTAGGCATCCCGAGGGATGTCAGACGCCAATATCTATTGTCACATTTTTATACATAAGACGCTAGAACGCGGCGTAGGGGGTCTAAAGTCTCATACCATAGTATTATAGAGGCACCTGGATATCCCTGCAAATGCCCTGATTCGGAAAATCATGCACATGGGGTCTTGACAGACCGCCAGGTCCCTCTCCAGGCCGCTTCAGTCGAGGGAAAATACATCTTGACAGATGCTTACTTTCTTCATATCATGACATAGTCGGTACCACCGGTAGGGATGAATTTTATTGTGCCCTCAGTAGTGGTAGAGCTTGAGACTTTGCTGGGTGGTTACGAGGACCACCCGCAGAAAATTAACAGGTGGAGAATGACAAGGAAAGATAGCGAGAAAGACGCAGAACGGCCACATTACTATTCGCAGTTCTGGCTGGATGTAGCCGCAGGACGCAGAGTGATCGGCGGGCCAAAGCCCGAAGATGGCACCGAAACCGGCGAACCTGAGATGCCGGAACCAATTGCCCTTCGTAGAGCCGGGCGTACGAGTGCAACCCCTACCAGCGATGGGCACAGGGAGACAAGACCTCAATCGGTAGTCGAGCCGATCTTTGCGCCCGATGAAGAGGAGGAAATGGAACCCGAGCTGGATGAAGTCGATCTGGCAGAAGACCTGGATGATCTGGATGTACCTAACATCGATGTAGATGAGGCGGTTGATGACACCGGCTTATCTGATCAGGACCTCATACCAGCCGAAGCCGAAGAGGCAGAAGAAGAGGAAGATTTCTTCGACGAGGAGGACGAGGAAGAAGAAGAGGAGGACGAAGACTGGGCTGTTGGGCGCGGTCGCAAGAAGCCCAAGCCTGGCAGGCAAGTAAAGCCGCCAAAACCAGCCAAAAAGCCAAGACGTGATACACGGCGCGGATTCTAACCTCACGCCTCAGTACCCCCAGGGTGCCCCTTGCGGGTACCCGGGGGGTGGGGCTGCGCCGGTACTGAAAGATCTCCGTAACTTGACGCCCATGGAGTACCCACAAGGGCACCTTGGGGATAGAGCGGAGCAGTCAGAATGCCTCGGACGGTTTAATGTGACCTCTATGGGTAGATGCCTCGAACCTGAGTCGCTTCAGCTACACGGGAGATAGCGAGCATGTTGGCTGCGAGGCGCATTTCGCAGGAATATTGATCTGCCTTTTCAGCAACAGCGGCAAAGGCACGATTCATGATTACTTCGAGCTTCTGGATAATCTCTTCAACACCCCAGAAGAAGCTTTGCAGGTCCTGTACCCATTCAAAGTAGCTGACGGTAACCCCACCGGCGTTGGCCAGGATATCGGGCACAACGATAATATCTCTGGCGAAGAGAATCTTGTCCGCCTCGGGCGTCGTAGGTCCATTAGCAGCTTCTGATACAATACGAGCCTGAACTCGATCAGCATTCCGCACAGTGATTACGCCCTCAGTAGCAGCAGGGATCAGTATGTCACAGGGTACTTCCAATACATCCTGGACACCTATCTTCTGGGCACGTGGGAAGTCAGTCACACTTCCCTTTTCCTGCTTATGGCGAAGGACAGCCGATGGATCAAGTCCGGATTCATTGTAGATGCCGCCGCGAGTATCACTTACTGCCACAACCTTACACCCTTCGTTGTGGAAGAGGCGTGCGGCGATGGAACCAGCATTGCCGTAGCCCTGGATACTGACGCGAGCACCTTGCAAGGGCATCCCAATGTGTTTTGCGGCCTGGCGAGTGACGAACAAGACACCAGTT
>WNFT01003233.1_pt1 | contig 14048 bp, 16 predicted proteins | sample 5400191 | NCBI WGS metagenome assembly WNFT01 (sample SAMN13153359, study PRJNA577476) | soil metagenome | isolation source: 80 cm saprolite under Madrone tree | place: USA:California | collected 2016-06-14
AATATCGGCTCGGTCAACGGCCAAGCCGGTCAATACGGCCAAGTGAATTACGCCGCGTCGAAATCGGGAATCCACGGCTTCACCAAGGCTCTGGCCCAGGAAGGCGCCGCCAAGGGCATCACGGTGAACGCAATCGCGCCGGGCTACACGGACACCGAAATGGTTTCGGTCGTGCCCCCGGCCGTGATGGAGAAGATCTTGGCACGAATCCCGGTAGGGCGGCTCGGTAGAGCCGAAGAGGTCGCCCGCGGCGTCGCCTTTTTGGTGGCCGACGAGGCGGGGTTCATCACCGGCTCGACTCTCTCCATCAATGGCGGCCAGCATATGTATTGAGTATTTGCCTAAAGCCGTCCTCTCCCCTTATTTGTCTGTGGTCGGCCCGCAGGGCCGCCATCCACAAGACCGCGCGTCCGTGCGGTTGCGTTCATCACTTTCAATGGGTCGTACCTTGGCGGGTCCCGACATCGAGGAGTGAATGGCCGTTCTTTCCCTGGTTGAGGTGCAGGATCTCTCCTGCGAGCGTGGCGGGCGGCGCGTGTTCCGGCATTTGAGTTTCGCCGTAGCGACCGGCCAGACTTTGACGCTCGAGGGCCCGAACGGCGCCGGCAAAACTTCTGCCTTGAGGATCCTTTCAGGATTGCTGCCGCAGGCCGAAGGCGAGGTGCGGGTTCACATGACGGCCGGCTATGTCGTCAGCGACGCCGAGGAACGCGGCCGCCTGGTCGGCTGGATCGGCCATTATGACGGCGTGAAAGCGCAGCTTTCCGTGATCGAGAACGCGCAGTTTTTTGCCGGTCTCTATGGTGCCCGCGTTGCCATCACCGCCATATTGGACCGCGTCGGGCTCTCGCGGATCGCTGATCTTCCGGCGCAATATTTGTCTGCCGGCCAGCGTCGGCGCTTGGGCCTTGCCCGGCTTATCCTGTCGGCACGGCCGCTCTGGCTGCTCGATGAGCCTTTATCTTCGCTGGATGCCGCCGGCAGACGGCTCACCGCGGAATTGATCGGCGAGCACTGCGATGACGGCGGCATCGCCATTGTCGCCACCCATGAAACGCTTGGCCTCGACGCCACACGCTTTTTTATGGGAACCGCATGACGGCGTTTCGCGCCCTTCTCGTTCGCGACATGAAGCTGGCATTCCTCGCCGGGGGTGGCGCGAGCTTGGCCATGTCGTTTTTCGCGCTGGTGGCGACCTTGTGGGCGTTCGGTATCGGCCCCGACGTGACGTTGCTGGCGCGCGTCGCGGGAGGCGTGCTCTGGGTAACAGCGATGCTTGCCGCGTTGCTCTCGCTCGACCGGCTGTTCCAGGCCGATTACGAGGACGGCAGCTTGGACGTTATTGCGCTCTCACCTCTGTCGCTCGAAATGGCGGCCAGCGCGAAGATCGCCGCCCATTGGCTTACCACCGGCCTTCCGCTGGTGGTGCTCTCGCCCCTGCTCGGTCTCATCCTGCAGCTTCCGCCGCCGGGATACGTGCCGCTCGTCGTCTCGCTCGCCATCGGCACGCCCGCGCTTTCCGGAATTGGGGCCATCGGCGCGGCTCTCACCCTCTCCATTCGCCGCGGCGGGCTGATACTTGCTCTGATCGTCCTGCCCTTGCTTTCGCCGACCTTGATCTTCGGGTCGGGTGCGGTGATCGATGCGCTGGGTGGAACCGGGAGGGGCGCCTTTCTGTTTTTAGGGGCCTTTTCGGTGGCGGCCGTAGCGCTTGCGCCCTTTGCCGCTGCGGCCTCCGTTCGTCTCAATCTCGCGAGCTGAGCTGCGATGTTTCGACAAGAACCGGCCGAAGGCTTATGTAAAGGCTCAGCGTTAGGAGAAGGGTCGCGCCGATGGCTGTGACGATGACCAGGATTACGGTTCTCGCAAATCCCAAGCGTTTTCTCGATTATTCGAGCGCGCTTTTGCCGTGGACGGGGGGCTTCGCCTTCGTGCTGCTCGCCGTCGGCTTCTATTGGGCACTCTTCGCCACCCCGCCCGATTACCAACAGGGCCAAAGCGTCAAGATCATGTTCGTGCACGTCCCCGCCGCCTGGATGGGCATTTTCGTCTATTCCCTGATCGCAGGCGCCTCGCTCGGAGGTCTCGTCTTCCGCCACCCCTTGGCCGACGTAGCGGCGAAGTCTGCCGCCCCGCTGGGCGCCGCCTTTACCGCGCTTGCCCTTCTGACCGGTTCGCTCTGGGGCAAGCCGATGTGGGGCACCTATTGGCAATGGGGCGACGCGCGGCTGGTCTCGGAGCTGATCCTGCTCTTCATCTATTTGGGCTACATCGCGCTGTGGAATGCGATCGACGATCCCAACCGGGCTGCGAAGGCCGCAGCCATCCTCTCGCTTGTCGGCGCCGCCGATGTTCCCATCATCCATTTCTCGGTCGAGTGGTGGAACACGCTCCACCAGGGACCGAGCGTCACGCGCGGCGCCATCGATCCGGCGTTCCTCTGGCCGCTGGCGATCATGGCGCTCGGCTACACCGTGCTGTTCGTCTGGTTGTGGCTCTTGCGCATGCGAACCGAGATCTTCGACCGCCGGTCGCGCGCGCTGATGATGGCGAAAGGCGCTTGAGCATGGCGGATTTTTTCGCCATGGGGAATTACGCCGTCTATGTCTGGCCGGCTTACACGGCGACCGCTGTCGTGCTTGTTGTCGCAATCGTGAGCTCCTTGCGCGCTCACGCCAAAGCGCGCGAAAATGTCCGCCGGCTCGAGATGGAGATCGGCGAAGGAGATAAGGCGACGTGAAGCAGCTGATCTACGGCGTCCCCGTCGCGGTGGTCGCGATCCTGATGTGGGGCTTCTACCTTTTCCTTCAGCAGGGGCCGCCCGGAGCGCTGCCCTCGCCCTTGATCGGAAAACCGGCGCCCGAGTTCACGTTGCCCGCGCTCGACGAGCAAGTGCAGAACTTCACCCGCGACGAGCTCGCCAAAGGCAAGCCGACCGTGATCAATTTTTTCGCCTCTTGGTGTACGCCGTGCCGGGTCGAGCATCCCGCGTTGCAGGCCCTGGCGGCCAAGCAAGGTATCGCCCTTTACGGCGTCGACTATAAGGACACGCCTGCCAAAGCGCGCGAGTTCTTGAGCGAGCTCGGCAATCCCTTCGGCAAGATCAACGAGGATCGCAGCGGCCGCGTTGCCATCGACTGGGGCGTCACCGGCGTTCCCGAAACTTTCGTCGTCGACGGCAACGGCATCATCCGCGTCCACTATGCCGGCCCGCTCTCCGACGAAATCATCGAGCGGCTGATCATGCCGGCGCTGGCGGCGAAGTAGACATTTAGACTTTGCAAACCATGTTTTGCGATGGTGTCGGCGCCATGCGGATCGACGCTGCCAACCTCATTGCCGCCCAATCGGCCCTTCGGCCGCAGCAAACGCGCGGCGCTGCCCTGCCCGCTTCCGGCGAACCTACAGCCTTTGAATCCTTGAGTTTTCCAGCGGGACGAGCCGAAGCTCAGCCGCCCAAAGTCGCGCCCACCCCGACGCCTAGCCCGCCGCGCCCGCCGGCGTCGCCGTTCGGGCCGGGGCTTAACATGCGCCCGGGCTCGCGGCTTGACATCAAGATCTGAAGAACGTCAGCGGCTCCGCCGGGACTTGCGGCCGCTTAGGTTTCCCTCCGCCTCGCTGGCTTCAGCGTCGGCGACCACAGTCGCCAGCATACGGACGAATTTCGCCCGGTCCGCAGAGGAGAGAGCCGAGAGCAAGTTCTTTTCCACACGGTCGCTTGCGCTGCGGGCGCTGCGCAGCGCTTTGCGTCCGCCGGGGGCGATGCGAACGGAGTTGGCCCGTTGATCGGTTTCGGTGCGCTCGCGATCCAAGAGACCCTTCTCGATCATGCGGCGTATCATCTCCGCCAAAGTCGATCTGTCGATGCCCGTGATCGCAACGAGCTCGGTCTGAGTCATGCCTTCGTTTCGTTCGACGGCGGCAAGCACCGTGAATTGCTGCTTGGTGAGATCGCTGGAGCCGGGTTCATGCGAAAACAGATCGTTCGCGTACTGAACGCAGCGTCTCAAGAGATGCGATGGAGCTTGCGAAAGGTCAAAGCCACCGTCGGTCTTCTTAGGACCTTTCGACGCCATCCCCATCCCCCAAAGATGCCGGATTATATTTCTGATCGTCCGTACCCGTCGGACTGTGGGTGCAACATTAGCCTCTTTGCGCGCCGCTGCAAGCGGGTCCTTATGCAATTTTATGCATTGATGCGAATGGGCGTCACTTGACACGCAAACAGCACTTTGCGTAGCCACGCGAAATTGCGATGCCGTATAAGAGCGTTTGGCTGGCGTTTCGCCCGCATGTTGCGCCGCCATATGCGAGAACGAGTGTTGCCCATGCTAGGCGGGCGGCGATTTGTCGCTTTCGATTTGATGGCGCGCGATGAACGGAGTTTGGGCAACTGCAAAAAGAAGCGTCAACGGAAACACCCCCCACACTTTGAAGGCGACCCACAAATCCGTCGAGGTGTTGCGCCAAACGATTTCATTCAAAATCGCCAGAACCAAAAAGAACGATGCCCAGCGCAACGTAAGGGCTCGCCATGCCTCATCGGGCAGGTGCAAGGTTTGACCCAGGACGAATTTGATGAACAGTCGGCCGTAAAGAAGTCCGCCCACCAGGATCGAACCGAACATCGCATAGAGGATGGTCGGCTTCATCTTGATAAAAATGTCATTGGACAGCCAGAGGGTTAAGCCGCCGAAAACCAGCACCAAGGCAAATGTGATGAGCAGCATCGGCGAGACTTTTCTGTCCAGCGCGTACTCGATGACGACCGCGCAACCGATGGCGAGCATCACCATGGCAGTGGCCGCGAAAATCCCGTACAGGGAGTTCGCAATGAAAAAGATCAGCAGCGGCCCGAGATCGAGCGCCATTTTTACGAGCGGGGACATGAACCGAACATAGGCGCTCGCACCAAGCCTTTCCACCCTCACGCCGCCGGTGGATTGGGCGTTTGACCCGCCCTCATGCTCGCCCTGAGCCCTGACTAAGTCCCGGTCAGCGCTTTGGCGAACGCTTTCGCATTGAAAGGTTGCAGATCGCTGATGCTCTCGCCCACGCCGATGAAATGAATGGGCAGCCCAAAGCGATGAGCGAGCGCGACCAGTATTCCGCCCTTCGCCGTGCCGTCGAGCTTGGTCATGATGAGACCTGTCAAGGGCGTGGCCGCTTGGAAGGCCTCGACCTGCGAGATCGCGTTTTGCCCCGTGGTGGCGTCTAACACTAGCAAGACTGCATGCGGGGCTTGCGGGTCGAGCTTCTTGAGCACGCGCGCGATCTTCTGCAGCTCCGCCATGAGTCCTGCTTTGTTCTGTAGTCGTCCGGCTGTGTCGATTAGAAGCATGTCGACTTTGTCGCCGATTGCCTTTTCGAACGCGTCATAGGCGAGTCCCGCCGCGTCCGAGCCGGGCGCGCGCGCGATCACCTCGGCGCCCGCGCGCTCGCCCCAGATCTTGAGCTGCTCGATCGCGGCGGCGCGAAACGTGTCGCAAGCGGCCAGAGTCACGCGGCGCCCTTCGGCATGAAGCTTGGCGGCAAGCTTTCCTATCGTTGTGGTCTTGCCCGTCCCGTTCACGCCGGCGACCAGAACGACGAAGGGTTTCTTCGTTGCATCGATCGCGAGCGGCCTTGCCGCCGGCTCAAGCGCGCGCGCGATGGCGTCGGCGGCCAGCGCTCTCACCTCATAGGTCGAGATTTCTGCGTCATAGCGTCCCTCCGCGACTTCGGCGGCGAGCTGGTGCGCAAGCGCCGCCCCGACATCGGCTCGAACAAGCGCGTCCTCGAGCATCTCAACCGTTTCCGCATCGAGCTGCTGTTTGGTTAACAGCCCTACCAGTCCGCCCGAAAATGCCGATGCCGTGCGCGTCAATCCCGCTTTCAGGCGCGCGAACATGCCTGGCGCGTCGGAAGCTTCGTCATTGCTCATGCGACGGCCGGGATTGGCTCTCGTCGGACAGTCCCCAAAACGCGTCCGCGCAAAATACGGCCATCGGAAGCAATGATGCGGACGCGGATTATTTTCTGCGCCTGCTCCAAGCCTTCAACGGCGACTTGGGCAAAGCAGCGGGTCCGCCCGAGGCCCGGCTTCTCGACGAGAATGTCCTGCTCGCTGCCGACGAGACGTTCGAGCCGGGCGGAAAGCGCCACCTCTCCCTTGCCGCGCAAACGGCGGGCACGCTCCTTTACGATGGCGCGCGGCAGCTGCTTCATTCGCGCAGCCGGCGTCGCCGCACGCGCACTGAACGGGAAAACGTGGAGATAGGACAGTCCGGCCTCGTCGACCAGGGCGAGCGTGTTTTGGAACATCGCTTCGGTCTCCGTCGGAAATCCGGCGATCAGATCGGCGCCGAACGCGACATCGGGACGCAGGCGGCGAAGCAGGTTGCAGAAATCCACGGTATGCGCGCGCAAATGGCGGCGCTTCATCCGCTTCAGGATCAAATCGTCGCCCGATTGCACCGAGAGATGAAAATGCGGCATCAGCCGCTCCTCGTCTCCGATCAGCTTCAACAACGTCTCGTCCACTTCGATGGAATCGATGGAGGAGAGTCTGAGCCGCTTGAGCTCGGGTACGTGCGTCAGGATGCGGGCTGCGAGCGCACCCAATGTTGGTCTCCCCGGAAGATCGGCCCCATAGGCGGTCAAATCCACGCCCGAAAGCACGATTTCCTGAAATCCCCATTCGACCAGGCGGCGCGCCTCTGCGACGACGGCGCCGGCGCCGACGCTGCGCGAATTCCCGCGGCCGTACGGGATGATGCAAAAGGTGCAGCGGTGATCGCAGCCGTTCTGCACTTGCAGCACCGCGCGGGCGCGGCTTTCGAAGACATGGCTGTCCGAAACATCGACGAACGGCGCGGCCGTTTCCTTCACCGACATGATGTCGTTGACGATCACCCGCGGCGCGCCCTTGAGGAAGTCGGGCGCATAGAAGGAAGCGTCAAGCTTCTCGGCGTTGCCGAGCACGCGATCGACTTCCGCCATCGCGGCATAGGTCTCAGGCTCGGTTTGCGCCGCGCAACCCGTGACGATAATCGGCGCGTCCGGTCGTTCGCGCTTGAGCTTGCGGATGGCTTGGCGCGATTGGCGCACGGCTTCGCCCGTGACCGCGCAGGTGTTGACGATGACGGCATTACTCAAGCCCGCTTGGCGCGCACGCACGCGGATCGCCTCGGATTCGTAAGCGTTGAGGCGGCAGCCGAAGGTGACGATTTCGAGCCCGCTCATGCGTCCGCCATCAATGCCTTGATGTTGATTTCGCCGCCGAAGCTGAAACCGACGGGCCCCGTCATCAGCACATGATCGTCGCCCTCACGCCATTCGATCTCGAGCGCGCCGCCGTCCAGCTGCACGACGACCCTCCGTTCGGTAAGCCCGCGCAAGCTCGCAGCCACCGCCGCCGCGCATGCTCCCGAGCCGCAAGCGCGCGTGATGCCGGCGCCGCGTTCCCACACCCGCATGCGGAGCTGCGTTTGGCTCAGCCGCTCGACGAATTCCACATTGGTGCGCGAGGGAAACCAGGGGTGGCGTTCGATGGCCGGTCCCAAAGTGGCGACGGGCGCCCTCTCGGCATCCTTGACGAAGAGCACGCAATGCGGATTGCCAACCGAAACCGCAGCTGCGGTCTCCAGGGCCGCATCGTCGAAGCCCGGCACGGAGAGCGCGAAGGATTCCGTGTCGACCGCCTGCGCCATCGGAATTTCGCGCCAGTCGAGACGCGGAGGGCCCATGTCGACGGTCACTTGTCCGTCGCTGGCGGTGCGGCAAAGCAGCGGTCCGCCTGTCGTCGCGAGCGTGACCTCTTCGGTTTCGGCCTCCGCCATTAAGAGAAAGGCGACGCAGCGCGCGGCATTGCCGCAAGCCTCCACTTCGCCGCCATCGGCGTTGAAAATGCGCATGAAGGCATTGGCGCCCTTGGCGGGCTCCATCACGATGACCTGATCGCAGCCGATGCCGCGGCGCCGGTCCGCAATGGCCTTGGCGGTCGCCGCGTCGAGGGGAATGGGGAAGGTTCGCGCGTCGAAAATCGCGAAATCATTGCCTAGCCCATGCATTTTCAGGAACGCCGTCATTTCTGCCTTATAGGGCTCGCCAACAAGCGATGCCAGAGTTCGCGGCACTCTATATTGTAGAGCTGTTGATCTTGCGCCATATGGGCGCAAAATGGCTTAAAGCAACGCGCGAGCGAGGACATTTCATGCGTTTCGGCAAGCCGACAGCGGTTGCGTTGACGTTGGCGGCCGCGCTTTCCGCCGGCACGGCAAGTTTGGGCGCCGATGTCGCCGAGGATCCTTATCTCTGGCTCGAGGACATCCACGGCGAGAAGCCGCTGGAATGGGTGAAGCAGCAGAACGCGGTTTCCTTAAAGCTGCTCAAAAGCGATCCCGACTATCAGAAGGATTACGACTCCATCCTCGCCGTTCTGGATGCCACCGACCGTATCCCAACGGGTCAGGTCTATGTCTCCTACGTCTTCAATTTCTGGCAGGACGACGCCCATGTCCGCGGGATTTGGCGACGCGCCACGATTCCCTCTTACGAATCCGCCTCGCCGCAATGGGAAACGCTCGTCGACGTCGACAAATTGGCGGAAACGGAGGGCAAGAACTGGGTCTTCAAGCACGCTTCCTGCGCCCTCGACCTGACGCGCTGCCTCGTCGCTTTGTCTCCGGGCGGCGGCGACACGGTCGTGCTGCGCGAGTTCGATCCGGTCGCCAAGCGCTTTCTCGATGACGGCTTCAATCTCGGCGAAGCCAAGGCCGAAGCCGCCTATATCGACGCCAACACGATTCTTTTCAGCACCGATTTCGGAGCCGGCAGCCTGACCGCGTCCGGCTATCCCCGCATCGTCAAGCTGTGGCGGCGCGGACAGAAAATTGCCGATGCCCGCACCGTCTTCGAGGGCAAGCCTGAAGACGTCGTTGTTTCGCCCGCGGTGTTTCAGGGACCGGGAGGCGCAACCGCGCTGATCGCGCGCTCCGTCAGCTATTTCGAAACCGAGTATTCGGCGCTTGCCGGCGATGAGACGGTGAAATTGCCCTTGCCCGTATTCGTCGACGTGAAGGCCGAGATCGACGGTCAGCTGATCGTCATGCTGCGCAAGGATTGGACGCCGGAGAGCGGCGCTCTCATCCGCCAAGGCTCGCTGGTCGCGTTTCCGCTCAAGGAATTCCTGGCGACGAGACGGCTTCCCGAAATCGCCGTTCTATATTCTCAAACGCCACGCTCGTCGGTCGATGGCGTGTCGGCGGGGCGCGATGCGGTCTATGCGGCCATCTTCGAGAACGTTACGGGGAGCGTTCATGCCTTCAAGCGCGATGCCGCGACCGGCGCCTGGAGCGACACGCGTCTCGATCTGCCCGCCGGCGGTTCGACCTATATCTCTTCGGCCAACGACTTCGGGCCGGAAGCCTATTTTACCCATATGGGCTTTCTGACCCCGAACACGCTTTATTCCAAGAAGGGCGCGGGCAAGCCTGCCGCGATCAAGTCGATGCCGGCGCGCTTCGACGCCTCGCCCTATGAAGAGACGCAATACGAATCCACCTCCAAGGACGGCACCAAGATTCCTTATTTTGTGGTGCGCGGGAAAGATTCGCGCGGCGCCGGCCCGATGCTGCTCTACGGCTATGGCGGCTTCGAAATTTCGCAGACGCCGTTTTACTGGACCAGCATGGGACGCATCTGGCTGCCCAAGGGCGGCTCCTATGCCGTGGCCAATATTCGCGGCGGCGGGGAATTCGGCCCCGCCTGGCACGACACCGCGACCAAGCAGAACCGCCAGAAAGCTTACGACGATTTCATCGCCATCGCCGAAGACATGATCAAGCGCGGCCTAACCACGCCCTCACAGCTCGGCATCATGGGTGGCTCCAATGGCGGGCTCCTGGTCGGCGCGGTCGCGGTCGAGCGTCCCGATCTTTTCGCCGCGGTCGTTTGCCAGGTCCCGCTCCTGGATATGATCCGCTTCACCAAGCTCGGTGCCGGCGCCTCATGGGTGGGCGAATATGGCGATCCGGAAAACGCCGAAGAACGCGCCGCGATCCTCAAATATTCGCCCTATCAGAACGTCAAGGGCGGCGTGAAGTATCCGCCGATCTTCTTCGTCACCGCAACGTCGGACGATCGCGTGACCCCGGTGCACGCGCGCAAGATGGCGGCCAAGATGGAAGAGCAAGGCCACGACGTGCTGTTCTACGAGAACACCGATGGCGGCCACGCGGCCGCCGCCAATCACGCGCAGCAGGCCGAAATGAACGCGCTGACTTTCGTCTACCTGGCGCAGAAGCTGGGCCTAACGCGATAAACGTTCGACGCTAACCCGGCATCGTTTCGTATTTTTCCACTTCTGAGCAATCGCGATACCACGGCGCGCGCGAGCCCCAGAACACGATCGCTTGCGGTCGCGAACCGGGATCCTCGTCGAGCGAGCCCGCCGGGATCACCATGCGCGCGCCGTCGCGCGTCGCATGCGGCACGCGCGATCCGCAATGCTTGCAGAATTGGAGGCCGAAGCGTTTGGCTTCGGGAAGATCGTAACGCTGAACCTCGGCAGCGCCCTCCGTCCAGCGGAAGGCTTCCGGTTTGACGAAGCCGTTCGCCGCGTGCGCCGCGCCCGTCGCTTTGCGGCAGCGCGTGCAGTGGCAATACATGAAGCGTTCGAACGGCAGCTCGACCTCGTACGCCACCCGTTTGCACAAACAGCTCCCCTTGGCGATCATTGCAAGTCCCCCGAAGGCTCCGATTTCCGCCTCCGCCTATAGCCTGTCGTGACGATCCATGCACCCCCGACGACGGCTGCCGTACCAGCCGCCGTCATGATCAGCAACACCGGTACCGCCCCTTCGCGAATTTCGATGCTGACGACATACACGCCGAACAAAGAGCCGAAGAATTTCGCGATCGCGATCGAAAGAACCGGGCTCAGCGCGATCAAGCCGATCGCCAATATCGTCGCGCCCACAATGATATGAACGCGTCCGGCTCGTCGATTGGCGGGTCCGCTCATTGACTTAAACTACACGCGCCCCTAAACCCTCGCCATCCGGAATGGCTCGTCCTTTCCGGTCCCGGGCGGGGCTCGGGATCGACCCCAGGCAGCGCAGGTGCGCCCCCTGGGGCCTTTGTGTTTTGATCTTCCCCCCTTGTCCGCCGAAGCCTCGGCGAAGGCGGATTGCGGGGGAAGAGCTTGCCCCGGACTTGATCCGGGGTGGCCCGACTTGTCCGCCGAAGCACGAAGTGCGTAGGCGGAAGGGCCGGAAGGGGGGGAACCCCTGCGTTAGGAAGACGAGATCATGTTCGACGGCTTGCAGAAGAGATTGAGTGATGTGTTCGACGGGCTGCGCGGCCGCGGCGCGCTCTCGGAGTCCGACGTCGACGCCGCCCTTGCCGAGGTCCGCTCCGCGCTCGTGGACGCCGACGTATCCCTTCCCGTGGTCAAGGATTTTATCGCCAAGGTCCGCGTCCACGCCGTCGGCGAAGACGTCATCCGCTCGGTCACTCCGGGCCAGCAAGTGGTCAAGATCGTTTACGACACGCTGGTCGAGACGCTCGGCTCCGAAGGCGAGACTCTCTCGCTCGGCGCTCCGCCCGCGCCCATTCTGATGGTCGGCTTGCAGGGTTCGGGCAAGACCACGACGTCGGCCAAGCTCGCGCTTCTGCTCCAGAACCGCGACAAGAAACGCGTGCTGATGGCCTCGTTGGACGTCAACCGGCCGGCCGCCATGGAACAGCTGAAAATCCTGGGCGAGCAGGCGGGCGTCGCCACGCTTCCCATCATTCTGGGCCAGCGTCCCACCGACATCGCCAAGCGCGCGATCGCGGCCTCCCGCGTCGGCGGTTACGACGTGGTCATTCTCGACACCGCCGGCCGCCAGCACGTCGACGAAGCCTTGATGTCCGAAGTGGCCGAAGTGAAAAAGCTCGCCCAGCCGCACGAGACGCTCTTGGTTGCGGATTCCTTGACCGGCCAGGACGCGGTCAACATTGCCAAGAGCTTCAACGAGCGCGTGCACATCACCGGCATCATCCTGACGCGCTCCGAAGGCGACCAGCGCGGCGGCGCCGCGCTTTCCATGCGCGCGGTCACGGGCGCGCCGATCAAGTTCTTGGGCACCGGCGAAAAGCTCGACGCGCTCGAAGCGTTTCATCCCCAGCGCGTCGCTTCGCGCATTCTCGACATGGGCGACGTCGTCACCCTGGTGGAAAAGGCCGTCGAACACGTCGATCGGGAGAAGGCCGAAAAGCTCGCCAAGAAGATGAAGAAGGGCGAGCTCGATTTCAACGATCTCGCCGATCAGCTGACGCAGATGCGCAAGATGGGCGGCATGCAGGGATTGCTCGGCATGCTGCCGGGAATCGGCAAAGTGAAGGATCAGCTCGCGGCCGCGGGGCTCGACGATCGCATTCTGAAGCGCCAGGAAGCGATCATCGGCTCCATGACCAAAGAGGAGCGCCTCGAGCCCGACATCATCAACGGCTCGCGCCGCAAGCGCATCGCGTCGGGCGCGGGCGTCGAAGTCTCCGACGTCAACAAGATTCTCAAAATGCAGCGCCAGATGTCGGACGTGATGAAGAAGATGGGCAAGGGCGGCCGCGGCATGATGGGCGCGTTGGGCGGCATGAACCCGCAAGCGCTCTCGGGCCTCGGCGGTCTCCCTCCCGGCTTCGGCAGCAAACGATGACGCCGGCTTGCCGCCCTGTAGCTCGTAAGCGCGGGCGGGCTTGCCGCGCCGAAGCTGCGTAGCAGCGAAGGCGGGTGGGGGGACTGTTTAATCAGTACACAGATTAGAAAGAAAGGCACCACATGTCGTTGAAAATCAGACTCTCGCGCGGCGGCACCAAGAAGCGCCCGCATTACAACATCGTCGTTGCGGAATCGCGCAGCCCGCGCGACGGCCGCTTCCTCGAGCGCATCGGCTACTACAATCCGCTGCTGCCCAAGGATCACGCCGACCGCATCAAGCTCGATCTGGAGAAGGCCAAGGCGTGGCTCGCCAAGGGTGCGACCGCTTCCGATCGCGTTCATCGCTTCCTCGCCGACGCAGGCGTCTTGAAGCACGTCCAGCACCATAGTCCGCAAAAGATGAAGCCCAAGAAGAAGGCGCAGGAGCGCGCCAAAGCCGCAGGGGCGGCACCCGCGGCTGGGGCCGCACCCGCGGCACCTGCTGCTCCGGCTTCCGGCGGAGGTTAAGCGGGAAAGCTTTGACGGAGCGCGTTCTCTTGGGCGCCGTCATCACGGCGCATGGGATCAAGGGCGAGGTCAAGGTCAAGACCTTCACGTCGAGCCCGGATGCGCTCTCCGCTTACGGTCCGTTGGCGACGGATTCGGGTAGCGTGCTGCAGATCGTTTCCCTCAATCCCACCAAGGGCGATGAGGCGATCGTGCGTTTTGAAGGCATCGATGACCGCAACCAAGCCGAAGCGCTCAAAGGCCGGCAGCTTTTCGTCTCGCGCGCGAGTCTCCCCGAACCCGAGGCGGACGAGTTCTATTTCGCCGACCTCGTCGGTTTGAGCGTCGAGGACGTTGCCGGGAATCATCTCGGCAAGGTGCGCGCCATCCATAATTTCGGCGCCGGCGATATCATCGAGCTTGAGCGCGCCAGCGGCGGCACGGAGCTCATTCCTTTCCATGCTTCCGTCGTGCGCGAAGTCGACATCGCCAAGAGCCGCATCGTGATCGAACCGCCGCATTACGAGGAGAAGTGACGATGTGGCGCGCTTCCATCCTCACGCTCTTTCCCGACATGTTTCCGGGGCCGCTTGGCGTTTCGCTCACGGGCAAGGCGCTCAGCGATCGCGCATGGAGCCTCGATGTCCACGACATCCGCGCTCACGGTCTCGGCCGGCACAAAAGCGTCGACGACACGCCCTCGGGCGGTGGACCGGGCATGGTGATGCGCGCGGACGTCGCCGCCGCGGCGATCGATGCCCTGAAGGAAAGCGAGCAGCGCCCGCTGCTTTATCTTAGTCCGCGTGGAGCGCACCTGACCCAGGAACGGGTGCGCGAACTGGCGGAAGGGGCGGGCGCCGTCGTTTTCTGCGGCCGCTTC
>WNFT01007566.1_pt1 | contig 14048 bp, 19 predicted proteins | sample 5400191 | NCBI WGS metagenome assembly WNFT01 (sample SAMN13153359, study PRJNA577476) | soil metagenome | isolation source: 80 cm saprolite under Madrone tree | place: USA:California | collected 2016-06-14
TCGTCGCCGCCTACCTCCTGGTGCGGGCCGTCATCCTCGGATTCACCGGGCGCTGAAAGGAATCCGCGGCGACGGACAATGGAAGAGGCGAGGGGCGCGCACCGCGTCCCAAGACCCGGAGCTGACAATGAATCGCATCGCAGTGGGAATCCTGGTGGGCGGAGTGCTCGGCATCCTCGATGGGCTGACGGCCTGGTTCACGCCGGAGGCGCGGCCCCAGATCGTCGGAATCGTCGCGGGGTCCACCGTCAAAGGGCTGCTGGCGGGGGCGATCATCGGGCTGTTCGCCCGCAAGGTTCCGAGCCTCGGCTGGACGCTGGCGTTCGGGACCTTCGTCGGCGCGTTGCTCGCCTTCGTCATCGCCCACCTGGGCGGCAAGTACTATCTGGAGATCATCTTGCCCGGCAGCCTGGTCGGGCTCCTGACCGGATACGCCACCGTCCGCTATGGACGCGCGCCGTCCCCGGTGGCGCCGACGCACATGTGACGCCTGCGCGGATCGGCAGCGGGCGTCGTGGCAGGTATTGTCGCTCGCATGCTCACCGCGCTCACCGTCCTCTTGTGCTGCCAGCTCGCGGGCGAGGTCGCCGCCCGCTTCTTCGGCGTGCCCGTTCCCGGACCCGTCCTGGGGATGGCGTTGCTCTTCGCCCTGCTGCTGGGCCGGGGCCGTTTCGCCGGCCACGTCCGCGAGCCCGCTCCCGCGCTGATCCGGCATCTCTCCCTCTTGTTCGTGCCGGCCGGAGTGGGGCTGATCCGCCATACGGCCCGGCTGCGCGCCGAATGGGCGGCGATCACGGTGGCAGTCGTGGTCAGCACCGCGGCGACGGTGGCGGTGACGGCCATCGTCTTCCAGTCGATCGCCCGCGCGAGAGGAGAGCGCTGATGGACCGCGTCGAACGGATCTGGGTCTATCTGAGCGCGACGCCTCTCTTCTGGCTGTCGGCGACGCTTCTGGCCTACGAGGTGGGAGCCTGGGTGTTCCGGCGTTCCGGCCAGCGGCCCCTCGCCAATCCCGTGCCCATCGCCGTCGCGATCCTGATCGTGCTGCTGCGCGCCACCGGCACCCCGTACGAGACGTACTTCGAAGGCGCCCAGTTCGTGCATTTCCTGCTCGGGCCAGCCACTGTCGCCCTGGCCGTCCCGCTCTATGAAAACCGGGCGCGCGTCCGGCAGGCGCTCTTGCCGATGTTCGCCGCCCTGGCCGCCGGGTCCGCGACGGCGATCGTCGGCGCCGTCCTCCTGGCGCGCTGGTTCGGCGCGAGCGACGAGACGGTCCGATCGATCGCGCCGAAGTCCGCCACCACTCCCATCGCGATGGCGGTGTCCGAGCAGATGGGCGGACAGCCCTCGCTGACCGCGGCGCTGGTGATCGGGACCGGCATCGTCGGGGCGATCATCGTCACTCCCCTGCTCGACGCGCTCCGGATCCGCGACTGGCGGGGCCGGGGCTTCTCCGCCGGCGTGGCGGCGCACGGGCTCGGCACCGCTCGCGCCTTCCAGGTGAACGAGCTGGCCGGCACGTTCGCCGGAATCGGGCTGGCGCTCAATGGAGTCGCCACCGCGATCCTGGTCCCGATCCTTCTCCCTTGGCTGCGCTGACCCTGGGAGGCGCCGGCGCCTCAGACGGTCCCGCGCGGGGCCGCCGCCGCTCCGTATCCTGCCGTCGCGGACCATCGCCAAGGCTGCGGGATGGCCAGGAACATGAGCGCCGATCCCATCAGCCCCATGTTCTTGGTGAAGTTGACCATGTCCGCCATCCGGCGCGCCGGATCCTGGACCCGCCAGAACCCGTGCATGATGAAGGTCACCGGCAAGAAGAAGATCACCAGCGCGACGACGCCCAGCATGGGCTTCCACCCGGTCAGGATGCAGATCGCGGCCAACAGAAGCAGGAGGTGCGAGACGATCACCGCGACGCGCGGCGCGGGCACTCCCATCGCCCCCGCATAGCCGCTCATCATGTCCAGGTTGAGGAAGCCGTTCAGCGCGCTGGACAGGTAGTACAAGCCGACGATCACGCGGCCGATGGCGAATCCGACATGCATGGCAGTCCCCTCCTCGGTCTGCTGCTCGGCCGTGCAACCATACTGAATCCAGCGGGAACCGCCAGATCCGACGCCGGTCATGGTCCCTTGGGGCCGGCGCGTCCAGCTCCTGCTTGACACACAATCAGGCACTTAACATACTGCCTAAGTGCTTCCCACCGACGTGGCGGCGGCGCTCGCCAACGAGCGGCGCCTGCGGATCCTCAACTGGCTCAAGCGGCCCACCCGCCACTTCCCGCCCCAGGTGGACGGTGACCTGGTCGAGGACGGCGTCTGCGGCCTCTTCATCGCCAACAAGCTCGGCGTCTCGCAGGCGAGCGCGCACGAGCACCTCAAGATCCTCAGCGACCTGGGCCTGATCCGGGCCAAGCGCATCAAGCAGTGGACCTTCTACCGCCGCGACGACAGACGCATCGCCGAGGCGCATCGGGTGCTCCGTGGCGCCTTCTGATCTTCCCGTCGGCCGCGACCAGATCGCTCTCGCCGAGCGGGCCATCCGCCCGCACATCCGCACCACCCCCATCGTCCAGGTTGACGGGCGCGACTTCGGCCTGCCTGGCGTCGCGCTGGTGCTCAAGCTCGAGCTGCTCCAGCAGGCCGGGTCGTTCAAGGCGGTGGACTTCGGAGGCGGCTGATGTCTGGACGGATCGAAGCGCGCCTCGCGGTCGGGGTCTCGTCGCTGCCGGCCGGCGCGGCGGTCGAAGCCGCGGCCGTGCTGGAAATCTCAGCGTAATCTGGCTTGTCGATCCGGCCGCTCCTGGTTCGTCGTCACTCCAGAACCCAATGGAGGAACGACGGCCATGAAGAAGATCGACAAGGTGCTCTGGATCCTTCAGTTGCTGCTCGCGGCGCTCTTTCTCTTCGCGGGTGGAACGAAGCTGGTGATGTCCGCGGCGGATCTCGCGGCGCAGTCGTCGCTGCCGGTCGCATTCATCCGGTTCATCGGCGTCGCCGAGATCCTGGGCGCCCTCGGTCTCGTGCTTCCCGGGCTGGTCCGTCTCGGGCGGGTGCTGACCCCGGTCGCGGCTTGCGGGCTGGGGATCATCATGATCGGTGCCACGGTACTGACCGCGTCCGGTGGCCCTGCCGCGGCAGCGCTGATCCCGTTCGTCGTCGGGCTGATCGCGGTCCTCATCGCCTATGGCCGCTGGCGGCTGGCGGCCTAGGCTTCTCCTCCATGCGCGAGTACGGTCCGGGGGAGGATACAGGCTTGATCGCGGTCAGCAGCTCGCGGAGCAGATGTTTTGCGCGGCGTTGAGCTTCGCGGCGTCGCAGCCGCAGATCTGCCCGCTCACCGTCAAGTCGTTCTCGGTCCCGCCGATGCCGACGTCGATGTTGCAGGTCTGGGCGATGCTCCTCGAGCAAACGTTCCCACTGACCTGCAGTCCATTGGCCTTGAGGGTCAAATTCACGCTCAGGTTGGAGCCTTGCGAGTTGACCCGACCCGCGAACCTCACGGGAGTCGGGGCATTCAGCGTCACTCCCTCGCTCGAGCAGTTGCTGAAGCCGAGCTCGAATGCGATGTCCGCGGTGAAGTCCCTCGTCCCGCAATTGACGGCAAAGTCGATGCTGCCCGAGAGCGAAACCGTTCCACCGCCCGAGCAGCTCGCCGGGGTCGTGATGAAGGAGCAGAAGACGTTCTTCGATCCGGTGCCGCTTCCGCACGTATCGTTGCACGAGACCGCATTGCTGACTACGTCCGTCAGGGCCTGGCGGACCGACTGTGACTCGATCGCGGAGAGGATCAGATCCTGGTCCGCCGGGGACCGCGTCGGCGCGCTGATTCCGCGCAGCGCCGATACGAACGCGTTGGAGACAGCGACCGTTGCCGCGCCGGCGGACACCGGGTCCCCGCTGCTGCCGCTGCCGCAAGCAGCCGCGAGCGTGCAGATCGCCCCGCCGAACGTTCGGATGGATCGCATGGCACTCCCCTCCGGAACGGCGTTTTTGGACGGCCAGCGATCTTCCGCCAGGAACTCCGGCCCGTGTCAAGAGGCCGGGGGGGGCCGCTGATCCTTCAGCAGTGCCTCGACCTCGGCGGCTGAGCCGAGCTCCAGTGCGGCACTCGCCAGACGCCTCGCATCGTCCAGGCGGGTCCGCCGGATGGCCTCCTTCACCTCCAGCATCTGGCCGGGCGCGACGCTCAGCTCCCGCAGGCCCAACCCGAGCAGCAGGGCCGTGTGCAGCGGGTCGCCGGCCATCTCGCCGCAGATGGTGAGCTCCCGGCCGGCGCCCTTCGCGTCGTCCACCACCGACTGGATCAGGCGGAGCACCGCCGGGTGCAAGGGCTGGTAGTAGGCGGCGGTGGTCTCGTCCTCGCGGTCCGCGGCGAGCACGTACTGGACGAGGTCGTTGGTTCCCAGGCTGAGGAAATCGACTTCCTTCGCCAGCGTCCGCGTCATGAGCGCCGCCGACGGCACCTCGATCATCGCGCCGATCGGGATGGCGCGATTGAACTGCTTGCCCGCGGCGGCGAGCTCGGACTGCACCTGCCGCAGCACCTCGCGGACCTGTCGCACGTCCTCGATCCCGACGACCACCGGGAGCAGGATGCAGCTGGGTCTTCAGCACGTCGAGGTGCCGGAGCAAGAGCCGGATTCCGCGCTCGGCGAGGGAGGGATTGCGCGAGGGCGGGAGCGGAAAATAAGGCAGGATCTTGTCGCCGCCCAGGTCGACCAGACGGAAGACGACATTTCGCGGATGCATCCGCTCCGCCGCCCGCTCGAAGAACTCGAACTGCTCGTCCTCGGTGGGGAAGGCGCTGCGGATGGCAAAGGCGAACTCCGTCCGGTACAGGCCGATCCCGTCGGCGTTGTAGAGGAGCGCGGCCTCGGTATCGGAGAACTTGTTCACGTTCGCCAGCAGCGGGAGCGTCGCGCCGTCGAGCGTCACCGAGGGGAGGTCGACCAGCCGGCGCAGCCTCTCCTTCGAAGCGCTCAGGTCGGCGGCGAGGCGGTCGTACTCGCGCTCGATGGAGCTCTCCGGATTGACGAAGACGACCCCCGCCACTCCGTCGACGATGACCCGATCGCCCGTCTTGATCTGGGCCAGCACGGACGACACGCCCGCCACCGCCGGCGTTCCCAGCGAGCGCGCGAGGATCGAGCTGTGGGCAAACTTGTTGCCCCGAGCGGTGACGAAGGCGCGCACGTTCTCCAGCTGCAGGCGCGCCGTCACCGAGGGCAGGAGCTCGTCCGCGACGACGACCGCGCCGTCCGGGATCTCCGGCCCGGCGCAGTCCGGCTCCATGGCGAGCGCGGCCAGGAGCCGCCGGCCCACGTCGTGGATGTCCGCCGCCCTCCTCTTCAAGAAGGCGTCCTCCGCTTCATCGAGGTCCCGCGTGTAATCCTCGAAGACCTCGGAGACGGCCGCTTCCACGTTGACGCGCTTCTCCTCCACCTTCCGCAGCACCCGATCGCGCAAGGAGACGTTCTCCAGGATCAGCTTCTGCACCGCGAAGATGTCCGCTTCGCTGGAGCCGATCCTCTCCCGCACACCGTCCTGCAGGGCGCGCAGCTCCGCCTCGGCCCTCGCCACCGCCGAGTCGAAGCGCCGGCGCTCGCCGTCCAATTCCGCCGGGCGGATGTTCCGCTGTGGGATGGCGGAGCGGTAGCCGCAGCTCACGACGAAGGCCGTGCCCTGGGCCACTCCGGCGGAAACCCCGATCCCCTTCAGCATGATCCCCTTTCCAGACCGCGCCGCAGAGTGTGAAAGCCGACCCCCACCATACTGCGCGGCGGGCGCGAGCGCGACGCGGTCGACCCTGAGGTGGTCGCGAGTGCGAAGGTGCCGGGTCGCACTTCCCGATGAATGGAAGATTGAATCAATACGGTTGAGCGATTTAGCTCGAGTTGCCCGGACGATCTCCCGTGCGGTATCCAAGCGCGCTGACCAACCCAGGTCACGTGGAGGGGAACATGCGAAGAATTCGATCCTCTGCCACTCCCTGACTTCGCTCCCGCTCTGGCATTTCAGCAACCCGACGGCGAACCCGGGCCTGGCCGCCTTCCGGTACAGCGCCTTCATGACCATCGAAAGCGAAGTGCTGAACGACCCGAACCTGATCGATCCCGCCACCGGGCTCCCCTTCAACGGCTCGTTCGAGACCGGGTTCAGCCAGATCACCGATACGCAGACCTTTCAACCGGGAGAACAAGCAACCAGGCGCAACAACACCACCCGCGCCTGCATCGGGGGCCTGATCAACAAGGCCAGCCTGGTGCAGGACTTCGGCTTGACGGCCGCCCAGGCCGACGAGTTCTTCAAGAAGCCGATCACGATCCACCTGCACATCCAGCTGGCGACGGCGTTCGTGGACTCCGCGCTCGTCCTCTACGGATTGCGGTTGTACGGCGACTGATCAGGCCTGCGGCTCTCGCTCCTTGGAGAACGTGATCATGCCGATCGCGCGGCGCAAACGGCCAGCGAGGCTCCTCGCGATCGCGCGGTAGAGCTGATATCCCGCTTCGGGGTGGCCGGCGAGCGCGTCGGCCACCCTCGAGGATCGCAACACCAGTAGATCGACGCGCTCCACGGCGACTGCCGTCCCGCCCGCTTGCCCGCCGTCGATGAACAGCCCGTCCCCGATGGTTTCTCCCGTTCCGAAGAAGATCGGCGGCGCCTTTCCGTTCTCGGGGACGACGCGCACGGTCCCGTGGCGGATGACGAACAGCGCGTTGGGCGTGTCCTTCAACGCGATGATCGTCTGACCCGCGGGGACCGAGAGCTCCTCCGCGGTCCCTGCCATGAGCTCCAGGACCGGGTCCGGGACGTCCTTGAACAGGATGACCTGCTTGAGCGCGCGAACCGTGTCCATGGGGTTCCTCCTGGGCCACCTCAGGACCTCCGCCTTCGGCCTGAGGTGTGCGGGGCAATGCTTAATCCAACGGGGCGTCCGCTGCTACCCCCGAAGCCCGCCACCGGGTTGCCCGTCACCGGCGAGCCACTTATCTACACGCCGCATGCAGGCCGAGCCGCCAGCTCCGACGCCCGCCCAGGACTGCGCGGAGATGCTCCGCCACCTGTTCGAGACGAGCGAGGCGGGCCGCAAGGCCGCCGCCTCGCTGAGGAAGTCTGCTTCCGTGGGCGTGCAGTTCACGGACTTCCCCGGTGAATTCAACTTCCACGCCGTCGACGGCAAACCGCGCTTCGAGCCGGGCAAGGCGATGGAACCCGACTTCGAGCTGACGCTCCCGCCCACCGCCGTGCACGACATCTGCGGAAAGGGCTCGGGAGACGTCGGCGACCTGGGCGTCTTGTTCCTCCAGCACGTCTTCGCGAACGAGCCGGAGAAGAAGATCCTGGTGAAGGTCCACAGCGGGCTCCTCAAGCTGACCCTGCGCGGCTGGCTTCAGGTCGTCATCGCAGGCTGTCCCAAAGTCATCACCTGGTTCCTCCACATGGGATTGCTGAAGGGTCCGTCGGCCGTCGCCAGCGTGCTGTCGCGGTTCAAGAGCGACTGACCGATCGGAGGCGGGGAGGATGAGCCAACACGCGCAGGAAGGCCTCACCGCGCTGCATTGGTATGACTTCCTTTGCCCGTTCTGTTACGTTGGGCAGCAGAGGACCGCGATCCTCGTCCGACACGGCCTTCACGTCCTCGAGTTGCCGCTCCAGGCCCATCCCCACATTCCGCCTGGAGGCATCCCAGCGCCTCCTCGCGACGGGCCGATGTACGCGATGCTGGAGCGCGAGGCCCGAGAAGCCGGGCTGCCGCTGCGTTGGCCTCCGCACCTTCCGGATACGCGGCAGGCCCTGGGGGCCGCCGAATGGGTCCGGCGACATCAGTCGCCGCTTTCCCCCGATTCCACCGCGACCTCTTCGCGGCGCACTTCGTGCTCGGAGAGGACCTCGAGGACCCCGCGGTGATCGACCGGCACGCGAGGGCATCGGGGATCGATCTCGCGTCCTTGCATGCGGCGCTCTCCGAGAGCAGCGCCTGGTCCGCCGTCCTGCAAGCGCAAATGCTCGGCCGCGAGTGCGGAGTCCAAGGCACGCCGGCCTGGCTGTTGGCCGGGCAGTTGATCGTCGGACTCCAGCCCGCGGCGGAATTCGAGCGGCTTGCCGAGCAAGCGAAGGGAGGGCCGGACACATGACCGAAGCAACCGTCACCATCCGACGCCCATGGAAGCGTCACCGACACCAGCTATTCCGTGCCAGGCAAGTTCACCGGGCGCACCGCGAACGAGCGCAAGTGATCGGCCCGGCCGCCGTCATTCGGCGCGCAGCGCAATCGCGGGATCCACTCTCACCGCCCGCCGCGCGGGCAGCACGCAAGCCGCCACCGCCACCGAGGCGAGCAGGAGCGCAAGCAGGACGTACGTCATGGGATCCGTCGCGCTGATGCCGTAGAGCAATTCCGTCATCGCGCGCGACAGCGCGAACGCCCCCAGCACGCCCACCCCGATGCCCGCCGCGGCCAGCCGCGCCCCCTTGTCCGAGGATCAGCCGCAGCACCGCCGCCCGCTCGGCGCCCAGCGCCATGCGGATGCCGATCTCGCGGGTGCGCTGCTCCACCGAATAGGACATCACGCCGTAGATTCCGACCGAGGCGAGCAAGAGCGCGACCGCGGCGAAGATCCCGAGCAGGAGCAACGTCAGGCGGCGGTCGCTCATGGAATCGGACAACACCTGCTCCATCGACTGCTGGCTGAACACCGGGCCCTTGCCGTCGAGCGAATAGTTTTCCACGTGCCCGACCACCCCGACGACCTCCATCGCGGGCAACCAGGGCTGATTGGCCGCCATGCGGCGACCGATCGGATCCGCGCTTCCGAACGCCCGCCGGGCCACCCGCTCGTCGACGATCGCCACGTTCCGGCCGCGATCCGCTTCGGTGAAGTACCGGCCCTGCCTGAGCGGGATCCGGAGGCTCTCGAAGTAACCCGCGCTCACCGGGTAGACGCTCGCGTGCGGCCACTGGTTGCGGTCGGGCGGCTCCAGGCCCTCGAAGGCGTAGGAGGTGTCGGGCGTCCCGATCATCGGCATCCCGCCGGCGATCGCGGCAGACGTCACTCCTGGAAGCTGCGCGGCGCGGCGGCGGAGCTCGTCGAGGAAGCGCGTGATCGAAGCGCCGTCCGCATAGCGCGACGCCGGCAGCGCGATCCGGGTGGTGAGCACGTGCGCGGCGTCGAACCCCGGATCCGCGCGGGTCAGCCGCGCGAAGCTGCGCAGCGTCAGTCCGGCGCCCACCAGGAGGACCATCGAGAGCGCCACCTCGGCAACGATGAGCGCTCCGCGCAGGCGCGCATGCGCTCCACTCGCGCGCACGTCCTTGAGCAGCGTATGGATGGACGGATTCGACGCGCGCAGCGCGGGATAGAGCCCGAATCCCAGGCCTGTCAAGAGCCCCACCGCCACGGTGAATGCCAGAGCCAGCGCGTCCAGCCGCACGTCCTTGCCGCGCGGCAGGTTGGCGAGCAACGGCGAGAGCGCGTCGAGCGCGACGACCGCCATCAGCGTGCCCAGGGCCGCGCCGGCCAGGGAAAGCAGCACGCTCTCGGTCAGGAGCTGGCGCACGATGCGCCACCGGCCCGCGCCCAGCGCGGCGCGCACGGCGATCTCCTGCTGGCGCGCCGTCGCTCGCGAGAGGAGGAGATTGGCCACGTTCGCGGCGGCGATGAGGAGCACGAACGTCACCGCGCCCCACAGCACCAGGAGCGCCGGGCGCGAGTCCTCCACCTGGTCCTCGCTGAAGAGGCGCACGCGCACACCTTCTCCGCGCATGTCCGGGAACGACTCGGCGATGCGCCCCATCGCCTGGTTCAGCGCGTCGTGTGCGGGCTGCAGCGTCACGCCCGGGGCCAGCCGTCCGAAGACGTAGATGCCAGGGTTGATCCCCCGGTCGGTGTAGCGGTCGGCAAAAAGGCCGAGCGGGAGCCAGACGTCGCCGCCGCTGAGGAAGTGCAGGCTCCTGGGCAACACGCCGACGATCGCGTAGCTGTCGCCGCTGAGCTGGATGGACTTGCCGACGACGTTCGGATCGCTCCCGAAGCGGCGCTGCCAGAGCCCGTAGCTGAGGAGCACCGCGCGCGGGGCGCCGACCCTGTCTTCGTCAGGGCCGAAGAGCCGGCCCAGCACGGGCTTCACGCCGAGCTGCGGCAACAGCTCGGAAGTCGCCATGCGCCCGAGGACCCGCTCGGGCTCTCCGCCGTCGCCCGTCAGGTTGAAGCTGTCGCGGCGCTCGGCTGCGAAGTGCGTGAACAGCCCTCCCACCTGCGCCTTCCAATCGACGTAGTTGAGCCAGGAGCAGGAAGAGTTCGCGAAGGTGGGCGCGGTCTGGTTGATGATGACCAGCCGGTCAGGGTCGGGGAACGGCACTGGCCGCAAGAGCGCGAAGCTGATCACGCTGAAGAGCACGGTGTTGGCGCCGATCCCGAGCGCCAACGCCAGCGCGGCCACGATGGTAAATCCGGGCGCTTTCCGCAGGGAGCGCACGGCGTACTTCAAGTCCTGGGCGAAGCTGTCCATCCCGCGCGCGGCGAAGGTCATGCCCCTCGCTTACGTCGCAGCCACCCGAATCTTTCGCAACCCCGGTCAGCCGCGCAGGTGCCTCTTGAAGAAGTCCATGGTGCGCTGCCAGGCGAGCGCCGCCGCGGCCTTGTCGTAGCGCGGTGTGGTGTCGTTGTTGAAGCCATGCTGCGTGCCCGGATAGATGAAGAGCTCGTACTTCACGTGGTTGGCCTTGAGGGCAGCCTCGAACGCCGGAATGCCGGCGTTGATGCGCTCGTCGTTTTCCGCATAATGGATGAGGAGCGGCGCCTTGATCTTCGCCACCTCCTCCGCCGGCGGTTGAGAACCATAGAACGGCACCGCGCCGCTCAGGTCGGGAATGCGGGTGGCCAGCACATTCGCGATTCCGCCGCCCCAGCAGAACCCCACCACGGCGACCTTGCCGGTGCATTCGGGCCGCGCCTTGAGCCACCCGACCGCGGCCACGAAGTCTTCGCGGGTCTTGGGCTGATCCAGCTTCGCGAAGAGCTCGCGCGCCTTGTCTTCGTCTCCGGGATATCCCCCGAGCGGGGTCAACGCGTCGGGCGCGAACGCGACGTACTGCTCCAGGGCGACGCGCCGGGCCACGTCCTCGATGTGGGGATTGAGGCCGCGGTTCTCGTGGACCACCAGGACGCCGGGAAGGCGTCCCGAGCGCTTCACTGGCAGGGCCAGGTAACCCCGCACCTTCCCATTTCCCTTGGGCGAGTCGTACTCCACGCGGCTCGTCGAGAGCCGCGCATCGTCCTTGGCGATTTGCTGCGCCTCGGCGAACCGGGGACTCAATGCATCGAGCAGCATGGTGGCGGTCACGCCGCCCGCAGCGAATCGGGCCGCCCGCTCCAGGAACCCACGGCGGTCGAGCAGCCCGTGGACGAATTGATCGAAGAGCCTCAAGACCTCTGGATGGAAGTCCGACGCTTGCTTGCGCTCCATGCCGTCACCTCGTTCCGTGGACGTTCTTCGCCACGACGCAAATCCCCTGTCGCGGGATGCTAGTCAATGGCGCGTCGCGTCGCCGCATTTGCGCAAGATCGGGATGAAAGTCGCAAGAACCTGAAAGATCGAACGCCGCCCCCCTCGCTAGGGTCGCGGTCCCCTCGTAGCCACCCAAGGAGACCCTGATGCGGCGAACCCTCCACAGAGTCGGAATGCTGGCTGCCGTGGTCGTGCTCTTCGGCGCGACAGCTTTGCCGGCGCGCGACGACAACGCAGAGGCCAATTGGTTCACGGCGTGGTCCATCTCCATCGGCCATCGGATGGGGCCAGCCTTCTCCGGCGCGAACTTCGCCCCGGATGTGTCGCACAGCACCTTGCGCATGGTGGTGCGGCCCACCATCTCGGGACAGGCGGTCCGGGTCCGCCTCGAGAACACGCAGGCCCTCACTCCGGTGACGTTCTCGGGCGCCTTCATCGGGGAGCTCGCTTCCGGCGCGGCCCTGGTGCCCGGAACGAACCGGCGGCTGACGTTCAACCGCAACCCAGGACTCACGCTCGCGGCCGGAGCCAGCGCCTGGAGCGATCCGGTGACGTTCAAGGTCGAGGTTTTCCGCCGGCTGGTGGTCAGCCTCGAGGTGGCCAGCGCCGTGGAGATCAGCGGCCACCAACTCGGCCTGGCCACGAACTTCATCGGGGCCGAGAAAACGGGGAGCGGCGCCTCGGGCGCGGGCTTCTCCCCGGTGCCGGCGAACGCCGGCAACTACCCCTTCTATTACGTCGCCGCCATCGACGTGAAGTCCGCCACCGCCTCGGGCACCATCGTGACGCTGGGCGACTCCATCACCGATGGACGCTGCAGCACCCGCGACCCGGCCACCGGCGACATTCCCGCCGACCAATACAATCGCTGGGGGGACGTGCTGGCGGCACGGCTCCAGGCGCGGTACGGCCGCTTCGCGCCGGCCGTCGCCAACGAGTCCATCGCAGGAAACCGGGTCGTGCTCCCCAACGGCAACGGCCCGGCGGCGGTGCTCCGGCTGCAGAACGACGTGCTCGATCGCGCCGGCCTCCGCGCGGTGATCTTCTATGAAGGCACCAACGACATCACCGGAAACGCCACCTTCGACCAGCTCAAGGCCGGCTTGCAGGAGGTCATCGATCGCGTGCACGGCAAGGGCGTGCCGATCTACGGTGGCACGGTGGTGCCCCGCGGCCGGCCGGCGCCCATGACCGGATGGACCGGCTCCATGGAAGCCGTGAAGCTCGCCACCAACCACTGGATCCACACCGAGGCGAACTTCGACGGGATCGTCGAGTTCGGAGCATTGCTGGCGGGCCCCATCGTCGTCGGCAGCGACGGTGCCGCGGCCGAGTCGCTCTGGGACGCCTGGAACTGCTTCGACTACACGCACCCGAACAAGTTCGGCCTGGCGGAGATGGGCGCGATGATCGATCTCGACTTGTTCAAGCCCAGGGCCAGGGACGACTGAGTCACTTGCGTGCCGCGGCGAGGATCGCTTTCGGAATCATCACGTGCGCGCCGACGTTGCCGTCCACCAGCTGGGTGACGGAGGCGTCGCAGGAGACGCTCACCAGCATGTACGCGTCTTCCTTCGAGAGCCCGCGCGCCGCGCTGAGGAACTGGATGGCCTCGCGCACCGCGATCTTCATCGCCACGATGAAATCCTTGTCGGTTCCCATGGTGATGAAGTGAGTGGGCGTCTCGGCGCGCGGCCAGGTGAGATGCTGGTCCTTCCGCACGGCCAGGCGAAAGGTCCCGACCAGCGAAGTCTCGAGGGCCGTGATGTCGACCTCGCCGTTTCCCTGGGCCGCGTGACCGTCGCCGATCTCGAGCAGCGCCCCGGGCACGTACACCGGTACGGAGAGGATGGTCCCGGCGACGAGCTCCTTGTTGTCGAGGTTGCCCGCATGCATCCAGGGCGGCGCGCTGTCGATGCGACCCATCGAGGGAGGCGGCGCAACGCCGATGCTGCCGAAGAAGGGACGCAGCGGCACGTCGATGCCGGGAGCGAAGTGCGCGACCATCGCCTTGGCGTCGAGCGGAATGATGCGCATCCGCGAATACGGAAAATCCTCGGGAAGGAAGCCGCGCAGTGGACCGAAGGCGTTGTAGGCGTAGGGGATCGCCAGATCGATCTTGTCGATGTGCACTTCGAGCGTGTCGCCCGGTTCGGCTCCTTCGACGAAGATGGGCCCGGTGAGGATGTGCCCGCCGGGACCTTTGTCGGTGACCGTCTTCACGATCTCGCGCAGCGCCGGCTCGACGTCCGCCGGAGCGACGCCCGCCTTCTCCAGGCGCTCGGGGGTCGAGGTCAACAGGGTGCGGACGACGACCGTGTCACCCGAGTTGACCCGCAGCACGGGCTCGACGGCGGCGTCGTAATGACCCCAGGCCACCGTGGTCGGCGTGGGATCGAGGCGATGGGTAACGGCGAGCAATGCGGCCAGGAGCAGAAGGCTCATGCGCGACTGGTACTAGAACGCCGCCGCGCCGTAAACGCCGAGGCTCAGGCCGCCTCCCGGCGCTCTACGATCGTCAGCGTCCGCCAGACC
>WNFT01007733.1_pt1 | contig 14047 bp, 14 predicted proteins | sample 5400191 | NCBI WGS metagenome assembly WNFT01 (sample SAMN13153359, study PRJNA577476) | soil metagenome | isolation source: 80 cm saprolite under Madrone tree | place: USA:California | collected 2016-06-14
ATCGAGCGTCTCCGGGCAGGCGACGAGGTCGCCACGGCGGCGCTCGAGGCCGGACGGACTCGGCTCCGGCCGGTGATCATGACCGCGACCGCGATGATCCTGGGGATGCTGCCGATGTCGCTCGGCCTCGGCGACGGCGGGGAGCAGAACGCGCCGCTCGGTCGCGCCGTGATCGGCGGGCTCCTCTTCGCCACCGTCTCGACGCTCTTCTTCGTCCCGGTGGTCCTCAGCGCCATCGGCTACAAGCCCGCGTCCGAGGAGGACGCGCCGGAGCTGAGAGAGGAGCGGGCGTGAGCGCGACCTGGGGGATTCCGATGCCACTGCGCAGCTGGAACCGGCGGCACCTTGTGGTTGCCGGAGCGATAGTCTTGGTCGCCGCCGCATTCCTGGCGGGATACCTGCCCCGGCATCTTGCCCGCTCGAGGCTCGTGGCCGCCACCGCCGCCCAGCAGGGGCCGCCGCGGGTGGCCGTCACCAAGGCGGTCGCGGTCGACGCCGGCCGTTCGTTGACGCTGCCGGCGGACCTGGTCGCGTTCCAGCAGACGTTCGTCAATGCCCGGGCGAGTGGGTACGTCCGCCGCTGGCTGGTGGACATCGGCGATCGGGTGAAGACCGGACAGCTCCTCCTGGAGCTGGAGACCCCCGAGCTCGACAAGCAGCTCGCGTCGGCCCGGGCGTCCCTGTTGCAGACGATGGCGGCGTTGGCGCAAGCGAAGGCGAACCGCGATTTCGCCTACATCACCGCGCGGCGCGAACAGGAGCTGTTCGTCAAGCTGCTCATCTCCGCGCAGGAAAATGACCAGGCGCAGACCCAGGCGGCCGTCTGGGATGCCAACGTAAAGGCCGCGGCCGCCACCGTCAACGCCCAGCGCGCCAACGTGCAGCAGTTGGAGCAGCTGGTCGGGTTCGGAAAGGTGTACGCGCCCTACGACGGAACGATCACCCGGCGTGTGGTGGACGTCGGTACCTTGGTGAACGCGGGCGCGGGGACGACCGCCACCGCGCTGTTCGAGATCGCCAGGACGGATCCGATGCGCGCGTTCGTGGACGTACCGCAGACGTTCGCGCCCAGCGTCCATGCCGGCGCGGACGCAAAGGTCGATGTGAAGAACTTCCGCGGCCGCAGCTTCAGCGGGCGCATCGTCCGGACCGCGGGTGCGCTCGACCCGGCGTCGCGCACGCTCCGCACCGAAGTGGATCTCCCGAACCCGAAGGGCGAGCTCCTCCCCGGGATGTACGTCGACGTCTCGCTCGAATTGGCGCTGTCGCACCAGGTGGTGCGGGTGCCCTCGAGCGCCGTGATCGCGGATTCCCGGGGGGTGCACGTCGCCGTCGTCGACGGGAGCGGGAAAGTGCGCCTGGTGGCGGTGACGCCGGGGCCGGACAACGGCAACACGGTCGACCTCGTCGCCGGCCTTTCCGGCGGCGAGCAGGTGATGGTGACTCCGCCGAGCACCGTGACGGACGGTTTGCAAGTCCAGGCGGTCACCGCCGGATGATCGCGCTCCTCGCCGTGCTGGTCGCGCAGGCATCCCCGGCGCGAGTGCTGACGCTGCAGGAGGCGCAAAGCGTCGCCCGCGAGCGCCAGCCGCAGATCCGCGCCGCGCGAGGGACCACCCAGGCGGCGGAGGGTCGCGTCGAGCAGTCCCGCTCCGGTCTGCTCCCGCAGCTGTCGGCGGCCTCGAGCTGGGAACGGTCGACCAACAACTTCCTCTTCCGTCCGGGGGCCCTCGCCCGCACGGGCGCGAACAATTCCTGGTCCAGCGTCAGCGTCTTCGACAACGCGGTGACGGTCTCCCAGCTGGTCTGGGACTTCGGGCAGACCAGCAACTTCTGGCGTTCGTCGCAGGCCAGCGCGCGGTCCGCCGCGGATCAGGAGCGCGTGACCCTCCAGCAGACCCTCCTGCAAGTGCGCACCGCCTTCTTCAACGCGGTCGCGTTCAAGGAGCTGCTCGCCGTCGCGCGCGAGACGCTGGCCAATCAGCACAATCACTTCGTGCAGATCCAAGGATTCGTGAAGGTGGGTACGCGGCCTCCCATCGACCTGTCGCAGGCGGAGTCGGACTACGCCTTCGCCGAGGTCGCGGTCGTCAACGCGGTCAACGCATACGAGCGATCGAAGGTACTGCTGAACCAGGCCATGGGCCTGGAGGCGCCCATCGACTACGACGTCGCCAGCGACGGGCTCCCTCCGCAGGCCGACGAAGACGGCGCATTCGAACCATTCCTCCAGGCCGCGCTGTCGGCGCGCCCGGAGATCGCCTCCGCGACGGAGCAGGTCAAGGCGCAGCAGCTCCTGATCCAGTCCGCGCGCGGCTCTTATGGTCCGGCCGTTGCCCTCCAAGGCTCCTTCGTCCAGGCCGCGGAGGCCGGCTCGAACTACTCGGGCTGGAACGTCGCGGGCGGAATCACCCTCACCTGGAACCTGTTCCAGGGCGGGCTGACCAACGGACGGGTGCACGAGGCGGAGGGTAATCTCGCCTTCGCCGCCGCGCAGCTCGACGTGCTGCGGCAGCAAGTGCGCGTCGACGTGGATCAGGCCCTCCTCGCCCTTCGCGCCGCGAAAGCAGCGCTCTCCTCGGCGAGACGGGCGCTGGTCGCCGCGCGGCAGCGCTTGTCCCTCGCGGAGGGGCGCTACCAGAACGGGTCGGGCAGCGTGATCGAGCTGGGGGACGCGCAGATCGCCGCTTCGAACGCGGCAGCGCAGGTCGTCCAGACCGATTTCCAGCTCGCCACGGCGCGGGCCCAGCTCCTCTTCGCGCTGGGCCGCGCGTGACGATTCGAGCTTCGCCCGCTTCCTACGACGCGGGAGCCGCTTTGGACCCGTGGGTCGCGGGGTGCGCCACGACATGGGTCAAGTGGGGCCCGGACTGCGTCCGCTCCACGCTGGCCTCCATGCCGACGAGCGCCGAAACCGTGAAGACGGCGGCGATCGCCCACGCCAGCAACAACCCGATCGGAAATCCCCATTCGCGCAAACGGTCCATCATGTTCGTTTCTCCTTTTCTCCGCCTGGAGGCTAACGGCGCGGCGAGGCCGATCGACGCTGTCCGACGAGAGGCGCCGGAACGCGCACGAGCCGTGGGGCTCCGCGAACGGCGCGATGGCTCCCGTCGACAGTCCGCGGCATCTCGTCGCTCCCGCCGCGCTTCCGGTCCGATCCGGAAGTTTGCCCGGCATCCCTCACCTCCGTCCGCACATCTAAGGGAAAAACGGAGAACGAGATGGGTCGATACGCAATCGCATTGTTCTTGCTCCTGCTCCTCGGGGCCGCGGTCGAGGAGCTCGTGGGTCGAAGCGTGAAGGAACCCGAAGGAAGCGTTGAAGCCGCGACGGAGGTCGCTCGATGAAGCTCGCTTCCAGATGGACGATGACCGCGGCCGGCGCGGCGGTGATGGCGTACGTGGGAACCCGTCCGGTTCCCTTGCGTCGCCCGCAGCTCGGGGCCGGAATGGTGGACGTCGGCGACGTGACGGCGGAAGGCGACGCGGCGCCGGCATTTCCGCCGCAGCCCCCCGGCGATCAAGTGAAGTACCTCCAGCAGCTGGTGAACGAGCTGCGGCAGGAGAACGAGCAGCTGGCCACGCTCGACGATCAGGTCGTGGAGATGCGGCGGGACATGGCGGACCGGGAGGCGGAACGGCAGGCCGATGCGGCCAACCAGGCTGCGCAGCAGGCCGCTTTCCTGCAAACGCTGGATAGGCTGCGCCGCGACGAAGATGCGCTGTCGACCGGTGATACGGACGGCGTCGACGAAGACCTCGCCGGCGCCGAGGCGTCGCTGTGGGGACGCGCTCTCTTCGAGGTCCAGGCAGCACGGGAAGCTTTGGCGAGAGAAGATCTCTATCCGGCGCGATTGCACATCGCCGCCGCTCTCGCGGAAGGGCAGGTACTCCAATGAAGTCATGGGTGTCGATTTTGCTCGTCTTGAGCGTCGTCTCCTGCTCGCATACCTCGGCGGAAGCCCAGGTGCCGCCGCCGCCGGACGTGCCGGCGCAAGGAGAGACGGTGGTGCGGCAGACAGCGGAGCAGCTGCAGCAGCTGGTGGCGCCGATCGCGCTCTATCCGGATGAGCTGGTTGCGCAGATCCTCGCAGCTTCGACCTATCCCACGGAGATCGTGGAAGCGGACCGCTGGGTGCAAGAGCACTCGAATCTGAAGGGGCAGGCGCTGGCCCAGGCAGTGGACCCGCAATCCTGGGATCCCAGCGTCAAGGCGGTGGCGCAGTTTCCTTCGGTGCTGGCGAACATGGACAAGAACCTGTCCTGGACCTCGGCGCTGGGCGATGCCTACGTGAACCAACAGCAGGACGTGCTCGACGCCGTGCAGACGATGCGCCAGCGCGCGCAGCAAGCGGGGAACCTCAAGTCGACGCCGCAGGAGAAGGTCGCTGCGCAGGGCGACACGATCGTCATCCAGCCCGCGAACCCGGACGTCGTCTACGTTCCCGTCTACGATCCCTGGGTGGTGTATGGCCCGGGGCTCATCGCCTATCCGGGCTGGTTCTGGTACCCGGGCCTCTACGCCGTCGGCCCCGGGATCTCGTTCGGCGTCGGATTCGGCATCGGCTTCTTCGGCGGATTCGGATGGGGCTGGCACCATTGGGGAGCCGACTGGCACCACCACCACATCCTGTACGACCACCACGGCTGGGAATCGCACAGCCGGACCTTCATCGATCACGACCACTTCTATCGCGGCGGTCCGGGCTTTCACGGCAGCCCTGGGTTCCACGGCGACCATGGATTCCACGCTGGCGGTGGAGCCCGCGGCGGACCTGACTTCCACGGGGGCTCCGGCGGTGGATTCCACGGCGGCTCCGGCCCAGCTGGATTCCACGGCGGGCCCGGCCCCGCGGCGGCGCCGCACGTGGACCCTGGCACTCATTCCGGCGCCTTCAGCGGATTCGGTCACGGAGGCCCCACGGCATCCAGCTCGGCTCGTGGGCAAGGCAGTTTCGGCGGCGGCGGATTCCATGGCGGCGGATTTGGTGGCGGATTCCACGGGGGCGGCGGATCTCACGGAGGCGGAGGACACCGATGAACCGGTTCACGGAAACACTGATCCTGGCGACGGCGTACGCGATGGCAGCTCACGCGGACGACTCGCAGCTGAAGACGTTCCCCTCGGCGGAAGCGGCGGTCGAGGCGCTGTTCGTCGCCGTCCAGTCGCAGGACCCGCAAGCGATCTCGCAGATCCTCGGAGGGGATCAGGAGCTCGTTTCCTCCGGCGACAAGAGCAAGGACGATCTCGAGTGTGAGACGTTCCTTGCCAAGTACAAGGAGATGCACCGCCTCGCGCGGGAGCCCGATGCGACCATCCTCTACATCGGCGCGGAGAACTGGCCGTTCCCCGTTCCCCTCGTCTCGACGAACGGCTCCTGGTCGTTCGATGCCCAGACGGGAAAGCGGGAAGTGCTGTTCCGGCGCATCGGCGCGAACGAGTCGTTTGCGATCGACGTCTGCCGCGGGCTGGCGCGATCGGAGCAAGAGGACCCGGCCGCGTTCGTCGGGAGCAAGGCGCCCTTCCATGGTTACTACTTCCGGGCCTTGTCAGCGTCCCGAGGCAAGGCAGCTTCGTTCGTCGCGTACCCGGCGGAGTACCGATCGTCCGGCGTGATGACGTTCCTGGTCGGCGGAGACGGCGTGGTCTACGAGCGCGACCTGGGACCCGACAGCGCCAACGCGGCCAGCGCCTTGAAGGGCAAGAAGCCGGATTCGAGCTGGCAGGCCGTGAACTGACGCCAAGGGAGGACGTGATGGCGGCGAACACCCGCGTTCCCACCCAGGACGGCGAGCCGGACGAAACCGCGAAGGCGGAGGAGGCCATCGACGAGGTCCTCGTCGAGTCGTTTCCGGCGAGCGACGCGCCGCCCTGGACGCTCGGGCTCGAACGGCACTCCGCTTATGTGGCCGACGCGGACGAGGCGGAGGAGTCGCCCTCGAAGCGGGGCCCTGGTCGCTGACGGCCGGCGGCCTGACCGGTCAGGCCGCATCGCCTCCGCTCTGTCTGCCGTGTGCAATTCTTCCGTCGTACTGCTCGCGCGCCGCGCAGCGCACGCCGGGCACTCCTACAACCGCGCCTCGCCGCGCATTTCGGCCCACGTGGCGCGGATCATAAAAAGCGATCCGCGAAATCATTCATGCCATCGTGGCCTCCTCCTCCCGAGGAGAAACGGAGACTACCGGATGCGAATCTTCACTCTGGCGATGCTCTTGCTCGCGGCCTGCGCTCATGAAGCGGTCAACGCTCCCGAGCCAGTGGCGGCAGCCGTTCCCGACCCTGCTGCCGCCGCCGCTGCCCAGCCCGCGGCACCCGCGGACGCTGCGTCCGCGGCGCCCACCGCTCCCGTGACGGCCGAGCCCGCCGCTCCTGCTCCGTCCGCCACTCCCGCAGCGGTCGAGCGCCGCGCGGTCCAGAGCGGCAATGCGCCCAAGGCGGTCGGTCCGTACAGCCCGGGGATCCAGGTGCCCGCCGGCCGCGTCCTCTTCCTCTCCGGCCAGATCGGCGTCGATCCAGCGAAGGACCGGCTGATCAAGGGAGACGCCGGCAAGCAGGCCGAGCGCGCCATGGAGAACCTCAAGGCGGTGCTCGAGGCCGCCGGCGCCAGCTTCGGCGACGTGGTGAAGACGACCATCTTCCTCACCGATCTTTCCGACTTCGGCAAGGTGAACGAAGTCTACGGCCGCTACTTCCATGAGACTCCGCCGGCGCGGGCCACCGTGCAGGTGGCCGCGCTCTCCCGCGGAGCGCTGGTGGGGATCGAGGCCGTGGCGATCAAGCGCGGCGCGGACATCGGACCTGGCGGCGCCGTCTCCATCTCCAGCAAGGGCGCGCCGAAGGCGATCGGTCCCTACAGCCAGGGCGTGGAGGTCGGCGCCGGCTCGCTGCTCTTCGTCTCCGGACAGATCCCGGTCGATCCCGCCACCGGCGAGCTGGTGCAGGGCGACATCGGCGCCCAGACGGAGCGGGTGATGGAGAACCTCAAGGCCATCCTCGCCAGCGCCGGCGTCAGCTTCGAGGACGTGGTGAAGACCAACGTGTACATGGTCGATCTGCTCAACGACGGCACCAAGATGAACGAGACCTACGGGAAGTACTTCCAGAAGTCGCACCCCGCGCGTGCCACCGTGCAGATGGCCGCGCTGCCCAAGGGAGCGCGGATCGAGATCGAGTGCGTCGCCATCGCGCGGGGCACCCGGGGCCCGGTGCAGACCTCTCACGCTCCCAAGGCCGCCGGCGCGTACAGCCAGGGCATCGGCGTCAGCCCCGGATCGTTCCTCTTCGTCTCGGGCCAGGTCCCCATCGATCCGGCCACCAGCCAGCCGGTCGTCGGCGACGTCGGCGCCCAGACCGAGCGGGTGATGGAAAATCTAAAAGCCGTTCTCGAGGCCGGCGGCGCGAGCCTGGACAAGGTGGTGAAGACCACCATCTTCGTCGCGGACGTGGCGGACGAGGCCCGGATCAACGAGACCTACGCCCGGTACTTCAACAAGGCGCCTCCAGCGCGCGCCACCGTCCAGGTCTCCGGGCTGCCCAGAGGGGCCCGCGTCGCCATCGACTGCCTGGCGGGGATGTGACGCAGCGGCGGCGGCCCCGCCGCCGCTGAACCTGCCACTTGCCCAGTCTCAACCGGTTGAAACGCGGTCCCATCGACCAGTTTCAACCGGTTGAAACGATTGTTCAGTTCTGAACCCGTCCCGGGAATCCCGGGACGAGTCGCCTCGCGATGACTGCGAACCCGGGCCCAGGGCCGGCGTGGGGTGGTCAGAACAGCCGGGCAGGGGCCGACAGCGCGAGGACCTTCCCGTCGCGCAGGACCTTCACCGTCAGCGTATCCCCCGGCTTCAAAGCGGTGAGGTATCCGAACACTCTCTCGAACATGCTGTCGTCCGGCGTGATCGTGATCCCGCCCACCTCGAGGACGATGTCACCTCCCCCGAGCAGCTCCTCCCCTCCGATGCTCATCGGCAAGGTCCCCGGCCGGATCCCCAGCGCCGAAGCGGGAGAACCCTCCGCCACCCGCTGGATCAGCATCCCCGCCGGCTGCGGCAGGTTGAAGAGGCCGGCGACGCGGCCGGCGAGGAGGATCCCATCCACGCCGGTCCAGAAGGTGGCCCGGCCGAGCAGCAGCTGGCGCGCGACGTTCGAAGCGATGGCGAAGCTGAGCCCTTCGAATCCTCCCGAGCGCGAGAGGATGTGGCTGACGATTCCCACCACCTCGCCGTCCATGTTGAACACCGGCCCGCCCGAGTTCCCCGCGTTCACCGCCGCATCGGTCTGCAGCAGCTCCAGCCGGATCCCACCGATCATTCCCCCTGCGGTGCGCCGCCCGCTCATATGACCCGCGGTCAGGGTATGACCGATCCCGTACGGGGCGCCGATGACGAACAGGTCGTCGCCCACCTCCAGGCGGTCCGAGTCCCCGAGCTTCGCCGGCACGACGTCGGGCGGAACCTGCTCCAGCTGCAGCGCCGCCACGTCGGCCCGCACCACCGAGCCGATCACCCGCGCCGGCACCAGCCTGCCGTCGAGGAACTCCACGGCGATGTGCCCTGACGTCTGCACCACGTGCGCCGCCGTCAGGACCTTGCCGTCCCTGGAGACCAGCACCCCCGAGCCCAGGCCGGGCGCGTCCACCAGCCCCTCCCGCGCGGGCACCTTCTCCAGCGTCCGCACCACCACCACCGAGGAATTGACCTTGCGAAACAGCTCTCGCAGCCGCTGGGCGTCCGCGCGCGCAGGGCCGGACGCGCTCACGAGCGCGGCGAGGGAGACGAGGACGACGGCTCTCATGGTGACCTCCCAGGCCGCGCAGTTGGCCCCGGCCCGACGATTCCGTCAACCCCCGTCACCGCCGCGCGAGCTTCGTCCGCAGCCGCGCCTCGAGCGCATCGGCGATGCGGATGCTGCCCTGCGGCCCGGGATGGCCGTCGGCGAGCAGATCGCCAGGCGAGAGGTCGACGACGACGAAGTCGAGCCCCTGCGCCTCGAACAGCTGGTGCAACATCCACCGGGGAGTGTGTCCCGTGACCAGGAAGACGCAGGGCGCGCCGCGTGCCTGGGCGAGCGCGGCCATGTCGCGGAAGACCGCTCCGACGGAGCGCATCCCTTCCTCCACCGCCGCGTCGGGCCAGTAGAGGTGCGTCCAGAGCCTGTACAGCCCGGAACGCTGGATCCAGTCGGGCGGCTGCAGCGGCGCGAGCTCGACACCACCCGCCGGCGACGGGCGCGCCGGCGGATGGCACTGCCCTGCGAAGCTGCGCCCGACCAGCCCCGGCATGAACACGCCGACCACCGCCACCGGACGCTGCAACTCGGGCAGCGCGTCCTTCAACCGCAGCCAGGACTGGTCGCTGCGGTAGTTCGGGCTGGCGAGATTCACGACCTGCAGCTGCAGGCGCGCTCCGACCAGCGCCGCAAAGGTCTCCTCCCAAGGCAGCCCGAACCCGGCCATCGCGGACTCGCCCGTGAACACCAGCGACGGCAAGCTCGGGTCGATGGGAACGCCCGGGATCCGCCGGCGCTCCACATCCGTCTGGAAGGACGATCTCCGCCGCGGGCACCGTCAGCAGCACCGCCAGGAGCAGCCGCCTCCCCGAAGCGCCGTGCGGCAGCCGCGGAACCAGGAAGAGGAGGAGCGCTCCCACCCCCGCTGTCAGCGCGCGAGACCCGGCCACGATGCCGCGGCCCGCCGGGACGAAGAACTGCTCGGGCAGGAAGACGTGCTTCTCGAACCAGGGCCCGTCGCACCGCCAGGCGAACGCCAGGAGCGCGAGGGCGACGAGGACGACGGCGCCTTGAGCCAGCTTCCGCGGCATTCGCGCCGCGGATGATTACCCTGCGCCAGCCGTGGCGCTCGCCGATCCGGCCCGGCTCACGTCTGCGGGGCAACCTCCGCATCGGGCTGGCGGTACCACCAGGCGATCCCGAGCAGGAACGCGCTGACCGTAAGGTACGCGAGGATCCGCGAGCCCGCCGACGGCAGCTCCCAGGCGCCGCGCACCGCAAGGACGGCGGCGACGATGCCGAGACCCAGCCCTACCCGGCGCAGCCGCGCCGAGCGACGGACCCGGCCCCAGCCGACGAAGGCCACGCCGCTGACCGCGTAGTACCCGATCAGGAGCAGCGACGAAGCGCTGGGCGACATCGCGTGGGCCAGCTCCTGATGTCCCCAGAGAAACCCGAAGGCGATCGCGCCCGCGCCGGCGGTCGTGCGCGAGGCATCGTCCTCGTCCGTGCGCGCGGCGTGCAGGGCGGCGATCCAGGCGACGAGGACCGCCAGCGACGTGGCGGACTCCGGTGTGCTGAACGGCAGGCCTGCATACGGCTCGCGCAGCGAGATGAGCGACAGCGCCCAGAGCCCGGCGAACGCCAGCGAGATGCGCGACGTCCAGCTCCAGGTCCAGCTCGGGATCCAGAACCCGAACCAGAGGACCGCTACCGAGGCCCAGGCGATCGAGCCGGCGGCCAGCCTCGGGGCGTGGCTGGTCGCCAGCCACGTCGCGATCATCGCCGCTGCCCAGGTGGTCGCCGAAAGAGCGTCGCGCAAGGAATCGGACCGCCGGGCCGCCGAGGCGAGCAAGAAGATCGTCGCGACCCCGAACGCCGGCGCCGCATCGGACTCCAGGGCGACGCCGAGCGCGGCGAGGAACAGCCCGGGGATCACCAGGCCCTCGAGCCACGCGGCCGGCCCGCTTTCCACCTCGACCAGGCCGTCGAGAAGCCTGCCCGCCGGCTCGCCGTCCGCGAGCTCGAGGAGCACCAGCCAGGCGCAGCCCGCGATTCCGATCGCGATCGCGGCTCCCGTCCGTCCCATCCACGCGAGAGGGGAGACCGCAAAGCGGAGGGCAGCCAGCCCGGTGAGGATCCCCATCGTCCGCAGCCGGGGCCGGAGCACCTCGCCGCGCGCGAAGGGAAGCACGGCGAAACCGGAGACCACCAAAGGCAGGCCGAGCGCGAGCAAGGGCGCGTGCTGCGACGCGGGCATGACGGCGAGCGCCGCGGTGAAGAGGGCTGCTCCGGCGGCGAAGACCCGTCCCGCCACGAACCAGGGCCGCGAGCCGAGCCCCGATCCGGCGGCGACGAGGACGCCCGCGGCATACGCCGCAAGCATGGGCGCGGTGCCGTGACCCGTGCTGCAGACGAAGGGAGCGACGCTCGCGCCTCCGAAACCCACGCACCAGAGCGGCTCGTCCGCTTCGATCAACGCGAACGCGCCCAGCGCCACCGACGCGGCGGCGGAGACCGCCAGCGCCAGCGGCGCAGGAACCAGGCCCAGCGACGGCCCGGCAGCCCAGGCGCAGACGTGGACGGCGGCGAGCGACAGGGCGAGCAGGCTGTCGCCGAAGGAGCGCGATCGCCGCCGCAGCTTGAATCCGCCGGCCGCGATGGCCGCGGCAGCCACCAGACCGAGCGCGACTCTCGGGCCAGGGCCGAGCAATCCGTGCGCGACCGCCCAGCTGACGAAGGTTCCGATCGCCGCCAGCGCGAGGAGCGTCGCCAGCCCCAGCATGCCGTAGCGCCCGACCAGGGTCTCGAGATCGAGCACGGCTCTCGCCGCAACAGCCGGTTGCGGCCGAGGCGCCGGCTCCGGCGCCGGCGCCAAAACGGGGGAGGGCGCTGGCGCCGCCGCGAAGGAAGCTTCGGCGGCGCGCGGAGCAGACCCGTTCGCCTCCGGCGAGGTCCGCGCGCGGATCAGCTCGGCGCGAAGCTGGCGCACTTCCCATTCCAGCGCCGCGACCCGGGCCTCCAGCGAGGGACGGTCACCGCCGCGTTCCGACATGGGTCGAGCATCGCGCGCCGCCCGCGAGCGGAGCAAGTTCGCGCCCGGTCTTACCTGGGATCACCTGGGGAGTTGACGGTAACCGCCGGAATGCTGTGAACTGACGCCCTCGTCCGCGATGAAGGCACGTGCCCAGCCCGAGCTGCTGCGCGCCATCGGCCGCTGGAGCCTCGTCGCCCTCACCATCAACTGCATCATCGGCAGCGGCATCTTCGGCCTGCCCGCGCTGATCGCCGGCCAATTGGGCCGCTGGGCCCCCCTCGGCTATCTCGTCGCCGCCGCGGGCGTGGGCGCCATCATGGGCTGCTTCGCGGAGGTGGCCTCCCGGTTCACCGAGGCGGGCGGTCCCTATCTCTACGCGCGGGCGGCTTTCGGGAGCTTCGTCGGGATCGAGATCGGCTGGCTGACCTGGCTGGTGCGCCTGGCCTCGAGCGCCGCCAGCGCCAACCTCTTCGTCGACTACCTGGGCCAATTCCTCCCCGCCGTGACCGCCGGCCTGCCGCGCGCCATCCTCCTCACCGCCGTCGTCGGCATCGCGCTGGCGGTCAACGTGCGCGGAGTCGGCTCGGGAGCGCGGCTGAGCAACGTCTTCACCGTGGCCAAGCTGGTGCCGCTGTTCGTGCTCATCGTCGCCGGTGCGCTCTTCTTGATGTCCCACGGCTGGCATGCCGAAGGTCCCCTGAAACCGCGGGAGAGCGCCGACGCCCTGGTGCTCCTGGTCTTCGCCTACGGCGGCTTCGAGTCGGCCATGATCCCGCTGGGCGAGGCGCGCGACCCGCGGCGCGACGCGCCTTTCGCCCTCGCCGCCGCGCTGGTGTGCTGCACCGTGGTGTTCACCTCGATCCAGATCGTGGCGATGGGCGCGGTCCCCGATCTGGCGGGCACCCCGCGACCCCTCGCCGCCGCCGCGCAGGCGACCATGGGCGGCGCCGGGGCGGTGCTGCTCACGGCCGGCGCGCTCTTCTCCACCTACGGGCTGCTCTCCGCGAACATGCTGAACGTGCCGCGGCTCACCTACGCGCTGGCGCGCGAACGGCAGTTTCCGGCCTTCTTCGCCGCCACCCATCCGCGGTTCCGCACACCGCACCTCTCCATCGCCGTCTTCGCCGGGCTGCTCTGGCTGCTGGCCCTGGCCGGCGGCTTCCGCTGGAACGCGGTGCTCTCGACGGTGTCGCGGATCTTCACCTACGGCGCGGTCTGCGGCGCGCTGATCCGGCTGCGGCGCACCCAGCCGGGACAGGAGCGCTTCCACCTCCCCGGCGGTCCCGCCTTTGCCGCCATCGGGATCGCCTTCTGCGCCCTGGTGGGCAGCCGCATCGGAAGGGTCGAGCTCGCGATCCTCCTGGCCACCGCCGCCATCGCGGCCCTGAACTGGTGGCTGGCCCGCTCCAAGAGCTGATCCGCAAGGGATCTTCAGATCCTTGGCGGATCCTGCGCCCGCCACCTCGTCCGTTTCGCATTGCCACCTCGCTCCGCCTGGCGCAGATAGACCGCTTCGTCCAGGAAACGCCATGAACGATGACAGAGTCGCCCCGTGCAGCAGGCAGGGCGGTGGGGCAGCATTCGCCGCTCTGGTCGAACGGAATCGCGACGCCGTGTACGGCGTCGCCGTCAACATGTGTACGAGCCCGGCCGCCGCCGCCGAAGTCACCCGCCAGGCATTCCTCGCCGCCTGGCGCGAGTCCTCCTACTCGCCCACCCCGCGGGACGCGAGGACGTGGCTCCTCGGCATCGCCATGCGGATGGCGCTCGCCGAGCGGGCCCGCGGGCCCACGCGTCCGAGCGTCTCGGCTTCGATCAGCGTCGCCGGTGCCCTGCGTCAGGCCCTGGACGCCATGGACGACGGCGTGCGCGGAGCGCTGGTGCTGCGCGACGTGCTGGACGTCCCGCCGCGGGACGGCGCCGTCATCCTCGGCGTTCCGGAGGAGGAGTTCCGCAGCCGCGTCCACCGGGCGCGGCTGGCGCTGGGCGGGTTCATCGACCGGTTCCAGGCCGCTTGAGGGCGCCGGTCCGCCGCGCACCGCGCCGCCCTGGTTTCGAAGCCCGGTGCGGCTTGGGAACGACGCGGTCTTCGCGAAGCGTCTCCCCCTTGCGCCGCGAAGGCGTCCGCCGCTTGTCCTCCGGGATCAGACCCGCCACCTTGGCCGCCCCCCAGAGCGCGCCGTGGAGCTGCGAGTCCGATCCCAGGCCGGCCAGCAACAGGCGCGCCCGGAACAGCGGGTGCGGCGCGATCTGGTCGCGCACCCGATCGATGAGCGGCTT
>WNFT01010633.1_pt1 | contig 14047 bp, 9 predicted proteins | sample 5400191 | NCBI WGS metagenome assembly WNFT01 (sample SAMN13153359, study PRJNA577476) | soil metagenome | isolation source: 80 cm saprolite under Madrone tree | place: USA:California | collected 2016-06-14
CATCTCGGCAGCGCGACGCAGCAGACGCGCGAGAGCATGGCGCGCATCGCCCTCGAGCAGGTCGAGCGCGTGCTGCGCGGAGAACGGCCGACCACGGCCGTGAATGAGGTGACCTCTCCCTGAAATGGAGAAGGCGATCCCTCCACCATCTGCAAAGTACCGGCGCGCGCATTTTGCTCAGTTCAGAAAGCCCTGATTGTCCGCCGGATCTGCTGCGCCGCCTCATTGCCCGATCACGGCGAAGTCGTCGAACACGACCCCGGCGAGATTCGTGGACATCCCGGCGGTCCCTGGCGTGACGATCGCGGAAGCCGATGAGTCGGTGACCGTCAGCTTGACCACCCCGTTCACCGACGCGACGAGGTGCACTGGCCCTGCGCCCGCGGCGCTGAGCGCGATCGTCGCCCACTCGTGCAAATCAGGGATGCCGCTGGGAACGTCGCCGAGGACGGTGATCGTGCTGCCATTGTACCGGCGGATCTGCAACCGTCCGTTGCTCAGCAGGGCGACGTCATAGCGATCGCCGGAGGTCCTTTCCCGCAGATCGAGCGCCGCGGTTGCCGCGGCAGAATTCATCACCCGCGCCTGCACCGAGCAGTCCGCGCAGCTCAATGACTGGACCGCCACCTGATTCCAGGGGTGCATGTCCGACTGGGCCCGCATGCCCGGCGTCAACCAGACTCCCGCAACGATCCGCCATGCCGGACCCATGCCCGTCGTCCGGTTGAACGCATCGCTGAAGAGGACACCCGACTGGGGCGGAGGGCCGGCGTCCGCTGTCCCCGCGTCGAGCGTCCCGGCGTCGGAAGCACCCGCGTCGGGCGTCCCGGCGTCCGCTGTCCCCGCCTCCGGCGTCCCGCCGTCGGAAGCACCCGCGTCTGGAGCGCCGCTGCCCGGAGTGCCTCCGTCCGGCGTCCCTCCGCCCGGCGGAGGCGACGGCAGGGGCGTGGCGTTCGGTGCGGGCGCGAACACGAGCGCGACGCTCCCGCTGCTGTCGGCATTCGGGGCATTTGCGTAGAAGCATGGGACTTCGGCCACCGTCCCTGGAAGCGACTCGACCCCGGCCGGATATCCTTTGAAGCCGCCGCCGCCGTCGAGCAGGATGGAGCTACCCAGTGCTCCGCTCTGCAGAACGCGGTAGCGGAGCTGATAGTTCGTGTTGAGCGACAGCATCCGATTCGAGAAGATCACCAGGCTTCCGCCGATGCGCGTGATCGCCGGCTGCAGCGCCCAGTCCGCGGTGCTTTCCACCAGCACCCGCGCGCTCCAGCCGCCGCTCCAGTGCCGGTACCAGAGCTGCCCGCCGACGTCCTTGTAGACGAGGTGGACGCCACCGCTGCCGTCGCCGGCCGCGCTCAGCGCCGCGCCATGGTAGATGCCCTCCGGAAACACCAGCTGGCGCGCGCCCCAGGTCTGAAGCGGATCGGAATCGTTGCGCAGGCGCATGTAGCCCAGTCCGCCGTTGTGCGTCCCGTAGAGGAGCATCAGCCGGTTGCCCGCGACCGGGAGGATGCGCCCCCCGGGCCGATTGGCGAAGGTGTCCAGCGATGGCTGCGGCTGGAAGGTGGCACCGCCGTCGGTGCTCACCGAGATCACCATGGTGAAGCTGCCGTCGGCGTTCAGCCGTTGCGCCCAGACCCAGAGCCGTCCCTGGGAATCCCGGGCAAGCTCGGCGCGCAGGTACGCAGTGGCATTGGAGGTCGAATCGAACACGGCGACCGGCGTATCCGCGCCCCATTCCGCACTCCCCTTCCAGCGCCACCTCTGGAAATAGACGTCGTGCTCGGTGGAGCCGGAGACCTGCGGGCCCTCGTACGAGTAGACCATCGCGACGTCCATCCCGAGCCCGATCAGATCGGGCGTGTCGCGATGGCAGCAGCCGCGGATCGGTGCGTACCAGCTCCAGCTGCGCGCCTCGTCGGTGCTCCGGTAGAGCGAGAGCCAGTGCCCGTTGGCCCCGCCTTGCTGGACGGCGAGGAGCCAGGTCGCCGGCCGGCCGTCTCCTGGATCGAGGCGCAGCACGTGCCGGGCTGCGGGGAGCGTGAGCGCGTTGCCGCTGGATACCGGTAGTACGCTCTGGGCCGCCGCGACGAGTACCGGGACTGCGAAGAACATGTCCTCCCTCCAGGCGCCTGAGGGAAATGTAAGGCGCCTGACAAAAGGTGCAGGGGCCGCACGAGTGGAACACTGGCCGCGTGCGCCTGCCGGACTGCTCGATCAGCGTCCAGTCGACGCCAGGGAGGAAACCGCAGATACGCATTTCAACGAGCCAGGACCAGCTGCTCGATCCTCGTCATCGCTTCGTCGAGCTGCGGCTGCGCAGCTCCGAACGAGAACCGCGTATAGCTGCGAAATCGCGAGGCCCGGTGGCTGCGCCGCTTCCCGGGGTTCACGTCGAAGAACTCGCCGGGCACGGTGATCACCTTCTTCTCCAGCGCGGCGCGGAAGAACCCCATTCCGTCGTAGAGCGGCGGCGGGAGGCCCGCGAGGTTTCCCCAGACATAGAAGGTCCCGTCGGGCGCGCGATCGGCGCGAATGCCCAGGCGCTCGAGCCGTTGGATCATCTTGTCCCGCTTGTCGCGAAACACCGCATTGATCGCCAGGGTCTCCTTGCGCACCACCTCGTCGGCGAGCAGCGGGATCGCCGCGCGCTGCAGCGGCCGCGAGCCACCCCCGTCGAGAAACGATCCCGCGCTGGCCACGGCATCGATCACCTTGGCCGGAGCGACGGTCCAGGTGACGCGCCAGCCCGGGTACCGCCAGTTTTTCGTCAGGCCGTCGAAGATCACCACGGGATCGCGGTTGACGTCCTCGACGTAGCGGGCGGCGCTCTCGATCGGGAGCTGTCCCGGCCGCCCGGTCCAGACGTAATGCGAGTAGAACTCGTCGATGAGGAACGAGCACTCCAGCTCGCGCGCGGTGCGCACCCACCGCGACAGCTCTTCCCCTTGGATCAGCTTGCCGGTCGGATTGCAGGGATTGCTCAAGAGGAGCGCGGAGAGTCCGCGCCCCTGGATCTCCTTGCGAAGATCGTCGGCCGTGAAGGCGTATCCGCGCTCTCCTTCGAGGAGGATGGGGATGGCGGTGAACGCCTTGAAGACGTCGAGCAACTCCTCGTACGCGGTGTAGTCGGGGAGGAAGTGGCCGAGGTTGACGTGGCCGAGCGATGCCGCGGCGCGGGTGAGCGCCGCCCGCCCACCGCCGCAGATGCTGACGTTCTCGGGGCCGTACTGCGAAGGCAGGCCTTTGCGAAAGAGGCGGTTGTAGAGCGCGGCGACGGCCTCGCGCAGCTCCCACAACCCCGCCACGGGCGCGTACTCCTGATCGTCGACGCGCACGGCGACTTCGTGCACGCGCGGCGGCGCCCCCGGCAGGGGACCGGTCTCCGGCTGGCCCTGGCCGAGGTTGCACCAGGACGTATCGCTGCTGCGGTAGCCGAGCTTGTGCGCCTCGGAAGTGACGTAGATGACGCCGGTGCGGGGGACGGCGCGAAACGCGGGGATGGTGACTTCGTCGCTCACGGGCGGAGCGTAACACGTCAACCGCAGACATCGACTTTGGTGCACACGCCCTGGACGCAGTTCTCGTTCCTCGCGCACGCCGGAGCATCGCACCGGCCACAGTGGTAGCGATCGGTCTTCAAGTCGTAGCAGGAACCCGAGCAGTCGGTCAGGTCGGACGCGCAGGCGTCGGCGCACCTCCCCCGCGTGCACTTCTGTCCGGTCGGGCAGGCGACGCCGCACCCGGTGCAGTTCGCGACGCTCTCGACGCAGGCGCCGCTGCAGCGCAGACAATCGAGCATGCAGGCGGACTGGTTCAGGCAATACGCACCAGGTCCGCAGTCCGCGTCATTGGAGCAAAGCAACGCGCACGGCTTTTCGCAGCCGAGCAGGAGAAGGGCGAGCGCGAGAAGCCGCACCCACTGACACTATCACCGCTTGTAGCGCGGCAGGCGCACCCCTTGCGTCAGCGCTGGAGCAAAAAGATCACCCATCTCGCGCAGCCGCTGCGGCATCGTCTTCAAATTCAGCTGCCGCGGATCGAGCCCGGGCTTCACCTCGCTCCAGCGCAAGGGAGTGGAGACGGGAGCGCCGTCGACCCCGCGCAGCGAATACGGCGCGACTACCGTCTTTCCGTAAGCGTTCTGCATGCAGTCGAAGTAGAGACGGCCGCGGCGCGCCGCCCGCGACCGCTCCAGCGTGACGTTCTTCAGCTGCTTCACCACGGTCTCGCCGACCTGTAGCGCGAACGATTCCGCGTCCTCGTAGGTGTGCCCCTTCGCCAGCGGGACCATGATGTGCAGCCCGCGCTTGCCCGTCGTCTTGGGAATGCTGGGGAGCCCGAGCCGCTCGAACATCCCCTGGAGCACCGCGGCGACCTCGATGGCCTGCTCGATGGTCTCGCCCTCGGCCGGATCGAGATCGAATACCACCCAGTCCGGCTGGGTCAGGCTCTCTGCGCGCGAGTGCCAGGCGTGGATCTCCAGGACGGAGTTCTGCGCCAGCCAGCGCAGCGCGCGGGGGCTGTCCGCGATCAAGTGCCGCACCGTTCCCTTCTTCGTGCGCGCCGGCGTCTCCACGGTCCGCATCCAGTCTTCGGCCATCGCGCCCACGTCCTGCTGGAACCAGCTCGGCTTCTCGATCCCCTGGTTCCAGTGGACCAGCGTCAGCGGCCGGTCCCTCAGCGCGTTCAGGAGCGCCGGAGCAACGGCGTCGTAGTACGCAGCGACGTCCGCCTTGGTGATCCGGTCTTTCGGATAGAGGAGCCGATCCGGGTTGGTCAACTTCTGCGGCTGATCGGGTGCCGGGGCCGGCGTCTGCCTCCGCGTGCGGTCCTTCGCTCGTGGCGCCGGCGGCACCGGCGCAGGCTTCTCACGCAGGCATTCCTCCGGCTTCTTGTCCGCGCGGATCCCTTGGAACGCCGGATGGCGCAGCTTCCCGTCCGAAGTCCACTCGGTGAAGCGCACCTGCGCGACCAGGCGCGGCTCGACCCAGTGGGCATCGCGCAACCTCGGAGCGCCTCGCGCCGGCGGGTCTGGCCGCTCGTCCTGCGCCAGCTGCTTCTGCAGCTCCGCACGCTGCTTCGAAGAGAAGCCGGTCCCCACCTTTCCCGCGAACTCGTACCCGCCCTTCCCGTCCGCCACCGCCAGCAGCAGCGCACCGAGCGAACCTCTGGCGTTCCCCTTCCCCGGAGTCCAGCCGACGATCGCCAGCTCCTGCGTCGCCTGCGCCTTGAGCTTCAGCCACGCGCGCGAGCGCCCCTTCTCGTAGACCGACCCGCGCGCCTTCAGGATCAGGCCTTCCAACCCGCGCTCGCGCATCTTCGCCAGCGCGGGCGCGATGTCGCCCGGCACCTCCTCGGCGAGCTGTACTTGCGGCGGCGCGTTGGAGAGCACGCTGCGCAACAGATCCCGGCGCTCCTCCAGAGGGCGGGCCCGCAAGTCCTCGCCGTCGAGGCGCAGCAGGTCGAAGGCAAAGAGCACTGCTTCCTCCGTCCGGCCCTGCTGGATCAGCTCGAACCGCGGAACTCCCTGGGGATCGAGCACGCAGACCTCGCCGTCGATCACCGCATCGCCGACCACGATGCGTGCGAGCGCCTGCGCGACGCGCGGGAACCTTGCCGCGAGATCCAGGGCGTTGCGCGTCCACATCGCCACCCGGCCGTTCGACAGCGCGCAGACCGCGCGGTAGCCGTCGTACTTCACCTCGGCGTGCCAGTCCCCCGCGGGCACGGCGTCGACCAGCGTCGCCAGCATCGGAGGCAGATAGGCGGGCAGGATCGTCTCGGGCGCGGCGCGGGGCGTGCGCAGCTTGCCGCTTCTCTCCGGACCGCGGGTGATCACGCGCCCGCTGACCACCGACTCCGGGCGCTCGGCGATCACGTCATAGGATGGGTTCTCCGTTCCGTCTTTGGCCTTGAACATCAGCCACTGCGCCTTGCCGGGCGCGCCACCGTGCGTGCGCACCAGGTGCCACTGCCCGCGCAGCTTCTTGCCGTGGAACTCGACCACGACGTGGCCCTTCTTGCGCTGCTGCGAGAGCTGGCCGGGCGGAACCGAATCGCAAGTGCCGTTGTCCCAGATCAGCGAGTCGCCCGCGCCGTATTCGCCGTCCGGAATGCGCCCTTCGAAGCTGCCGTACTCGAGCGGATGATCCTCGGTCTGGATGGCGAGCCGCTTGACCGCCGGATCATAGCTCGGCCCCTTGGGTACCGACCACGAGGCGAGCGCGCCGTCGATCTCCAGGCGCACGTCGTAGTGGAGCCGGGTCGCGTCGTGCTTGTGCACCACGAAGGTGGGCTCCGTGTGCGGCGCCGTCTTGCCCGGAGCGGGCTCCGGGGTGACGGCAAAGTCGCGCTTCGCCTCGTACTCCGGCAGCCGCCGAGTCAAGGCTGCGCCTCGTCGCCGTGCGGCCGTGCGCTTGCCGGACGAACTGCGTGGACGCGGCATGTGCGTACGGTCGGCATGGGTCAACGCGGGGGGTAGTCCACCTCGACGTCCAGTTGCTCGTCTCCGCGCGCGCCGTCGATCTTCGTTTCGATGCGCGCGGTCTCGTGCGGACGCAGCGTCGCCCTCTCGCTGTGCAGGACCGGAGCGCCGCCCGCCCGGGGACGCACGCGGAAGTCCACCTGGATCTGTCCCTCGCCGAAGCCGCCGTTCCGGACGAAGAAAAGTACGGTGAGCGTCTCGACGTTGCTGCGCTGCGCGAGGGTGACGAACAGCTTGCCGTACAGCGCAACGACCAGGACGCCCGCGCAGGAAGCGCTGAACAGAACGGCATACGTCACCGCGGGCAAGCGGACTCGTCGCGCGAAGCTCTCGGCCGTGTCCGCGCCTGGCTCGCTGACGACGCGCTTGAGGATCCCGCGCACGATTCGTTTAGAACTTACTTTATGGATATTACGCAAGGCTGTTTCTGCTTGCGCCGAGTGACGTCGAGCGCAAACTGGAGGCCGGATTTGCACGGCACATGCTATAGCGCGGGAGCGGGAGGAATTGGTTGGAAGTCATTTCCCAAGGTGCATCTGCCGCGACGAGCAACAGATCGTAGCGGACAGAGCGCGTGCGCAGCAGGACGCGCGAGATGCCGAGAGCAAGAACACAAATCGCGGCAACTGACGAAGACCAGTCAGGCAGTACCTGACCTACCGAGAAAGGAAACCAAGAGCTCGTTGACGGGGCCGGGAGCGTCCGCTTGTACCCAGTGCGACGCCTCCGCGATCCGCTCCACGCGCACGCGCGGCACCCAGCGCGGATCCGGTTCCGCCAGCTCGGCCCCCAGCCACTGGTCGCGTTCCCCCCAGATCACCAGCGTCTCCGCCGCGACGGTCTTCCAAGGCGGGCTCCGGTACCGCGCCGCCGCCCGGTAGTAGTTGATCGGCGCGGTGCGATCGCCCGCGGCAGCAACCATCGCCTCGATGACCGCGTCGTCGTAGGCCCCCCTGCGCGCCGGCGTGTACCGGAAAGCGCGGCGCAACCGCCGCGGCGACATGAACCACTCGGGCAGCACCGGAAGCTGGAAGAAGAACATGTACCAGCTCTTGCGCAGCTGGCGCAGGGTCCGCAGGCCGCGCCACATCCGCTCTGGGTGCGGCACGTTCAGGATCGCCAGCCTGCGCACGCGCCGCGGATGCCACATCGCCACGTGCCACGCGATGTGCGCGCCCCAATCATGGCCCACCAGGTCGGCGCGCTCGCGTCCCAGCGCGACGATCAGCTCCGCCGCGTCGCGCGCGAGAAGCTCGATGCGGTAGGCGGCCGCACCGCGTGGTTTGTCGGAGCCGCCGTAGCCGCGCAGGTCGGGAGCGACGGCGCGAAATCCGGCGGCGGCGAGCGCTGGCAATTGGTATCGCCAGGCGAGCCAGCACTCGGGAAAACCGTGCATCAGGATCACCAGCGGGCCGTCCGGCGGACCGACCGCGGCGCAGTGCAGCCGCACGTCCCCCGCCTTCACGTCGAGGTGCTCGACTCCTTCGAGCTGCACAGGCGTCGCAGCGGCCATCCCCGCTCCCTTGACAAACCCGCGCCGGCTCAGCTTCCTCTCGTCGGACATGCCCGCGCCTCCGCGAAGCCGGGATCGAATACACCCGCCCCGCGCGGACGGGAACACAGCGGTCTTCCAGGTCGTGGCGACGGCCCGGTGAAGCTCGCGCTCGCGCTCACGCTGCTCTTTGTGTTCGCTCTGGCCGCCGTGGTCGCAACTGTCGTGCAACCGGTCTTCCGCAAGGGCGCACGCGCTGGTCGCGCTCGGTCCGCGGAACGATGCGGCCGGGCAGTCGCGGGCCGCGGATTGGATCCGCGGACAGATCATGGGGGGGACACCATCCGATGGTGTCCCCCGTCCTGCGCTTCAGGTTCAGGACGGCGATCGGCGCGTGGAGGAACAGCGGTACGTCGCGAATGGCGAGACCTTCCGCAATCTCATCGTCCGTCTCGGACCGGAGACGGAAGACCGGATCGTCATCGGCGCCCACTACGACGTCCGCGGCCCGTACCCGGGCGCGGACGACAACGGGAGCGGTACGGCGGCGCTGCTCGAGCTGGCGCGGGTCCTGCGCGGCGCGCCGCTCGCCATCGGGGTCGACCTGGCGTTCTACTCGAACGAGGAGTACGGCCTGCTCGGCAGCGCCGCTCACGCGGAGTCCGCGCGCGGCGTCCGCGCCATGGTCTCGCTGGAGATGCTCGGCTGCTTCGATCAGACGCAGGAGTTCCCGTTCGCGGCCCTGCGCCTGCTCTATCCGTCGCAGGGCGACTACATCGTCGTCGTCGGGAGGCTCCAGGACATTCCGCTGGTTCGCGCCATCAAGTCCGCGCTGCTTGCGAACGGCGCCGGCGCGCGGTCGATCGATGCGCCCGAGCTGATCCCCGGAATCGCCGACTCCGATCACTCGAGCTTCTGGCGCAACGGTGTGCGCGCTGCCATGGTCACCGATACGGCCTGGTATCGGAACACCCGCTATCACACGGCGCGCGATACGCCCGACACGCTCGACTACGGGCGGATGGCGCGGATCGTGGACGGGATGGCCGCCTGGGCGTCATCGATCCCACGCTGACCGCCAGGCGCCGATCCGCTCGGCGTACTTCACCAGCCCCTCGTGGAACGGGTGCCGGGCGATGGTGGCGCTGTCGCCCACCACGATCAGCTTCTTGCGCGCGCGTGTCAGCGCCACGTTGATCCGGCGGATGTCGGCGACGAACCCCAGCTCGCCGGCCGGATTCGAGCGCACCAACGAGACCACCACCGCCTCCTTCTCCCGGCCCTGGAAGCCGTCCACCGTGTCGATCTCCAGCTCCTCGACCTCGTGCAGCAGCTGCCGCAGCTTTTGCACCTGCGCGTCGTATGGCGAGATCACGGCGATGTCCCGCGGCGGAAGCATCGCGAGCAGCTTGCGGACCTCCGCAGCGACGAGCTCCGCTTCCCCCTCGTTCAGCTTCGAGTCGCTCTCCTGCGGCGTCTCCTCCTCGAACCCGCGGCCGGCGGTGTCGATCAGCTCGAGCGGCGAGCCATCGATCGCGTGATGCGCGACCGCCGGGTGCGCGCGCAGCTTGCCACCGTAGAGCGCGTCGGAGGGATAGCGCATGATCTGCTCGTTCATCCGGTGCTGCTCGAGGAGCGTCACCATCGCGCCGGGCTGTGCCCTCGCCAGCCGTTCGAAGAGGGACAGCGAGAGCTGCTGCGCGTCGGGCGCGAGCACGGTGGGCGGAAGCTGGAGATGATCTCCGGCCAGCACTATCCGATCCGCGCGCAGCAGCGCGAGGTAAGCCGCGGGCTCGACCGCCTGGGTCGCCTCGTCGACGACGGCGATCGCGAACCGCCGCCCTTCCAGCGCACGCGACTCGACTCCGGTAAGCGTTGCGAGCACCACCTGCGCCTTCTCCAGCACCGAAAGCTCCGCGCGATCTTCCAGCTCCCGCGCCTCGGCCAGCAGCTGACGCGCTTCCCGCTCCTGGGCTCGCGCCTCGGAGAAGCGCCCCGGACCGCGCCGCTGCTTGCGCTTGCGGGAGTCCGCCCGCAGCCGCAGCGCCTCCTCGACCAGCTCCGCCGCGATCCGAGCCTGCGGGTGGGCCTGCGTCTTCTGATCGAGCGTGTGCTCGATCACGGCGGGAAGGACTCGCGCGGGATGTCCCACGCGGACGGCATCGATGCCGGCCGCCACCAGCCGCTCGACGAGGTTGTCCACCGCCAGATTCGAGGGGGCGGCGGCGAGGACTTTCTCGCCCCTCGCGGCAGCTCGGCGAACCACCTCCACCAGGACGGTGGTCTTTCCGGTGCCGGGCGGACCATGCACCAGCATCAGGTCGCCGGCGCACTCCGCCTGTTCCAGCGCGGCCTCCTGCTCCGCATTCAGCCGGTGCTGGACTCCAGGCGCTTCGCGCGGCCGCGCCTCGAACCGAGGCGGCTCCCCGCGGAGCACCGGGTGCCAGCGCCGCGCGTCGCGCATCCGCCGCACCGCGCCGGAGAGCCGGTCGTAGGTCGCCGAGGACGGCAGCAGCTCGATTGCCACGCGGCCCTCCGTCGCCCAGTCCGGCGGGGACTCGTCGAAAGCGATCCCGATCCGGGCGCGCTGGCGCCTCGCCACGATGCCGGTCGGGGCGTCATCCGCCACATCGCGCTTTGGAATCACCCGCACGATGGAACCGACTCCAAGCTGGTGTCCCGCCGGCTCGATGCCGCCCGGGAGGGCGTACGTCACCAGCGAGCGCCCGGCGAGCCCGGACTCCTCGACGGCTTCGACGTCCGGCAGCGCGAGCCCGCGCCGCACCCGTTCCGCGAAGGGGAGCTGGGCGAAGCGCTCCGTCTCCGCGGCGCGCTCCTTGTCGAGCAGCGCACCGAGGCGGTCGAGGTGCTGGTCGAGGTCCACGGAGCTTAGGTACAGTATGCTGATCCTGGGGGACACCACGTGAGGGTTATATGGCCACCATCGAAAGGCACGTCACGAACGCGCTCGTGGCGCTCGACGCGATGACGCCCTGCCGCGAGGCGGCGAAGGTGATGCGGGACAAGAAGATCGGCTCGGTTGCGGTCCGCGAGGCAGGCCGCGTGGTCGGGATCCTCACCGAGCGGGACCTGGTCGCGCGCGTGCTTGCCGCGGGAGACAACGGCGCCATGCCCATCGGTGAGGCGATGCGCACCGACCTTCCGCGCGTTCCCCCGACCACCAGCGAGGCGGAGGCGGCCGAGCTGATGCGGACGAACTATACCCGGCACCTCCTGGTGGAGGAGATGGGACAGGTGGTCGGCATCATCTCGATGCGCGACGTGATCCAATTGATGCTGGACGACAAGCAGTACCTCATCGAGCAGCTGCAGACCTATATCGACGGACGCTGACCGCGCCGAGCAGCGCCAGCGTCACGGCGCACGCGATTGCACCCGCCGGGAGGCCGCGCGGCAGGAATTGCAGCTCCACCTCCCGGGCGCCTGCCGGCACCTCCACACCGAGCGCGCAGAGATCGACGCGCAGAACGGGCGCGGGCGCTCCGTCGACGCGCGCGCGCCAGCCAGGATCGAAGTGCTCGGACACCACCAGCAGCCGCCGCCCGGGCGCCCGCAGCACGATCCGCATCCGCTCGGGGGAATCGCGCTGGAGCTGCGCCTCACCAGCAAGGCCCGGCTCGTCGAACCCGAGCCCGGCGGTCACCGCCACACGCTCCGGATCGAATCCGGGATCCCGCAGCAGCGGAAGCGGCGCCTGCGCGCGCACCACGCGCGATACGAGAAATGCGCGCGGGAGCGTCCGCTGTTCCAGAATCCACGTCCCGTACGGACCCTCCGTCCATCCCGGCCCGGGCGCCGTTTCCCACGGCATGCGGACGCGGAATCGGACGCCGAGGACCGCGCGAAACACGCCCGGCGCGGCGGATTGCGCGAGCCCGTAGGCTTCATCGTTGAGCGACCCGTACCCCGAGGCGGATTCGATGCGGTGAGCTGCATTGATCCGCGGCGCGAGCACCTGCGCGCTCCAGGCAGCGCGGCGAAGCCGCGCGTCGAGCCCGGGCAGGACCAGCGACTGTTCCGTATCCGATTCGATGCGCCAGGTGGACGCGCTCGGGCCGGCGCGCGACGCGAGCAGCTCCGCGAGCGGCGGTCGCGACTCCAGCAGCTCGCGGGGCGCGGTGACGAGCTGTCCACTGCCACAGCAAAGGGCGGACACGGCGCAGACCACCGCGGCGACGAGGTCGCGCTTTTCCCGAAGCGCGGCCGCGGCCGCCAGCCCGGCCGCAAGCAGTGCCTCGATCAGCAGCGCGCGGGAGAGCGCTGAAAGGAAGAGCGGGGCCGTCGAGGCCGCCTGAACGCGCCCGTGCTGCGCCAGCCAGACGGCGATCGAGTCGTGCCCGAAAGCGACCCCGAGCCGGAGCGCGAACAGGATCGCCGCGATCGCCCCGGAGCTCACGAGCGCTCGCCGGGCCAGGCGCGCTTCGCCGCCCAGGACCCGCTGTGCTCCCACAGCGGCGGCCAGTGCGATCAGCAGCGTCGCCGGACCTACCAGCTTCTCGGCATACCGGAACAAAGCGAAGCCCGGGATCAGGTGTGACGCCAGCCACTCGATCGGCGTTGCCGGCCCCAAGCCAGCGAGCAGGAACAGCCCCGCACCCGCGAGCAGGCCGGCGCCGCCGAAGGCAGCCAGGACCAGCGCGGGCACACCCACGGCGATGGAACCTGCGAAGGCGACGTGCGGCTCGCCGGAGAAGTACTCCGAGTACGGCGTGTCGGAGGCGCCCGGCCCGGCGAGCTCCGGCGCATCATCGAACGCCCAGGGCAACGCGAGGCCGGGCAAACGCCGGGCATCGAGCGCGAACAGTCCCGCCGCACGCTCCAGCCGGTGTGAATCACCGAGACGCAGGCGCTCCGCGGCGGGGAACGTCGCCGGCGCGGACAACAGGACGCCGCAGGCGCCGCAGAGCGCCAGCAGCGCAAGTGTCCGCGGCGCCGCGCGCGCCCCGGCCCCGAGCAGTGCCCAACCGCCAGCGATGATCCCAGCGAGCAGCATGCTCTGCGGCTCGCCGGCGAGCCCGCAGCTTCCCAGAACCGCCGCGGCAACGAGCAGTCGGGGAGCGGCAGGCGCGTCCACGAACCGGAGGATCGCCCACACCGCAAGCGGAAGGGTCGCGTGACCAAGCGCGAACGGGAGGTTGCTGGCCGTCATTGCGCACAAGAACCCCGAACCCGAATAAGTGACGGCCGCGATCGACGCCGCCCATGGTTGCGCTCCGAGACGGCGCGCGAGCAGGAAAGCGCCCGCCGCCGCCAGCGGCAGCGCGATGAGGTGGTTCAGCTTGAACGCGAGCGGGAACGGCAGCGCGAGGTAGAGCAGCGTCGCCGGGTGCCACAGTCCCGGAGTGAGCTGGCCGAGGACGGAGGCTCCCGACTCCGTCCACGGATCCCAGAGCGGCAGCTCGCCTCGCCGCAACCGCTCCGCGATGGCGAGCTTGAACGGGTAGAAGAACCGCTGCGTGTCGCGCCAGAAGAGCTGGACGTCGGGATCGAGCACGGGCGCGCAGAGCGCTGCCACCACGGCGCCGGCCAGCAGCCTGGGTCGCACGGTGATTGCTTGCCACGGGGACCGGCGTTATCCAAGCATTCGCCCATGAAGATCGTGATGATGGGGAGCGGTGGCGTCGGCGGGTACTACGGCGCTCGCCTGCAGCAAGCCGGCCACCAGGTGACGTTCGTCGCGCGCGGCGCGCACGCCGAGACCATGCGACGGAGCGGGCTGCGGATCCGCAGCGAGCTGGGAGATGCCGAGCTTCGCGTGAAGGTCGTGGATGACCCGGCGCAGGCGGGCCCGGCGGATCTGGTGGTGGTGGCGGTGAAGTTGTGGGACACCGAAGAGACCGCGCGGGCGGTGGCGCGTGTCCCCGGCGCGGCGGCCGTGTCGCTGCAGAACGGCGTCGACAAGGACGAGGTCCTCGCCGCCGCGATCGGCCGCGAGCGCGTGCTGGGCGGAGTCACCCACATCGGCGCCGTCATCGCAGAACCCGGCACCATCGCCCACACGGGCAGGCTGCAGCGCGTGACCCTCGGCGAGCTGGACGGCTCGCGGA
>WNFT01004404.1_pt1 | contig 14043 bp, 13 predicted proteins | sample 5400191 | NCBI WGS metagenome assembly WNFT01 (sample SAMN13153359, study PRJNA577476) | soil metagenome | isolation source: 80 cm saprolite under Madrone tree | place: USA:California | collected 2016-06-14
TCATTTTTGTGAAACGCAGCATCCGGTTTCATGTAGCATACTCCGGCGGGACAGCCAACCGCCGTTGCCAGTTGCGAGTTTGGCGTTTACTTATTCCGCGTGAGAAGACTGGCTGCTTCGGCTTTCATCGTGGTTTTGGCACTGACGACAGGGACAGCTTTTAGTGGAGATTACAACGGATTGATACTCGATCAGATCAAACAAATGCCGAAGGGCGGTCGCTATTCGGTCTCGCATTTCGCCAAAATCCGCCTCCAATCTTCAGCACATTTTGAGTCGGGAAAATTCTTTATTCTCCCTTCGGCGGCATCGCCGAGTTTCTGTTCAGGCGCAACTTACCTCGTGTTCATCAGGGCCATTGAGGCCTTGCGCGCGCGGGGAGAGCTTCATCTCGATTTTGCCACTCTGGAGCAGCTCATCATTCGAGATCAACACGATGGCGAAGGGATCTGGGGCCGATGGAACGCAAATGGACCAGGCACTGCACGTCTTTTTCACGAATTGGGGCTTGGCCAGAATTTTGATAATTTTGATCAGGCGAGGCCGGGCGATTTCATGAAAATATTTTGGTCGCGCCAGGTTGGCAAAAGTGAGCACGGGCACTCGACCATTTTTCTCGGAAGAGAGAATCGGTTTGGTGTGGAATATATCCGATACTGGTCGAGCAATATCCCATCGGGCTACGGAGAGAAGAGTGTGCCGCGAAGCAAGATCGCCTATGCGATTTTCTCGCGCCTTCAGACTCCGGGCAATCTGGCTCGAATCAGCGGCGCGCCTTCTGTCGATTCTTATCTCGCCTCTCTTCTCCGAACCCGCTCCAGTATTGCCGAGGCTGGTACGAAGTGCGGTCTGTGATCCTTCGGTGATCGTGAGACAGCCCGGCGGGAGCACCCGGAGCTAATTTAATGTCCGTCCTGGTTAATGGATTTGTTCTGGGCTGGTCAGTGGCCTGGCCGCCCGGACCGGTGAATGCCGAGATGATTCGACGCGGCTTAATGCCGAAGGATCGCGGCGGCGGATTCTGGTCGGCGTGGCCGATTGGTCTTGGTGCGTGCACGGGTGATTTCATGTGGGCGCTGTCCGTTTCACTCGGAGCTGGTGCGCTTCTAAATTCGCCATCCATTCGGCACGCTTTGGCGATCGTTAGTCTAACGCTACTCTTGGTTTTGGCCGCAACGTTCGCGCGGTCGGCCTGGCGGATTTTTCGCAGCCGTCGTTGCAGCGAGGCGACTGTTTCATCGGACGAGCGAAAGCAACGCGGATATTTGCTCGGGCTATTTTTCGCGCTCAGCAGTCCCTGGAACATCGGCTTCTGGTTTGCCGTGATCGGTAGCCAGGCAACGCAAAGCACAAGTCTCAAGGGGTCGCTTGCCCTCGCCAGCGCAGTAGTCCTTGGCGCCGTGACTTGGACCCTTGTCCTTTGTGTAGCGCTGAAACTCGGAGCACGCATTTTTTCGCGACCGGAATGGCAAATCATGACCGAAGCTTTGACATCGGCGGTGATGTTGTGGTTCGCCGTTCGTCTCCTCCTTCACTTTCCATGACCAGCGACAATCAACTGGAGATACCACCGCAGGTGGTTGAAGATTTGCCAATGTCGACGCGCGAGAAAACGCTGACGATCAACGAGATTTATCACTCGATCCAAGGCGAGAGTACTTGGGCGGGGCGACCGTGCGTCTTTGTCCGGCTGACGTTCTGCGATTTACGCTGCAATTACTGCGACACCGAGTACGCCTTTTATGAAGGTAAGAAGCAAACATTGGAGAAGATCGTGACTGCCGTGGCGGAGTTTCGTTGTCCTCTCGTCGAAATCACTGGCGGCGAGCCACTGCTCCAGAAAAATGTGCTGCCGCTGATGTCGACCTTGGCAGATGCAGACTACGCAGTGTTACTCGAAACTAGCGGCGCGCACGATATCTCGAAAGTCGATCCGCGAGTCTATCGGATCATGGATTTAAAGACGCCAGGGAGCGGCGAAGTCGAAAAAAACCTTTGGTCGAACACAAGTTCATCTGGAGCCCGACACAGCGGGGAGTCTGATCGATGCGAGCCCGCTTAACGAAAGATTTCACATTTGAAGCAGCGCAGACTTTGCCCCACGCGCCGGAGGGCCATAAATGCAGGGGCATGCACGGCCACAGTTTCAAAATAGAGGTTTCGGTGGAAGGGGATGTCGGTCCGAAAACCGGCTGGGTTTATGATCATGCAGAAATAAGCGCTGCGATGAAACCGCTCCTGGAAATGTTGGACCATTCTTATCTCAACGATATTGAAGGGTTGGAGAATCCGACGATTGAGGAAATGGCAGCGTGGTTCTGGAAGAAATTGAAGTCCCAATGTTCTGGGCTCTGCGAGATCGTGGTACACGAGACGCCGACGGCTCGCTGTGTTTATCGCGGCGAATAGGGCGCGCTGGCTTCGTCGCCGCCGACGAATTCTAACGCTTCTGCACTCGTGCCCTGACGATTTCGATGGCTTCCTGGCGAAACCTTAAATATTTAAACGCTGCATCACATCAATGATCATTTAGGTGTAACAAGAAATCCTCAAATAAGTCGTCGTAAATTTTTCCACGCTCGGGGTGATATTGCACCGCGAGCGCGAATGGGTAATCGCGCAGCCGCATTTGCTCAATGACATCATCGTGTGCGCACCACGCTTCTATTTCGAAACCGGCGGCTGCACGTTCGATGGCTTGATGATGCGAGCTGTTTACCTTGCCGAAACGATGCTTCGCGCTGCGATCATTGCGCAGTGGTTGGACATCGTGGTCTTTCATCTCGGCTAATTTGTGTCCTGGAATATCGAGCTTGAGTGTGCCGCCGAGCGCGACATTCAAAACCTGGAGACCCTTGCAAATGGCCAGGATCGGTAACCCTCGAGAGAGCGCTTCTTGCACGGCCGCAAATTCCCAGCGATCACGCTCAACATCGACATCTTTGTCTATTGCGCTGGGATCGACAATCTCCTGCCGCAAAAATTCCGGCGCAATATCTGAGCCGCCGGTCAAGAGCAGCCCGTCCATTTTGGCCAGCGACGCTTTGCCTTTACGCGCGTCGAAAACCCGGATTTCAGGATGTTTGTCGAAAAATGGTTGAAACCATTTTTCATCTTTCTCGCGCATCCAGGTAGCCAGGTTTGGCATTTCTAAATGTGCGATTCGTTAGCGCGCTGTAAAGGCGACAATGGGCGGTGCAAAAAGAAGTAGACGTAGAAAAAAGTCGCAATCGTCGCTGGGATCATGAAGTAGCTCGCCTCCGTTCCAAGCTCGCCGCCCGTTATCCATACGGGACCCGGAAATGTCGCGTCAAACAATCGGCCCTGCGGTACCTGGCCTCCGTTGCGTGTTCCAATTATGAAAAACTGGCCGAAATCGAACGCCGCATGCCAGCCGACCGCCCACCAAAGCGAACCCGTGACGCGAACGCTGACGCAAAGGAGCACGCCGAGAGCGAATATGATTCCGATGTCGATTGCGTTTTCGTGCGGCTTGGACAAGTGCGCGCCGGCAAACAATGCATTCGTGATCAGCGTCGCGGGCCAGAAACCGGCTCCACGCCAGAGTGACTGCAAGGCGTATCCACGAAAGACATATTCCTCAGTGACACCGACGAACAACATTGCGACGAGCCACAAAAGCGGCGATGTGGTGAGATCGCTGCCGCGCAATGCAATGCCTTGAATGCTCATTCCGCCCATGAAGAGCATTCCTACTCCCACAAAGGCGATTGTCGCGAAACCCGCGATTGCTCCATTCCGAAAAAATCCGCCGAATGCTTCGTTAATCGGCAGACCGTAGCTGTCGATCCGCCGGTGTTCGAATCGCGCGACCACGCCGGTCACGATCAAAATCACAATCAAATCGAAAGCGCCGCTAACAATAATGGACGGCGCGCTCAATGCGCCTGGATCGACATGGAGCCTGGCCGCGAGGAATACGATGGCGGGTTGTTCCAAGAATCGGACTACAAGAAAAATTGCGGTCGCGAAAATGAGAAACCGCCAACCGTGGCGAAGTCCATCCGGACCAACGAACAGCCCTTTTATTCTGCTCATGCAGCGAAGACTACAAGCCCATCAACTCGCGTACGTATTTCACCGGAGGACTGCCGAATGCGATCACACTATCGTTGTATTTCTTCTGATCGAACGATGCGCCTGCTTTCGCTTTCGCGCGCTTGCGAAGATCGAGATGCTCGCTTACGCCGACGAAATAAGTGGACAATTGAGTTGAAGTAAGACGTGCCCGTTTCCATTTCGCGACGGCTTCGCCTTCCTGCTGATAACCTTGTTTCATCATCAAATCCATCGCTTCCTGTTCACTCATATTTCCAGCATGAATGCTTTGGTCGAGAATTGCGTTGCAGATCACCCGCAGTCGTATTTTTAACTGCTGCATCTTGACTTCAGGACCGCCGTAGCCTTGTTCCGTCATGTTTTGCTCGCAATAAACGGCCCAGCCTTCGATGAATGTGCCACTGCGGAAAATTGCCCGTACCAAAGTTGGCGCGCGAAACTCGTTCGCATGAGCGAGCTGCAAGTAATGGCCGGGCATCGCCTCGTGCACGGTGAGATCACGGACCATGTAATTGTTGTATTCGCGAAAAAACGATTCCTTGCGCTCCTTCGACCAATCTTTCGGTGTAGGTTCGACCGCAAAAAATGTTTTGCCATTTTGCTCGAGCGGCCCCGGTGAATCGCAATAGGCAATGCCGGTGCCGCGCTTGAATTCTGGCATCACGATAACGTTGAGCGGCGTTTCCGGCACGGCGACGAGATTGTGCGATTTCACGAAATCGGTCGCTTCACCTACAATCTTCTGCGCGTAACCGACGATCGTGTTGTCGTCCGGGTGCTTCTCGGCCAGCTTGTCCAGCACCGCGACCGTGACTTTCCTTTTGTCCGCCAGCGTCGCCTCGTCGGCCTTTGGAAAATATTTTTTGTAGAGTGGCAACGCGGTCTCGTAGATCGCGCTCTGGGTCTGCTGCAAATCCGCCTGCGCCCGCTTCATGATTTCTTCCATCGAAAGGTTGGACGCGAGCGCGAAGCGCAATTTCTTTCGGAATTTCTCTGCGCCGAGCCGGAAATCGCCGGTCGAACGGGGGAGCAAATCTTTTTGCAACCACGTCTTGTAGTCGTTGAGCGCCGCGATCGTTTTCTCCTGTAACGGCGCGAGTCCCGCCTTGGCTTTGGGCGCTTTGTCGAGCGTCTCGTTCAGCCCTTCCTTGATGAGAGAAATCGCGCCCTGGGTCTGGTCGATTGCGGTCTCGGTGTAAACCTGCGGCGGGTTTTTCAGGTTCGCTTTCGCCTGCGCAATGACGGCCGGGATCTTTTCCATGCGCGCCTTGATGCTGGCGGCGCGCTTTTCCGGTGGCGCGAAATCACGAGCCACAAGCAGATACAGGCTATTGGCGAGACTTTCGTTATAAAGCAGCGGATTCCATTCGCGCTCCTTCAGCTCTTCGATCCCGAAGATTTCGTTATCGATGTTGTCCTTGAGCAAGCGGACATCGACCCTGTTCGGCCCGGTCAATTTCGTTTGATCGCTGAACTGTTCGAGCTGCTGCCGAAAGTTTTTCGCGCGTGCGAGCTCCTTGGCGACAACCTCGTCGGAATAATCCGTGAGCTTGTCGTCAAACCGGTGATCGCCCAGGCTCGTCGCATACTCCGGATTCGCCTGGAGCAAACCTTCGATGTAATCCTTGGCCAGTTTCTGGAACCGGTCGTCTTCCGGCGTGGCCAGGGCTGCGAGCGGAGTGAGAATAAGGGCGAATAGAATGACGCACGGTGTTTTCATAAATGAGATGATGTTAGATACCGGGAAGCGCACGCGCCTCGCGTGCACGTTTCGGCGCCACGCCGAAACAACCATCGGGAAGTTCGCGACTCGCGAACGCTTTCGGAGTCGCCAGCACGCGAGGCGCGTGCGCTCCCCGGAAAAATCATGTCGGCGTGCCGCCGGCCAGGAGCGGTTCGGTCACGCGTTCGTCCTCCGGCACCTGGATCTGCAAATGAGTCCGCTCCTGGAAATGGCGGGAGACAAATACATAGATCACCGAAGTGACGAGCATGAGCAGAGTGAAGAAGCGGAAGTAATTTGCGCCTTCGAGATTCATGCCCATCGATTTGAGCTTCGGAATCAGGAAACTGATGATCGAGGGTATCTGGTTTCCGAGCGCGACCGAAAGCAGCCACATCGCCATGAGCAGGCTCTTCATCCGGTTCGGGGCCTGGGTGTAGGAAAACTCGAGGCCCGTGATCGAGACCATCACTTCGCCGGCGGAGAGGATCGCGTAAGCGATCAATTGCCAGATGACGTTCGGCCGCCCTCCGTGGTCGATGTTAAGCTGAATCGCCCAAATGACGACAAACGAGAGCGCGGTCAGGAAAAGCCCAATTCCAATCTTCCGCAGGGGCGTAAGTGGAAACACTTTGCTAATCGCGGGGTAGATCCAGTAGTTGAACATCGGAATCATCGCGAGAATGAAGATCCCGTTCACCACGTTTACCTGCTCCGGCAAAAAAGTGATCCCGAGGAAGTAAAGATCCATCTTCTGGCACTGGATCGTCCATTCGCCACCGCTGCTCTGGTCCCAGAGCGCCCAGAAAATCATGGTGAAGACGTAGATCGCCCAAATGCGCAACAGAATGCTGCGTCCTTCCTTGCTTGCTAAGTCGCGCAGAAATCCGAGACCGCCCGGCGGAACGTGGACCATCTTTTTGCGACCGAGCCAAAAGATCACCGTCGCGATGAACATCAGAACGCCTGGTAATCCGAAGGCGTATCTTGGGCCCCAGTTCGGACTGCGCAGCAGCACCGGGCAGAGCCAGATGGAAAATGACGAGCCGAAGTTAATGGAAAAATAGAACCAGCCAAAAACTTTCGAAAGCAGATGCTTGTTCGATTCGCCGAACTGATCGCCGACATTTGCAGAAACACAGGGTTTGATTCCGCCGGCGCCTACCGCGATCAAAACTAATCCGAGCGCGAGCACCCATTTCTGTCCGAAGTGGATCCCGGCCGAAGTGTCCATGAACGCGAGCGTGAAATGGCCGAGGCAGTAAACGATCGAGAGATAAAAGATGGTGCGGTATTTGCCTAACCAACCATCGGAAAGAATGGCGCCGAAGAACGGCATCCAATAGACCGACGAAACGAATTGGTGGAACCAACCTTGCGCCTCGTTCGCCGGCATGCCTTCCAAAATGCCGGAACGATTCAACATGAACTGCGTCATGAATCCGATCAGGATCGTCCGCATCCCGTAGAAGCTGAAACGCTCCGCGCCTTCGTTGCCGATGATGTACGGCACGCCTGGCGGCATTCCCGCGATGTTGGGAGGTGACGTCGCGTACTTGGCCATGGCGTTCTTTTCGCCTAACGAGGTGTGCTGCTCGGGAAAAATTGCGCGGGCGTTGCCGAAGGTGAAGGTCTATCGGAATCCGTCGCGTTCATCCTGGATTGAGCATTCTTTGCCGGATCGACCTGCTCTCTCTGGACGTCCGGCATTTCGCCGAGGGGATGTTTTTCGCACGACGAATAAAAAATGAGCAGACCGCTCACGAGGGCAATACCGGTTCGCCGGAGGAGAAGTTCCATAATGCGCTGGCACCCTAATTGTCGATCGTTGGCCCGTGCAAGATCAAAACCGCGCTTCGATTTCTCGCTTGGTTCGCACCGGACTGCGATCACAAGCGAAACCAGGATCGGCGAGTGGCTGTACAAATGATTGAAAGACGCGGCCACAGGATTACTATCAGACGCGGTGGCCCGCATGGAAAAAAATAGTGCCTGGAACGAAGTCTTTGCCCTCATTCTGCTCTTCGTTGGGACATTGCTCTTTCTCGCATTAGTTTCCTACACGCCCAAGGACGTGCCATCCTGGGTTTGGTTTAGCCATATCTCGCCAGCAAATCATCCCGCCCAAAATTTCATTGGGCCGTTCGGCGCAATTATCGCGGGAATCTGTTATCAACTGATCGGCGCTGCCGCGTATCTTTTGGCTGCGATTCTTCTTGGCTTCGGCGTAGTGAAACTGTTTCACCCGCGTTTGCGGATGACCCAGCGAATCACGTGGATCATTCTTTTTATCGTTTCGGGCGCCTGTTTGCTTCATTTGCAACCGTATCATCTGCGCGGGTGGCATTCGGCTTTCAATATCCAGGGACCGGGCGGCTGGATCGGTTATCGTTTTGCCGATGGGCATCATGGCCTGCTCCGCAATGTTCTTGGCCAAGTTGGCTCCGTTATTCTGTTGACCGGGATCTACGTGGCGACGCTAATCCTGATGACGGGATTGCGGCCGATTCATCTTGTCCGCGAGATGGTCGCCGCGACGCGGCGCACAAATACGAGGCTGCACGAATGGCGATTGCGGCGACGATTTCAAAAATCCAACCTAAAAGAAAAAATCGAGATCAGTGAGAAACAGCTCGAGAAGCAACGGGGGTTGCTCGAAAAACGGCTGAAAAAGAAAAGCGCGTCCGTACCTCAGTCGGCTGGCACGTTTATTTTGCCTGACGAACTCGCAAATCGACCAAAACCGAAAGTGGTCGATACGACTGCCCTGCCGAGCGAGCAGATGCCGGGCCGTAGAAAACCGTCTCTCGCGGAGTTGCGCGCTAGTGGCGAGAAACCAAAATCTGTTCCAACTCTAACTAGTCGAACCTGGAAATCGGAAGACTATGTGCTGCCCGGAGTAGATTTGCTGGATGAGCATGATCTGGAAGGGCGCGCCGCCGCGGATCCCTCGGAACTGGAGCGGGTCCAGCAGATTTTGATTGATACACTGGCACAGTTCGGCATCTCAGTGGCGCCTGGCGATATCACCAAGGGTCCCACCATTACGCGCTACGAAGTGTATCCGGCTAAGGGCGTCCGTGTGGACAAGATCGTAAGCTTGGAGCGCGATCTTGCGCGGGCCACGCGCGCCGAGCGTATCAATATTCTCGCGCCCATTCCGGGGAAGGACACCGTGGGTATTGAGCTGGCAAACAGCCGCAAAGTGAAGGTGACCCTACGCGAACTCTTGCAATCGCCCGACTGGGACGACGCGAAAGGACGCGCAAAGATCCCGCTCGCGCTCGGTAAGGACGTATACGGCAAAGCGATCGTCACCGATCTGGCGCAAATGCCGCACCTACTGGTAGCCGGCACCACGGGCAGCGGGAAAAGCGTCTGCATTAACGCGCTCATCGCCAGCATGCTCTTCCGCTTCACGCCGGAAGAACTGCAACTGATCATGATCGATCCGAAAATGGTCGAGCTGCAGGTCTACACCAACCTGCCGCACTTACGTTATCCGGTAATCACCGATCCGAAGAAAGTCTTGCTCGGGCTTCGCGGACTAATCGACGAGATGGAAAAGCGCTACAAGATTTTTGCGCGGGTCGGCGTGCGCAACATCATGAGCTTCAACCTGCGACCGCCGAAAAAGAAAGACGTCGATCTTGCGCGAGAGTCTTCAGACAACGCGGATAGCAAAGTCTCGCGCCAGGATGAAATCCAAATTCCCGACAAAATGCCGTACATCGTGGTCATTATTGACGAACTGGCTGATTTAATGCAGACGGCGCCGGCGGACGTGGAAAGCGCGATTGCGCGCATCACACAAATGGCGCGTGCAGCCGGCATTCACATCATCGTTGCGACGCAGACGCCGCGCGCGGATGTCATCACAGGAGTCATCAAAGCGAACATTCCGAGTCGGATTGCATTTCAAGTCGCCTCCAAGATCGACAGCCGGGTGATTCTCGACGAAAACGGTGCCGACCGTTTGCTCGGACAGGGCGACATGCTCTACCTCCCGCCGAGCACTTCGCGTCTCATTCGCGCCCAAGGCGTACTCGTAACCGACGATGAAATTCATCGCCTGGTTGAATTTGTTTCTGGACAGAGCCCGCCCGCTTTTGACATGGCGATGCATGAGAAGCTTCAATCCACCGCGACACCAGAAGAAGAAGTGACGGAGGAAGATGAAGAGCTGGTCGAAAAATGCATCGAGATCATTCGGCAGGAAAAACGCGCCTCCACGTCCTTGCTGCAACGGCGGTTGCGACTTGGTTACACGCGTGCCGCGCGCATCGTTGATATTCTGGAGCAGCGCGGTATTTTGGGTCCCGGCGAAGGCGCCAAACCGCGGGAGATTCTTGTCGATCTTGACGCTGCCGTTTAGCCGGCAACCCAATCATGACGATCGAAGGTCTCGGTAAAAAGTTTGAAGAGGCGAGGCGTGCGCGCGATCTTACGCTCGACGAAGCAGCGCGCATGACCAAGATTCGCCCAGCGCGGCTGGCAGAGATTGAGGCGGACGATTTTTCGCAATTTCCCAGCCTGGCGTATGCAAAAGGGTTCCTGCTCATCTATGGGAAATTTTTGGATGTCGATGTGACGCCATATCTCGAAGCCTTTGAAGATTCCGAGCAGGTCACAGTCGATGGCTACTCATACCTTCAGGAAAATCATGCGCAAAAACAAGTCAGCACGCCCGTTGTTCGTCCTTCCAGGCACGATCGTATATCGCCGATGCCGCTCATATTTGGAGTCTTAGTACTGGTAGTCGGTTTTTCGGTGATGAAGCTGATTCTCAATGTGCAGCGGATTGCTCCACGGGCAGCAGGACCTACGGCTCAAGTGTCACCGAGTGCCTCGGCGATCTCGAACTCCGCGACCGTTTCGCCAAGCATCGCTGCGGAAAAGACGCCAGACGTTGCGTCAGCACCGTCGATCTCCCCATCGGCCACGGTTACGCGAAAAGCGACAGCGGTTACGGCAGCTTCCACGCCGACGCCCACAGAGCCGGAAGTGCGGCGAGCCGAGCCTGTGCGCCCGGAGGATCTCGCAAAAGCACGCGGCGCAGTCAATTCGTCTCCGACGGAATCAGCCGGACCGAACCGTGTCGCTATTCGGCCGCTCAAAAGAACCTACATCAAAGTCACGGTGGACAATAAAAATCCCGCTGTCGAGCGTTGGATTTCGCCGGCTGATGGCACTGTAGAGTTTCACGGTCAGCATATTTCCGTGCGCGTTCTCGATCGCGACGCTGTTCAAATCACGAAAAATGGCGAGGCGCTTGACGACGACGACAATGACGTGACGGTCAACTAATTTCCTTTTCAATGCGAGAGAAAATCGCCTCTGCAGCGGCAAGCCTGTCGCCTGCAAATCCAACATCGATGCGGGCGGTATGCCCGCCGACACGGCCATATCGCACAAAAGTTGGCATGATCAGCCTCGGTTGCGCTAAGAACCTTGTCGATGCTGAGATCATGCTCGGCAGCGTACTGCAGTGCGGAATGGAAATTACGTCCCGCGTGGAGGATGCCGATGTCTTGGTGGTCAACACGTGCGCGTTCATTGATTCGGCCAAGGAAGAATCCATTAACTCGATCCTGGAGGCTCATCAGCAGCGCAGTTTATCCAAGCGACAAAACCAGAAATTAATCGTGAGCGGCTGTATGTCGCAAAGATTCTCCAGCGAGCTGCGCGAGTCGCTGCCAGAGGTAGACGCGTTCTTAGGACTCGATCAAGTGAGTGAACTTGGAGAAATTGTTCAGCGGATGGTAACGGAAGGCAACGAGCCCGGTTCGTGTCTTTTGTCTGACGCTGCCTCAGCCTCAGCTATCGACCGCGACTACAACTTCGTCACGCCTCATCCCATTTATATTCCCGATTACGACACTCCCCGTTTTAGGCTTACGCCAACGCACTCCGCTTATGTTAAAATTGCCGAAGGCTGCAATCACCCGTGCAGTTTTTGCGTGATCCCACAGATGCGGGGAAAACACCGCAGTCGGGCCCCGGAATCTGTGCTTGCAGAGATCCGAGGACTCGTCAAGGAAGGGGCGCGCGAGATAAATTTGATCAGTCAGGACACAACCTATTACGGGATGGACTTGTGGCCGCAAAAGGCGGGCCCGCGTCAACCAGTTGATTCGTCGCGTGGGCCGACGCTTGCTGCCCTGCTTCGCAAAATCCAAAAAATCGAGGGCGAATTCTGGGTGCGCCTGCTTTATACACACCCGGCGCATTGGAGCGATGAATTGATCGAGACGATCGCGGAATGCGACAAAGTTGCGCGTTACATAGATATTCCTTTGCAGCATATCGACGAATCAATGTTGCGCCGCATGCGACGGGAAACCTCGCGCGATCATATCGAGAAGTTAATCGGCAAATTGCGCGCCGGAATTCCTGGCGTTGCTCTGCGCACCACTTTCATCGTTGGATTTCCCGGCGAAACAGAAGCGGAGTTTTGGACCCTGCTCGACTTCATCGGGCGTACTCGATTTGAACGGCTCGGTATCTTCAAATACTCGCAGGAAGAGGGTTCGCGCGCGGCCAAAATGTCAAACCAAATCCCCGCAAGAATTAAAAATGCACGCTATCGGACCGCGATGTCGATCCAGCAACAGATCGCGCACGACATTGCGCGAGAAAAAATTGGAAGCGAGATAAAATTACTGGTCGATCAGCCGCTTGTCGCTCGCAGTGAAGCAGACGCTCCGGATGTTGACGGGCGAGTCATTTTATCCAAGGCGGCGCCGGTGGGCGAATTCATTTCGCGTAAAATCACAGGAAGCCGTGGATACGACCTGCTGGCCTAATCTCCTGGCTGATTTCGCTTTGGGCGGCCACATTCGGTATCCGAATGAACTTGGCGAGTGACAAACTGGCTATTTCGAGCGATGCTTTAAGACCGATTCGCTCCCTCTGATGGCCGACCCAAACGAACCAAAAAAAGAGACCGTTCGCATTACTTTGCCACAGGAGCCGATGGCGAAGCCGCGCGACACCGTGCGAATCCAGTTGCCACCCCGTCAATCGCCAAACGACCTGCCTCACCACCATCCTCTCGGCGCTCCGAGACCTCCCGCAGAAGCGGTTGTACCGCCATCACCCTTCGCCTTGCCAGAAACCTCTTTGGCTGCCGCGCCGGAGCCAGTCATCCCTTCAGTGCCTGTGCCTGCTCCCGACCCTGGGTCGGTTAGTGCCGCGCCGGAGTCGGTTTCACCCGGCCCGAGGAAGGAGACGGCGCGCGTTCCGGTCATGGCCAGGACGATGCCGCCGCCAGCGGTTGAGATGAAAAAAACTCAGCCGCTTATTGCAATGCCACAGATTACCCCTCAGCGCGGTTCGATCGCAGCTAAACCGGCCGAGAAAGGTGAGGAGAGCGCGATGCTCAATGCAATTCCGATGCCGATCTACTGGGCGCTGCTCGGAGTTTCCACCGTCATTTTGATTATTCAGATTTGGACTTACTTTTCTTAAAACCATGGACAACTCCGCCACAATCACCCTCGACGAATCCAATTTTGACCGCGAAGTGACACAAAGCAGCAAACCTGTGATTGTCGATTTTTGGGCGGAATGGTGTGGCCCCTGTAAAATGATTGCGCCATTGCTGGACGAGATTGCGCGCGAAAAGGCCGATGCGATCAAGGTAGCAAAAGTGAACGTGGATGAAAACCAGAGTCTTTCGTTCAAGTACAACATTCGCGCCATCCCAGCGTTGCTCTTCTTCAAAAACGGGCAACTGCGCGACCAGGTCACGGGCATGGCGAGCAAAAAAGATTTGCTCGGCCGCATCGACGCGCTCGGGTGAAGGAATCCTGCTGCCGCGAAGAGTCGGCCTGACGCACTGTAGCCCGCCCTACAAAAAAATAGAGTGCGCCCGGCGGGGCTCGAACCCACAACCTACGGCTCCGGAGGCCGTCGCTCTATCCAATTGAGCTACGGGCGCGAGAAGGCTGACAACGAGCCATATATTTAAGCGAATTTCCACCGATAAAAGGAATCAGATGCCGGCCCGCGATTTCTACAGGGCCATTTCTTCTAGCGCATCTTTCGTTTGCCTTTTCGGCTTATCCGAATGAAAATGTTCGCCCGTCCAGCGGGCGGGAAGGGAAGGGGATTTTCATGAATCTGACTATTGACGCCATCGAAAAGGAACAGCAAAAAACGGACGCGATGCAGTTTGCCGTGGGCGACAGCGTGCGTATTCACACCCGGGTTGTGGAAGGAGACAAGGAACGAATCCA
>WNFT01009029.1_pt1 | contig 14043 bp, 9 predicted proteins | sample 5400191 | NCBI WGS metagenome assembly WNFT01 (sample SAMN13153359, study PRJNA577476) | soil metagenome | isolation source: 80 cm saprolite under Madrone tree | place: USA:California | collected 2016-06-14
AAAGCGGGCGAAGACGCCGCCCCACACGGGCGCCTTGTCGCCGAGCAGCCGGGGCGACGAAGCGGCCGACCCCGGCTCCGGGACGTACTTGATCCGCCGGAGCCGCGGAGTGCTCGTGAAGCGCACGCCCTTCCGCGACCACTCCTGGAAGCGGCCCGCCACGTCGGCCGTGATGAGGACGACGTGCGTGGCGCGGCCGATGAGCCGGTGCTCGGGGGACCGGGGTGGGGGGACCACGAGGGCGAGGATGGCGGTGCCGTCGGGAGGGGAAACCGCGACCCAGCGCTCGCCGGACTGGAGGCGGGTGTCGATGACGAGTCGGAAGCCGAGCTGGTCGAGGTAGAAGCGGAGGCTCCGGTCGAGGTCTCGCACGAAGATGCGCACCGCGTGGATGCTCAGGAAGGACGAGGCGACCCCCGGAGGGAAGGCGGGAGCGAGCGCCGACCCGGACGAGTCGCTGGCCATGCCCGGGATTATAGGACCGGGGGCCGAACCGTCAGGCAAGAAGGTTCCACGCGAAGAGGACTGATCCCGCAAGCCCCACGAGCAGCGACCCGAGCAAGGCCATCCGGTTTCTCGTGAGCGCGGCGACCGCTCCGAGGGCAATCGAGACCTGAAACAACGCCACGGCATTGGCGAAGGCATGGTGCCGATGCAGCAGCTCATTCGCCTCGCGGTCCTTGGCGGCCCTTTCCCCCTCCTTCTCCCGCGCCCTGGCCTGGATCTCCTTTTGCTCCTCCTCGTAGCGATGGATCCGGGCTTCGTAATCGGGGGGCGGCTCCTTGCCGATGGCCAGCCACGGGGTCCGGGACGCCTCCTGGATGGCGGCCTTGACTCCCTTCGCCTGGTAGTAGGCCCACTGGTCGGAGGCCTCGGCCTGTAGCCGGGTCGCCTCGGTCTTCAGGACCAGGGCCTCGTTCACCGTGGCCCCCGCTCTCAGCGATGCAACCGAGGCCAGGGCCGCGAGGATCGCCGTCGTGAGGGCGATCTGTCTCAGGAAGCGTCCGCCGCCTCCCTCGCGCTCGAACTCTTCCTGAATCGCCTCATGCAGCTTCTCGGTTTCGACTTCCGGTTCCTCCGGCATTGCGATTCCCCTCCGCTTATCCGAGGACGATCATACGGCGAGGCGTTGCCGGGAGTCCGGATGCTAGCGGCGACCCCTTCGAGACGCCACCTTCCACGCATGGGATCTCTCCGCTCTGGACACGCTCTTCGGGAGATCGGAGAGAACCCAGCTCTTCTCGCGGATCGCGGTCTGCTCGTGCTTGACGAGCGCCAGGAGCTTGTCGACCCCCGCGGGCTCGTTGCCGTTGCCATGAACCAGCACGATGCTGCCCGCAGAAGGGACCTCGTTCTTGGCCAGCCAGGCGTCCGATCCCACCGTGATCAGACCGTAAGCCACGACGCGGCCGACCAGCTCGGGATCGGAGACCAGTCCCGGAAAGCGGAAGAAGACGGAGGGAAGGAGGCCCCGGTCGATCATCGCCTTCTCGGTGGCCAGCACCTCGAGATCGGGGTCGGTGCCCGACTCGAGCAGGAAGTTCCGCGAGAGCGGCAGTCGCTCGTCGTAGCGGTGATTGAACGAGTGGTTGATCCACGTCACGGCGATCTCCCCCTCCCGTTCCCGCTGCCGCAGCCACGCCAGGTCCTTCGGGTGCTGGATCATCCACCTCCCGGTGATGGCGATCCCGACCGGCACGGGCTTCTCTGCCTGGGCAAACCCGAGAAACAGCCCCGTGAACAAGCGGCGGTCGAGGGGGCGGGCCGAGGGGCAGAGGTCGATCGTGAGCACGACGCCATTCCCCGGCGTCAGCGCGTGCACGATCCCCGCGTCCTGCTCGGCGGTGGCGCTCCGCTCCGAGTCGGCCAAGGCTTTCCCGTATGGGGTATCCCGCGTCTCTTCGCGCACTCTCTCCCACGAGACCTCGTCGAGCTTCATGTCGTCGGCGGGAAGAACCCGGGTCGCGAGGCTCTCCGGATCGACGGCGAGCACGAGGTGCTGGCCCCTCCGCGTGAAGGTCCTCAGCGCGACCAGGGGAGTCTCGCACCGCGGGGCGTGGCAGACCGCGAAGAAGACGCGATAGCCGCTGACACCCTGGGCGTCCTGGGCCGCGCCGGGCGCGGCCAGTGCCAGCATCGCAAGGGCCAGCATGCGCCGACTCATCGCCAACTCCCTCGGGCGTCCAGCGACGGCGCCCGCCGAGTGATTGAGAGCAAGGGCTGTGCCCGTCCTCCTCCACGCGCACCCCCACATAACAAGGGACTTGCGGCCTCTTCCCCGGCTTGCGCTGTCTCCCCGGGAGAGCGGCGCGTCCTCCCGTCGCGGCGTGGGTTCGAGGAGGCCGACTTGCGGGTATGGGTGCCCCCGTGCATACTCCGCACTCGAACTTGTCCACCCGGTGACCAGGAGCGAAGCCGTGGGAACGCTTCCGGCCTTGCCCGCTGACGCCGAGAATCGCGGGGGGTCGGGTCGTGCATGGTGCCTGCATCTGGCCGCGCTCACCGCCTATGCGGTGCTCGCCCTGGGTTTGTCCTGGCCCCTCCCCCTCCACCTGTCCACCCACTTGACCGGCGATCCCGGTGGCGACACCGGCGTGTACGTGTGGAACCTCTGGCACTTCCGGCGCGAGCTGATGCAGGGCCGCGACCCCTATTACACGTCTGCCCTCTTCGTGCCCACGGGCCGCGCGGACCTCGCCCTCCACAACTACACCGTCTTCACGAACCTGCTCTCCGTTCCCTTGCAGCCGCGGCTGGGCCTGATCGCGACCTTCAATGTCCTCTACCTCACCCTGGGCGTGCTGAACGCCTACGCGATGTTCCTCCTGGCGCGCCGGATCAGCGGCAACGTCCTGGGCGCCTGGTTGGCGGGCATGCTGTTCGCTTTCTCTCCCTTTCTCACGGCCCGGGGCACGGCCCACTTCAGCCTCGTGGCCGCCGCTCCCCTCCCCGTGTTCCTGCTGCTGTTGAAGAAGCTGAAGGAGACCCTTCGCGCCCGCTACGCCGTCGGCGCCGGGCTGACCCTGGCCTGGGCCCTCTACTGCGATCCCTATTACGCCGTCTTCTGCGTGCTGATCGCCGCCGCGAACCTGGGATACACGATGTTGCGCGTCACCCGGGATCCGGGCGCCCAACCGCCCCGGGCCGTGCTTCGCGTCTTGGACGGCCTCCTGCTCCTCCTCATCGCGCTGGCGGCCTGGAGCGCGGTTGCCGGCGAAACGTTCCTGCGCTCCGGAGGGCTCCAGATTGGGCTCTCGGCGAACACCCCGATGCTGCTGATCGTGCTGATCCTGGCCCTGCGCCTCACCCTCAGCCTCTCGCTGCGGTCGCGCTTAGAGCCCGACCTCCCCTTCCGCACCTGGGCCTGCCTCGGAGCGGTGGGCGTCATAACCGCCAGCATCGCCCTCCTTCCCTTCCCCACGCGGTGGTGACACGGATCGCCGACGGAGAGTTCGTCTCCCCGCACATCTACTGGCGCAGTAGCCCGAGGGGGGTGGACGCCCTCGCCTACTTCATGCCCAATCCCAACCATCGGCTGTTCGGGGGGCCCGGCCACGACTGGTTGCAACGAGAGCGACGAGACGGCTTCGCCGAAAACGCGGCCGCCCTGACCTTGGCGGCGCCCGTCGTGATCCTGCTCGGATTCTGGCACCGTCGAAGGGCGCTGCCCGCGCGCTGGGCGTTCTTCGCCCTCTTCTTCGCGCTGCTCGCCCTGGGCCCGTTCGTCTGGGTCGGGGGCGTGAACACCTGGATCCCCACTCCCTGGGCCGTCCTGCGCTTCGTGCCCGGCATCGGCCTCGTGCATTCTCCCGGCCGGTTCGCGGTCGTGGTCATGATGGCGATCTCCGTGCTCTTCGCGCTGGCCGTGACCGAGCTCCTGGGCCGGCACCCTCGACACCGATGGCCGATCACGGCGGCCATCGGAGCCGCCCTCCTGTTCGAGCTGGCGCCCCTTCCACGGCCGCTCTACTCAGCCGAGATCCCACGGGTGTTTCGGACCATCGCCGACGACCCCCGAGATGTCCGGGTGCTGGAGCTCCCCACGGGGATCCGGGATGGCACCTCTTCCACCGGCCGATGCAGCGCGGCCGCGCAGTTTCATCAGACGCTCCATGGCAAGCCGCTCGTGGGCGGCTACCTCTCCCGAGTGTCGGCGCACCGCGTTCGGGCGAGCCGGCGCTTCCCGGTCCTGGACGCCCTCTTCACCCTGAGCGCGGGCGACACCCTTACGCCCGAGCAGCGGCAACGCGCGTTTGCCTACCGGGCGCGCTTCCTCCGGCGCTCGCGGCTCGGCTACGTCGTCATCGACGCTTCGCGGGCTTCCCGGCATCTGCGCCACTTCACGATCCAGGTCCTGGCCCTGACGAAGATCGGCCAGGACGGGCCGTACGAGCTCTACGTTCCAGACCTGACGCGCCTGGAGGGCGAGGACGATCCTCCCACCCAGATCGCCGATTCGCCTCCTCTGGCCCCCAACGACCAGCCGTGAGCTGCCCGCGGGACCGAACGCGCACACCCAGATGTTCGGCGGCGGGGGTCGAGGGCTCAGATGCCCGCGTACCAGCCGGGTCCCCTCCGCCCCGGGTATGATCCTGGTCGGTCATGCGGTTTACGCGACGCTCCAGACGTTCGACCTAGGGGAGGAGCCTCTCCATGTCCACCGGAATCCCCCTCACGGAATCGAGCCACGGCTATCTGTCCGAGGAATCCAAGCGGCGCTTCACGCTCGTCGCGGGGATCCTCGGTGCCGTGTTCTTCCTGGCCCAGTTCCTGCTGCCCATGCTCGTCATGTTCCTGGTCATGTTTCCCATGATGCTCGGCCGCGAGCACGGCATGGCAGACCTCGACCAGGCGGCGCCATGGCGCGACGAGCTGTGGTTCGTCGAGCGGACGCTCAAGGTGAACTGGCGCGAGCCCGAGAGCTCGGCGACGACTTTGGCTCTCCGGCACGTCCGCCTCGCGGACCTTTCGGAGGCCGGTCCTGCGCTTCTCCTCGAGGCGGCCGCCCTCGATTCGAGCCCGGCCCTCCTGCCCGTGGGCGACCGTCTCTGGGTGATCGGCGGGGAGACCGTCAGTTATTACGAACGCGGGGCCCTCACCCGGCTGAGCGGTGCCAGGCCACCAGCCCGAGCCTCGAGGCCCTTCGTCTACGGCGGGCGCCCGGCCGTCATCTCGCTGAGGACTCCCCCGACGCTGGCCATCCTGCACGCGGAAGCCGGCCGTGCGGAATGGACCGGCCGGGAGCTGCGCTCAGCTCTGCACCGAGGAGCCCGACCAGTGCTCGCTCAGCTACCGTGAGCTGGACCAGGACAAATGGCTCCCCCTCGTCGAGGACGCCTGCTCGTGTGCCAGCTGGACCGCGATCGTGCTGGGGTCGCGCCCGGCCGTGGTTCTTTCGGAACGAGAGAAGGGACGCACCAGCCTCGCGCTCGTCACGGTCACCGCGGACGGTCCGCGGCGGGAGCCCATCGAGCCCGAGACGGGCCGCCCGGCCTGGAGTCGTTGGCGCGCCCTCGCTCTGGAGAACCGCCTCCTTCTCGTGTCGGAGGGGTTTCCGGGCAGCCTGAGCCTGAGGGAGCTGGCCGACGGCCGAGTCGTTCGCACGGTCAAGAGGTCGGGGTCCTTCCCCTTCGGGCCCGACATGATGCTCCTCATGATGGTCCCCCAGCTCCTGCCCATCCTGCTCTCCCTGGTCCTGGCGTTCCTTCTCACGCTGCAGATGCGCCGGCACCGGGTGCAGGACTACGTGTTCGCGGGAACGCGGAGGACGTTCGCCTCCCTGTGGCAACGGGCGCTGGCGCAGTTGGTGGACCTCGTCCCGTTCGTCGCCGCGTTCCTCCTCCCCATGGTGCCCATGTGGCGGATGTTCTCGGATCCGGAGAGGATCGTCGAGAGCGGGCCCTCCTTCCCGTTCCTGTTCATCGGGCTCTTCGGTGCGGCCCTCCTGTGCGGGCTGCTCATCCTGGTCGCCTTCAGCTATCTCGAGGGCCGCTTCGGCAAGACGCCCGGCAAGTGGCTCCTGGGCATCCGCGTCCTGGGGACGGACCTGCGGCCGTGCGGCTTCTGGCGCGCGTTGTTGCGCAACCTGCTGACCTTCGTCGATGGCTTCCTCAACTTCCTGGTGGGGACCATGCTGGTGGCTCTCACGGACCACTGGCAGCGCCTCGGCGACCTCGCCGCGCGGACGATCGTGGTGGTCGACGAGAAGCCGGCATGAGGATCAGGTCAGTGCGCTTTGCCGGAATCCTCCTTGATCCGGGTGTCGGTCGCGATCCAGTTCACTTCCCACGTCTTGCCCCCATCGTCCGAGAACGCCTGCTCGAAGCGGCACGAATTCGGAGTGATGTCCGAGATGACGAAGCGCACGAAGATGGCCCGGCCATCGAGCGTTTCCTGGGCAAAGAATTCGCCGCGGCCATTCTTGAACTCGCCGATGGTGGGCGGGCTCATGGTGCCGCCGCTACGGTCGGAGAAGTTGAGGCTCCACTGCCGGGATTGGGGATTGTAGAGACGCAGGGACAAACCTTCGATGTGACCGGCGGGCCCATCGACCTCGAGCTCCACCAGATTGGCGCGACCATTCCAGACCTTCCGGACGACGGAAGTACCCTCATAATCGACCCAGGTACTGGAGCCACTTTCGCGAGCCCCTCAAGGGGTTGCCAGGCGATCGCGAGGCTGCACAACAACAAACAGGGTGCAAAAGGCCGGGGCGCGTTCCTCACCGTATCCTCGAACGCGCCGTCGGAGCGAGCCTCCAGATCTCCACCGGCGATTGCAGGTACCGATCGAGCAACGGGCCCACCCTTTCTCGCCATGCCCGGGACCTCTCGATGCGCACCTTCCATGCGGCGTGGGTCGGCACATCGGCGAATCGGGCCAGCCAGACGAACGCGTGCTCTCCCTCGCGCACGGGAAGCCGAGGGAAGGTGTTGGCGCTGGCCTCGGTCTCGAGCGGCACCATCCCCGCGGCTGTCCTGGAGGGCCGTCGCCACGGGCCACGGCACGGCGGGTGGCCGCGGGTCGGCCTCGGGAACGCGCGTGAACTGCATGATCCAGTTGGCCTCCCACGACTTGCCGCCGTCGCTGGAGAGCGCTTGCTCGAATCCGACCTCGCGGGGGCTGACCCTGGTCCAGGTGAGGCGCAAGTAGACCATGCGCCCCTGGTCCTCCTCGAAGCTGAAGAGCTCGCCCCGGCCGTTGCTGAACTCGCCGGTGGCCGGGGGGCCGAGAGCTCCCTGGCTGCGGTCCGCCCAACTCAGGCTCCATTGGCCACTGCGCGGGTTGTAGAGATGCAGGCTCACGGCGTGGATGGGCCGGTCGGGAGGGTCGGCCTGGTATTCCTCGAGGTTGGCCTGGCCGGTCCCACAGCGCCCGCACGACGGAGACGCCGGCGAATTCCTGCCATTCCATCGAGCCCGAGGGGGTGCGGTGCAGCCGCCTGCCCTGTCGCCGCCAGGTGCCGTGGAGAAAGTCGAAGTCGTGCGTCCCGTCTCGTTGGGGGGTGGTTGTGGTCATGGTACCCGCGAGGGCGAGCAGCGCCACGCTCGGGATGCCGAGATGGATCGCGGGCATGGCGACGCCCCCTGAATACGCCCAGCATGCCTCTGTTGGTGGTCGTCGCCAATGACCATTTTTGCAAATTCCGATATGACCACTATGATACCGGACGTGAAGCGCCCGCCCGATCTGATCCCTTTCGTCACCGTCGACCGGCGGACCAGGACGCCGCTCTACCGCCAGATCTACGACGGCTACCGCGAAGCGATCGTGGGTGGCCGCCTGCGCCCCGGTCAGCGGCTCCCCTCGACCCGCGCCCTGGCCGCCGAGCTGGCGATCTCCCGCATCCCCGTCCTCGGTGCGTTCGAGCAGCTGCTGGCCGAGGGCTATTTCGAGAGCCGGGTCGGGGCGGGCACCTTCGTCGCGCGCTCGCTGCCCGGCGATCTCTTCGACGCGAGCCAGCGCGACGCGGTCGGCGGCAAGAAGACACGACCGGGCCGACGGGTCCTCCCCCGCAACCCCGGAGTTCCCCTGCGTCCGCCGGAGCCCTGGCTCCAGGGCTGGGGAGCGTTTCGCGTGAGCCAGCCCGCGGTCGAGAGGTTTCCTTTCCCTGCGTGGTCGAGGTTGTTGGCCCGCCATTGCCGCAACCCGCGCGCCGCGCTCCTCAACTACGGCGATCCGATGGGCCATCGGCCCTTCCGCGAGGCGATAGCGGCCTACCTGAGGACCGCGCGCGGCGTTCGCTGCGAGCCTCGGCAGGTCATGGTCGTGAGCGGATCGCAACACGCCCTGGCCATCACCGCCCGCGTCCTGCTCGAGCCCGGCGATCGCGTCTGGGTGGAAGAGCCGGGTTACCGCGGAGCGCGCGACGCCCTGATGATGGCGGGGGCGCGCCTGGTGCCGGTGCCGGTGGACGACGAGGGACTCGACGTCGAGGCGGGTGCTTTGGGGGGCGTGAAGGCGCGGGCCGCGTACGTGACGCCTTCACATCAGTACCCGCTCGGGGTGACGATGAGCGCCTCGCGCCGCTTGCAGCTTCTCGCCTGGGCGCGACGATGCGGCGGCTGGATCATCGAGGACGACTACGACAGCGAATACCGATACGAGAGCCTTCCCGTGGCGGCCTTGCAGGGACTCGACCGTGACGGTCGCGTCGTCTACATCGGGACGTTCAGCAAGGTCCTATTCCCGGCCCTGCGCCTCGGGTACCTCGTCGTTCCCCCCGATCTCGTCGACCGCGTCGCCGCGGTGCGCGAGGCCATGGACGTGTTTCCGCCGAGCCTGCCCCAGGCCGTTTTCGCGGACTTCATCGAGCACGGGCACTTCGCGCGGCACATACGGCGCGTCCGCTCGCTCTACCGCGAACGCCGCGCGGCGCTGGTCGAAGCTCTCGATCGAGAGGTCGGATCGATGGTGGAGATGGTCGGAGATTCCGCCGGCATGCACCTGGCGGTCACTCTCAGGAAGGGGCTGGCCGACCTCGAGGTCGCGCAGGAGGCGGCCCGCTTCGGCCTCTGGACGATGCCCCTCTCCTCGTGCTACCTCCGCAAGCCCCGGCAGGGCCTCGTGCTCGGCTACGGCGGCACGAGCACTGCGGAGATCCCTCCCGCCGTCCAACGACTGCGCCGCGTCGTGGCCGGGGTCGAGAGACGGTAGGCGCGCGCGCCCACCGGTCGTACTCGTTCGGGAACGAGTTTCCACAGCTTTTCCACGGCCCCCTGGCGCGCCGTCGTGATTCTCTTGACGATAGGGCAATTGCCCATGAAGTCCGACGGAGGAGGACCGCGTGAACGCCGACCTCCTGGACTTCATCAAGCAATAGCCCCCGTCAGTGCCCCGCGGGGGACAGCCGGAAGGCGGCCATCGCCTCGCCGTTGCGCACCAGCAGGACGTCGCCCACCAGGACCGGGTGGTTCCAGGTCTTGCCCTCTATCGCCGGGGACCGCGCGAGCTCCGTGAACTGGTCGGTGGTCGCCCCCACCAGCGCCAGCTCGCCGTCCTCCGAAAGCACGAGCAGCACGTCCTGGTCGGGCAGCAGGACGAGCTGGCCGTTGCCGTAGCGCCCGCCCTTCCATTTGCGCTTGCCGTCCTGGAGGTCGATGCACGAGAGGATGCTTCCGTCGAAGCCGAAGGCGTGGCCCTTGTGAACCACGAAGTCGTTGAAGTAGGGCTTGAGCCCGTTCGACGTCCAGCGCTCTTCGACCGTCCATCCGCCGGGTCCGTGGGCGACCGCGAGGCGGCGTATGCCGAGTCCGCCGGTGCTGGCGATCGCGTTGATCAGGACGTCGCCCTCCGCGGTCAGGTTCGGCTGGACGATCGCACCGCCATCCCACGAGTGCTCCCACAGCACCGCGCCGTCCGCCGGGGCGAGGCTGATCGCGCCCGGTGGGCTCAGCAGCAGGATCTGCGCGACCCCGCCGATGGTCGCGAGATGTGGCGAGCTGTAGCTCCCGCCGTGATGAGGACCGACCCAGCGCGGATTGCCGGTGGCGAGGTCGTAGGCGGCCAGGGTCCCGGCCGCGGCCACGATGACGTCGCCGTCAACCACCAATGGCGAGCCCGCGAAGCCCCAGATCGGGACCTTCGTCTGGGTGTCGGACGCCACATCGCGTGACCACACGACGGCGCCGCTGCCGGCGTCGAGCGCGTTCAGCCTTCCCGTCGCGCCCGATGCGTAGACGCGACCGTTGCTGACGGTGGGAGTCGCCCGCGGACCGGCGCCGCCATTCGACTCCCAGAAGCGGATCGCGTCGCGGTGCCGCCATACCGGCTCGCCCGTGGAGACCTTGTAGCAGGCGACGATCTCGTCGTCACCGCGCTGCTCCTGCGTGTAGAGGAGGTCGCCGCGGACGGCAAAGGACGACCAGCCCGGCCCGATCGGCCGGCGCCAGAGCGCGACCGGCGGCGACTTCGACCAGTCCGTATCGATCCGCACGCCGCGGACGACGCTGTCGCGCCGGGGCCCGCGAAAGCCCGGCCAGTCGGCTCCCGTCGCCACTGGGATCGGAGACGCCGGCTCCTTCTTCGCCGCTGCAGGAACCGGAGGCAGGGCGGCCTTCTCGGGGCCGGCCTTGGCGGCAACCTGTTCCTTCGGGGTCTCCACCGCGGCGGGAGCCGCCGGCAGGGCCGCCGGCTCGTCTGCGGCGTGGGCCAGGAGCCGCTGCTCGGGGGTCGGCGTCCACCGCCAGTGGAACTCCGAGCCGATGACGTCGCTGGTGACGCCCTCGGTCCGTACGAGCGTCCACACTCCGCACCCGAGCAGGATGGTCGCGACCATCGACGCGCGACGAGGTCCGTTGGAGAGGCGACGGCTGGCTACGGCCCAGGCCACCAGGGCGAGGCTCATGACCGGGATCGCCATGAAGTAGAGCAACACCCCCATCCCGGCCCCGGCGATCGAGTCGTGGACGAGGCGCTTTGTCGCGAACAACGCGGCGAACATCAGGACGAGGGCGCCCAGGCGCTCGGACCGGGGCGCCCGGCTGAGGAACAGCCACCACAGGAGAATCGCCAACGCGCCGAACACTGAGCCCATCATCGCGACGAACAGGGAGTCTGGTACGACCATCGGAACGACGAACCTCATCACGCACAGCAGTGCCGCGGCGACGACGCCGGGCCACAGCCGGAGCGGCTTCCCAGAAGTCGGGGCGACGTTTTCCGCGATAGGCATGTTCGCTACTCCGATCTCGCCGGGGACAGCCGGAACGCGGCCATCTCCTGGCCGTTGCGAACCAGCAGCACGTCGCCCACCAGAACCGGGTGGTTCCAGGTCTTCCCCTCGATCGCCTTGAAGCGGGCGAGCTCCGCGAACCGGTCGGGGGTGGCCCTGACGAGCGCCAGCTCGCCCTCCTCCGACAACACCAGCAGCAGGTCCTGGTCGGGCAGCAGGACGAGCTGGCCGTTGCCGAAGCGTCCCCCCTTCCACTTGCGCGTGCCGTCCTGGAGGTCGATGCACGCGAGGATGCGGCCGTCGAACCCGAAGGCGTGGCCCTTGTGAACGACGAAATCGTTGAAGTAGGGCTTCAGCGCGCTCGAGCCCCACCGTCTTTCGGCGGTCCACCCGCCGGGTCCGTGGGCGACCGCGATGCGGCGTATGCCGCTTTCTCCGCTGGCCGTGATGAGGAGGTCGCCCTCCCCGGCCTGGGCCGGCTGCACGATCGGGAAGCCCTTCCACGCGTGCTCCCAGAGCACCGTGCCGTCGGCGGGCGCGACGCCGGCCGCGCCGCTACCGCTCATCTGCACGATCTGCGCGACTCCTCCGATCGTCATCAAATGTGGCGAGCTGTAGCTCTCGCCCCGGGCCTTGCCCGACCAGCGGGGCTTGCCGGTGGCGAGGTCGTAGGCGCCGAGGGTGCCGGAGGCGGCGACGACGACCACGTCGCCCACCACCAGCGGGGAGCTCGAAAAGCCCCAGTCCGGCACCTTCGCGCCGAGGTCGGACGCCGCGTTGCGCGACCAGACGACGGCCCCCCCACCGGCGTCGAGGGCGTTCACGATTCCGGTCGCACCCAACGTGTAGACCCGACCTTCGCTGAGGGTCGGCGTCCCGCGCGGACCGGCGCCGGCATTCGACTCGAAGAACCGGGCGGCGTCGCGGTGCGTCCACACCGGCGCGCCGGAGGTGGCGTCGTAGCAGGCGACGATCTCCTCCCTACCGCGCTGCTCCTGGGTGTAGACGCGGTCGCCGCGGACCGCGAAGGACGACCAGCCTGGCCCGATCGGCCGCCGCCACAGCTCGACGGGCGGCGAGGCCGACCAGTTGGTCTCGATCCGCACCCCGCGAGTGATGCCGTCGCGCGCGCGTCCCCGAAAGCCGGGCCAGTCGGCCTCCGTCTTCACGGCGGCGGGGGCCGAGGGGACGGCCAACGGCTCGGCGCCCGCCTGGGCCTGGAGGCGTTCCTCGGAGCTCTTCGCCCAACGCCAACGGAACTGCGCCACGTGGTCGCCGCTGATGCCTTCCATCCGGACGAGCGTCCACCCTCCACAGGCGAGCAGGATGGCCGCCGCGATCGTCGCGCGCCGGGGCCCCGCAAGGCCACGGCCGGCGGCCGCCCCCGCGACCAGGGCGAGGCACAGGCTTGGCACGGCGTAGGCGAAAAGCCAGAGCGGCCCCATCGACTCGTGCCTGACCTGCCACGTCCCGGCCAGCGCGGCGACCATCAGGAGGAGGACGCCCAGGCGCTCGAGCCAGGGCACCCGGCTGAAGAGCACCCACCACACGAGGACCGCGAAGACTCCGCCGAAGCTCCACAGCATCCCCCGCTCGAAGCCCGCGAATCCCGGGATGACGGCCTTCACGCCGAAGCGCGCCAGCCACAGCGCCACCACGGCCACCACGCCGGGCCACAGACGGAGCGGCTTCTGAAGAGTCGGTTTGTCGGTCGGTGTCATGGGCATGCCTCAACTACTCCGTTCGGAGCGCCTGTAGGACGTCCACTCGCGACGCCCGCGCCGCGGGCATCAGGGAGGCGATCAGGGCCGCGCCGAGGAGGACGGCGGCCGCGCCGAGGATCGGCAGCGCTCCCGGCACCCGCAGGTTCCCGAGATGGCTGGCGGCAACGCGCGCGAACGCATAGCCTCCCACCGTGCCCGCGGCGATCCCGACCGCCACCATGAGCGCTCCCTCCGCCAGGACGCGCACCAGCAGGTTCCGCGGTGCCGCGCCGACGGCGAGCCGAACCCCGAACTCGCGCGTGCGCGCGCTCACCGAGAACGCCAGTACGCCCGCCACCCCCACCACGGCGATCAACAGGGCGATGCCGGCGAATCCGGACACCACGAAGGCGTTCAGCCGCTCCGGGGCCAGCACTTCCGACCGCACGTCCTCGAGGGTCGCGGCGCGCTCCACGGGCTGATTGGCCGACATCTGGCGGATGAGCCGCGTCACCGGCGTCACGAGCGCATAGGGATCGCCCGCCGCGTGCACGAAGAGGCGACCCGCGACGCCCATCTGCTGAACCGGGTGATAGATCGTGAGGGCGGCCCCGCGTACGACGTTCTCGTCGTCGACGTCCGCCACCACGCCGACGATGCGGCGCGGCCGCGGCTTCCCGAACAAAGGATCCGTCCACCACAGCTTCCGGTTCACCGCATCCCCGTTCGGGAACAGCCGCTGCGCGATGCTCTGGCTGACGATCACCACGAGCTCGCTGCCGCGACGGTCCTCGCCGGTGAAGTCACGGCCGGCGAGCATCGGGACCCCGAGGACCGCGAAAAAGCCGGGTGCGACCACCCGCAGCCGCGCGTGCGGGTTCTCCTCGCCGTCCGCGGGCCGGTAGCCCTCGGCGGCAAACTTGAAGCCGGGAAGGAGGATGCCGGCGTCTCGCCACGGCACGAAGCTCCCCAGCGCGACGCCCTCCACCCCCGGCAGCGTGCCGATGCGCCGCGTCATCTCCTGATACAGCTCCATCTCCTGCGCGTCCCTGAAGCCGATGGAAGCCGTCGGGAGGTCGAACGCCAGAACCTGCCGCAGGTTGTAGCCCGTGTTCGTCGTCTGCAGGCCGATGAGGGCGGCGACCAGGGTGGCCGCGCCGGCGAGCA
>WNFT01003238.1_pt1 | contig 14042 bp, 16 predicted proteins | sample 5400191 | NCBI WGS metagenome assembly WNFT01 (sample SAMN13153359, study PRJNA577476) | soil metagenome | isolation source: 80 cm saprolite under Madrone tree | place: USA:California | collected 2016-06-14
CTTGAGCCATTGGGCGAACGACGCCTCGTGAAGCGCGGTGATCTGGTTTATAAGGCTGGACAGCGCGATCTCGGATTGACCATTCTCTTGCGCGGCGAAATCGAAGCCTTCGAGCAACGCGACGATACCGAACAGATTCTCGCGACGGCGCACGAGCGCGATTTCATCGGCGACGTGGCGATGCTGCAGGGCACGTCGGCCCTGGCGTCGGCAAGGGTAACATCACCAGATGCCGAAATACTTTATATTCCCGCGGTGGAAATGCGCCGAGCGCTGGCCGAGATCCCCGGAGTCAGCAAGACAATCGTCGATGCGCTAATCATGCGACGGCGGCGAATAAGACGGGATCGGGAATTTGCCGGAATGCGAGTTCTGGCTAGCCGCGACGCACGCGATGGACATCAGCTCGATGATTTTCTCGACAAAAACCGAATTCCGCATCGTCTGGTCGAATTTGAAAGCGAACAAGGGCAGGCGCTGACCAACCGTTTTCACCTAACGAGTCGCGATTTGCCCGTGCTTATCACCCCGGGCGGTCGTCGGCTGCGCCGGCCTTCGCTGCGCGAAGTGGCGACCGAAGCCGGTTTGCTGCGGTCGCTCGCGCAAGGAAACGAGAGCGAGATTTTCTCCGACCTGACAATCGTCGGAGCCGGACCGGCTGGCCTGGCGGCCGCGGTGTACGCCGCGTCGGAAGGCTTGAACACAGTTGTTTTGGAAGGTTATGCGCCGGGCGGACAAGCTGGTTCCTCCTCGCTGATTGAGAACTTCTTCGGATTTCCAACCGGCGTTGGTGGCGGCGAATTGACCTGGCTCGCTCAGCTCCAGGCTTACCGATTCGGCGCGAAATTTTCCACACCGTCCCAGGCTCTTTCGTTTAACTACAATACCGACGGCGAATACCGCGCCTGTCTCGAGACGGAGGGTTGCTCGGCCATTCTTCGAGCAAGAACTGTCCTGATTGCTACTGGGGCGGACTATCGGCGGCTCGAAGCCGAGGGGCGCGAGCAATTCGAGGGCGTAGGCGTTTACTATGCTGCCACCGCCTTGGAGGGTCAGATTTGTCGCAACGAAACGGTGATTGTCGCCGGGAGCGGCAACTCTGCAGGGCAGGCCGCGATGTTTCTTTCGGACGGCGCGGCCAAGGTACTCCTCGTCGTTCGCGGCAACGATATTTCCAAAAAAATGTCGGACTATCTTTCGCGTCGGGTGCAAGCGCGCGAGAACATCGAGATCCTTTACCAGACAGAGATCCGCAAAATGTTTGGTGGGAAAAAGCTCGAACAAATCGAGGTGGAAAATACGAAAACCGGCGAACGCCGAACGGTTCGGACGCCGGCTGTTTTTTCCATGATCGGCGCGAAACCGTGCACGGACTGGTTGCCGCCGGAAATCGAGCGCGACGACAAAGGATTCATCAAAACTGGGACGAGCGTCGCCGGCGCGCCAGTCTGGAAGGCGAGCAAGCATCAACCCGGTCCACTCGAGACGAGTCTGCCGGGAATTTTTGCAGCAGGCGACGTGCGCTCCGGGTCGGTGAAACGTTGTGCCGCTGCAGTTGGCGAAGGCGGGATGGCTGTCGCCGGTATCCAAATCAGGTTGACCTCGTCAACCTGAACGCCTAACGAAGTTAAAAAACACAACAGCGCTCCCGTCCCGCCCCAGTTCCAACTGATAAATGGCTGGATCTGAACCCGCGGCTCTGTTCTCGCGATTTCGTTCTTGTCACTCGTCAGTGGGTCACACATCAGTTTCGTTATGTCCTTTCTCAATATCGAGCAGTTGCCGTTTGTCGGAATGTCGCATGAGTTTATCGGCGAGACTCAAGGCGCGCCATTCTCAGCCTACATCGTCACCGCCAACCCCGGACAAGGCCCGCCGTTACACACGCATCCGTACGTCGAGGTCGCGTTCACGATTGAGGGTCGCGCCACGATCACAGTCGGAGATGAAACGCGCGAGGTAGAAGGAGGCAGTATCGTCGTCATTCCGCCGAACACACCGCACCGATTCGTTAACTCCGGCGATACGGTCCTGCATCAGGTCGACATTCACGGGAGTCCGAGATTCATTCAGACAAATCTTGGATGAACGGTGTTGAGTGATTTCCTACCACTCATCACTTGTCACTTCAGATCGCGTTAACCCAAACTGCGGACAAGACGCGGCGCGTTCTGATTAGCCGCAGCGACCAAATAAATTTACGGTACCCGGAAAATCTTTCCCGTGTACGGATCTTTCACAGCCGAGCCGGGAGCAAAAGCGCTGACATCGATGTAATTTCCCTCCGGTAAATAAGGACTCATTACCACGCCTTTTTGACTTGGGACGGGAATTCCGTACGGCATATCGTCTCTTGCTTTTGCCGCGGGCGCGGCTGAAGCCGGCAGCACGGTGGGAGCAAGCTTCTCTTCTTTAAGAGGTTTCGATGGCTTTCCAGATGGAGTCGGACTCGCCTCCGGGATATTTGATTCTCGGGAAGCAGGTCGCCGCGGGTTCCGCGTCTTCTTCGGTTGTGCCTGCGTCGGCTGAGGTTGAAAAGCCTTCGAAATTGACTGGCCAACTTTTTTGAAAAAATCTCCTACCGGATCGGCGTTTGCCAATCGTCCGCTCAAAAAGAAGAGCGCGACCACGAGCAATGAAATCCAGCGCGAACCAATGAGGCGATTAGTTAAGTTGTCGGCGTTCAATGTGAAGTCGTGATTGTCCTTCATGACTGCGCTCTAAGAGAAGAAGATTTTATCTGCACCAGGGGCTTAACTGACGATGTCCGATTACCATTTCGCGATCGCGGACGATAAAGTCGCGTCGCTAACAATCGATTTCTAACTCAAGAGTTCACCGCCAAGACCGTGACTTTCTTGTCCGGTAACGTGGCGTCCTTTACTTTCCTGCTGTTCGCTCCCGCCGCGGCGAGCACTGCCCGCAGCCGCCAGCGCTGTTAAGCGCGATTGGTGATTGCATAATCACGATTCAGAATTCGAATGGAGACGCCCCCGTAGCTGCGTTCATCTCACACACATTTGTTTTCCTCTCAGTCGTTCTCTCCCATGTCTGTGAACTGATACCCGACGTTCCCCTTCTCGAACCCGAAAATGGTTGCCCCGCAAAATACGCTGTAGCTCTCCCGATCTGCATCTTTGACCGGCTTCGCATTCCGAAAACATCTCTGCACTTTGTCGCTGAAAATCGCATCATATTGCTTGATAAAATCCGCTTTCGTTAGCTGTTTTCCGTAGTAATCGAACGGGAACTTCGTCATCGCGGCGATCGCTTCCTTATTGTTATTCGCGACCGCTGCCTTAAATTGCGCCCAGAACGGCGCAAAAGACCGCGCCTCCTGTCTAATCTCAGCGCTTTCAGCGAGAGGGCTCGCGAAGAGGAAAATCATGGCGATTGCGAGCAACTGTTTCGTTATGGCTTTCTTCTTCATCGTGATCCTACGGGTAATGTGATTTTTTCTCTCCGGGCTTCTTCATTGCCACTGGCGCGTCGTGATTTTACCCGGTCGAAAATCGACTTTGTCGAATTTTCCCGTGTCCACATTCCAGACCGCGTGCAGTTCGGCCGTCCAGTGTGGACCACCCGCCAGGTTCGGTTTGTTATCGGCAAAAATGTTGAGCAACAACTTGTGATCCTTGAATTCGATCTCCTGCACGCTCGAGTCATTCGCCACAAACGTGTAGCTATCGGACTCCTTCGGATACTTCGTCAAGAATCGCGCATGGAAATCGCGGTCGAAATATTTCACAACTTGGGGCCAAATCTTTTGCACGCGTTTGACTTTGTCGTTCTCAATTTCGTAAACGGCAAGATCCTCATTGCCCCACTTGTGAGCGTGCCAGATCGCCACCATCGAATTGCCATTCCACATCGCCCGCGGCTCGCCACGCATTCCTTTCCAATACCCGCCCTGTTCGTCTTCGAGTTCTTCTAGAATTGCGTACGGCTTGAGCCGAACAAGAAGGTTGGAAGGCCGGTCTCCAGATTCTTCATTGCGGACTGGATAAAGGATCGCAAACCTTCCATCGGGCGAAATCGTGTCCTCACCGACTTCGTATTCCTTCGGAACTTCAGGATACGATTTCTCTTCAGCCGCTGGTGAGGCCGATTCTTCCTGCGCACGAACAATCGGATAAAATAGGAGCAACAGCGCGCCGCCGGCGATTAGCATTCTCATCCCGATCACTCTATGCGCCAGCCAGAATTAGACGACTCAAAATTGCGCTCACATCGATTCGCCCGAGACCCGCGGAGAATAAGAATGGCTTTCTCTGGCTCTCTGCCGTGCCACGCAGCAGCATTAGCGAATACGAGGTAGAAATTTTTGTTTGTTCACCCAGCTATTGCTGTTGTCGTTGAGGATAAATAGAATCGAAGGATGTTAAAGCTCGTCCCATTTCTTCTCATCGTTGCCGCAGCTGCGTTTGCGCAAGATTCACCCAATGACGAAACGGAAATCTGGAAGCTGGAGAAAGCATACTGGGAATACGTGAAAGCCAACGATCTGGAGAAGTATCGCGCGCTATGGCACGAGAATTTCGTTGGTTGGCCATTGGTCAGTTCAGCGCCGGTGCAGAAAGATCACATCACCGACTGGATCACCAACAACACGTCAAAGGGCGTAAAGTTGAAGTCTTACTCAATCGAGCAATTGGCGATTCGCGTAACCGGCGACATCGCGATCAACCATTATCGAATCAAAACGAACTGGGCCACCGGTGAAGGAGCCGAAGCGAGAACGGACGCATTTCGGATCACGCACACTTGGGTACGCACTCACGGCACGTGGCACATTCTTGGTGGTATGTCCGCACCCGTGAATGCGAGCGGTCAGTAGCTAGCTGGTCACTAGTGTCCGTCCAGCTTAGACGCTGCAGATTTTCGCTTTTCTAATTCCTAATTCTTCCTTCTTACTTTCTTTATGCGCTGGGTCGTTTTTCTTCGTGCAGTGAACGTTGGTGGAACGAATCGATGTCAGCCCGCCCTGATCGCCAAGCAGTTGTCCAGGTTCGGTGTAGTGAATATCGGCGCGGTTGGCACCTTTGTTGTGCGGGAAGATGTAAGCGAATCGGTTCTGCGCGCAGCGATCGCTGGGAAGTTGCCTTTCAAATGCGAGATCATGATTTGTCCCTCGCGCGACGTCATCAAACTTGCATTAAAGGATCCATTCTCACGACAACCCTCGGGCCCGGACATAACGCGGTTCGTAAGCGTGTTACACAAACGACCCGACGCCCTGCCGTCTCTTCCACTCAGTATGCCGTCGGACCACGAATCGCTACTTAAGATCATCGCAATCCAAGGCAGATTCGTCCTGGGCTTGTATCGTCGGCAGATGAAGGCGATCAGCTACCTCGGCAAGTTCGAGAAGCTCCTGGGTGTGCCGGTCACCACGCGCAATTGGAACACGATCGAAAAAGTGGTCAAAATTCTTTCTGAAGATTGACCGCAGACATCTCTAAGGAAATCAGGAATTCAGGAAATGATTGAATTGCATTCCTGCTTTGAAACTCGTTCGCTGCCCGCGCTCACTCGCTCCTTCCCTCGTCGCTTTGCCTTCTATGTCGCTCACCCATTCGCTCCATTCATGCTTTCCCGAGATATAGCTCACTTGTCACTGATGCCAGTCCGGCTCGGACTTAGCGCCCGGTCAGTTGCTCCAGCTTTTCGGGATATCGAGCGCCTTCCACCTTGATCTGTGATGCGGCAGTTTCGATTTCACGAAGATCGTCAGACGTAAGTTCGATCGCAGCTGCTCCGATGTTCTCCTCCAAGCGATGCAATTTCGTGGTGCCGGGAATTGGAACGATCCACGGTTTCTGCGCAAGCAACCATGCAAGCGCGATCTGAGCAGGCGTCGCCTTTTTTCGTTTCGCGATCTCGCCGAGGAGATGAACCAACGCCTTGTTCGCTTTTCGAGCCTCCGGCGTAAAGCGCGGGAGCGTGTTGCGAAGGTCGGAACTCTCAAACGTCGTGTTTTCGTTCATCTTTCCCGTGAGAAAACCTCTGCCTAGCGGGCTGAATGGAACGAAGCCGATTCCGAGTTCCTCGAGGGCGGGCAGCACGTCCTCTTCGGGCCCTCTCCACCACAGCGAGTATTCGCTTTGCACTGCCGTCACCGGCTGGACTGCGTGTGCGCGACGGATCGTTTGCGCTCCTGCTTCGGAAAGGCCGAAGTACTTCACCTTGCCTTCGCGAATCAATTCCTTCACCGCTCCCGCCACGTCTTCGATTGGCACGGCGGGATCGACACGGTGTTGATAGAACAGATCGATCACATCGCTCCTGAGTCGCTTAAGCGAGGCTTCAGCAACTTTTTTGATGTGTTCCGGCCGACTATCCAACTCACTCCACCTCGAATCGCCGGTGGACGCAGGTTTGAATCCAAACTTCGTAGCGATCACCACTTGCTCACGCATCGGAGCGAGCGCTTCGCCCACAAGTTCTTCGTTCGTGAACGGTCCATAAACTTCAGCGGTATCGAAGAACGTGACGCCAAGTTCAACCGCCTTGCGAAGCAGCGCGATCATCTCCTGCTTGTCTGCCGGCGGACCGTAACCAAAGCTCATTCCCATACAGCCGAGGCCGATCGCTGAAACTTCCAGGTTGCTCTCTCCAAGTTTGCGCTTCTGCATCGTTTCTCCTTTCAACCGTTCCACGAATGTCATTCTGAGCGAAGCGAAGAATCTCGGATCATTTCTGCATCGGGTTTCCGGCAGCAAAGACAGAGATGTTTCGCTTCGCCCAACATGACAGACAATTTACGAGATGTGTTCCGAACGTATCGCGTTCGTCACGCCGATTTAAGAGAAGCCATGTCGATGGAAAACCGGTACTTCACATCCGACTTGAGCAATCTTTCGTAGGCTTCGTTGACTTTTTGGATCGGGATGACTTCGACATCGGCGGTGATGTTGTTTTCGCCGCAAAAGTCGAGCATCTCCTGGGTTTCGGCGATGCCGCCGATGCTAGAGCCGGAGAAACTGCGACGCCGGACGATCAGGCTGAACGCCGGGACTGCGAGAGGTTCTGCGGGAGCGCCAACCAACGTAAGATTGCCGTCGACGCCAAGTAAATTGATATAGGCGTTGATGTCGTGATCGGCGGAGACACAGTCGAGGATGAAATCGAAGCTGCCCGCATGCTTTTTCATCTCGTTGGCATTGCGGGAGACGACAACGTCGTCGGCGCCAAGGCGGACCGCGTCCTCCCTCTTATTAGGTGAGGTAGTGAAGACGACGACGTGCGCTCCGAGCGCATGAGCAAACTTTACTCCCATGTGGCCGAGCCCACCGAGACCAACGACGCCAACCTTTTTGCCCTTGCCCACACCCCAGTGATGCATGGGAGAGTACGTAGTGATGCCGGCGCAGAGCAGCGGCGCGGTTGCGGCAGGATTGAGCTTGGAAGGGACGCGGAGAACGAAGTGTTCATCGACGACGATGCTGGCAGAGTAGCCACCGTACGTGACACCTCCGAGGTGCTTGTCCGGGGAGTTGAAGGTGAGGATCATGTTCGGGCAGAACTGCTCAAGGCCAGCTTTGCAGTTCGCGCACGTGCGGTCCGAATCGACCATGCAGCCGACCGCGACAAGATCGCCCGGTTTGTACTTGGTCACTGCCGAGCCAACCTTCGTGACGCGACCGATGATCTCGTGGCCCGGGACAATCGGGTAGTTCGTGGCCATGAACTCGCTCCACTCGTTGCGCACGGAATGAAGATCGGAATGGCAGATGCCGCAGAATAGAATCTCGATCTGCACGTCGCGCTCCGTCGGCTCGCGTCGCGGAATGGTGGTAGAGGCCAGCGGCGATGTCGCACTGGCAGCGGAGTAGGCTTTCGCTTTGTACGTAGATGGATGCATGATTGACGATTGTCCCCTTTATTGCGGATCGCAACGTAATCTATCGACGCGCTTAGTTTATCGGCGGCGTATCAGCCGCGTCGGCGCCGCACCATTCGGTATACAATCAGACTAACTACGAACAAGAGCGCAAGCGCGGCAACTAGAAGCGCCAGGAGATTGTGCATCGGATGCGTGATGGAGTAGTTCTCATGCGATGCGTAGAATCCATTGAAGCTCGCGAGCGCTGAAGGCAATTTCATCAAGTCCTCACGCGACAATTCCAGCGGACGCTCACTCGGATGATAAGTCGAACCCTCCGCGTACGTGTGGCCGGTGATGTCCCGTTCGATGTGACCGCCGAGGATGTGCGCGAGCGGGCGTGTCCCCAGAAAGCTAATTACACGAGCGGCGCTTTTCTTATCAGCGCCGATGTCTTCAAGAGTAAGGCGGCCGGGCATGAGCAAGTCGCCGGAAAAAAGGAGCGCTGTTCTTTCATCGTAAAGAACGACGTGCGCAGTTTCGTGCCCGGGCGTTGGGATGACATCGACGATGCGCTCGCCAAGGTCCAAACGCGACGCGCCTTCAGGCCAATGATCGAAATGAAAGAAGGCGCGCACCGCATTCAGGTCCGGAGCAATAACCTGAACATCCGCGGTGGAAGCCAATTGCACATCACCCGCGTAATGATCGCGGTGTCGGTGCGTGTGGACAATCAGGAGGGGCAGGCGCATGCCATCTTTTGTTGGCAAGAGCGAAAGGACAGTTTTTGCCAGCGGCATCTTGCTTGGATCCGCCACCGCACCGGTATCTATCAGCAGAGCCTTTTGGGATCCGATGAGAAGATAGAGAAAATTTGCTTCGAAGCTTGCGCAAGGACTCTGACGCAGGATGAAAGTTTGCGGTTCGTAAGCATGGACCTGCAACGGCGGTTGCGGAGACGCCTTGCAATCCTCGGCGCCAACATTCCATTGGACTGGCAGAGAACCTTCCACCGGCGCACCCGACGCCGGCACCGCGCAACATAGGATCGGGACGAGCAATTGCAGCACCTTGGTTGATGCCAGCCAGAATGCTTCGTGGATGCTGGTGCGCACAGTTAGCTGAGTTACTGCAGCGGCTTGGACATGAAAATTGCCGCACCTGCTTCTTCTTGCAGAGCGTAGCGCTCAAAGCCGGCCGCCTGATACATGCGAACCGCCTGAAGATTTTTGTCCATCACCTCCAGCGTCAACTTACAACAACCAAGTTCCCTTGCCTTCGTTTCAACCGCCTCTAGCAACCGTCGACCAATGCCTTTGCCGCGAGACGTCGGTAGAACCACGAAGTCGTGGATATTGATGAGCGGTTTGCCAGCGAAGGTCGAGAAACCGATGAAACAGACCGCCGCTCCGACCAGCTGATCACCATCAAATGCCAGAAAGATCAGCGTCGTCGGATGTCTCATTAGTCCGGGTATAAGTCGCGTCCGAACATCCTGATCCAGCGGTTTGCCATCGCCCATGGCGTCTCTTGAATAGGCATCAACCATTGCCAGGACTGCCTCCTGGTGTGCAGGGAAATTCAAATCTGCCTCGACAATCCTAATCGGCGACGAAGGATCTGGTTCCCCTTCTACAATCGTGTTTTGCCTAGCCATAACTCAAGTTTCGATGCGCTCCGACATTAGCGCGATGGAAATTCACGAAGGGTTTAGCGTCGCTTCTCGAGAAGGAAGGCGATGACCGCAAAAACCGTATAGAAAACGAGCGCCGTGATCGCGAAGGCGCGATCCGAAGTCGGCGGCCGGCGCACAAAGGTGTTGCTTGTTTGAATTAAGACCAGCGCCGCAACGAAAATGATGATTCCGATTTTCCGCGCGATCGCGCCGTTGCGTTTCAAGTAGAGCACCGCACCGAAAACAAGAATTCCGATCTCCAACACAAATTCGATACCTCTATGATTCCAAAGACCGAACCCGACTTTCAGCGTGTCGTCATAGATGGGGAGATCGGGACGATGAACAATCAGATCGAGAAGCCAATGCGAAAAAACGGCGAAACCCACAAGCAACGCCGCGCTGTTCGACGCTATGCTGCGCCAGCCGATTTTGTAAATTCCAAACGACACCGCCGACCAGAAGAGCGCGCCGAGGAGGCTGTGCGTGTAAGGCATGTAATAAAGATCGAGAGCATTAGTTGCGGTGATTCCGGGAACGAAACGCACCTTCTCGATCCCAAGCAGAACAAATGGCGCCCACAAAAAATCCAGCAACTGCACGGCTACGAACAAAACCCAGAGCGGAATTTTGTTTCGCTCCGTTTTGACCGCGAACGCGACGCCGTAATGCCCGACGAACATCAGTCTTTACTCTGAACACCGGGGATTGATTGTCGACCTTGCAGATTTGATCTCTGACCTCTTCTTAATCGAAACTCACTCGTTGCCCACGCTCGGTAGCTCCTAGAGGCGATTAGTTGAGAGCTGAAAAGCTGGTCGGGTCCATGAAATACCGGTCGATATGATCCACCAGTGGCCCGTGCGCCTCCGATTCGGCCTTCACCTTCTGCCATTCCGGATCGGCTTGGAAAGCGGCCCAATTCTTCTCCGCCTCCTGACGACTGGGATGCTCCAGAATGTAGATAAAAAGATTTTGAGAAGCCGGCGCGTCTTCAGGTGACCAATAACCGATACTCTTCATGTTGTGCCGCTTGAATATCGAGTCGGTGTGATCACCAAAGCGCGCTTTGAGAGCATCCATTTTGCCCTCGTTAACGTGATACAGGCGCAGCTCGTAAACGTGGGGCGGCGAGTTCGATGCGCTGAGCATGTTGAAGCTGAATATTACGGCGGCGCCACAGAGAAAAGATAGAATATAAAACGCTTTCATACTGCGGAGCATACTGCGGCAGTCTCCGGCGTCGAGAACAGGGAATGGATTTCAGCTTCTGCCTTCTTGCTAGTTTCGTTCAGCTTCTAATCCTGTTCGCTGATGGTTTGCGCGTAGCTCTTTCCGTAAGGATAGAAGAGCTCTTTCCTACCTTCCTGCCACGCCGCTTTGAGTTCCGGCGTTGTGATGTCCCAGTCTGGCCGGCATTTCTTGAGAACGGCACGCAGATCCTGCCGTAATTCTTCTACCGTTGGCCGACCGAAGAACCAATAGCCCATATAGATCTTGTAGATGACTAGCCCCGGCTCGAGCACAAGCACATGGGGAATCATCGGATTGTGGCCGGGATCAGTGTACTCGGCGATGTCGAGATCCTTTTGCACAACACGCCGCGCATCCGAGAGAAAAGGCCAGTGGGCGCCTACTCCGGTACGATACTCATTCGTATCAGTAATGTTGTCGGTGGTAATCGTGACTAGCTGGCAATAGCCTACCTCGAGTTCACGATGGAGTTGAACTAGCCCTTCAGCCTGCCGGCGATCCTTCGGACAGAAACCGCCGCGGCCCAGGACCAAAATCATCGGATCTTGTCCTTGTAACTCGGAAAGCTTCCGGCGTTTCCCAGTGTGATCAGTAAGTTCGTAGTCTGGGAAGTTGGTCCCTGGAACAATGTCGGCTCGCATATGAGAACATCTTTCTTGTTATCACTAGTCACTTGTCATTAGTCACTGTCTTCTTCATGTATTCGTTAGGTGGTGTTGTCCGGCAGCTTTTGCACAAAATCGCGCATCGCAATGGCGATTTCCTCAACGTGGGTTTCGAGCGCAAAGTGTCCAGTATCCAAGAACTGGACAATCGCGTTCGCGTTATCGCGTCGGAAGGCTTCGGCGCCTGCGGGGATGAAATAAAGATCGTGCTTCCCCCAGATTGCCAGCAGCCGCGGTTTCCATTTCCTGAAGTATTCGTGGAACGAGGGATACAGCTTCACGTTGTTGGCATAGTCGAGAAACAGATCCAGTTGAATGTCCACATTGCCGGGCCGCGCCATCAGTGCCGCGTCAAGTGTGTAGCCTTCCGGCGCAATTACCTCGGGGTTTGGAATGCCCATGGCATATTCCTGGCGCATCCCCTCCAGATTTAGAACCTTTCGAATTGCTTCACGATTTTCCAAGGATGGTTCACTCCAATAACGCCTTATGGGGGCCCAGGCTGGTCCCAGTCCTTCCTCGTAAGCATTCCCATTTTGCGAAACGATGGCCGTGATGCGTTCCGGGCGTGCCATGGCCAGGCGAAAGCCTACTGGAGCGCCATAGTCAAAAACATAGAGGGCGTAGCGTTTGAGTTGGAGGGCGTCTGTGAAGGCCAGCACGGTATTCGCCAGCGCGTCGAACGAGTATTTGTAACGGCGTTGCTGAGGCACCTCACTGAACCCGAAGCCGGGGTAATCCGGGGCGATGACTCGGTAGCGGTCAGCCAGGCGTGGAATCAAATCCCGATATTGAAACGAAGATGTTGGAAAGCCATGTAGCAATAACACGACGGGAGCATTCACCGGGCCCGCTTGTCGGTAGAAAACAGTTATGCCGTCGGCTTCGACGCGGCCAATGGATGTACGAGGTATCACTGAATCTGTAGTGCTCATATTCGATTCCTTTACTATTTAATGACCTGCTACTGCGGTGGGGATCGTGCCCAACTGATCGGCCATGTTAGTTACGATTGGCTCCGTGTTAGCTACACCGTGTCACTGCACAATCCATCTGGGTTACACTCACTTCCTAGCGACAATGTGCTTGACCTCCGCCATGTAGCGATTAGCGGCCGCGGAGGCCTCGTCCGGGGTGCTCCCGGTCTCGCGAGCGCTCATGTACGCCGCGTACCAGTCCCACCAGTGATGCTCGGCGTGCGTCTTCTCGTAGTGGCCGTGGTGCTCCTCCGTCTCGCGGAGGAGCTCTGCAAGGGTTGCGACGTCTATCGTTCGTCCTCGCGTCAACTTCCATTCGCGGCCGGGAAGTCGCGTCGTAATCTCCTGGAGTAGCCAACTGTTGCCGTCTGGATCCTCGAACGAGGCAAACGAGAAGTAGGAACGCCCCTCCGGGTCGGGTCCATCGACGCGCGGGTTCTCCACGGCGTTGTTGAATGGACCACCGGCGTAGTGGAACACCTCGCTCACGTTGACGCCGCGCTTGATCAAGTCATCACGCGCCGTATCGACGTCGTTCACGGCGAGGACCAGGCTGTCCTCTGAGCCAGACTTGGCCGAGGTAACTCCTTTGCCGAAGATGATCGATGCCCCTGAACGAGGAGGAGTAAATTGTATAACCCGAAAGTTTTCATCCGGGGCATAATCGATATCTAACCGGAACCCCAGTTTCTCGTAGAATCCTTTGGCGCGATCGACGTCGGAAACAGGTATAACTACAACTTCTAGTTTCATGTCCATGATTAATGCTTCTTTGCTTTGTTCTTGGTCGTGAACTCAACCGTTGTTCGGCGCTGGCCGGGCGAAAGCTTTTCTGGTTTACCATTTGCCAATGTGCGCACCGCCGTCCACGTGCAGCACCTCCCCGGTGATCTGTCGAGCTTCTGTTAGATAAACAACGGCGCTGGCAATCTCCTCAACGGAGGAGATTGTGCCCATCGGCGTTTGCGTTTTTAGAGAATCGTTCGAATCCTCAGCGTGAAGCGGTGAGTCGACGACGCCGGGAGCTACGGCGTTAAATCGAATATGCTCTTTCGCGTATTCCATCGCCAGGCTTCGCGTGGCGGCGTTCAGACCACCTTTAGTGATCATAGAAAGAGAAGCAGGTTCGCCGGCAATTGGATTGTCGGCCAGTGCGGCGCTGATGCTCACGATGCTGCCGCCCCTCTTTTGTGTCTGCATTTGTTTGACCGCAAGCTGAGTGATGTAAATGAAACCCGCGAGATTGGTCGAAACGAGTGCATAAAAGTCATCTGCCGTGTACTCGGTAAACGGCTTCACCAAGAAAATGCCAGCGTTCGCCACGACGGCATCGATCGAGCCGAACTTCTTAATCGCGAGCTCTGCAACTTTCTGCGCCGTCTCAAATTGACCTATGTCGCCGTCGATCAAGGCCAGGTGCTCGGAAGCTGAAAGCTCTTTTGATTTCGTCGCGCTCCGCGCGGTTCCGACAACATCGTAGCCGCGCGTAAGAAACGCTTGGACGATGCCCGCGCCGATGCCCTGCGACGCTCCCGTAACGATCACTGTCTTCCGATTACTTGCCATAGAATGAGTTCTTGACGGCCTTTCTTGTTGAGGGTGAAAGAGGCTCGTCCCGAAACCCGGTCCTGTGTCAGGGCGAACCG
>WNFT01003239.1_pt1 | contig 14040 bp, 12 predicted proteins | sample 5400191 | NCBI WGS metagenome assembly WNFT01 (sample SAMN13153359, study PRJNA577476) | soil metagenome | isolation source: 80 cm saprolite under Madrone tree | place: USA:California | collected 2016-06-14
CGGATGGCCGAGGATCCGAAGTATCGCGACCTCGCCGTGATGCGTGACGGGGGCGGCGAATACAGCCGCTACTACCATCTGCCGCGCACCGCCGACGATCTCCTCAAGCGCAGCCAGCTTATCGCCGCCTCGACGCGCGAGGGCGCCACTCTGGTCGTGCTGATCAAGGAAATCGGCACCGACGCGCTCTACGCGCTCCATCTTCTCGGCGAGCGGATGGCCGCCGCCGGCAAGCCCGAATACCGCGAGCGCATCGACAAGTACCATCGCTATTGCCGCGACAACGATCTCGCCGTCGCCGTCGCGCAAACCGACGTCAAGGGCGACCGCTCGCTCGGCCCCACCGGCCAGGATCATCCCGATTATTATGTTCACGTCGTCGAGGAGCGCCCCGACGGCATCGTCGTGCGCGGCGCGAAAGTTCATACCTCCGTCTCGACCAACACCAACGAGGTCATCGTGCTGCCGACGCGCGCGATGCGCCCCGAAGACAAGGCCTACGCGGTCGCCTTCGCGCTTCCGATCAACACGCCGGGCCTCAAGCTCATCGCGAGTCCTCACGGCGGCAGCAAGAAAGACGCCTTCGAGCATCCGATCAGCGCGCGCCACAAGATGATGGAGACGCTCACCGTTTTCGACGACGTCTTCGTGCCGAACGATCGCGTCTTCCTCAACGGCGAGATAGATTTCGCCGGCCTGCTCGCGCTCACCTTCGTCCGCTACCATCGTTTCACCGCGGTTTCGTACAAATTGCCGCTGCTGGAATTGCTCGCCGGCGCCGGCTATGCGATCGCGGAGGCCAACGGCGTGATTCGCGCGCCGCACGTCCGCGACAAGCTCACTCAGCTTGCCGCCTATCACACGACCGTGCGCGGACTAATCGAGCACGCGGCCACGACCTGCACGCTCGAGCACGGGCTCGCGGTGCCCAACACGCTTATCACCAACGTTTCGAAATATCATTTCGCGCACAACTACCATCATGCGGTGCAGATCGTTCAGGATCTCGCGGGTGGCCTGCTCGTTACTGCGCCGGCGGCCGAAGACATGACGAGCGAGGCGACGCGCGCATACGTGCTGAAGTACATGGGCGGCGCGAAAGGCTTCGACGCGGACAAGCGCCTTCGACTTCTCAATCTGATCGGCGACCTCACTGCATCAGACTTCGGCGGCTACCAGGAAGTGCTGGCGGTGCATGCCGAGGGCGGCTTCGAGGCGGAAAAGCTGCAAGCCTACCGCGAGTATGATTTCAAATCGGTCGCCGACTACGCGCGCAAGCTCGCGGGAGTATGACGTGTCGGCCCTTTTCTCTAATCAGCCTCCCTTTCAGGAGAGCGTTGCATAACTGCCTTGGTGGGCATTTGTGGAAAGAGATTCTTCACTGCGCTCAGAATGACGGACATAGCGCACCGCCGTTTTCCGTCATTCTGAATGGAGGCTGCCGGAGTGAAGAATCCCTTACCACAAGCGCTGCTTCCGTTATGCAAAGCTCTCATGCCCAGAGAGCGGGCAGGGTGAGGGCGCCATCTTCGACTGTCCGCTAACTCGAGGAAGCGACGCGCAGCGATGTTCTTCGTATCGCCCAGACGTCAGCGCATCGCGGGCAAGTCGAGAGCGAGCAATTTACCAACGTCGTCCGCCCCGACGTGATTCTGAGCTTCGAACGCTTTGCGGTCCTCGCCCAGATAGCCGACGTAGCGCTCGCCGAGTTCCCGCGTATGCTCGACCGCCGCTTCGAGTTTCGCGCGCGACGCCGCGTCCAGCGGCACCAGCCCCTTGATAATCTCGCCAATCCGCGCGCGCACCTCTTCGAGTTTCTTCTCGTTCGCACCGGCGCTGACCGCCTCGTCGAGCGCCTTCCTTATCTGCGCGGCGTCGGCGTTGAGCTTTTCGAGATCGATCGAAGCGCGATCGGCGTCGGTTGTCGGCATCACCATGTCGAGAATCTTCTTGCTGGTCACCCCGAGCGCAACCGCCACACCGACGCCGGTGATCATCGCAACGCTCGCGGGCAACACGAATCCGCCGCCGAGCGCGATCAGCCCCGTCGTTATCCCTTCTATCGAAAGCCCCACCGTCCCCAGCGGAAACAGCACCGCCGAGGGCACGCCGACCGAGGCCACCGACTTCTTGAAGATTTCGAGCTTGCGGTCGTCGAGCCGCACGAGATGCCCCTTCTTGCCGAGCGTCGTGGCGACCCGGTTCTCGAGGTCGGTGAGCTTTTCAAAGAACTGCGTCCATTTCGCAGTCTGGTCGGGCTCGATTCCGAGATGCGTTGCAAGCCGGTTGATATAGTTTTTCGCCGCCGCGTCCGGTGACTTCCCCGCAAACACCACCGCCTCTTGAACCAGCGACCGGCGTACATTTTTGTCGGCAAAGTACGGGAGCGGCTCCGGCTCGAGCCTCAGCTTTGTGAAAAGCGCCGATACCAGTTCGATGCGCTTCTCGGCCGGTATCTCCATGAAGGTGAAGAGCTGATAGAGCCTGCGCAGATTGTGAAGCCTGACCGTCTTCCCTTTCCGCGCCAGCGGCAGCAGCGCCTCGACGTAGCTGACCTTTTGCTCCGAGCTAAGCGCCCTAAGCTGCTCCTCGGGAACCGCGCGCCATGCCGCAACGGGTTCCGGAGCGTCGCGCTTCGAGAGCACGCGCGCCAGGAGCCGTTTACCGGAGGCAATCTCGGGCAGCCCTCTTGCGATATCGGGAACGATTTTCACAGCTTGAATGGTAGCACTAGCGAGGCGAGGAGTCCGCTGCCCTTTTTCTTCTCAGAGTTGATTCTTTGTCCGCAAGACTCATTTCCGATCCCTCGCCCTGTTGGACAGGGAGAGGGATCTGTAGAGAGCGAGCCGCTTGAAAATCGTGCTTTGACCCGCACGGGCTATCTCGGCTAATCCTGATACCCGTAGTATTTCCCCTGGAGGCGTAATCCCAACAGTTATGGCGGCGCAAACACTCTTCGAAAAGATTTGGAACAGTCATGTCGTGCGTGAAACGCCCGGCGAGCCGGCGCTCCTTTATATAGACCTGCATCTGATTCACGAGGTCACCTCGCCGCAGGCGTTCGAGGGGCTGGCCACATCGGGGCGCAAGGTCCGCTGCCCCGACCGTACGTTCGGCACGCAGGACCATAACGTGCCCACCACCGACCGCTCGAAGCCGATTACCGATCCGGAGTCGAAACTCCAGGTCGACATGATGCGGAAGAACTGCCGCGACTTCGACGTCCGGCTATTCGACCTGGGCGCGAAAGAGCAGGGAATCGTCCACGTGATCGGTCCCGAGTTGGGATTGTCGCAGCCCGGGATGACTATCGTGTGCGGCGACAGCCATACGGCGACGCATGGCGCGATGGGTGCTCTCGCCTTCGGGATCGGAACGAGCGAGGTCGAGCATGTACTTGCAACGCAATGCCTGCTGCAGGCGCGGCCCAGGACATTCGAGATTCGCGTCAACGGCAAACTCACACCCGGAGTCGGGTCGAAGGACCTTGTGCTCGGAATTATCGGGCGTATCACGACGGCAGGCGGCAACGGCTATGCGATCGAATACCGCGGCCCGGTGATCGAGGCGCTCGGTATGGAAGAGCGGATGACGCTGTGCAACATGACGATCGAAGCGGGCGCGCGTTCGGGGATGGTCGCCGCCGACCAGAAGACCGTCGATTACCTGCGCGGGCGGCGCTATGTACCGGCGGGGGCGGAATTCGATCGCCTCGCGCAGCATTGGCTGCAGTTCAAGACGGATCCGGGCGCGAAGTTCGACCACAGCATGACCTTCGACGGCGCCGAGTTCGCGCCGCAGGTGACGTGGGGCACCAACCCCGGGATGGTTACCGAGGTGACGAGCAAAGTGCCCGACCCGTCGAGCTACGGCGACGCGAGCCAGCGCCGGGCGGTCGAACTGGCGCTCGAATACATGGGGCTTAATCCGGGCACACCGATTGGGGATATCAAGCTCGACCGGGTCTTTATCGGATCATGCACCAATTCGCGCATAACCGATCTGAAGGCGGCGGCGGAGATCGTCAAGGGCCGCAAGGTTGCGTCAACGGTGCAGGCGATGGTCGTGCCGGGATCGCAGCTGGTCAAGGAGGAAGCGGAGCAGCTAGGGCTCGATAAGATTTTCACGCAGGCCGGTTTCGAATGGCGCGAGTCGGGATGCAGCATGTGTATCGCGATGAACGCCGACATGCTGAAGCCGGGCGAGCGATGCGCGAGCACGTCGAACCGCAACTTCGAGGGGCGGCAAGGCAAGGGCGGACGCACGCACCTGGTGAGCCCGATAATGGCGGCGGCGGCGGCAGTCGCGGGCCATTTCGTCGACGTGCGCGAGTGGCCTAGGCAGTAGGGCAAAGGCAAGCAGAAAGGATCACAGGAAAATGCAAGCGTTCAAAAATTTCACCGGTCTGGTCGCTCCGCTGGATCGCCCCAACGTCGATACCGACCAGGTAATCCCGAAGCAGTTTCTGAAGGCGGTGGTACGCAGCGGTCTCGGCGCAGGACTCTTTTACGACTGGCGTCATCATCCGGACAGCCAGTTCGTGCTCGAGCAGCCGCGTTTCCAGAAGGCGACGATACTGGTGGCGCGCGACAACTTCGGATGCGGCAGTTCGCGCGAGCATGCGGTATGGGCGCTGATGGATTTCGGCTTCGAGGCGGTAATCGCGGCGTCGTTCGCGGATATTTTTCACAATAATTGTTTCAAGAACGGGATGCTGACGGTAATCCTCAAGCCGGCAGAGGTCGACGCGATTTTCGAAGCGATCAAGCGCCATGACGGCTACCGGCTGTCGATCGATTTGCCGGCGCAGAAGGTCTCCGACGAGTTCGGATGGTCGGCGCATTTCGAGATCGAGGCGCATCCGAAGAAATGCCTGCTCGAAGGGCTCGACGATATCGCGTTGACGTTGCTGCATGACAAGGAGATCAGCGCCTACGAGGCGACGCATCCGGTGCCGTACAAGTTTTAGTGTCGAGGAGCTGTATGAAGTCTGCACCCCCTCCTTGGCCCCTCCCCATCGCGAAAAATGGAGGAGGGAATTGGAGGCAGAGATCCGGACGCTGATGGCGGGCCCAGAGCATGAGAGGAAGCGGCTGGATCAGTTCGTAGCCGCGAATCTCGCGCCCGAGTATTCGCGTTCGCAGGTTGCCCGCATGATCAAGGCGGGCCTCGTCACGCTCAACGGCGGCGTTGCGAGGGCGTCGGCAGCGCTGCATCGCGGCGACCGCGTCGAGATCAAGCCGCCGCCCGCGCTCGCAGTCGCGCCCGTTCCCGGGCCAGCACCCGAAATCGAGGTGCTTTTCGCGGATGCCGAGCTAATCGTGGTCAATAAGCCCGCCGGCATGACGGTGCATCCCGCACCCGGCCATCCCCATTCGACGCTCGTCGACGCTCTCATGGCCCGATTTCCCGACCTCGCCACGATGGTCGAACCGGATGGCGTCATTCGTCCCGGGATCGTCCATCGGCTGGACAAGGAGACGTCGGGCGTAATGGTGGTGGCGCGGACGCGGTTCGCACGGACTGCGCTCTCACGTCAATTCAAGGAGCGGACGGTACGCAAGATATATGTGGCGGTGGTGCGCGGACGCGTGGCGCGGGACAGGCAGGAGATTGCACGGGCGCTCGGACGCCATCCGACGGAACGCAAGCGGATGTCGGTGAGATCGCGCAATCCGCGCGAGGCGATAAGTCATGCGACCGTGCTGCATCGGCTCGATGACCCGGTAGCCGCAGCGACGCTAGTCAGGGTACGTCCCGAAACCGGACGGACGCATCAGATCCGCGTGCATCTCGCCACGATAGGCCATCCTTGCCTGGGTGACCCTTTGTACGGCGGGTCAAAGGGAAAGGATGACTCGGGTTTTACGCGGCAGGCGCTCCATGCGCTCGCGCTCGCGGTGGACCATCCGAGGACGGGTGAGCGCCTCGAGTTTATCGCTCCGCTACCGGATGATATGCGCCGGTTTCTGGTGAGCCGCGGAGTGGTTCCCGATGCGGTCGTGGTCCGTCGCTGGATTGACTCTGAATAAGGGGAATCGCAGCCTTCGACACAGTGACGGAAACATCTGTTGATATTCCCGAAGATAGGCGGAGATATGGCCAAACCCGGTTGACAGATGTAGTAGCCTTCGTTAACTTTCATATTAGCTCCCGCACCCAGTGTGCCGAAGCAGATCGAGTCCTGAATCAGCCCGTCTGCAGACGCTTCCCGAGTTGAGAAAGTCGGCGTCGTCCGTTCTCATTCTGATCGGCGAAGCACAGGACGACACGCGGGTGTCACGCGGAAAGCGATTCGTTGAGACGCCGGGATAAACCATGGCGTCAGCACATAACATCCGGCGGCCGCCCTCATTTGTGATATATGCACTGAGCACACTTGCGGGGAGAGTAAGGTTGCGGGGAAGGTAAAATGGGTAAGGGTCGAGGACCAGCCAAAGGCGAATTACACGTGGAGTCCGAAGAGCAATCGGGGCAAGGCACGGCGCCACCCGCGATTGTGAGGCCGCGCGGTGGGCACGGGAGCCATCCGGGAGCCGTTCAACCTGCCGAGCGCGCCCCGGTACAAGAGCCTAAAGTGCCACCACGTCACGAGCTCAACTTGGGAGCCGCTCAACCTGGCGAGCGCGCTAACGGCACCACTGTCCATGCGGAAGCGAATGGAGGCGATGGCGCCTCCGCGGCGCCGGCCGCACCTGCGCGAGACGGCGGTGGAGCCGCGGCTCCTGCGCCGGATGAACGCCGAGGCCGCTATCGCGGACAGGATGGCGCGCCGGCGGAAAGTCCCCAAATCATCAGCGACACCGGTGCACTCAATCTGAAGGCGCTCAAGGGGGCGAAGATCACCGAGCTTGCGCATATCGCGCGCGATTACAATATCGACGGCGCGACCAACATGCGCAAGCAGGAGATGATCTTTTCGATCCTGCAAGCGCAGGCCCAACGCAATGGTTCGATCCTGGGCGAAGGCGTGCTCGAAATTCTGCCCGACGGCTTCGGCTTTCTGCGTGCGCCCGATTACAACTACCTTCCCGGCCCTGACGACATCTACATCTCTCCGAGCCAGATCCGGAAGTTCAACCTGCGCACGGGCGATATCGTGTCAGGCCTGATTCGACCACCCAAGGAGGGCGAGCGTTATTTCGCGCTGCTGAAGGTCGAATCGATAAACTACGAAGAGCCCGAGAAAGCGCGCGACAAGATCCTGTTCGACAATCTGACGCCGCTATATCCGGAAGAGCGAATCAAGCTCGAATACAATCACGAAGACTACACGACGCGGATAATCGACCTGATCGCGCCAATAGGAAAAGGGCAGCGCGGCCTAATCGTCGCGGCGCCGTTCACGGGCAAGACGATGATGTTGCAGGCGATCGCGAAGGCGATTGCGCATAATCATCCGGAGATCATCCTGATAGTCCTGCTGGTGGACGAACGGCCCGAGGAAGTCACCGACATGCTGCGGTCGGTGCAAGGCGAGGTGGTGAGTTCCACGTTCGACGAGCCGGCCACGCGCCACGTGCAGGTTGCCGAGATGGTGATCGAGAAGGCGCGGCGGCTCGTCGAGCATGGCCGCGACGTCGTGATCCTGCTCGATTCGATTACGCGTCTCGCGCGCGCCTACAACACGGTGGTGCCGCCCTCGGGCAAGATTCTCTCGGGCGGCGTCGATTCGAACGCGTTGCACAAGCCCAAGAAGTTCTTCGGCGCGGCGCGCAACACAGAGGATGGCGGCAGCCTCACGATTATCGCAACCGCGCTGGTCGATACCGGCAGCCGCATGGACGAAGTCATTTTCGAAGAGTTCAAGGGGACTGGCAATCAGCAAATCTCGCTCGACCGGCGGCTGCTCGAAAAGCGCATTTTCCCGACGATCGATATTCAGCGTTCGTCGACGCGCAAAGAGGAGTTGTTGTTGCCGCGCAGTACGCTCAACCGGGTCTGGATCCTGCGCAAGCTACTATCGCAACTCAACGCCGTCGAGGCGATGGAATTTCTGATAGACAAGATGCAGGGTACGAAGACCAACGAGGAGTTCCTCGAGTCGATGAACGCCTAGGGGGACGCTTTAACGGCGCGTGCCGATGGCAGCAAACTGCGATAACGTAAAGGGAAATTCACGAAGTCAGACAAAGAGGTTCCGATAGAGCCTATGACCGAAATCAGCATGAAACAGTTGCTGGAGGCTGGCGTACACTTTGGCCATCAGACCAGCCGCTGGAATCCGAAGATGAAACCGTACATCTTCGGCGCCCGCAACGGGATTTACATCGTCGACCTGCAACAGACCGTCAAAATGTTCCGCACAGCCTTCGATTTCGTGCGCGACCTCGCTGCGCAAGGCGGGACGGTTCTGTTCGTCGGCACCAAGAAGCAGGCGCAGGACATTATACGCGAAGAGGCAGAGCGCTGCGGGATGTTCTATGTGAACAACCGCTGGCTGGGCGGAATGCTCACCAACTTTCAGACGATCCGCGCGTCAATCGACCGGCTCAAGAAACTCGAAGAAATCATGGCCGACCCTGAGATGATCCAGGCGTTGACCAAGAAGGAGATGAGCGACAACGCGCGTGCGCATGCCAAGCTGATGGCGACGCTTGCGGGGATCAAGAACATGCGCAAGCTGCCTGACGCGCTGTGGGTCATCGACACTAAGAAGGAAGAGATCGCGGTGGCCGAAGCTAACCGTCTTGCAGTCCCGGTGGTTGCCGTGGTCGACACCAATTGCGACCCGGACCTTATCGCCTACCGCGTACCAGGTAATGACGACGCAATACGCGCGATCAAGCTGTTTACCGCGGCGATCGCAGACGCGGTAATCGAGGGCAGGCGGTCGGCGGAGGAGCGCGAGAAGGGTTTAGGGGATGAGGCAATGGTCGACTCCGCGCCTGCCCCGGAGCCATCGCCTCAGCCGGTTTAAGCGCGCTAAAGAAAGCGGTAGCTGGAAAGGTCGCGCGGGCCTTACGCCACGACGAAGCCACTCAAGCATCAAACCGTACATACTGATATCCAGGAAGAGGAATGGACGTAAACGCGAATCTGGTCAGGGAATTGCGCGATAAAACCGGCGCCGGCGTGATGGATTGCAAAAAGGCTCTAGCCGAAGCCAAGGGCGACCTCGATAGGGCGGTCGTTTGGCTCCGCGAAAAGGGTATCGCGCAGGCTGCGAAACGGGCCGGCCGGGTTGCGTCGGAAGGTGCGGTCGGCGCTTACATTCATGCGGGTGGGAAGCTTGGCGTGCTGGTCGAGGTAAATTGCGAGAGCGACTTCGTGGCCAAGACTCCCGAATATCAGACCCTGGTGAAGGAAATCGCGATGCAGATCGCGGCGGCGAATCCGCGTTGCGTCCGTCGCGAAGAACTCCCGACGGAAGTGATCCAGCAGGAACGGGAGATTTACGCCTCGCAGGCGGCAGGCAAGCCGGAAGCAGTGGTCAACAAGATCGTCGAGGGCAAGCTCGACAAGTTTTACCATGAGGTCTGTCTCAACGAGCAGGCGTGGGTCAGGGATCCGAACCGCACGATCGCCGACGTGATCGGCGAATACGTCGGCAAACTTGGAGAGAAAATCGAAATCAGACGCTTCGTCCGCTACCAATTGGGCGAAGCTCTCGACGGCAAGGTGACGGCGGCATGACGCGCGCGTACGTCGTTCACCCGACGCGAGATTAACTTTGTAAGACAGGGGCTTTTGAGCAATGGCCGATGTGCAAACTGTTGCGACTCAGAAGCCTCGATTTCATCGCATTCTACTGAAATTGTCAGGCGAGGCGCTCGCGCCGGCGCAAAACAGCGGGATCGATCTCGATGCGCTCAGCGCGATTGCGCTCGAGATCAAGGAAGTAGCCGGTCTGGGGGTCCAACTCGCGCTGGTGATCGGGGCGGGCAATATCCTGCGTGGCAGCGCATACGAGGAGCGCGGGATGGATCGCTCGACCGCCGATCAGATGGGGATGCTGGCGACGGTTATCAACGCGCTCGCGTTACAGAACGCGCTCGAGCAGGCGGGAGTGACGACCCGGGTATTGTCGGCGATCGCGATGCAGGCGGTTTGCGAGCCTTATATCCGGCGGCGCGCCGTGCGTCATCTGGAAAAGGGGCGGGTAGTGATTTTCGCGGCAGGCACGGGCAGTCCGTATTTCACTACCGATACCGCGGCGAGTTTGCGGGCGATGGAAATCGGCGCCGAAGTTATCCTCAAGGCGAGCCATCACGTGGACGGCGTCTACGACCGGGATCCGATGCGGGACCCGACGGCGCGTCGTTTCGATCGTCTGACCTATATCGAAGTCCTGCAGCGCAATCTCAAGGTGATGGATTCGACGGCGATCTCGATGTGCATGGACAACCGGCTGCCGATAGTCGTCTTTAATTTGCTCAAGCCGGGGAATATAAAAAGAGCCGTAATGGGTGAGGCGATCGGCACCCGGGTGGAAAGCGGCGACTGACTATGAGCGACGAGGTTATCGAACTCGCGCGCCAGGAGATGGACGGCGCAGTCAACGCGTTCAGGCACGAGCTTAGCCGCGTGCGCACGGGACGTGCTTCGACCGGGCTGCTCGAAGGCCTGCAGGTCAATTATTACGGAGCGAAGACGCCGCTGCGCCAGCTTGCGGGTTTGGCGGCGCCCGAGCCGCGGCTCCTCGTCGTCACGCCTTACGACAGGGGAGCGATGGGTGAGATCGAGAAGGCGATCCGGACGTCAGACCTCGGGCTTAACCCGATCAATGACGGCAAGATTATCCGAGTCCCGATTCCGGAACTGAACGAGGAACGGCGCCGGGACCTGGTCAAGCATGTGCGCAAGCTCGCCGAGGAATTTCGCGTTTCGGTGCGCAACCATCGGCGCGACGCCAACGACATGCTCAAGCAGGAGAACAAGGACAAGCAGATAACGGACGACGAGTTGCGTGCGGGGGAGGCCAAGGTCCAGCAACTTACCACCGATCACATCGAGAGAGTTGACAAGGTCCTGGCCGCGAAGGAAGCGGAAATAATGGAGGTATGATGGGCGGCAGCCGCCGGGGCGGCGCAGCTTGCAAACGGTCCGTGGCTTCATCACTGCCATTAAGCGAATTTCCCAACCTATCATTGGATCCCACCCGCCTGCCGCGTCACGTAGCGATCGTGATGGACGGCAATGGCCGCTGGGCGCGCCAGCGCGGCCTGGTACGCTGTGAAGGCCATCGGCGCGGCAAGGACTCGGTGCGCGCGGTGGTCGAGGCGGCGCGCGAACTGGGGATCCCGTATCTCACTTTGTTTGTCTTCTCGAGCGAGAACTGGCAGCGGCCGATTACCGAAGTGCGGTTCCTGATGCAGCTTTTTCATCGCTACCTGATGACCGAGACCAAGCGCCTGATGAAACGTGACGTTCGTGTGGTTGCCCTCGGCGACGTCGGGCGTTTGCCTCAGACGGTGCGGTGCGCGCTTGAGAAGACAATCGAAATGACCGCCGGTAATCGCACGATGACGGTCGCGCTCGCGCTTTCGTACGGCGGGAGGCAGGACATCGTCGCCGCGGCGAGGCGAATCGCACGCGCGGTTGCACAAGGCCGTATCACGCCGGACCAGGTCGACGAGCAACTGATATCGCGGGAGCTTGCGACCTCGGGGCTGCCCGACCCCGACTTGCTGATTCGTACATCCGGGGAGCAGCGAATCTCGAATTTCCTGCTCTTCCAACTCGCCTACACGGAGCTCTATTTCACCGACACTTTGTGGCCGGATTTCCGAGAGCGTGACTTCCTCGGCGCGCTCGCCGCATACCAGCTTCGCGAGCGCCGCTTCGGCACGGTTCTCAGCGGTTCCCAAGACCGGCTGCGTGCTGCGAACTAGGCTCTGGACCGCACTGATCGCGTTGCCGGCGGTGCTGGCGATGGTGGTCTTCGCACCCGCGTGGTTGTTCAGCGCCTTTATCGCGGTTCTCACGGCGTGGGGGCTCTGGGAAATTGGCGCAATGACGAACGCGAGCGTTGTGCAGGCGCTCATTCTGATCTTTGCGGGCGGAGGCACGGCGGCAATCCTGCTGTTGGGCGGCGCCACGCCGTGGATCGCGCCGGCGGCGGTTATCTCCTTGATGCTGATTTTAGTCGCGCAAGTCGGGCTCGGCGGCGGCGAGAGCGTAAGGCGCGGGTGGGTATTTGTCTTGATCGGCGCGCTTTGGGTGGGGGTGTTGTTCCCCTACTTCGCACTTCTGCGCAACGGCGCCGGCGGAGTGCCGATAGTGGTGCTGATGTTTCTGCTGGTGGTTGTGAGTGACAGCGGCGCTTATTTCGCCGGCCGATGGAAAGGCAGGATCAAACTCTTGCCCCGCGTCAGCCCGAATAAAACCGTCGAGGGCGCGATTGGCGGGCTCGCGGCATGTGTCGCCGCGGGAATTGTTTTGCGGGGCGTGCTGGCGTCTCAATGGTCACTGGGTTCGATTGTGCTGCTCGCGGCGGGCATCGGAGTCCTCGCGCAACTCGGGGACCTGGCGGGATCCGCTTTCAAGCGCGTTGCCGACGTGAAAGATTCGGGATGGATTTTTCCGGGCCACGGCGGGCTGCTCGATCGAACGTGTAGCCTAGTCTTTGCGGCGGCTTTCACCTACTATTGTTCACGCTGATGCGGTCGAGGCCCGCGTCTCATCCTGCTTATGGTTATATCCATCCTTGCCGCAGTCGCTGTTTTCGCCACCCTCGTCGTAGTCCATGAAGCCGGTCATTTCGTAGTAGCGAAGCGGCTGGGGGTGCGCGTGTTGCGATTCTCGATCGGTTATCCGCCGCGAATCGCGGGAATCCGCCGCGGCGAGACCGATTACGCGATCGGCGCCACGCCGCTCGGCGGCTACGTCAGAATGTTGGGCGACGAAATCGGCGACGATCCAAGTCCGGCCACCGTCGAGCTTTACCTGAAGGAGTTGCAACTCGACATCCTGGGCGCCGCGAAGAAATCGGGATGGCTCAAGGAAAGCGGCAAAGAGGGCGACGACGCTCTGCTCGCGATCGCGCAGCAAGTTGGATCAGGCGATTCTGCTGTCGCGCAGCGTATTCTGGGTCGCGAGCCGAAGGCGGACGAAGCCATCTTGTTGCGGGAAGTCGACCGCGCCAATTCGGTCAAACGGGCGATTGAAACGCTGAGCGCAACGCGTCCGTCGAGTCTGCTCGAGCTGTTCAAGGCTCAGGCGTTTCCTAGCCAACCGTTGCGCAAGCGATTCGCGATCGTATTAGCGGGTCCAGTCGCGAATATTCTCTTCGCTCCGCTCATGATGACCGTCATCCTGATGAACGGAGTTCCGACGCTAATGCCGGTCATCGGCGCGGTGAAGAAGGATCTTCCGGCCGCCGCCGGCCTGCGCCCCGGCGACCGAGTCATGCAGATTGGCCGAGAACGGATGGAGGCCTGGGAAGATCTGTCCGCGCGAGTCAAAGGCAGCAATGGCAAACCACTGCTGATAGTGGTGCAGCGGCCCGACGGAAACGGTGTCACGACCATCACGCTGACGATCACGCCGCAGCGAGTCGAAGAAGTGACGATCTACGGGAAAGCACCGACCTGGGTGATTGGCGTGACCCCGCGCGGGGATGAGTATAAGCGCAAAATCTCGCCGCAGCGGGCGCTCCTGGAAGGGTTTACCCAAACCGCCCGCATGACGGCCACGTTGGCGGTTGGAATCGCCAAAATCGTCAATGGCACCACACCGGCGCGCCAAGCGCTTGGTGGCCCTATCAGTATCGCGCAGATCGCGGGCCGCGAGATGCGGGCCGGGTTTACCGAGATCGCCGTGTTCACGGTGTGGCTGAGTCTCCAGCTCGGCATCATCAACCTGCTTCCCGTACCCCTGCTGGACGGCGGTCATCTGCTCTTTTTCGTTTTCGAGGGAGTGCGCGGCAAGCCGCTCAAGCTGCGCCATCGTGAAATCGCGATGGAAGTGGGTCTGTTCCTGCTCGTTATCCTGATGGCATACGTAATCCTGAATGACATATCGCGTCTTATTGGGTGAGCCGCTGTTCGCAGCGGGCGCTTCGGCTGGACCAATTCTGGGCCTCGACACCGGGAGTGC
>WNFT01006405.1_pt1 | contig 14037 bp, 12 predicted proteins | sample 5400191 | NCBI WGS metagenome assembly WNFT01 (sample SAMN13153359, study PRJNA577476) | soil metagenome | isolation source: 80 cm saprolite under Madrone tree | place: USA:California | collected 2016-06-14
CTTCGGCAACGTGGGCGGGACCGCCGCGCGCCTGCTGTGGAACGACGGCTGCACCATCGCGGGGATCAGCGACTTCAAGGGCGGGGTGTGGAATCCGAACGGCCTCGACGTGCGCCAGCTCCAGACCTACGTGGCCGAGACCGGGAGCGTGGCCGGCTTCCCGGGCGGCGAGGCCATCGGCAACGACCAGATCCTCGAGCAACCCTGCGACGTCCTGATCCCCGCCGCGATCGACTCGGTGATCCACGAGCGCAACGCCGACCGCGTCAAGGCCCTCATCGTCGCGGAGGGCGCCAACGGCCCCACCACCCCGGAGGCCGACGTGATCCTGCGCGACCGTGGGGTGACCGTGATCCCGGACATCCTGTGCAACGCGGGCGGGGTGGTCGTCTCCTACTTCGAGTGGGTCCAGGGCCTGCAGCACTACTTCTGGAAGGAGAGCGAGATCATCTCGCGCCTGCAGGAGATCATGGCGCGCTCGTTCACCCGGGTGTGGCAGACCTCTCAGAAGGGCGGGGTGGATCTACGGACCGGCGCGCTGATGGAGGGCGTCAGCCGCGTGGCCGACGCCCACGTGTCGCGGGGGCTTTACCCGTAGGCTCCCGCACCGGCGCCGCCGGCTCGGCCGGGGCCGCACGCAGGACCCAGAGCAGGCCCGCCGCCGCGACCAGCACGCCGGCCACGCTCGCGAGCTGCGGCACCCGCAGCGAGCCCACCCAGAAGCTGTCGAGTCGCAGCGCCTCGATGAAGAACCGCCCCACCGAGTAGAGCCCGATGTAGGCAAAGAAGACCGCGCCCGGGCGCCGGGCGACCCGCGGGCGCACCCACCAGACGAGCAGGACGAACACGAGCAGGTCCCACAGCGACTCGTAGAGGAAGGTCGGGTGGAAGTACTCGACGTCGCGCAGCTCGGGCGGCCGGTGGGGCGGCGAGATGTAGAGCTTCCACGGGAGATCGGTCGGCGCGCCGAAGGCCTCCTCGTTGAAGAAGTTCCCCCAGCGCCCGATGGCCTGCCCCAGGATCATGCTCGGCGCGATGACGTCGAGCGCGCGCCGGATCGGCACCCCCCAGCGGCGCGCGAGCCAGATCCCCACCAGCGGCCCCGCGATGAGGCCGCCGTGCATCGCGAGGCCCCCTTCCCACACCGCGACGATCTTCTCCGGGAAGCGGCCGTAGTAATCCCAGTTGAAGATCACCTCGTAGAGGCGCGCGCCGATCAGCCCGGCCACCACCGCCCACTGCGCGGCGCGCAGGATCTCGTCCGCGGGGAGGCCTTCCTCGGTCGCCCGCCGCTGGGCGAGCCAGAACCCGACCAGGATCGCGGTGGCCATGAGGATGCCGTACCAGCGGACCGTGAGGGGCCCGAGATGGAAGGCGATCGCGCCGGGCGAGGCGAACACGAAGCTCACGATACCACGGCCCTACCGGGCGCCCGATAGGCTCGGCGGTCGGCGCGCCGCCCCCAATCTCCAGTTGACACCCGCCCCGCTATTTAGGTATACCGAACGGCGCAAGTAATACCGACCTAACCCGGAACGAGAGAGGGCCGGGCGTGGCCGCCGACGCGGGAGCGGTGGGCGCGCGCCCGGGTCCACTTCAGCCAGCCACCCCCGCCCGCCTCGCGGCGTCCGGCAGCCAGCCAGCCACACGATCCACCGAGTGGATCAGGAAGGACGGTTGGCCATGGTCAGGGAGCGCACGGTCCGGGGGTTCGTCATCGTGGCGGTCTTGCTCTGGAGCCTCGGCGGAGGCCTCGCGCGCGCCGAGGATGGGCCGTCGAATCAGGAGCTGTTGAACAAGATGAAAGCCATGGAGCAGCGGATCCAGACGCTCGAGCGGCAGCTCGAGCAGAAGAGCGCGGTGGCGGAGCCCGCGACCGGGGCGCCCGATGCCGCGCCCACCGCGGGCGCCGCGACGCCTTCGGCCCCGGCGAGCCCCGTCCCGGCGGTCGCGGTCGCGCCGTCGTCCATGGTCCAGACCGCGGCGGTGGAGTCGCCCGGCGCGGTCAACCGCGACCTGTTCGGTCTCTTGCCGTCTCCCCTCGATGGCCTCAAGCTCGGCGCCTACGGGGAAGTCAAGTTCGGCAGCCGCCGGAACCCCGACCACAACGGGCAGTGGCAGAGCGGGTTCGACGCGGCCCGTCTCGTGCTGCTGCCGACCTTCCAGTTCACCGACAGCATCATCTTCAACGCGGAGATCGAGTTCGAGCACGCCGGGTCGGGCTTCGACGAGGACGACAAGCTGCACGGGACCGCGGAGATCGAGCAGCTCTACATCGACTTCAAGGTCTCCCCGTACTTCAACGTCCGCTCGCCCGGGATCGACCTGGTGCCGGTCGGCTACATCAATCAGCATCACGAGCCCACCCTGTTCTACAGCGTCAACCGCCCCGAGCTGGCGGACCGGCTGGTCCCGACCACCTGGGCGGTGCCGGCCGCCGGGATCTACGGCAAGATCGTCGACGGGCTGGGTTACCAGTTCCAGGTGAGCAGCAGCCTCGAGGACTTCGGCAGCGGCTTCGACGCGCGGACCGACGGCAACAGCCCCGCCCCGTTCCCGACCGGCTACGCTCCGGGCATCAGCGGCAAGGATGGGCTCGTGTTCGCGCGACCCCCGCGGGGAGACTTCCACCAGCTCAGCAACGACCTCGCGTACGCGCTGCGCCTGGACTACCAGCCCCCGTTCGTTCCCGGCCTCGCCGGCAGCACGAGTGTCTACTTCACACCGAACACCACCCCGCGTAACGCCTACGCGGACACCGGCGCCCCGCTCCGTCACTCGAGCCTCACCCTGGTCGACAGCGAGCTCCGCTACCGCCTGCCCGGAACCGGCTTCGAGGCCCGCGGCGAGTACGTCCAGGTCTTCTTCGGCCATCCGGGCAACCTGCGCGCCAACAACGACAGCGATCCCACCAACAATGTGGGCCGCACGATGTACGGGCTGTCCGGTGAGGTGGCGTACCACGTCCCGATCGGCACCTACCTGGGCAGCGCGTGGGAGGCGGTGCCCTTCTACCGCTACACCTACGAGAACCTCCAGACCGGCGGCTTCAGCGGGACCGACCCGAACACCCCGGTGGGAGCGGGCAAGCTGCAGCTCCACACCGCGGGGGTGGCCGTGTTCCCGACCCCCAAGCTCGTCCTCAAGTTCACCTACGAGAAGGTGATCGACCGCGAGCGCGGCGGGCCGAAGGCGGACTCCGTGCTCGGCGGCGTCGGGTTCCACTTCTAGGCGCACGGAGACGACGTGAGCGACTGGGTGAAGTGGGCCGCGCCCCCCGCGATCATCGTCTCGATCGCGGGACCCGCGTACTGCACCCAGTACCTCACGATCGAGCAGGCGCAGAAGCTGGCCTTCCCGGCCGCCACCCGCTTCGCCGAGGCCCACGTGGTCTTCAAGCCTTCGGACGTGGTGGCCATCGAGCAGCGATCGGGCGAGAAGGTCCGCACGCGCGGCCAGCAAGTCTGGCGGGCCCTCGTCGAGGACCGCCTCGTCGGCTTCTTCATCGTGGACTACGTGATCGGCAAGCACCTCGTGATCGACTACGCCCTGGCTCTCGAGCCGGACGGACGCGTCCGGCGGGTGGAGATCATGCAGTACCGAGAGTCATACGGCGGCGAGATCACCAACCCGCGGTGGCTCGAGCAGTTCGTCGGCAAGACCGTCCTCGACCCCCTCCAGGTCGACCGGGACATCCGGAACATATCGGGGGCGACGCTCTCGTCCCACCACGTCACCGAGGGGATCCGGCGGGTTCTCGCCTTCTATGAGACCTGTCTCCGGTAAGGCGCGCCGGGCCCGGCCGCTGCTCGGCACCTTCGTCGAGATCGCGGCCGAGGGGCCCCCTTCCGTCGCGCTCGACGCCGCGATCGACGCGGCGTTCCGGGCGGTATCACTCGTGCACGGCCTGATGAGCTTCCACGATCCGGCCAGCGACGTCGGTCGGCTCAACCGTCTCGCGGCGGCCGGTCCCGTCGCGGTCCATCCCTGGACCCACGCCGTCCTGCGTACCGCCATCGACCTGCGTCGGGCCTCGGCCGGCATCTTCGACGTCGCGGTCGCCCCGGTCCTGCAGGCCATGGGCCGGCTGCCCGGGTCGGCGCCGCATCCGGAACCGATGGGCGCCGAGACGACCGAGACCATCGAGCTGCTCCCGTCCCGTCGTGTGCGCTTCCGGCGTCCGGACGTGGGCATCGACCTGGGCGGAATCGCCAAGGGATTCGCGGTCGACCGCGCGCTGGATGCGCTCCGGCGGTTCGGGATCACGCGAGGCCGTGTGAATGCCGGCGGCGACCTGGCCGTGTTCGGCCCCCCGGGCGAGCTCGTCTCGATTCGGGATCCGCGCCGTCCCGGAGGGATGCTCGGACACATCGTGGTGCGGGACGCCGCGCTCGCGTCGAGCGGCGGGGGGGATGCGGCGATCATCGACCCGCGACGGCCCGCGCCGGCCACCGCGATCCGCGGGGCCACGGTTCGTGCTCCGTCGTGCGTGCTCGCCGACGCGCTCACCAAGATCATCACGATCGCGGGGGAGGGTGGGGCCTCGATCCTCGCGCGGTACGGGGCGAGCGCTCTCTTCCTGTCGGCCGACGATCAGGTGCACGCCACGCCGGACTGGGCGGCCCAGGTGCGGCGTGCATCTTAGCGCCCGCTTTCGAGCCGTGCTCTACGCGGTGATCGCGGTCCTCTTCGTGACCGGGGCCGCGTGGGTCGGGGTGGATCGCGCGGTCTGGCCGGAGACCGCGACCTATCTCCTGCGGCTGCACGGCGGAGCGGCCATGGCGATGCTCGTGCTGCTCGGCGCCCTCCTTCCCCTCCACGTCCGGGTCGGGTGGCGGCGGCAGCGGAACCGGGGAAGCGGGGCGCTGATGCTCGCGTCCAACGCGCTCCTGGTCGCGAGCGCGTTCGGGCTCTACTACGCGGGGTCGGAACCCCTCCGGCACTGGACCAGCGAGCTGCACATCGCGCTCGGCTTCGCCCTGCCGCTTGCGGTCACCGGCCACGTGCTCCGTGGCCGGCGCGGCCGTCGGGCCAATCGGGAGCGCCCGGCCGGCCTCCGTCAGGGCTGGTAGTCGAGCCCCGCCGCGGCGAACTTCGCCTTGAAGGCCGGGCGCACCAGGAACGCGATGAAGGCGCGCGCGGCCGCCGGTTGCGTGCTGCGCGCGGCCAGGCCCGCCGAGTAGACGGTCACCTTCTGGAGGTCCGCGGGCAGCGGCCCGATCATGACCACGCCCTTGACCGGGACGATCTCGCTGATCTGGTGCACCACCACCTCGGCCTCGCCGCTCGCCACCTTCTCGGCGGGATAGCCGCCCGCCACCAGCTGGGTCTTGGCCCGGACCGCGTCCGCGATGCCCAGGCGATCGAGCACACCCTTGAAGTGGATACCGCTCGTCGCCCCCTGGGCGGGATCGACGTAGACCAGCGACTTCGCGGCGAGCAGGGTCGCCTTGAAGGCCTCCGGCGTCGAGATGTCCGGGCGCGGCGCGCCCTCGCGGACGCCGACCCCCATCCCGGTCCGGGCGAGGTCGGTGCGGCTGCCCGCGACCACGGCGCCCTCGCGGATCACGCCGTCCACCGCGGTGTCGGTCATGATGACCACGTCCACCGGCTCCCCGCTCGCGAGCTTGCCGCGCGTGGCCCCGGCGGTGCCGAACGACAGCGTCACCGTGTTCCCGGTCTCCTGCCGGAAGGCCTCCGAGAGCTCGGTCACGATCGCGCGAACGGCGCCCGCGCTGAACACCTTGATCTCCTCGGCGCGAGCGGGCGTGGCCCCGGCCCCGCCCAGACCCACCGCCAGCCCCATCGCGAGCCACCACCGCGTACCCCGAAGCTGCGTCCGTCCGATGCCCATGCGCCGTCTCCTCTCAGGGGGCCGGGACGAGTCCCGTGCCCGGTTTCAGGTCGAAGAGCTCCCGCCGCCAGACCCGGCCGGAAGCGCCGGGCGATTCGCTCCAGAGCGCCGGATCCACCGGCGCGCCGTTGGCCCGGATCCAGTCCGCGAGCGGACGCCCCGCCAACTCCGCGCCCATCAGGCGGCTCGCGATCGAGAGCTCGCCCAGCATCACGAAGCGCACCTGCCCCTCGGCCACGAGCCCCGCCAGGCGCTCGGGGGTCAGGATGGGGTCGAGGCCGTGGAAGCCGCCCATCGCCATCACCGGCAGGCCGGTGGCGACGATGAGTGGGGAGGCCAGCTGCGCGCTCGGCGTGGCCAGCAGGAAGCGCTCGCCGTGGCGGTTGGCCTGGAGGAACGCGATCAGCTGACGGCGATCCGCGACCTCGCCCACGCGGACGCGGGCCCGGAGGGTCGGCGTCGGCGACGGCAACCGGAGCCGGCCGATGTCGGCGGACGGGATCACCGCCACCCCGCGCACCAGCACGCTGCTGAGCGCCCACGTCGGAGGCATCACCAGCAGCGCGCCGAGCCCGACGCCCACCGCGAGGCGCTCCGGAATACCGACTCCCGGTCGCTCGCCGCGGCGGAGCAAGCGCACCAGGAGCGCGCCGGCCGCGAGCACCACCGCGAGAAGAACCCCGATCGGCATGCGGCGCTGCCACGCGTCGGAGACCGCGGGCAGCCCGGCGGTATGCACGTAGACCTGCCACATCGCGGTGACGACGAGGGCACCCGCGAGCGCCACGGCGGCCGCGCGGCCGTCGCGGTAGCGCTGCCACAGGTCGATCACGCCGATCGCGGCCAGCGCCGCCAGCGGGGGCCCGAGCGTGGAGAGGTAGTAGAAGTGGAAGATCCCGCCCGCCGCGCTGTAGACGACCGCGTAGGTGAGCGTCCAGCCGATCCAGAGGAGCAGGCCCAGCTGCGCGGGCTGAAGCGGCGGCCGCGCGCGACCCCGCCCGAGCCCGAGGGCGCCCACCAGGGCCAGCGGCAGCAGCCACTCCGCCTGCGCCGCGAGCAGGCCGTCGCCCAGGCGCAGCGGGCCCACCGGCGCGCGCACGAAGAGCCGCGCGTACCCTTCGACCGGGCCCGCGGCCGGGGGCGCGCCCATCCGCCGCCGCGCCGCCGTCTCATCCGCGCTCGCCGTCCGTCCGGTCTGCCAGAGCCGCACGAACCGACCGACGCCGTTGTGGCCGACCGCGAGATCGATCATGGAGTTCTGCGGGCTGCTGCCCACGAACGGGCGCCGGGCGGCGGGCGTGAGATCGTAGGCGATCATCCACGGCAGCGACACCGCGGCCAGGACGAGGCCCCCGAGCGCCAGGTCGACCAGGCGATGCCGCCACGGCCCCGCCGCGCCCAGCCAGTAGACCGCCGCGAACGTCGGCAGGACCACGAACGCGGCCAGCATCTTCACGTTGAAGCCGAGCCCGATCAGGGCCATGGCCAGCAGCAGGAAGCCGCGGTGACCGCGCTCGGCGGCTCGCAGGAGCGCCCAGGACGCCAGCAGCACCACCAGCAGGAGGCCGGTGTCCGTGTTCCCGGAGCGGTCCACCGCGACCGCGATCGGCGTGAGGGCCAGGAAGAGCCCGGCCAGCAGGCCCGCGGCGGCGCCCCAGTGACGCCGTACCAGGTGCGAGAGCACCGCCACCGCGGCCACGCCCTCGATCACCTGCGGCAGCAGCACCGCCAGCGGGCGGAAGCCGAAGAGCTTCACGCTCGCCACCTGGATCCACAGCGCGAGCGGCGGCTTGTCGACCGAGACGAAGCCGGCCGGGTCGAAGGAATTGTAGAAGAACGCGTGCCAGCTCGCCATCATGCTGCGCACCGCGGCCGCGTAGTACTCGTTGTCGAACCCGTTCTGGTCGAGGCGCCAGAGGCGCAGGCCCGCGGCCAGCGCGAGCACGGCGAGCTGGGCGACGGTCCCCCAGAGCGACCGCGGCCCCGACGACCCGGTCTCGGTGACGGGGGGCGCGCTAGGATCCATGGCGTCGAACGAGATCGGCGGACAGGATCGGCAGCGTGGTCACCGCCACCCCGAGCGGCTTGACCGCGTCGGCCACCGCGTTGGCGATGGCGGCGGGCGCGCCGATGGTGCCGCCCTCGCCCATGCCCTTGAAGCCACCGGGCGTGAGCGGCGAGGGCGTCTCGAGGTGGCCGATCGTGAACGCGGGCAGCATCGCCGCCGTCGGCAGCGCGTAGTCCATCAGGGTGCCGGTCAGGAGCTGACCGCTCTCGTCGTAGACGAGCCGCTCGCCCAGCGCCTCGCCAATCCCCTGGGCGACCGCGCCGTGGATCTGCCCCTCGACGATCATCGGGTTGATCATCGGCCCGCAGTCCTCGACCACCGCGTAGTCGCGCACCGTGACCCGGCCGGTCTCCGGATCGACCTCCACCGAGGCGACGTGGACCGCGCCGGAGAACGTGGGCCCCGGCGGATCGAAGCGCTGGGTCGCGGCGAGCCGGGCGCCCCCGCCGGCGGTCGCATGAGTCCGACGCGCCACCTCCGCCACCGTCATGCCGCGGTCGGGCACGCCGCGCACGCGCACCATGCCGTCGGCCAGCACCAGGTCCTCGGCGCTCGCCTCGAGCAGCCCGCTCGCCGCCGTCAGCAGCGCGACGCGCACGGTGGCCGCCGCCGCGTCGGCCGCGCCGCTCTGGGCGATCGCCCCGCGGCTCGCGAAGGTGCCGGTGCCGGGCGGCGCCTCGGCGGTGTCGGGCTGGTGCACCGTCACCGCCTCGAGCGGCACGCCGAGCTGGTCGGCGACGAGCTGCGCGGTGGTGGTGGCGTGCCCCTGGCCCTGCGACGGAAACGACACGAGGCACGTCACGCCCCCGTCGGCCTCCACGCGAACCGTCGCCGCCTCCGGCCCCGGCATGTCGACCATCCCGCGCCGGCGATAGGTCTCGGAGCCGATCCCGGTGTACTCGGTGTAGCACGCCAGCCCGACCCCGAGCAGCCGCCCGCGCGCGCGCCCGTCCTCGCGCTCGCGTACCCGCCGCTCGTAGCCGGCCAGGGTCAGCGCGGCCTCGAGGGCCTTGGGATAGTCCCCGCTGTCGTAGACGAAGCCGGTGGCGGAGGTGAACGGATAGGCGTCGCGCGGGATCAGGTTGCGCTGGCGGACGTGACCGGGATCGAGCCCGAGCCGATCCGCGAGCAGGTCGAGCGTGCGCTCCATCACGAAGGCGCCCATGGTCATGCCCACCCCGCGGTAGGCGCCGAGGGGCGGCTTGTTGGTGGCGAGCGCGGTGATCTCGAAGGCGTAGGCCGGCGTGCGATAGGGACCCGGCAGGATCGACGCGGTGCCGAGCGCCTCGAGCGCGCCGGTCAGCGGGTAGACGTGGTACGCGCCCACGTCGGAGACGAGCCTCGCCCGCAGCGCGCGCAGCGTGCCGTCGGGGTCCGCGGCGGCCTCGATCTCCACTCGCTGCTCGCGGGCCTGCGTCGCGGCGGCCAGGTTCTCGCGCCGGGTCTCGATCCACTTCACGGGCCGGCCCGCCCGCCGGGCGAGCGCGGCCACCGCCAGGTCCTCGGGCATGACGTGCATCTTCTGGCCGAAGCCGCCGCCGGTGTCCGGCACGATGACCCGCACGCGCGACTCGGACAACCCGAAGGCGCGGGCCACTCCGGTGCGGAAGACGTGGGGCACCTGGGTCCCGGTCCAGAGGGTGAGCCCGCCGTCCTCCCAGTGCGCGACCAGCCCCCGGCCCTCGAGCGGCGAGGCCGAGCAGCGCGCGTGGGTGAAGGTCTCGCGCACGATCACGGGCGCGGCCGCGAAGGCGCCCTCGACGTCGCCCCGACGGTCGCTCCCCTCGAACAGCACATTGGATGGCCGCCCCGGATGCAGGCGCGGGGACCCCGGCGCGACCGCGGCCGCCACGTCCGCGACCGCAGGCAGCGGGTCATAGTCGACCTCGACGGCCGCGGCACCGTCCACCGCCGCGTAGGGGCTCCGCGCCGCGACGACGGCCACCGGCTCACCGACGAACCGCGCCCGCTCGGCCGCGAGCGCGGGCCACGCGGTGGGCGCGAAGCCGGGCGCGTCGAGCCGAGGGACGAGAGGCGCCACCTCGCCCTCGAGATCGCGGCCGGTCAGCACCCGGACCACCCCCGGGACGCGACGCGCGGCCTCCGCATCCACCGCGCGGATGATGGCGTGCGCATGGGTGCTGCGCACGAAGGCCGCGTGCAGCAGCCCGGGAAGCGTGATGTCGTCGAGGAAGCGCCCCTGCCCGGCCAGGAGACGGGGGTCCTCCAGGCGCTTGACGTGGGCGCCCAGGTAGCGGGGAGGCGGAGGAGCGCTCACTCGCTCGTCACGGCCTGGCCACGCGCGGCAGCACCTCGCTCGCCAGCAGCTCGAGCTGCTCCATGCTCCAGTCGAGCGGATTGAGCACGATGTGCTCGCAGCCACCCAGATTGGCGACCTTGGCGCGGATCTTCTCGGCCAGCTCCTCGGCTTCTCCCAGGAGATAGTCGCCCATGAAGCGCTGGATCTTCTCCCAGTCCCCCTTGACCATGTCCGCGGTCGCCGAGGAATGCGGGACCCAGGTCTTCGCGTACTTGGCGATGCGCCGCAGCACCGGGTCGATGTTGGTGACGGTTTGGCCGTAGACCTTCTCGAAGGGCTGGCTGCCGCCGCCGATCCAGATGGGCGGGTGCGGCTTCTGGAGCGGCTTCGGGTCGATCGTGAGGTCGCGGAACGTGTAGTACTTGCCGTCGTAGCTCACGTGATCGCCCGCCCAGAGCGCGGTGACCGCCTCCAGCATCTCGTCCATGCGCCGGCCGCGCTCCCGGTGCGGCACGCCCATGAGCCCGAACTCCTCCTCGTGCCAGCCCACGCCCACGCCCAGGATGGTGCGGCCGCCTGATACGAGATCCAGCGTGGCCCACTCCTTCGCGAAGTAGGCCGGGTTGCGGAGCGGCAGCACCAGCACCATGGTGCCGAGCTTGATGGTACGTGTCACTCCGGCCAGGGCCCCGAGCAGCGCCACCGGCTCGAGCCAGGTGCACGCGTAGGCGGGCGGGGTCAGCAGGAGGTGGTCGATGGACACCGCGGAGTCGAAGCCGAGGTCCTCGGCGCGGCGCAGATACGCGCCCATCTCGGCGAGCGTCGCGGTGCGGGCGCCGAGGGCGAAGCTCGGGAGGCGAAGGCCGAACTTGATGGGGCTGGCTCCGAGGGGGGGCTTGGCGTTGCGACCGATTTGTGAGCGTGCGTGGGTACTGCCAGTCCCACTGCTCTTTTTTGAGCGCGCTGTTCTGTCGCCACCGGGACTTCTCTTTTTTGAGCGCTTTGGGGCGATCTTCTTTGCGCTGCGGTTTGGCCTCTTCGCGCCTTTGGCGCTCATCGGAGACCATCCTCTTTCTTTGCGTCGGCGACGGTGAGGCCGCCGACGCGGGCGTGGGGGCGCCCGCCGTCGGTGACGACGAGGGCGACCAGGATCTCGGTCGCTCGGGGCGCGTCGTTGAGCCGCACCTCCATCGCGTCGAAGTGGGTGCGCACGAACGCGGCGTCCTTGAAGTGGAGCGGGACGTCGATGGTGGTCCCCGGCCCGCCCAGCTTCTTGGCGGAGGGAATGATCGCCTTGCCCCCGTGCACCAGGGCCCGGAACGGTGTGCCGAGGGTGGGGTGCAGGATGGCGGCGGCGTGCTCGTACTCGCCGTCCACGCCCACGATGGCCGCCTTGCCGTAGGAGTGCACCGCGCTCCCGAGGGCCATCACCGCGCGGCGGCCGAGCAGGTCGCCCAGCTCCTCGCCGGACTTGATCAGCTCCTGCAGGTCGTCCACGAAGCGGCCCGCGAACGGGTTCTCGATCACCGCCACCGCGGCCACCTTGCGGAGCGGCTTCTCGAGACGCCGGCCGCCGTCCTCCTGGATCTCCTCGATCACCGTCACCAGCTTGCGGATCTTCATCAGTGCCCTCCCGCGGCGGGCCCCTGGCCTCGGACCACGTCCGCCGCGCGCGTGGCGGGCGGGGTGTTGCGGCTCCGCCCGATCTTGATCTGTCCGTCGATGAGGATCATGGAGACCCCGAAGAGGTCGCCCACCTGGAGCGCCTCCAGCGCGGTCCGGCCCTGCGAGCCGATCGGGGCGTCCACGATGCAGAGATCCGCGTCCCGCCCCGGCGCGATCACACCCGCGGACAGCTTGTAGACCCGCGCGGTGTTGCCGGTGGCCATGCACACCGCCTCCTCGGGGGCGAGCCCGCCGAGCGAGACCAGGTGGGCGAGAACGCGCAGGATCCCGAGCGGCACCACCCCGGTGCCCGACGGCGCGTCGAGGCCGATGATGATGCGGCCGGTGGCGCCCGCCTCGCGGGCGCGGCGGAGGGCGTGGAGCGCGGCCTTGCCGTTGCCGCAGTGGACGATCTCGAGTGCCATGCGGGTCGCCACCAGCGCGTCGATCTCGCGCTCGCTCATCGCGGTGGTCCCGCCGTTGATGTGGCCGACCACGTCGGGGTCGGCCTCCAGCACCACCTCCCCGCTGATGGCGTTCGAGCCCGCGATCGACGGCCCGCCGGTGTGGATGGTGACGGTCATGCCGTGCTTCTTGGCCCACTTCACCATCGGGGCCGCGTCCTTGCCGGTCCGCACCGAGCCGAGGCCGATCTCGCCCACCAGCTTGACCCCGGCGCGCGCCATCTCCGCGAAGTCCTCCTCCACCATGCCGAGCTCCAGGATGGGCGCCCCCGCGTGCATCTTGACCCCGGCCGGCCGCTGGTTGGCGTAGGACTTCGCGGCCACGATGGCGAGGGCCTTGAGCCCCACGATGTCCTTGGGCCGCCCGGGCAGGTGTACCTCGCCGGCCGAGATCATCGTGGTGATGCCCCCGTTGAGGCCGGACTCGATGAAGTCGATCGTGCGCTGGCGCGGCGTGAAGTCGCCGAACACGGGATGGCAGTGCGAGTCGATGAGACCCGGCACCACCGTGCTGCCCCGGGCGTCGATGACGGTGTCCGCGTCGTCGTCGAGGCCCCGCCCCACCGCCACGATCTTGCCGTCGGCGGCCACGATCGAGTCCCCGTCCAGCAGCGGCTTCGCGATGTCCCCCGACACGATCTGCCCGATGTTCCTGATCAGCGCTTTCAAGGTCGCCTCCGGCCTCCCTATTCCCCTCTCCCCTCAGGGGAGAGGGCAGGGTGAGGGGTGGTTCCCGCTCACCGAGACCTCATACGGTCAGATACTTCCGCCTCAGCGCCTCGTCGCCCATCAGGGCCGCCATCGGCCCGTCGAAGCGGATGAGGCCCTTCTCGATGATGTAGGCCCGGTCGGCCAGCCTCGCCGCGAACTTGAGATTCTGCTCGGAGAGCAGGATCGTCAAGCCCTCCCGCTTGAGCGCGGCAATCTGATCCCCGAGCGCGCGCACGATCACCGGGGCCAGGCCCTCCGACGGCTCGTCGAGGAGGAGCACCCGCGGGTTGCCCATCAAGGTGCGGGCCACCGTGAGCATCTGCTGCTCGCCGCCCGAGAGGCTGCCGGCCCGGCGCGCCGCCAACTCCCGGAGCTTGGGGAAGAACTCGTAGACCCGGGCGGTGCCCCACGCTCCCTCGCCCTTCTGGCCCACCAGGAGGTTCTCCGCGACGGTCAGGTCGCTGAAGATGCGCCGCTCCTCGGGCACGTAACCCACCCCGAGGCGGCTGATCTCGTGGGTCGGGCGCCGCGTGATCTCCCGGCCGTCGAGGCGGATGCGGCCGCCGGTGACCTCGACCAGCCCCACGATCGACTTGAGCGTGGTCGACTTCCCGGCCCCGTTCCGGCCGAGGAGCGAGACCACCTCCCCCGCCTCCGCCCGCAGGCTCACCCCGTGCAGCACCTGGGAGAGGCCGTAGCCGCCCTGCACCGCCTCCAGCTCGAGCATCACGCCTCCTCGCCCAGGTACACGCGCTGCACCTGCGCGTCCGCGCGCACCTCGGCGGGACGCCCCTCCGCGATGACCCGGCCCTGGTGGAGCACCATGATGCGGTCGGCGACCGCGAAGACCACGTCCATGTCGTGCTCGGTGAACAGCACGGTGAGCCCGCGCGCCCGCGCGATCCGCTCGGTGAGGGCCATGAGGGCCCCACGCTCGGCGGGCGCCATGCCCGCGGTGGGCTCGTCGAGCAGCAGCACCTCGGGGTCGTTGGCGAGCGCCACCGCCAGCTCGAGC